>Ga0182027_10012097_pt1 | contig 12143 bp, 10 predicted proteins | sample 712E1DmetaG_FD_121300 | JGI IMG/M metagenome (GOLD analysis project Ga0182027, IMG submission 121300) | Permafrost microbial communities from Stordalen Mire, Sweden - 712E1D metaG (Illumina Assembly) | ecosystem: Environmental > Terrestrial > Soil > Wetlands > Permafrost | place: Sweden...
AGAAGGTGTAACCGGTAGTTAATGAACTTTTAAAGTGAAAATAATCAATTCTATAATTATTTTTTCCTGACTTCCACTTTAGCTAACTTTTCATAGTACTGGATAATGCCACCATGGTCATCTTTACCTTTTCCATCAGCCTTCAAGGCCTGCATTATTTCCAGAACCTTGCCCGTAAGAACACCGGGAACATCTAATTCTTTTGCTGTCTCAAGAGCATTTATCAGGTCCTTGATATGAAGTTCAATTCTGAAACCTGGTTTGAAGTTTCCATCAAGTATAAGAGGCATCTTAGCATCGAGTGCAGCGCTTCCTGCCAAACCGCCCCGGATAGCCTGGTAAACTTTTTCGGGATCAACTCCTGCTTTTGTTGCCAGAACCATAGCTTCTCCTATTGCTGCAATATTTAACGCCACAATAATCTGGTTGGCCAGTTTGGTTATATTACCGCTTCCGATATCGCCGACAAGTTTTACAGAGGCTCCCATCACACCAAGAATATCCTTGATCTTATTAAATGTTTCTTCCGGGCCACCTACCATTATAGCCAGTGTTCCTTCAATTGCTTTTGGTTCGCCACCACTTACCGGAGCATCAAGCATAACGACTCCTTTTTGAAGTAGTTTTGCAGCCAATTCCCTGGTGGTCAAAGGTGCAATGGAACTCATATCTATCAAAACAGATCCGGGTTTAATACTGTCAATAATACCATTAATTCCCAATACAACATCTTTGACATCCGGAGAATTTGGAAGCATGGTAATTATTACTTCGCACTGTGAAGCCACATCACCGGAAGATTTTCCTTCTTTTGCTCCATCCTTAACCAGTTCATTTATTGCCCCGGTATTAATATCGTAAACTACTAAATGAAAACCTGCTTTCAACAGATTCCTGGCCATGGGTTTCCCCATTATGCCTAAACCGATAAATCCTATTTTATTCATTAGATAAACATCTTTATAAATTCTGCTTAAATTGGTTTCAGAACAACTTTTACTGCCTCTTTTGATTCACTCAGCTCAAATGCTTTTTCCCACTCATCAATGCCAAGTTCGTGTGTAATGAGTTTTTCCAGGTCAACCATTTCTTTACCCATTAACGTCAGACACTTTTCCCAGACATCCCAAGTATGGCTGAAATGACCTTTCAGGGTAACTGATTTTGCTATTAATGGATCCAGGCTGAAACCGACAGGCTGACGTCCCCATCCGATTTTTGTAATCTGACCGGCAGGTCTGACTGCATCCATTGACAGTTTCAATGTTGAGGAGCTTCCGGCAAGATCAAGAACCAGCGCAGCTCCATATCCATCGCCCAACGACATTATTCTATTTAATGGATCCTCGTTTACTGAGTTAATGGTAATTGTGGCTCCAAATTCTTTTGAAAGTTCAAGTCTTTTGTCATCACCTTCAGTCCCGATAACTACTATTTCGCCGGCTCCGGATAACTGAGCAAGTTTAGCACACAGGATTCCGATTGATCCCGGACCAATGATAACGACGGTATCTCCGGGATTGACATTACTGTTAGAGACAAATGCTTTATATGCCACACAAAATGGCTCTGTGATTGAAGCAGCTTTTAATGAAACGTTATCCGGAACATGATGTAAAATTCTTTCGGGGACTTTGACAAATTTTGTAAATGCACCATCAACATGAAATCCGTATCCTTTTCTCTCTCTGCAAAGCGGATAATTATTTTGTCGGCAGAGAGAACATTTTCCGCAGTATTCCGCATGAGTTTCGGATGTCACTCTGTTTCCCAGTGAAAATCCTTTCACTTTATCACCAACTTTCACAATTGTTCCCGCAAATTCATGTCCAAGAATAAATGGCCGTACAAATTTAAAAGCGGAGGTGTTTTTATGTAAGTGAGGATCAGTTCCGCAGACTCCGGTACAAGCAACTTCTACAAGTACATCAGTTTCACCTATTTCAGGAACCGGCACCTCCCGTAATTCAGTAGCACCAGCTTTATCTGCATATTTAACTACAGCTTTCATCTTTTCCATTGTTTTCTAACTCCATTAAATTTACAGCAATTTTTTCACTGAATTAATAATATATTCTGATGTTAATCCATACTCTGCAAGGAGTTCATCATAACTATGTGCTGACTGACCGAACCGATCTTCGATCCCAACTGGGATCAGAGGTAACCCATTCCCTCGTAAAATATACGTTATTACACTTGCCAGCCCGCCAACCAGAGAATGTTCTTCAGCAGTAACAATCCCTTTGACATTAGAAGCATATTCTTTGATTTCATTTTCATCAACAGGCTTTAAGGAGCTGACATTCACTACTCTGACTGAAATCCCCTCTTTTTCAAGTTCTTCTGCAGCCTGAACAGCTCTTGATACCATAATGCCGTTTGCAAAAACCACAATATCATTTCCCTCTCTGATCAGATATGGCTTCCCGATAACAAATTCCTGATCCTCGGGAAACAAATCAGGTAAGTCATGCCGGTTTATACGCAAATATACAGGTCCATTATAGCCGACGATCTTTCTTACCATTTTCCTGGTTTCTGTACCATCAGCAGGAGCCAGGACGGTCATATTCGGTATTGCCCTCATAATGGCAATATCTTCAACAGATTGATGAGTGGCTCCATCTCCAAAATCTGATAGTCCGGCGCTTGACCCGACAATCTTAACATTTAATTTTGGTATGCATATTGCCTGACGTATCTGATCGAATGCCCTTCCGGCAGCAAATACAGCAAATGAATTTGTAAATGCGATTTTCCCGGTTAACGAAAGACCTGCTGCAAATGATGTCATATTTGCCTCACCTATTCCCATTTCAAAAAACCTGTCAGGGAATTCCTGTTCAAAAAGGCATGTCATTGTTGATTTGCCTAAGTCAGCCTCCAATACAACAATATTTTTATTTTCTTTCCCAAGTTCGAGTAGAGTCTCTCCGTAAACTTGTCTTTGATTTTGCAATTTCATAAAAGATTAATTTTTTTGTTCAATTCTGCACAGGCCTGATCAAACTGTTCTTTCGTAAGTTCACCATTATGAAATGATGCAACATTCTCAGCGAAGGCGATACCTTTACCTTTAATTGTATGGGCAATAATTATTTTTGGTTTTCCGGTAACTTTATCGACCTCATTGAGAATTTCAATGATTCCTTTAATATTATGTCCGTCGACTTCGGCTACATGCCAGCCAAATGCTTTCCATTTTTCAATAAGCGGATTTGTGTCATATCGATCGGTAATCTGGCCGGTAGCCTGCAGATTATTTTTATCCAAAAAAACAATCAGATTTTCAAGCTTAAAAACAGAGGCTGTCATTGCCGCTTCCCAAATCTGACCTTCTGCAATTTCCCCATCACCTATTATACAGTAGACTTTATTATTTTTTTTATCTAACCTGAGTCCTGCGGCCATTCCACATGCCATTGAAAGTCCCTGTCCCAATGAACCGGTATTGCCCTCGATTCCCGGGGTAGTCTTCATGTCAGGATGTCCCTGCAGAATAGCTCCCAAACATTTCACACTGTCAATTTCAGTTCTTGGGAAATATCCTGCCTCAACAAGTGCCGCATATTGTATAAGAGCTGCATGCCCTTTACTCAGGATGAATCTATCCCGATCTTCCCATTTTGGATTTTTGGGATCATGTTTCATCCTGTAAAAATAAAGTACAGAAATAATTTCACCCAATGAACAGGATCCGCCCAAATGGCCCTTCTGACCAACCCCAACCATTTTGATTACATCAATTCTCAGCTTGCAAGCCATTTTTTCAAGTTCTGCAACAGTCATATTCATTTTAATAGTCAGATTGTAAAAAGAGTAATTCAGAAACAGTGAATAAATAAGGTCCTGATTAATATATTAAGTAACTTTAAAATTAGCCTTTTTTCAGCAAGCTATTTTGCCGGATATAAGGAATTATTAAAAAATTTATAGATAATCCTTCCCTGTCTTCTTACGATGCACTTTTTGCCAGGCTGTTCTGCAAGCTGAGCATCAGAAAATATAAATTAAGGAAGTTAAGCAATCTCTATAATTATCATCAGAAAATCAGGAACAAACTGATTCTATCTCAGCGGCTGTTTTTGGTATTGGCCTACCAAGTAACCTGTGTCCTTTTTCTGTTATCAGGAGATTATCTTCGATACGTATGCCACCAAAATCCTTGTAGGTAATAACCTTGTTGTAGTTAATGAACTCACTGAACTTTCCTTCCGATTTCCACTGGTCAATCAATTCCGGGATAAAATAGATTCCAGGTTCAATTGTAAAGACATGACCTGGTTTATATGGAAGAGCAAAACGAAGGAAACTCAGACCAAATTGTGTGCTACGTTTTACTTCATCGTTATATCCTACACAATCTTCCCCTAGAGCTTCCATGTCATGAACATCCAATCCCATCATATGTCCAAGTCCATGTGGCATGAATAGAGCATGTGCTCCGGCATTTACTGCCTCATTTACATCTCCTTTCATAAATCCAAGTTCTTTCATTCCAGAAGCGATTATTCTGCATGCCATCAGGTGAAGATCCAGGTTTGACATTCCGGGTTTTGCTGAGTTTATTGCTTCTGTATTTGTCTTAAGAACAATTTCATAAATGTCTCTCTGCCTGTCGCTGAATCTTCCTCCCACCGGGGTTGTCCTTGTAATATCTGAAGCATAATGCAGATTGGTTTCTGCGCCGCAATCTGTGACCATCATTCTTCCCTCCCTCAGTATATTGTTGTGAGAATGGTTATGAAGTGTCTGACCGTTTATGCTTAGGATAGTCGGGAAAGAAGGAGCTGCACCTTTAGCCAGGGCAATACCTTCAATTGTTCCGAAGATATCCTGTTCGCGTACACCCGGTTTGCACATTTTCATGGCCATTACTTGCATATCATATGCAATTCCGGAAGCAACTTCTATCTCCTCGATTTCGCATTTTTCCTTTATTGATCTTAATGAAACAACTGCTTTAATAAGTTCAGCTGAAGCTAGCGTTTTCATCTGGCATGGGTTTTCCTTCAGGAGTGAGCCCAGGGTCATTTTTGTTTCACCCCTGTATGGCGGGAGGAAATGCACTTTTCTTCCTTTTGAAGTAGAATCTCTTATTAAATCTTCAAGTTTCGTCATCGGGGCAGTATTTATAATACCGCATTTTGCCGCCATGTCTTTTACAGTCGGTTGAGGACCCATCCAGATGATGTCGTCCATATCAATATCATTCCCAAATATCATATCCTCTCCGGAATCAAAGTCCATAACTCCAGCAAACCCCTGAAGATCAAGACCAAAAAAATAGAGAAAGTCACTATCCTGTCTGAAATGATAAGGATTTGCCGGGTAATTCATGGCGGTATCAATATTACCAATGAAAAGGCCAATGCCCGATTTTATAATTTTATGGAGCCGGTTTCTTCTGTCTGAATAAATTTCACTTTTAAACATATTGTATAGCGTTAGTTATTAATCACTGACATGCTTGTCAAAATTACTATTCAAAAGACTAGAAAGCAACTGTGTTTTAATAAATATGTTCTAATCTTCCATACATCAGTTTTTTACTGGCCAGAATATCAACAGTTATTTTGAAGATTTGACATACAAATTATTACAGGAGGTCATGCTAAAATGAACTTAAAGCAATCTATTTAATAAAAACAGCGAATACTCTTTGTTTTTGATAAAATGTTTCTATATTCGCAATAGTGAACAATAATTTTTTATCAAAAATTATATATGCCTTACAGAAGGTTACCCAACACTGATGCAGCCAGAATAAGGGCAATGAGAATCGCTCTTGAAAAAGGAAAAGAGTTTCCTCCTCATAAACTAGCCTTCTCATCCAAAACACTTATAAAACTGCAGAAGTTTCTTCCTCAGCTTGAACATGGAATTGATCTTCAAAAACAATCAGTCTCTTCTCAAAACATCAAGAGCAGGAATTACAATGAAATCGAAAGAAAAGCAAGAATATATCTTACTCATTTTATCAGGGTAATGAATATGGCTATATACCGAGGTGATCTTCCTGTTGAGACAAGAGCATATTTTGGGCTTGCTACCGATGAAGCAATTATTCCTTCTTTTAGTTCAAAAAATGAACTTCTAAGCTGGGGTAGAAGAATAATTGAAGGTGAAGAATTCAGGATAAAAAAAGGAGGTAGTCCAATTACAAACCCGACAATCGCTGTTGTCAAAGTAAGATTTGAGCAATACTTAGATGCATTGAATTATTATCAGACTCTGAATAAGAAAACTCTTGACTATACTCAGAAAAATAAAGATTTACGAAAAGAGGCTGATGATTTGATTCTTGATATCTGGAATGAAGTCGAATCTCATTTTGCAGAACTTAAGGAAGAAGATAAAAGAGATGAATGCAGGGAATATGGCCTCATTTATTTCTTTAGAAAAGGAGAGATGAATAAATCAGTCGTGGCTGAATCAGAAAATAAGGTCTTGTAAAACATTTATACCTTCCCCATAATATTATTTCTATGCTCATGCCAGAAATAATATAAAATCCCGATACTCAATAATGCAGGAACCAAAGGCAGCAGGATCTGTTTTTCTGCAATATCAGAAGCCTTATTATTTAGATTGGTCCAAAGGATAAAATGTGATATTATAACTGGAATAGCATTGTTGACGAAATGAGCGATTATGGTAATCCATAAATTTCCTGTCCAGAAAAAAAGATATCCGAAACTAAGACCCAGGAGTAGTCTGGGAAGGAATCCGAAAAATTGAAAATGAATCGCACTAAAAAATATAGCGGTAATCCATATTGCAATGTGACCAGATCTGAATATTCTGCAAAGGATCTGCTGGAGGACACCCCTGAAAACCATCTCTTCAGCTATTGCGGGGATAATCGCCAAAATAAAAACATTTATCATTAAGCCTCCTATTCCTGATGATTTAATGAGCAATTCTGTCAAATCTGATGCTTCATTTTCCTTTGTTCTCATCCATTGTTCAGCTCCCGATAGCCAGCCCGGCAGACTCATCCGGGAATTAAGCATACCAGTGTAGCTTGTCACCGGCAACATTAATAATGCCAGGATAATAACCAGAAATAACGGGATCGATCCGGGTAATTTATCAATCTTCAAAAAAGACTTCTCACTGCGTTTTAGTAAATTAGCAATTAAAAAAGAAGGAATAACAAATAATGCTATTTGCTGTGAAGCCTGAATATATTTTAAAATGGATTCATTCTGCAATATTAAAGCAGGAGAGAGTGAAAGCATTTCAGAGATATCTTTTTCAAAAATCAGGGAACCTGCAATTACAAAGAGATAAAAGACCAGCGTTCCTGCAAAAATCACAATAAGAAAAGAGATTAATAACTGGATGACAGGCGGCTGTCCGGCAAGATCAAATAAACGGGTTCTTTCGTTCATTTTATTAATTTTGTTGCAAAGTTATCCATAAAGAGATACATACAAAAACTGTTTGAAAATAGGTAACATAAATATAAAGGACTATCCACTCTTTCTTGCTCCGATGGAAGATATCACTGATCCTTCCTTCAGGATGGTCTGTAAGATAAACGGCGCTGATTTTATGTACACTGAGTTTGTCTCATCGGATGGACTTATTAGAGATGGAGCAAAGAGTATTAAGAAACTTGAAATCTACGATTTCGAAAGGCCAATTGGTATTCAGCTATATGGGCATCTGATTGATGCCATGGTTGAAGCTGCCTATATCTCTGAGGAGGCAAAACCGGAATTAATTGATATCAATTTCGGATGTCCTGTGAAGAAAATTGCAAACAGGGGAGCCGGTGCAGGAATGCTCCGGAATGTTCCGCTAATGGTTGAAATGACTAAAGCAGTCGTAAAGGCTGTAAACATTCCTGTAACTGTGAAAACCAGATTAGGCTGGGATGAAGAAAACAAGAATATTACTGAAGTTGCAGAAAGATTGCAGGATGTTGGTATTCAGGCACTGACTATTCATGGAAGAACAAGAGTTCAGTTATACAAGGGTATTGCTGACTGGACCTTGATAGGTGCAGTAAAAAATAATCCAAGAATTAAAATACCCATTATTGGCAATGGGGATATTGATAGTCCTCTGAAAGCCAGGGAGATGTTCGATCGTTACGGTGTGGATGGAATAATGATAGGACGGGCGACAGTTGGAAGACCCTGGATATTCAGGGATATAAGGCAATACCTAGATACAGGAATTTTATTACCGGAACCGACGGTGAAAGAAAAGGTTGATCTCGCTCTTTTTCATCTCGAAAAATCACTGCAGTATAAAGAAGGATACAGGTCTGTTTTTGAAATGCGGCGCCACTTCTCTAACTATTTTAAGGGTCTGCCAAATTTTAAAGAGACAAGATTAAAACTTCTTACCACTCTGGAAGTTGATGAGATAAAAGACATTCTGAAAGAGATTGGTAAGAAATGGGGAGATTTTAGAACGGAAGATAAAACTTCGGTTTATTCTGGCTGAATTGTTACTTCGTTTTTATTGATCTTCCCCCATAAACAGGAAAAATCCTTCCATTTGAAAATCATTTTCAGGATAATAATAAAAATCACGGAAGCAATCAGCAAACCCAGAAATTCAGTCCATGGATAAACGTTCTTCTGTTCATAAAGTGCTGAAGTCTGCAATGCCGATGATTTATTGGTTAAAAAGATACAGAGAAAAATATTGTTCGCCGAATGCGCTCCCATTGAGATTTCAATACCATCATCCATTATTGTTGCAATACCAAAAACAAGGCCAAACAGAAGATATTGCGGCATCATTGTAATGAAACCAAAATCTTTTACTTCAGGATTGAATGCGTGCAAAAGTCCAAAAAGAATTGAAGTCATTATAAGAGGAAACCACCTGTTACGGACAAGTACTGCAAATCCCTGCATGAGATACCCTCGAAAAAGTACCTCTTCAAATCCTGCCTGAAACGGAATGAATAAGAAAGAAATAATAGTCAGATAGAGAAGCGTAATGGATTTATTGTTCAGTGTAAAATTTGATGGATCAAAGCCAAGATATATAAACAGATACAGCCCTGAAAGAACGGCCCAGACAATTGCCGAAATAAAGAATCTCTTCCATCTTATTGAGTTTGTTCCGTTTATTGTCTGTATAAAAGTTCTCCCATTTAATGGTTTTACCAGGAAAACAAACGCGATGATGCCTGCAACAAAAGGGATTAGCAAAAGAAGCAAACCAATATTAGAATTAAAACCTAACACACTTATATCTGATGGATTCGCGGCGATCTTTGAGACTACCTCAGGATTAGATGCTGCTTTGACTCCGTATGCAATAAACAATGGTATAGCGCCTATTGTATTTGATACAATTAATATAGCTGCAAACATCACAATATATCTCCAGAAGCTGTTTTTCCCTTTAAATGCCGATTCGAGGTGATTCATAAAATTACTTTTTAGAATTCTGAACTGCTTCTCTTTGGATAGTCAATAGAATAGTGCAAACCAATACTTTCGTGTCTGTTCTTTGCCATCTTAATTATAAGGTAAGCTACATTTATAAGATTCCTTAATTCGCAAAGTTTTTTTGAGATAAGTGATCTTTTATAAAGATTCTCAGTTTCGTTGTAAATTATTTCAAGTCGGGTGAGGGCTCTTTCAAGACGAAGATCTGACCTTACAATTCCGACATAATTACTCATGATCATCTGAACTTCCTTATAATTCTGGGTAATAAGTATCATTTCCTCCAGATGAGTAGTTCCTTTGTAATCCCAGTCCGGAATTTTCTCCTCAAATGTAAGTTCTTTAATTCTTGTGCTTGTTGCGATCGCAGCTCTGTGCGAATAAACTGCGGCTTCAATAAGTGAGTTTGAAGCAAGCCTGTTTGCACCATGCAAACCTGTTGAGGAGACTTCCCCAAGCGCGTATAGTCTGTTAATATTACTCTGGCCATCTTTATCGACCTTTATTCCACCACACGAATAATGAGCTGCAGGGACAACCGGAATCATATTCCTGGTAATATCTATGCCACGTTCGAGACAATGTTCATAAACATTTGGAAAATGGTCGATCAATCCTTCAGCACTAAGGTGAGTGCAATCGAGCCAGACATGATCATCACCCCATATTTTCATTTCATTATCTATTGCACGAGCAACTATGTCACGAGGAGCCAGGGAACCACGACTGTCATATCTCTTCATGAATTTTTCACCTGCAAGATTTTTGAGCTCAGCGCCATATCCACGGAGGGCTTCAGTAATAAGAAAAGAAGGCCGGTTATTTGGATCGAACAATGAAGTTGGATGAAACTGGACAAACTCCATGTTTTCAATAGTCCCTTTTGCCCTGTAAACCATTGCAACACCGTCACCTGTAGCAATCTCAGGATTTGTAGTAGTCTGGTAAACATTCCCCATTCCACCGGTTGCAATAACTGTCACCTTTGAAAGAAATGTAATTACTTTTGGGTTCACCAAGTCTGCAACATAGGCTCCGTAACAGTTTATACCTGGATGATTCCTTTTTATCTCTTCACCTAAATGATGCTGCGTTAAAATCTCAATTGCAAAATGATTTTCAAATATTTCAATATTGGGATTTTTCCTGACCTTTGAAGTAAGGACTTTCTGAATTGCTTCACCTGTGTTATCCTTATGATGAAGAATCCGGTATTCTGTATGTCCACCCTCTCTTGCAAGGTCATAGGAACCATCAGGTTTTTTATCAAATGAAACTCCAAGTTTAATGAGGTCTTTAATCCTTTCAGGTGCTTCATTCACAACCATCCTCACAACTGCTTCATTGCAAAAGCCATCTCCTGCAATCAGGGTGTCCTGTATATGCTTCTCAAAATTATCGGGTTCGCTGAATACAGCTGCAATCCCACCCTGGGCATAACGGGTATTTGATTCCTCAAGACTTGATTTTGTAATTATACTGACTTTCCCAAAGCTGGCAGCTTTAAGAGCAAATGTAAGACCTGCTATTCCTGATCCTATTACAAGAAAATCTGTCCTCTTCCTCATTTTCTATGCAGATAAATGAATGGTAAAGATAATAATAGATTTTCAGGATTTAATACCTAATTATCATTACGGCTTTCATCCAAAAAAGCTACCTCTGGTTTTTCACCTCACCCTAAATCCCGCTCCCAAGGAAGAGGGACTTAACTAAATGATTATCTTAATCTTACTCCCCTTCTCCCCTGGGAGAAAGGGCTGGGGGATAAGGTGGATACAGTTGGAGAAAGAGGCCGGGTAATGATTTCTTGCAGAATGAAAGTAAGGTTAGAGCTAATCCACATTGTAAAACAGAAGATTTTGAATTACTTTTGCCTTCCGTTCAGAATTAAACTAAAGTTATTATGGCTCAGGAAGATGTTTTCAAAAAGTTAGTTGCTCACTGTAAAGAATATGGTTATGTTTTTCCCTCAAGTGAAATATATGATGGTCTTAGTGCCGTATATGATTATGGCCAGTATGGGGTTGAGCTTAAAAACAATATAAAGAAATACTGGTGGGACAGCATGGTTCTGCTACATGACAATATTGTAGGAATTGATTCTGCAATATTTATGCACCCGACAATATGGAAAGCGTCCGGCCATGTTGATGCTTTTAATGATCCCCTCATTGACAATAAAGATTCAAAGAAAAGATATCGTGCCGATGTTCTTATAGAAGAGCATATTACGAAAATTGAAGATAAGATTGCTAAAGAAGTTGATAAGGCAAAAGAGAGATTAGGTGAAGCTTTTGATGAAAAAAAATTCAGGGAGACAAATCCTCGGGTTCTCGCAAACCAGATAAAGATTGATGAAATTTCCTCAAGGTTCAAGAAAGCTTTAAATGAAACAAATCTCATCGAATTAAGGCAGATTATTATTGATAATGAAATAGTTTGTCCAATTTCAGGGACACGTAACTGGACTGAGGTAAGACAGTTTAATCTGATGTTTGCCACTGAAATAGGCTCTACATCCGATGGCGCTATGAAAATATATCTCAGACCTGAGACCGCCCAGGGTATATTTGTAAATTTCCTGAATGTTCAAAAAACAGGACGAATGAAAATTCCTTTCGGAATTGCCCAGATCGGAAAGGCATTCCGCAACGAAATTGTCGCAAGACAGTTTATCTTCAGGATGCGTGAATTTGAGCAGATGGAGATGCA
>Ga0182027_10012098_pt1 | contig 12142 bp, 5 predicted proteins | sample 712E1DmetaG_FD_121300 | JGI IMG/M metagenome (GOLD analysis project Ga0182027, IMG submission 121300) | Permafrost microbial communities from Stordalen Mire, Sweden - 712E1D metaG (Illumina Assembly) | ecosystem: Environmental > Terrestrial > Soil > Wetlands > Permafrost | place: Sweden...
CGCTGGACGGCGGCAACCCGCCGCACAGCAATTTGATCGCATACTTGCGCTCATACTCGTAGTCCTCACACAGCTCGTCCAACATCCGACTTTTGCCCTCGCGGTTGCGACGCGAGTAACGCATTTGAAGCTTCGGCAGCCAATCCTTTTTCAGTTCCTTGCTCAGGTTCATTCACACCATTTGCCGGTGCCTTTTTTCCATGAGTCAACGACCCTTTTTGCCTCCCCTCAGTTTCACGCCCCCGATGTCTTTTAATTTGAGTCAACTCGGCCAACACCTTCAGAGCCTACTCCATGTGGACTTTGAAACTCAATTCAACTAGAATATTCATGCACCATGCATTCACAACCTGCCTGTCGAATCGGGGCAAGGCCACAGCATCTTGGGGGTGGTTCCCCGCCGCCCCGTGTCGGCTTGGTGTCATCTGTCAGCCGCGCGCTCAAGCCGTACGCAAGAATAATTTCGTTCGGGGTGCTCTGGTGTGTCTGCCTGGCCTCTGCCAGCTTCGCCGCCATAACGCCGAACTGCTCCATCGGGACTTAAATCTTCCCAGGATAATAAAGTGGTTTCAAAGGGACGGGCCTTTTGCCCGTCCCTTATTACATTGTGGCTTCAGGCAGTCCTGCGGCTGGACATCCTGTGTTTACATGACTGTTCAGCCGCGCGTTTTCTGGTAGGATCCGCGTTCATGTGGATGGCTGGCGTTTATGCAAATCCCTTTGTGTTGCTTTGGGATTCTTCCCCTGAGGTGCATATAACCATAACAACCCCGGATCTGGGGATGGAAGAAAATGACCAAACAGAACATATGAAATCATTGAAACTAACCCTGGCACTGGCAGTTGCGACAATTGCAATGCCCTTTGCCTCACATGCTTACGTGTGGAGTTCCTGTGCCCGATATGGCACATATTCGAGCGGTGGCTATACATTCTACTGCGATGAATGGGGCAGCAGCGCTTCCGAGTGCTGCAATCTCAACAGTGTGACCTCATGGAATGTGGTCAGCGCGGTGGCCAGCGGCGGCGGCGTGAAGGGCTATCCCAACACCTCCAAAACGATCAACAAGACAATCAGCAACTACAGTGGCTCGGGCAGTTGGAACTACAGCGTGCCCAGCGGCCAGCATTGGGATTGCTCGTTTGACATCTGGGTTCCCACCGAAGTCATGATTTGGGTGGGTCACGACGCCGCCACCATCTACCCGAGAGGAACCAAGCAGTATTCCAACGTCTCCATCGCCGGAACCACCTGGGACGTTTGGCGTGAGAACAGCTCGTACAACGTCATCTCCTTTGTCAGGGACAGCGTCTCGTATTCAGGTTCGGTTAATATCCGAACCATGCTGGATTATGCCCGGGTCACCAAAGGCTGGATCGGCAACGGCACGATCGGCGGTCTCGGCCTCGGATTCGAAATCTTCGGCTCTGGCGGCTCGAATCATACTTGGACCATGAACAGTTGCTCCATCGGCAGTTAATCTTACCAAGACATAAAGTGGTTTCACAGGGACGGGCGGTTTCGCCCGTCCCTTATTATATGGCGACTATCCCGTCACGCCCCGTAATGAAAAAAATATGAGAACTGAAAAATGCTACGGAGTTCTAATCGGACTCAAAAACGGACAAAATCCGTGGCTTGCCACCGATGGCAAGGGTGTGCCGGCAATTTTTAACCAAAAAAAACAAGCACTCCGCTTTCGCGATAAACTGGCCGCGCCACCCAACAGAATCAAAGGAAAGGTTCTCCGCGTAAATGTGTCCTATGAAATACCCAAACGGCCAACACAGGCGCGAAAAGTTACTCGCCTGTGCTATTATGCTACAGTCTCAGGTAATGTTGAGGCAAACTTGGAACGATAACGATGACTGCGGCAGCTAAAATGTTTCAGCGTTTTTTGAACTTGAGTTGATTCCTATGAATTTTCACGCTTTTGAAAGGCATCGTATGGCGATGCGTTTGCTTGCCGCCGTCATGGCCATCGGTTTCATCGGACTGGGTTGCCGGCATGTTGAACCCCTGGCGCAGTCTAAGTCCAGCGAAGTTCCCCGCCGGCCGGAAGCGGTGCCGGTTGACAACGACCTGGGGCTGATATGGGAGGAGCAGATGAAAAACGCAGCCGGGGCGTTGAATCAAAAGGCCTATGCCATGGCCGAACACCACTGCGTTGAAGCGCTGAAAACCGCCGGGAAATTCGGTCCGGCAGATCCGCGCCTGACCACCAACCTGGTTTATCTGGCGGGAATTTATCAGACGGAAAACAAATCCGATCTGGCCGAGCGGACTTTCAAAGAAGCCATCGCCAGCCGCGAGAAAGCGGTCGGAACAAATGATCCGAGCTTGGTCATGCCCTTGGAAAACCTGGCGAACTTCTACTACTTTGCCGAACGCCAATACGATCTGGCGACACCGTTATGCTTGAGAATTCTCCAGATCGTTGAGAGCGCATCGCCCCGGGACGATGTCGAAGTGGAGAAGCGGGCGCGCGCTGTGGCCACCGTCTATCGCATCCAGAGCCAGTATGCCCAGGCCGAACCGTTCTACCAACTGGCCCTGGATTTGGCCGGGAAAAATGGCGATAATTTGCCGGGCTGTTTGCTGGTAGTGAGCGGCTTTTACCATGATTGGGGGAAATATGACCAGGCCGAGTCTCTGTGCCAACGCGCGCTGGCCATACAAGAAAAGGCTGCCGAATCAAACACCAATACCGAGCCGCAGATGAATTTGGGCATCATACTTTATGGTCTGGCGGAGAATTACCGCAGTTGGGGCAAGCTCGACCAGGCGGAACCTCTCTATGGCAGGTCGGTGGCGATTGTCGGAAAGACCCTCGGCCAGGATAGTTCGGACTTGGCGCGGCCCCTGGCTGGACTGGCGGCCACGCTGCTGGGTCTGGGCAAAACCAATCAGGCCGTGGCACTCTACCAACGGGCTATTGCCGTGACGCAGGACAATCTGGAACCGGGGGATCCCGTGGGGAAGACTGTTTTGCTTGAATACACCGCCCTGCTTGACGACCTGAACCGGCAGGACGAGGCAAAAGCTTTTCGACAGGCTTATCAATGGCGGGTTTTGATGTACAACTCGGCGCGCGCGCTGAGAGCCAACAATCTGGAAGTAGCGGAGCGGTTTGCCGGCCAGGCATTGGATCTGGCCGGCGCCTTTGGTCCCACCGACACCCGCTTGTCCAAGAGCCAGGTGCAAATGGCCGAGGTCTATCGTCAGCAGGGAACGAATGATCTGGCCGAGCAGACCTTCAAAGACGCCATTGCCAGTTGTGAAAAAGCCGTCGGACCAAACCAACCGGACCTGATCGCCCCGCTGGAAAGCCTGGCCAACTTCTACTATTACACCAAAGTGCAATACGATCAGGTCGCGTCCCTCTATCTGCGGATACTGGACATTGTCCGGGCCGCTCCCGCTCCGGATCCGCTGGAAGTGGCCCGATGGGAACGCAATCTGGCCGATGCTTATCACCTGCAAAAGCAAGACACCCAGGCTGAAACCTTCTACCAACTGGCGTTGTCAACCGTCGAAACCGCCACGAATTCCCCCGATGGAGATAAAGTTCAGTATCTTCAGGCGCTGGCTGATTTGTATCGGACCGGCGCCAAATATGACAAGGCCGAAGACATGGCCAAACGCGCGCTGGCCATCCGGGAAAAGGCCTTGGTTCCCGACGCGGGACCCGATGCGCAACTGGACGTGGCCGTATGTTGTGATTCTCTGGCGCAGATTTACCTCGCTTGGAACAAGCCCGCCCAGGCCGAATCGTTTTATGGCCGATCCCTGGCCCTCGTCGAGAAGATTGGCGGAGCCGACAACGCCGATCTCGTGCCCCGGCTGATGGGGCTGGCCACGGCCTTGCGCGCGCAGAAAAAATACGCGGAGGCCGAAGCTCAATACAAGCGGGCCTTGGCGATCACGCAAAAGAGCGTTGGCCCGGAAGCGCCGCAGGTGGCCGACGTGCTCGATCAGTACGCCGCGCTGCTGGAGGAGATGAAGAAACCCGAAGACGCGAAAGGCATGCGCGACTGGGCTGATTCCGTCCGCAAACAGGATGCCACGAAGCCGAATTGATGCTGGAGATTTCCGCGATCATCATTTGAAGTGACATGAAGCCGCCCAGTTTCCTTGCCATTTCCCTGATGGGCAATCTGATTCTGGCCGCCGTCTGGGTGGCCGTGCGCCAAGAGGCAACGGCCAGGATGGATGCCCCTTCCTCCGCGATGTCCCCGCCGGCAATTTTGCCGGCGGGGAAACCGTCCTCTCCGACAACCGAAACGCCGGGAACAACAACTCCCTGGCAGTTGATCGAGTCCGCCGACTACCGTCAATACATCGCCAATCTGCGCGCCGTGGGCTGCCCGGACTGGTTGATTCGCGACATCATCGTCGCCGCCATTGACGATTCGTATCAGCAAAAAACCAAATCCGATCCGGTTTCCTTTGCGCCCTGGCTGGGCGCGGACCAGCGCCGCCAGATGTCCCGCAACCAGTCGGCAAAACGGTTCGCCCTGCGTCAGGAAAAACGGGCGCTGGTCAAATCGTTGCTCGGATACGAATGGGACAGCCATGCTGATGACGTCTGGAATCTGGACCTGCTGACCAGCCTGACACTGGGCTTTCTGCCGGATGACAAGGTCTCCACGGTGTTGTTTCTCAAGGACAAATACACCGAAGCCGCGCAAGCCATCCGGGAAGACGCACATTATATTCTGCTTGATGGGGACCGCGCACGATTGCTGACCGTTTATGCGGGGCTGAAGGCCGATCTGTCCGGGCAACTCGATGCGTCGGAACTGGACGAATTACAGTTACGGGAGCAGCAGGGCTTTCTGCTGGTCAATGATATAAATTTTGATGGCGTCACGATCAGCCGTGAGGAGTTGCGGGAGATCGTTCGACTGTCAAAGTCTTTCAAGGACATGGCCAAAGATGAATTTGTTCCGGACCCGCCCCCGCCCGAAGCAGAGCAGGCCCGCCGGCAGGCGGCCTTCGAAGCGCAGGTCAAGGCCCTCCTCGGTCCGGGACGATTCGCAGACTACCAGCGTGCACAGTACTTCAACTTTCGCGAGACTTTTGAGTTCACGCAGCAGAACCAACTGCCCCAGGACGCTGCCATCAGGGTTTATGAAGCCCGCCGCAGTGCCGAGGAGCAGTCGAACGAGATTCAAAAAGATGGAACCCTTTCTGCCGAGGAACGCGCCGCGGCCCTGGCCGTCCTGAAGGCCGCCACGATGAATACGATTTCCCCGATGCTGGGTGGCCGTTATCACAACTATCTGAACGGACCTGGACGATGGCTCAATGCCTTGGCCCAGCCGCCGGAACCGCAAACCCAAACGCGAACGCAATGAAATCGCGCGCCATCATCTGGTTGTCCCTGTTGCTAAATGTGGCGCTTGCCGCCGCCATTTTTCTGCCGGAAAAAAGACCGCCTGCACCGGGTCAGGTCAGCACGGCTTCGCAACCCTTGGCCGGCACGAATACACTGTCCGGACCTGCGACCGGCAATCCTGCGTCGGCCGGACTGCCTTTTCGCTGGAGCCAGATCGCTTCGGAAAACCTGAAATGCTATCGCGACAATCTGCTCGCCATCGGCTGCCCGGAAATCACGATGCGCGAGATCATCCGCGCTGTCATCAACGAGCGTTTCGGGGCGCGCCGCCGAAGCATCCTCGCCTCATTTCAAGAGCGGTACTGGGATCTGGTTTTGCGCCGGGAACTGGTCAGGCGTCAATGGATACCCCGAACTGAATGGGGGCAGGCACTGGAATCGTTGAAGGCGGAACGGCTGCAACTGATCACCGACGTGCTGGGCCGGGATGCCCTGATCACCGAAGCGGAACGGAAAGCCCGGCGGGTGGAACTGGAGCAACGACGTTCCTGGCTGTCACCGGAAAAACGCGCCCGGCTGATCGAGCTGGAGGAAATGCACCAGCAACAATTGGTGGACTGGGCCGAGTCCCTCGGTTCGCGGGTGAATGGCATGCCCACGCAGGAGGACCAAGACCGCCTCCAGAAGTGGCAGCAGGAGTTTGATGAGGCGGAGAAGCAATTGTTGACGCCCGGAGAACTGGCTGAACTGCAACTCCGCGAATCCGACGTGGCGGATTGGGCCGGCAGCCTGCCGGGGTTTGAACCGACTGAGGATGAGTGGCGTTCTCTGACGGGATTGCGTTCACAATATGAAGAGTCCCAGCGCGAACTCGGCAATGCCGGCCTGACTGATGAGGAACGGACGGCACGCCAGAACGAGTTGCAGGCCGGTTTCGACAGTGCCGTCCAAGCGGCGTTGTCTCCGGACCAATTTGCCCAGTATCAACTGGCGAACAACGACCAGTATCAGGCGCTGCACAACATGACGCAACGTTACGGGCTGTCCGACAGCGTGGCCGCCCAGAGCTTCGGCATGCAGCAATCCGCGCAGACTGCGGCGGACCAAGTGCGGGCCAATACAAACCTGTCTCCGGAAGCCCGGCAAGCCGCGCTGAACGCCATTCAGCAGGAAACCGAGCAAACCCTGTCGCAGATCCTCGGTCCGACAGCCCTCTCCACCTATAAGGAATATGGCGGTGACTGGATTTTGGGATTAAGTCAAACGGAATAGCGCAGTCACGACCCACCCGAATTGGCTGGGTCAAATAACCGGGTGGTGTGAAACTTTACCATTAGCGCGCAACCACCGCCGGACGCAACGGAGCAGCTTGGGTTTGGAGCGCCAGCACCTTCCGCGACAAATCTGCTGACGTCGCCGTCAGCAAAATCTCGCCGGGTTGCCCGGTGGATTGCACAATCACCTGCGCCAGACCATTGAAGACGCTCCGCTTCCAGACCGGCAACTCGGGTTTTTCCTGAAACAGCAGCGTGACGCCCTTGTTCACGCCTCCGGCGCCGGAACCGTTCGCAACCGCCACCGCGATGGTGTTCGTGCCGGGATGCAGGAAGCGTTTGACATCAAAACTTGGCGTTGCCTGCCAGTCATGCGATTCGCCGGCCATCTGCCCGTTTACATAAACCCAGCCTTCATCGTCAATCATGCCGAAACTCAGCTTGACGGTTTCCACCGCGAGATCCTGTTCCGACACCGTGACGTGGCCGCGGAAGACGCCGTGTTCTCCTTCCACCAGCGGGCCGGAGTCCGAGCGCACATTGCCTTTTTCCCAAGACGAGTCGTCGAAATTTGTGGCGACCTCGGGGAGGTTCGCCTGGCGCGCGTTGGAAATCCGGTTCCATTTCCAGTCGGTCACCGGGGTGGAATGAACCGGCCATTTTGCCAGATAGACATCCGGCTCATGGGATGACGTATCGCCATTGCCGACGCCGATGATTTTGCCGGCACCTTGAATCGCGAAGGAGATTTCATTGGTGGCGACGGGCACTCTCCGCCCGCGGGCGTCGTTGACCTGGACGGTGATAACCGCCACGTCCTCGCCATCGGCTTTGATGACTGTGCGGTCCGGAATGAGCTGGATGGCCGCCGGTTCGCCGGTGGTATCAACCTGGTCTTTGGCGATTTCCTTGCCGTCATTGTAGCCGCGCGCCAGCAGCGTGCCCGGTTCGTATTTCACCTTCCATTCCAGGTGCCCGTTTTTCTCCATCGTCTTGCGGCCCTGACTGACGCCGTTCAGGAAAAGTTCGACTTCCCCGCAATTGCTGAAGCATTTGACAACGATTTCCTGGCCTTCCTTGCCCGGCCAGTTCCAGTGCGGGAAGATATGCACCATGGGATCGTCCATCCACCAGGCTTTCAGATAATAAAAGCTGTCCTTGGGGAAGCCGCAGGCGTCAAGGATGCCGTACTGGCAGATGATGGCCGGATAACCGAAGGGGGTTTCCTCGCCGCGATAATCGAAACCGGTCCAATAAAACAATCCGGCGAGGTATGGTCTGGCGGCGTAGTGTTTCCAGCCAATCTCGCAATTGCCGCCGGAATCGCCATGCTCAAGCGGCGCCATGTGGGCATTGGGCCGGTCATCGAAATAGACGCCCCGGGTTCCCTGGGTGGTGGTTTCCTCGGTCCCGATCCCCGGCTGGTTGGGAAATTGGGCATGTTGATTGTCCGTGCTTTTGCCCGTGATGTAATTGTATCCCATCACATTAATGACGGTGGAAATTCCCCCGCCCCAGCCTCCACTGATGGCAGTGGTGGAAAGGCGGGTGGGATCCAGATGTTTGGCCACCGCTTGCATGGTGGAGGCGATGCGGGCGCCTTTTTCGTTGCCTTCAATGTTCCATTCCTCATTGCCCACCGACCACAGGATGATGCTGGGATGGTTCCGGTCGCGCAGGATCAGGCGCTTGAGGTGATCGAGTTGATCCTCCGACGTTCCCATCAGGCGGCTTTCGTCCACCACCACCATGCCGAGTTTGTCGCAGGCATCGAGCAGTTCGGGGGTGGGCGGATTGTGGGAGCAACGATAGGCGTTGCAACCAAACGTCTTGAGGCGCGCGATGCGAAAATGCTGAAGCGCATCCGGGATGGCCGCGCCCACCCCGGCATGATCCTGGTGGTTGTTGACGCCTTTCAACTCGACGTGCTTGCCGTTCAGGAAAAACCCCAGGTTGGGGTCGAACCGGATCGTGCGGATGCCGAAGGGCGTTTCGTAGCGGTCCACGACCGTTCCGCCCGCACGGATCGTGGTGACGAGCTTGTACAGGTAGGGCGTTTCGATGGACCAAAGCTTGGGACTGGCCACCTTTATCACACAGGAGAATTCGCCGGTGTCCAACACCCCCAGTCCGGCCTGCTTAATCTGTCCTTGCGCGACTGTTTTGCCGTCCGCTTCCACAATGGTCTGCTCGACATCAAACGTGGCGGCGTTGGTGCCTTCATTGACGACCGTAACCCGCGCGGTGACATCGGCACCGTTATCCTTCACCTCGGATGTGACGAATGTGCCATCGCGCGCGACGTGCAGCGGGCCGGTCTTGACCAGCCAGACGTGGCGATAGATGCCCGCGCCCTCGTAGAACCAGCCTTCCTCCATCGTGGCGTCCGCGCGCACGGCGATGACGTTGTTGCCGCCATAATTTAGAAATTCGCCGATGTTGTAACCAAAGCCGGTATAGCCGCTTCCTTCCCGCCCGAGATAATGGCCGTTCACCCAGACCATCGAATCGCGAAAAACGCCATCGAACTCGACGCTGATGCGCCGGCCGAGATCGGATTCGGGAATAAAAAAGGACTTGCGATACCAGCCGACGGAGGTGTCGGGGAAATTCCGGCCAATGGCCTTGTAGCCGTGGCTGTGGCTGCCCCGGCCATCAAATGGCACTTCCACGGCCCAGTCGTGCGGAAGATCGAGCATCCGCCAGGAACGGTCGTCAAAATTGGCCGCCGCCGCGCCGTCACCATAACCGGTCTTGGCGAGGTAGGAGAAATAACCCGTACCGGTGCCGAAATCCTTCTGGACATCCGTCGGGTGGCCGAAAGCAAAGTGCCATCCGGAGTCCATCAGCAACCGCTCGCGAACAACCGGTGTGGCGGCTGGCGGCGAAACTTGAGCCACGATTGGCGTCAGAGGGGCAGCAACAAAAACGATTACTGCAACAGCAAGGGACCAATTTGATATTTTTTTCATTTCTTTATCAGGGGAAATTTTCCCGCCCGGAAAAACTACAGGTCCGGGGCGGAAGATGCACGTCGAAAGACACGGCGCTTTGCGGGCGGCAATTCCGGCCACCCGCGAGCACGTGCCAGACTTGGGCCGAAGCTCTGGTTTACGGCAGCGGCGGGCCGACCTTGATGCGGTAGAACTTCGCCGGCAGCGTCGCTGCGTTGGTATCCGTCCACGTGAACGGCATCGCTGGCGAATTGGTGATGAACGGCGTGCTCCAGTCAAACAGATTCGAGGAAACTTGCACGGCGTAGTCCGGTCCCGTCTGACCGCTGACCTGGAATTCCATTTGACCGTTGTTCAGCACGATCGAGGCAGCGATGGGCTGGGTGAGCGGATTCACCGTGATGGTGAAGCTCTGTGTGGCGCTCAGGATGGGAGAGCCGTTGTCGGCGACTTTCAAGGCAAACGCGTTAGTTGTGTTGGCGTTGGTCACCGCTGGCCGCCAGGAGAACGCGCCGGTGTTGGTGTTCAACGTTGCGCTGCTAATACCGTTCAAAAGGCTGAAAGTGAGGGTTTGCGGCGGCTGGTCGGTGTCGGTGGCGCTGGCTGTGAACATGATGTTTGAGCCGACGTTCACGATTTGGTTGCCTATCGGCGCCAGCACCGGTGGCGTGTTGCTCGGAGCGGGCGAGAGCAACAAGTCAATCATGGTGTAGGGTGGAACGGAAACGGTGAATTGATTGCCCAGCCCGGACACGGTGTTTGAAGTTTCCGGATAGGGTGGAGCGTCGTTGGTGGTGGCGCCGATGAAATTGGTCAAGCCAAATTGATACCAAGTTCCCGAATTGGCGAGCGTCTGCCCATTGATGTTTACCGTAACAGCCTTGGTAGCCGTATCACTCATGTTCATCAGCATGACGCCCACCTTGCCATCCTGGCGGGTGGTGGCATGGACGCGCAGCAGGCCGAGGTCGGATGTTGTTTTAAGCATGGTATCGCCGACATTCGCCAGCCAATGGGCCATCTTCGCGCCGTAGTAGGCGTGTCCGGGTTGCTGGTTGGTGTTAATGGGAGCATTCGCTGGATATTCCAAAAACATATCGTTGTGCAATTCCTGGTAGTCAACGTTGACAGCACCATTTTCAATCCAAGTTAAATAATTATCCGCGGCAAAGAGTGACACCACAATGTTGGTGTTGCCCCCGGCGCCGGTCTCGGTAACGGCGATTTGCATCTGGGAGGCATGGGTGGCGCCCACATAATTGGTCAACTGGGAATAAGTGTTATTAACCATCCCCGGGATCTGGGCTGATTGTAACAGAAGGTTCGTGCCGATGCCGCCCGGGTAATAATGGATGATGACAAAATCCACGACGCTGCCACACACGCCCAATAGTTGGAAATTATAGGTAGGATTGCCGGTATCAAAACCCACACCACATTTGATGGTGGGATCCACGGCTTTCATCGCGCTGACGAACTGGAGCGAGTTCGTGCCGTAGGCGGCCGGAGAGAGGGCGGGCTGGCCGACGCGGGTGGCGGCATTGGTCTCCGGATAATGCATGTCGGTTTCCCAATTCAGAGTGGTGCCATAGTAGCCGTTGCCGCCGATCTCATTGCCGATTTCCCAGTATTTGATGCCCCAAAGATTGGTCTTGTTGGCATAGGCCACCCAGGCGGCCGCCTCGGCAATGTCGTTGGCGGCCGTGCCATTCGTGCCGAGGGTGTCGGACCCGTAATTGCAGGTAACCATGGCGGTTCCCCCCGCGGGAATGACCAGCCGGTTCATGAAGTTGGCAAAGCTGTTGTAACTTGGCATCCAACCGCTGAACCCGGTGTTGGGGCCGGCCGTCCGCCAATTGTAAATGTCCGAGTAGGAGCCGCCCGGAAATCGAAACGTACCAATCCCGGCGGCCTTTGACAACCGGGCGGCAATAGCCGGAGAGCCATCGGAATTTGCCAGACTGTTTTCGTAATTCGGCGTTGTGACTCCAATCCCCCATGCCGGCATGCTGGCCAGCGGCCGGGAGACATTGACATAGACATTGGCCGTGCCGGGAAGCGGATTAACCGTCACCACCGCCACGCCGCTGGTGGCGCTGCCGGAACTGTTGGTGACGATATAGCCAAATTGATTGTGACCCGTGCGGGCAGGAGTCACCGTTATGATGGCGGTGGTGGCATTGGGAATATTGGTAAGGACGCCGTCGCCGCCATCGGTTTGCCACTGGTAGTTTAATGGCAGTGTGCCGGACGCGGATGACGTCAACGTAACCGAGGAACCGATGTAAAAGTTGTTTGTGTTGGCGATGGGTGTGCCGGCAACAAGCGAACCGGACGGCGACAACCCAATGACGAAAGCCGCGTCATAATTGCGGGTGGTCTGATAAGTCATCGTCCCCCCTCCGGTTGGAACGAGGACCGCCTCCCCGCTGGTGTAGGGATTGCCGCCGGCCACGGCCAGCCCATCCCAGCCACCGGTGACCCGGTGAAAACTATAAGCATAAACCGTGTTTGCCGCCAAATTTACGCTTAAATTGGCCCATTGCAGCCAGTCACCATCCGCGTAACTGAA
>Ga0182027_10012100_pt1 | contig 12140 bp, 8 predicted proteins | sample 712E1DmetaG_FD_121300 | JGI IMG/M metagenome (GOLD analysis project Ga0182027, IMG submission 121300) | Permafrost microbial communities from Stordalen Mire, Sweden - 712E1D metaG (Illumina Assembly) | ecosystem: Environmental > Terrestrial > Soil > Wetlands > Permafrost | place: Sweden...
CTCGACCGCGCGCCACATCAGCAGCGCCGCCGCCACGGTCAGAGTCGATGCCGCTCCGTACATCCTCACGAAACCGGACAGCATGACCGCCGTCGGTACGAACGCGGCGAAGACCGCGGTCCAGATGCCGGCGCGGTCGCCGCCGACACGCCGCGCCAGTGCGGCGAGGAGTGGAATGGCCGCGATCCCCGCCAGCGTGGGAACGAGCCGCAAAGCCACGGGCCCGCCCGGGCCGCCGAAACCGGCCAGGCCGAGAAAGTCGGCCGCGACGACGACGGCACGTTCCAGGAGGTAGAAGAGCGGCGGGGCGCTGTCGCGGCTCACGATGTCGATCATCCGACCCACGGGCTGGTGGACCACCACGGCCGTGAAGTCCTCGTCGTAGCCGATGGGCTGGCGGGCGATCAGCGCGAACCTCAACACCGCGCCGGCCACGGTGGCCAGACCTACCGCGCGGGCGTAGGACGGGTGCGCGGCAAGTCGGCCCGGGATCGGCAGGCGGGGGCGAATCACATCGAACAGACTAAGGCACGACCGCCCAGACGACCGGCGCCCCCGACGGATCCCACGCCACGGCCGCGGCTCGCCCGCCGATCTCCGCGCCGAGGGCCTTCGTCAGGTCGGCGCGGCTGAGCGCCAGGATCTCCGAATACGAGGCCGGTGCGGCGATCCGCATTCCCGGCGCGAAGATCGCCGGCGGGCGGTCGAAGTCGACGAACGCGACGTCCATCGACGTGTAGTCGTCCACGATCACGGCGGCACCCGGATGCTCGGCCGCAAGATCCGCCAGCGAGGCGACCGGATAGCTGAAGGCGTCATAGCGGTCGGCGACCGAGCGTTGCAGATACGCCCACCCGCTCCAGACGGCGACCGCGGTCAAGGTCACCGCCACGGCCGCCACGGTCAGGCTCGCCGACCATCGCCCCCAGCGTCGGCGGACCTGCTCCACCAGCTCCACGGCCCCCAAGCCGATGGCGACGCCCACGGGTGCCGCCAGGCCGAGCGTCCGCAGCGCGTGCGGCGATCCGCCTTCCGTCGCCACCAGCGGCGCGATCATGAAGATGGGCAGTGCCAGCAAGATCAGGGAGTGGCTCGCGTCGCGGCGCATCCGCCACAGCCGCGCCACGCCAACGGCCGCCAGGGCGGCGAGTGGCAGCGGCACGAGCGGCAGACCAGCCACGTTGTCGCGCGCGTTCGGATCGCCGGCGAAGCCGAACATGCCGAGTGTCCGCAGAATGTGGACGGGCAGCCCCGTGTCCGATTGGACGTCCGGATTGAAGCCGCTTACCGCCGCCGCACGCCCGAAGTAGTTGCTCGGGTTCGTAACCGCCACGGCCAGCATCGGTGCCGCGACCAGCAGAAACGCGGCCCCGAACGGGACGAAGCCGGGGCGCATCTCGTCGAATCGGGAGCGGTCGGAGCGGCGCAGCCAGAACAGCCAGACCACCACCAGGACCGGCAGCAGCTTGAGTGGCTGGTACGTGTACAGCGCCGCCAACGCCGTCACCGCTCCCGCCGCCGAGGCCGATATGCGGCCGGGCCGCGTAGCCCAGTTGAGCAGCGCAACCAGGGCCACGGCCCCGAAGAACGGCACGATCGTGTTGCGCATGCCGTCGCGACTCACGCACACGAGCCACAACGAGCCCGCGGCCCAGGCCGACGCCACGATCCCGGTCCACGTCCCGAAGCGCCGTCCCAGCCATCCGATCGCCAGCACGCCGGCGACGCCGAATGCCGCGGCCGTCGCCCGCAGCACTTCCACCGAGTGGCCGAAGATGCCGAAAGCCCCGGCCACGACGTACGCAAAGAGCGCTTCGCGGCCGGCGTCGTCGGTGAACCAGACCAGGAAGTCGGCGTGGAAGCCGGGCTGATGGAGCAGCTTCGCCGCGTCCAGCCCCTCGGCCGCCTCGTCGGGAAAGAGCCCACCCGGGTTCGTGGCCAGATCGACGAAGCGAAGCACGACCGCGGCCGCGACGATCGCGGCCAGCGCCGCGAGGGCCAGCCAGCCCTGCCTCGTCCGGGGCAGCGCCACCCTCACCGGCTCCCCGTCCGGAGCCGCGCCGTCGCCCGCGGCCATGCCGTCGCCCGTGGTCGCACCGCGCCGGTCAAGGCCGCGCGACGGAGGCGAGGTGCCGGAACTTCAACTCAATCTGGATCGACTCGCCTTGCTCGTGGCCGTTGAACGGGTAGACCTCGATCTCCTTGGGCCCGGCGTAGTGGTTGTAAGCCGCGAAGACCGTCGAGGGCGGACAGACGGCGTCCATCAGCGCCACCGAGAAGAGTGCCGGCGCCTTGGCCCGGGCGGCGAAGTTCACGCCGTCGAAGTAGGACAGCGTTCGGAAGACGTCGTCGGCCCGGTCGCGATGGACTTTGCAGTAGCGCACGATCTCGTGATAGGGGTCCTCGTCGGTGATCTGCGTGGCCCGGCGCCAGTGGCACATGAACGGCACGTCGGGCAGGACGAGCATGAGGTCGGGGACGAGCCCGGCCACTGCCAGCGCCAGCCCGCCGCCCTGACTGCCGCCGTTGACGGCGACGCGTGCCGGATCGACGAGCGGATTGGCGCGGGCCGCTTCCACGGCCCGAACCGCGTCGGTCATGAGACGCCGGTAGTAGTAGGTCTGGGGAGCGGTGATGCCCCGCGTCGCGTAGCCGGGGAATTGGCCGCCGGTCGCGTCCGCATCCGGGTCCGGGGTGTCGCCTGCCCGCCACGTGCTGCCCTGGCCGCGAACGTCCATCACGAGATGGGCGTGGCCCGCGCTCGGCGCCGCCAGCCAGTCGAGCGGCCGGCCCCGACCGCCGCCGTAACCGATGTACTCGACCACGCAGGGCAGCCGGCCCTCGCGCACGAACGGCGACGCCGCCACATCGTGCGGAGCGAGGAACCAGCCCTTGATCGGCTGGCCACCGAAGCCGGCGAACGTCACGTCCCAAACGTCGACCGTGGCGAAGCCGGCATCGACCGGCTCGAAGGTCGCCGCGAGCTGGTGCGATCGAGCGTCCGCGAGAGTCGCGGCCCAGAAGGCGTCGAAGTCGGCCGGTTCGTCGCGGTCCGGCTTGTATTCGCGCAACTCGGAGAGCGGCAGATCGAACAGCACGTCTTCCTCCTCCCGATGCGGGCCGGTGGCGGTTGGCGGCAGCGGCCATGCCGCCCGGAGACTACTGGACGCGCGAGTCGTGGCCCTTCCAGAACGGCTCGCGCAACTCCGCCTTGAGAATCTTGCCCGTTCCGCCCTTTGGCAGCGACTCGTGGAAGTGGATGTCGCGCGGAACCTTGAAGCGGGCGAGCCGCGCCTTGCAGTGGTCGCGCAACTCCTTGACCGTCAGAGTGGCGTCGGGCTTGAGCACGACTATGGCGACCGGCGCCTCGCCGAGCGCCTTGTCCGGCGCTGCCACGACGGCGCACTCCAGCACGGCCGGGTGGGCCATGATGGCGTTCTCGACCTCGACCGACGAGATGTTCTCGCCGCCTCGGATGATGATGTCCTTGGAACGGTCCTTGATCAGGACGTAGCCCTGCTCGTCGATCACGGCCATGTCGCCGGTGTGGAGCCAGCCGTCCTGGATCGTCGCGGCGGTCGCCTCGGGGTCCTTGTAGTAGCCCTCCATGACCGTGTTGGATCGGACGATGATCTCGCCGATCTGCTCGCCGTCGGGCCGGACGTCGCGGCCGTCGGAGTGGACGACGCGGAGCGCGATGCCGGGGAGCGGCCAGCCCGTCCAGGCTTGCCTCGCCTGACGTTTCTCGGGCGGTTCGGACTCGGTCAGGAACGTGCGCGGAATGGCCAGCGTCAGGATCGGTGAGGTCTCGGTCAGGCCGTATCCGGCGAAAACCTGGACGCCGGGGAATGCCGCTTCGAGGCTGGTGATCAGGGTCGGCGACGACGGCGCGCCGCCGATGATCAGCTGCTTCAGGCTGGAGAGGTCGTGCTTGGGCCGCTCGGCGTGATTGAGAACGGCGTTGAATATCGCCGGGACGGCCAGAACGCGGGTCACCTTGTGGCGCTCGACGGTCTGGATCAACGCCAGCGGCTCGAACTTGCGGAGCATGACGTGGCGGCCGCCCACCATGGTCAGGAAGTGGGGCGTGCCCCATCCGTTGACGTGGAATAGCGGCACCACGTGCAGAACCACGTCGTCCTCGGTGAAGCCCAGCCCGATCTCCGCGGCCATGGAATGCAGATACAACTCGCGGTGGGTCATGGCCACGCCCTTGGGGAAGCCGGTCGTGCCGCTCGTGTAGAACAGCTCGGCCATGGCGTTCTCGTCTATCTCGGGCTTCAGCGGATCCCGGGAGCCACCGGACAGGAGAGCCTCGTATTCGTCGTGCGCCACGCCGTCGGGAGCGCCCTCCATGATCACGAAGCGGGGCCGCTCCGGCAGCTCTGGGATCATCGCCTCGACGAGCGGCTTGAAGTCCTTGTGGAAGAAGACGACCTTCGAGCCGGCGTGGCCGACGATATAGGCGATCTCCTTGGGTGTCAGCCGGATGTTGATCGGATTGAGCACAGCGCCGGCTTCGAGGACGCCGTAGTACGCCTCGAGCAGCTGGTGGGTGTTGTAGGTGATGAAGCTGACTCGATCGCCGCTGGCGACGCCGAGCTCGCGCAGGGCGTTGGCAAGCCGATGCGACCGCTCACCGAATTGACGGTACGTAAAGCTGCGCTCGCCGTCGACAACGCCGATCTTCTCGCCGAAGTAGGTTTCGGCCCTGTCGCGGAACTCGAGCACCGAGAGGGGTACGAACACCGAAGGACCTCCGTGACTCGCATGACGGACGATGCCTGCTCACTCCCGTGATCGGCCACACGATAGCGTCAGCCGAGCCGGCGCGAGCGGCGAATGGCGCGAATGCGGCCCGTTCAGCCCTCGGGAGCGGCCGATGTCTCGCGGACGGCGCGGACGAAGGCCTCCCACACGCCCTCGAATTCATTGGGCGTGGAGTCGGTCCGCTCGGGATGGCACTGGACGGCAACGACCCAGCGGTCGCCGGTGCTCTCGAGCGCCTCGACGATTCGGCCCTCGTGGCTGGCGGCCCAGCCCACCGCGCGCAGGCCCGGGGCGAGCCGGGTGTGGTCGACGGCTTGATGGTGGAACGTGTTGACGGTCAGCTCGGCCGTGTCGTCGTCTTCGTCTTCGGTCGCCAGGCCCTCCTCGGAGCCCTCGGCCAGTGCCCGTCCGAACCGGCTCTCCCCGTCGATCTCGAGATTGTGGGTGTGCGCCGGGCCGGCACCGTACGGAACACCGGCGTGGTCGGGTACATCCTGCAACAGGCTTCCGCCCGAGAAGACGTTGACGGCCTCGAACCCGCGGCAGATGCCGAAGACCGGCACCGATCGCCGCTCGGCCTCGTGCCATGCCAGCTGGTCGAGTGTATCTCGGGCCGCGTCTATCTCGATCGCGCCGGTGACCGCCTCGTGATAGAGAGCCGGATCGATGTCCGGGCCGCCACTCAGGAGCAGGCCGTCCATGCCGCCCAGGATTCGGTCGCGCTCGGCCGGAGGCGTGGCGACGGAGATCAAGGCGGGCTTGCCGCCGTGGCGCCGAACCCCGTCCGCGTACAACTCACTCTTGCGCAGCGTGAGGGCGGGGTCGCGCGTGGCGGCGGCGTCGGCGACGATGACGGCGATCAGTGGCGTTGTGGCTTCAGGTTTGGCTGGCATGAAGTGAGCATACCGCGTGGGTCGCGCCGGCCCGGAATCGTTTCGCGAGGGGGGTTGGCAGGGCCGCTTGGGGGGAAAGCGACCCTGCCATGGACTGCGTCATGCCGATTCGGCCTGACGACTCGATGGAGCTTGCCAGTCGCTGGCGCGGCGGCGGGGGATTACGTTGCCGGAGTTCGCCGGATCACCGTCCTGGAGGCGGAAGCGAGCGACGAGTTCGTCCAGGCCCTGAGCCATCTCGGACAGCGTCGCCGCCGATGCGACTACTTCTTCGGCCTGGGCCGACATCTGCTCCGTCGCCGCGGAGACCTCTTCGGCCGAGGCCGAGTTCTCCTGGCTGATCGCGGCGATGGACTCGACCGACTGGCCGACCGTGTCGGCGGCGGAGCCCATTCGAGCCGCTGCCGCGTTGGTTTCGGCCGCAATCTCCGAGATGCCGTCCGTGGCCCGCACGACATCCGCGCTCAGCGACCTGATCTCGACTACGGAGGACATCATGTCGTTGAGGACGGTGTTGCGGGCGGCCGCGGCTTCGCGGATCTCCTGCAGAGCTCCCGCGGCCTGTTCGGCCAGTTCTGCGCCCGTCTCCACTTCCGCGGCCCCGGCCTTCATGGCCTGAACGGCAGCTTCGGTGCCCGACTGGACCTGGCCGATCAGCTGGGCGATCTCCTTGGTTGCCTGTGACGAGCGCTCGGCGAGCTTGCGAACCTCGTCGGCGACCACTGCGAAGCCCTTGCCCTGCTCACCCGCTCGCGCCGCTTCAATTGCCGCGTTGAGCGCGAGCAGGTTGGTCTGCTCGGCGATGTCGTCGATCGTCTCGACGATGGCCCCGATCTGCTCACCCTTGGCGCCAAGTTCAGTGACTCGCGCGGCCGTTACTTCGACGGATGTCTTGATCCGCCTCATCCCGCCGGCGGTTTCGTCGACGGCCATCGCGCCTGCAGCAACGGCGGCGTCCACTCGCTCGTTGAGAGGCGTGAGTTCCTCGGAGTCGCGGATCGCCTGGTCCACGGCCCGAGTGGTCGCGTCGAGTGCCCGCGAGGCGTCCTGAACGCGGATCCCGGTGCTGGCCGCGCCCTCGCCGACACGTTCGATGATCTCGGAGAGGTCTTGCGTGGCGGTGCTCGTCTGGTATGCCGCGCGCGCCTGGTCGCCGGCGCCGGCCGCTACCTGGCCGATCGTCAGGGCGACCTGGCTCGACGCGTTGCCGGATTGAGTGGCAGCCGAGTTGAGCTGATCCGCAGATCGCGCCAGGGCCTCGGCCGCGGCCTTGACCTGGCTCATGGTCTCGGCCAGCCCTGCTCTCGCGGTCTCGTAGGAGCGCATGGTGCTCTGGATCTTCTCGAGCAACCGGTTCGAGACCTCGGCGGTCCGGCCGATCTCATCGGAGCTGTAGTTCGCCAGGGGCTGGACGGTCGGGACCAGTTCGTGGGTCAGATCGTTGCGGGCGAAGGCCGCCATGCCGAGGTCGAGCCCGGTCACGCCGCGGTCGATCATCAGCGTCAGCTGCGCCTGAACCGCTGCGACGCCCTTCCGGATTCCACCGGCGACGTGGATCGAGACGAACAGCCCGCCGACGAGCGCGACGAGCAGGACCGCGATCGCGATCGCGCGGCCCTGTTCGAAGGTGGATCGCGTTTGTGTCTTGATCGCGAGGGCGTCGGCCTCGGCCGCGGCTTGGAGCTTGTCGAGCGTAGCCACCATCTGATCGTGCTGCGACTGGACGAGAATGGCCTCGCTGCCGGCTCGCTGGCCGCCGGCCTTGGCATCGGCCAGCGCTTGAGTGAAGGCGGCCGTGTACGGCGTCATGGCCGCCTTGAGAGCCGCCAGGTCGCTGGCCTCCTGGCTGGAGTGCGGGATCGCTTCATACGTGGCCAGGGCCTGGGCGATCTCCTTGTCGTCTGCGTTGATCACCTGGTCGAATTGTGCCTGGGCATCTGGGACGTTCCCGATGAAGACGCTTTCGTTCAGTGACGCCTGCTTCTCTCCGATCGCGGTGTCTATGACGGCCAGGGCCTTCACGGCGGTCGTGCCGTGCGAGTACGAGAGGTCGGCCTGGTCGTTCACGCTGCTCAGGCTGACGACGGCCACGACGGTCACGATCAGCGAGGCAAGCAGAAGAAGACCCGACGTCGCCAAGATCTTGGTCCTGACACTGAGTCGCATGGGTTGGGCGTCCAGTGCGGCCGGGGAAGTGTACGCAAGGCACGTCGCACCGCAAGGCGAACACCGGCTTGCTCGCCTCATAGGGGATATCGGCCGGCGGGTTCCGGACTGAGTACTCAGAACTCAGTAACCGACCTCGGACGGACTCCTATCCGGAGCTAGTGGACGGCGGTTCCGAGCAGCGATCCGATGCCGAAAGTCACCGCCGCGGCCACCGCGCCCAGGCCCACCTGTCGGACGCCCGTCCAGATGGCGTGGCGGTGCGTAAGCCGGCTGACGCCCAGTCCCACGGCGAAGAGAGCAAGGCCCGACGCCCCGATGCTGAAGGCAAACGCGGGCACGCCCGACGCAATCAAGAACGGCAGCAGCGGCACGAACGCGCCCAGGGCGAATGCGCACAGAGACCCGAGTCCCGCCGCCACCGGCGAACCCATAGTCTCGGCCGACAACCCGATTTCCTCACGGACGAAGGTATCGATGGCTCGCTCGGGGTCCTTCATGATCCGCTGCACGATCAGGTCGGACTCGGCCCGCGAGAGACCCTTGGCTTCGTAGATCTCGCGCAGGATGTCGCGTTCCTGCGCCGGGGTGTGGTCGAGCTGGTGGCGCTGCAACTCGATCTGGTACTCGAGCAACTCCCGCTGCGACCGGACCGAAACGTACTCGCCCACGGCCATCGAGAAACCGCCGGCGAGCAGGCCGGCGATGCCGGCGATCACGACGGAATGCGGATCCTCGCGGGCCGCGCCGGCCACACCCATGATCAGAGACAGATTGCAGACGAGCCCGTCCGTGGCGCCGAAGACCACGGGCCGCACGATGCTGGCGCCGCGGGTCTCGTGAGGGCTGCTCGGCGGTTGGCGCAGCTGCTCGATCCACCCTTTCACGGCGCTGAACGCGACCGAGCGCCCGGGGGACTTGGGGGTCGGGGCCGGCGCCGCAGGTGCGGGCGCGGGCGCGGTTCGTGAGGTTGATCGCTTGACGGTCGGTGCCATTCAGTCCCCTGGTCGTTGCGCGTCAGGCTGGTCCACCATCGCGGCGCGCCGCCATTCTGAGGCATAGCGTGGGGTCCTGTCCGACTGGAGACCGGCTGCCACGCCGGCTCGGCCGGGCCTACCATTGGCTCGTGCTGACTCGCTCGTTCGCCAAAGTCGGGCCCTACCGACATCCCGTTGCGGGTCTGGTGGCCTCGGTCGCCAGTCTGGCGCTTGCCACGCTGCTCGTCTGGGCCCTGGAACGGCTGCTGGGCGCCCCTACGGTGGCGGTCTACCTGCTCGCCGTGGTGGCCGTGGGGATGGGCTACGGCAGCTGGCTGGCAGTCGGCACCGCGGTTGCTTCGTTCCTGCTGTACGACTTCTTCTTCGTCCAGCCCTACTACACGTTTGCCATCTCCGCGCCCGACGAGTGGGTCGACCTGCTCGTCTTCCTCGTCGTCGCGATCGCCGTCGGGCGTTTGTCGGCGCTCCAGCTGCAGCGCCGCCGCGAGGCGGAGTTGCGTGGCGCCGAGGCTCGCGCGATGTTCGCCCTGAGCCGTGACATCGCCACGGCCGCAACCGCGCTCGAGGCCGCGCCGATACTGGCTTCCCGCCTTGCGCGCGAGGCCGAAATGGCCCGCGTCTGGATCGGCATCGGCGACGCCATTCCCGAGGAGCGCGTGGTTGCCGATACGCGAGCCGGCGAGCCCCGACCATCGGTGGCTACGCGCTGGACACTCCAGCCGGGTTCCGCCGACAAGCAGCCCGGCTGGATCAAGGTCCGTGAAATCGCGATTCCGATGCGCGGCGGTGCCGATGGCAGGGAGCCACGGCTGCGCCAGTTCCGCGACGACGAACCACTCACGGTCCTGCGCGTCCCAATCTCCGCCGGCGGGGAGATGATCGGATCGTTGTGGGCTACCCGCCTGCACGGCGAGCCGTTCCCGGGCCGGTCCCACTCGCGGCTGATGGCTGCGGCCGCGGATCAGCTGGGCCAGTCCGTGATACGAGACCGGCTGGCGGCCGAGGCCACGGCCGTGGAGGTTGCCCGTCAGGGCGACGCGCTCAAGTCGGCGCTTCTGGACTCGGTCTCGCACGACCTCCGGACGCCGCTGGCGGCAATCCGGGCCGCGGCCGGGAATCTGATGGACCCGGCCGTGGCGATGCCGCCCGCCGAGGTGCAGGCGGTCGCGGGTTCGATCGATGCCGAAGCCGAGCGACTCAGCCGGCTCGTACGGAATATGCTCGACCTGGGGCGGATCGAGGGCGGGGCGCTCCATCCATCGCTCCAGCTGTACGACCTGGCCGACCTGATCGAACCGGTAGCGGAGCGTATGCGGTCGGTGCTGGCCGCGGGGCAGCTCGAAGTCGAGATCCCGGTCGACCTTCCGGCGGTCGACGTCGACGCCATCTTCGTCGACCAGATCGTTACCAACCTGCTCGAGAACGCGGCCCGATACGCGGCCGGCAAGGCGGTACGCGTCACCGCCAAAGCCGTCGGCGGTCAGGTCTGGCTTGTCGTCGACGATGCCGGTCCGGGCGTGCCGGCCGCGGTCCTGCCGCACGTGTTCGAACGGTTCTATCGCGCGCCGCGACGACGCGACTCGCGTTCGGAGGGTGGGTCGGGCATCGGGCTGGCGGTCGTCAAGGGGCTGGCCGAGTCGATGGGCGGCTCGGTCGTGGCGCGCCCCAGCCCGATGGGCGGTCTGGAGGTCGTCGTGCGCCTGGCTGTGGACGGCGAGCCCGCCGCCGTCGAGCCCGCCGCCGCCGAGCCGGCGGCCGAGCCCAGATGAGCGATCGGGGAGCGGTGGTCCTGATCGTGGAGGATGACGTGTCCGCTCGGACCGCGATTGCCACGAATCTGAGAGCCCGGGGCCACGAGGTCGACGAGGCGGGCGACGTTCGCGAGGCGCTGCGGCTGTGGGACAACCGCCGTCCGGACCTCATCCTGCTCGACCTGGGATTGCCCGACCTCGATGGTCAGGCCGTGATCCTGCGGGTTCGACGCGAGGCCCTGACGCCGATCATCGTAGTTTCGGCACGGGGTCGCGAGGAAGACCGAGTGGCGGCTCTGGATGCCGGCGCCGACGACTACCTGACCAAGCCGTTCGGGCTGTCGGAGTTGCACGCCCGGATGCGTGCGGTCCTGCGGCGCGCCGCGGGCCCCGAGGCGGACTCGGAGGGAAGGCTGCGGCTCGGTCCAGTGGTGCTGGACGTGCCGCGCCACGAGGTCAGAGTCGGGGAGACTCCCGTCGAGCTGACCCCGCGCGAGTTCGAATTGCTCAAAGTGCTGCTTTCGCAGCCGGGCCGCGTCGTCACTGCCGGCCGGCTCCTGCGGGCAGTCTGGGGCACGGCCTACTCGGACGAGGCCCACTACCTCCACGTCTACGTTTCGCGTCTTCGCCGCAAGCTGGCAGCCGCCGATTCAACGGGCGCCGCCGCCAGGCTGATCGTCGCCGAACCGGGCGTCGGATACCGAATCGAGGCCGAATAGGCCGGCGGCGGTCTTCCCCGAAGGGTCGCATACGCAATGTGGTGTAGGTGAATCTGTGTGGGCGAGGGGCCAGTATCGCGAGAGTCATGCAACGCCAGCCCGCCGCTCCGCCGCCTCCGGTTCGCTGCCCATGATCGGCAAGGACGCCTTGCCGATCCTCGAAGCCGGCCCGAACCCGGTCGTCGGCGTCGACGCGGCAGGCGTCATCCAGTACGCCAATCCTCAGGCCGAGGCGACTTTCAGCTGGCCGCGGGACGAGCTCATCGGGCGACCGGTGGAAGTGATCGTCCCCGAAGGGCTCTCGGCCGCGCACCTTGCCCATCGATCCGCGTTCGTGCAGGCGCCCTCGACGCGGCCGATGGGAATTGGGCTCGATCTAGCGGCTCGGCGGCAGGACGGCGCCGAATTCCCGGTCGAAATCAGCCTCGTGCATCTCGAGACACCGGCCGGTCTACTCGTCCTGGCTACGGTCGTCGACATCACCGCGCGCAGAGCCCTGGAGAGCCAGCTATTCGAGGCGCGCAAGATGGAGTCGATCGGGCGTTTGTCGGGCGGCATCGCCCACGATTTCAACAACATCCTGACCGGCATCATCGGCTTTTCCGATCTGGCGCTGTCGGCCCCTGCGGGGTCGGACGTGACCTCGGACCTGCGGACGATCAAGGAGGCGGCGCAGCGGGCCGCGGGGCTGACGCAACAACTCCTGGCGTTTGGGTGGCGTCAGGTGCTGCGGCCCCAGTTCGTGGATCCCAACGACGTGATCAACTCCACGGAGCCAATGTTGCGCCGGCTGATCGGCGAGCGGATCGAACTGATCGTTTCGATGCTGCCCCAGTCGGGGAC
>Ga0182027_10012101_pt1 | contig 12140 bp, 12 predicted proteins | sample 712E1DmetaG_FD_121300 | JGI IMG/M metagenome (GOLD analysis project Ga0182027, IMG submission 121300) | Permafrost microbial communities from Stordalen Mire, Sweden - 712E1D metaG (Illumina Assembly) | ecosystem: Environmental > Terrestrial > Soil > Wetlands > Permafrost | place: Sweden...
CACCATTTGCGAGAGCTCGGCGCGCGCGATCTCGGGCGTTTCGCGCGGGGGCCGGCGTGCGAAGTCATCGAGCGTGTAGAGCCGGATGACTCGGCCCGGGGCGGTGCGGCCCGCGCGGCCGGCCCGCTGGTTCGCCGAGGCCTGGCTGACGCGCGCGACGGCCAGGCGCGGCAGTCCGGACCAGGGCGACTGGCTTGCCACTCGCGCCAGTCCACTGTCGATAACCGCGGTGACGCCTTCGATGGTCACCGAACTCTCGGCGACGTTGGTGGACAGGATGACCTTCGGGCGGGGAGCCGGCTGGATGGCGCGGTCTTGCTCCTCCGCGGAAAGGTCGCCGTGCAACGGGACCACCAGCAGGCCGGCGCGCGCCGCGATCGGCTCCACAGCGCGGGCCGCGCGGCGGATTTCGGCGGCTCCGGGCAGGAAGACCAGGACGTCGCCATGGAGACCATCGCGCACGAGTTTCTCAAGGGCCGTGGCAACCTGCCGTTCGAGCGGATCCGCGGAGGCCGGCGCGTACGCGATGGAGGTTTCGAAGCGCCGGCCCTCGGAGCGGAGCACCGCGCAGCCGCCCAGAAATGCCGCCACGGGCGCGGATTCGATGGTGGCCGACATCACGACCAGGCGCAGCTCGGGCCGCGCCGATTTCTGCAATCGCCGCAGCAGGGCCAGCGCGAGGTCGCCTTCGAGGTGCCGCTCGTGGAACTCGTCGAGCACCACCACGTCCACGTTGCGCAATGAGGGATCGGAGAGGAGCCGGCGCGTGAGCACGCCCTCGGTCATGAACGTGATTCGCGTGCGGGGGCCGGTCGCCTCGTCGAAGCGCACACGGTAGCCGGCGGTCGCGCCTACCGGCTCGCCGAGTTCGCTGGCCACGCGGCGGGCCGCCAACCGCGCCGCCAGCCGCCGCGGCTCGAGCACCAGGATTTCGCCGTCGATTCCACGCAGCAGGGCGGGTGGAACGCGGGTGGTCTTCCCCGCCCCGGGCGGCGCTTCGAGAACCAGGTTGGGGGCCTGCCGCAAACTCTCGCAGATGGCCGGGAGCAGCGGGTCAACGGGCAGCGATTGCCGCTCAACGGGCATCGAGATCGTAGGCGGTCTTGAGCCAGCGCTTGAGTTCGGCGTTGACGTCGTCGCGGCCGGCGACGGCGATGCGGAGGCGCACGCGGTCCTGTGCGTTGGTGCCGGCGACGGGGAGCAGGGGGCCTGAGGGAGCGGAACCCGGAAGGGCAAGTCCGACGTCGAGCCGCGTGGAGGTGGTCGCCTTGATCCAGGCGAACTGGCGCCTGCGCCGCAACGTCACCTGCGTGCGGCAGGGGATGACGTGAACGTCGGTGCCGAGCGCCGTTGCCGCCTTCACGATCTCGTCATAGAGGGGGCGCAGCGCGGCTTTCGGTCCCGCGAACATGCCGGCCAGGAGCGCGGCGGAATCCGCATAGTCGATCTCGCCTTCGAGGCAGGCGGCGATCATGGCGGCAGCCGTTTTCGGCAGCCCGTGCTCCGTGATGAGCCAACCGACGCGGCCGTTGCGCGCAGACGGTGCGAACCGGCGCGCCTCGTCCGCCCACTCCTCCACGCTCTTGCCGGTGCGCTGCTTGAGATTCCGAGCTATCGCCGCCTGCATTTCTCCGGGGGACTTGCCCATAGTGGCCTCGATTCATCATAGCGACTGGAACTTTGGCGGGACGCACGGGGTCAAATCCAGCAGGAGGATGAGGCCATGGCGATGACAACCGGGGGTAAAGCGGAAATCAACGTGACGCCGCTGATCGATGTGCTGCTGGTGCTGCTGATCATCTTCATGGTGATCTCGCCGGTCGAGTCCGAGGGTTTGAACGCGCTGGCGCCGCAGCCGGCGCCGCCGGGCGCGGTTGCGGAGCCGCAGCCGCTCGACATCGTAATCACGGTGGCGGCGAATGGGGCGCTCGAGATCAACCAGGAAGCCGTGAAGATGGAGAACCTGCCGGCGAGGCTGAAACGCATTTTCGAGGTGCGGGGCAACACGGTGCTCTTTTTGCGCGGCGCGAGGGAGCTGGATTTCGCGAGCGTCGCGCGGGTGATCGACGTGGCGCACAATGCGGGATTGGACAGGGTGGCGCTGACGGCGGGCGAGTAGGGCGGTGGCGGCCTAGTGCTGGGGGACGACGGAGGCCAGGCTGGCTAGCATGCTGCTGGCGTAATTCACGGCTTCCCAGAACGCTTTTTGGAGGACGGGGACGTTGATGCCCGTGCGCAACACGGTATCGAACTGGCCGGATTCGTAGGCCGTCACGGCGTCGAGGACCACGCCGAGTTTGCCTTCGCGCTTGAGCAGCGCGTCTTTGAGATCGGCGCCGAGAGGCAGCGGCTCGATGATCGAAGCCATGGGCATATTGAACATGGAATCGAGCGCGGAAAGAAGGCCGACGAAATAGGCTTCGCTGCGCTGGCAGCCGACGAAGGATGCGACCAGTTCGCAGGTCCGGGCCCGTTGCAGCGCATAATCCAGGTAGCCGCTGGGACAGTTCTGGTTGCCCGCCAAAACCAGGAGCGTCACCCAGCGGAAGACGAAATCGAGGCCCAGCATGGTGATGGCCTGAACCGTGGAATGGAGCTCGCAGGTGCGCTGATAGAGCGCCGAGTTCGCCAGCTTGAGCAGGTTGTAAGTCAGGGCCGCGTCGCGCTGGATCACGGCGGCGATGGCATCGACGGTGCTTGCGGAGTTGACACACTCGGAGAGCAGCGCCAGCAGCGAGAGCCGGTTCGAGGGCACGCGTTTGCCGGACAGAGTCTCAGGCCGGCGCAGGTAGTAACCCTGGAAGAGCTCGCACCCCCAGCTCACCGAGCGCTCGAACTCCTCCTGCGATTCCACCTTCTCGGCGATGATGCGCGCATCGAAGCCGCGGAGCAGTTCGAGTTGATGACGGAATTCCTGGGGAGCGTGGGCCCGGACGTCGAGTTTGACGAAATCGGCAAGCTGAAGAAAGGGGGTGGCGCTTTCGGAGTACGCGAAATCGTCGAGCGCGAGGCGGTATCCCCGGCTTTTGAGCTTTTCGAGGCAGGTCACGGTGCTGACCGTGACGCTGACCGTCTCGAGTACCTCGATGACGCAGCGGTCGCAAGGAATGAGGGGATCGACGCCCAGCAGCGCTTCGCTGAAATTGATGAACACCGGGCGCGACGGCGAGACGGTCTGGAGCCCGATCTCGAGGAACGCCTTCAAGACGACCTCCGCGCTGGCCCTGTCGCCATCGGAGATCACCGCGCTGGTATCGCGGGCCGCTCCCCGGTAGAGCAGTTCGTATGCCTGAATCTCGCGCTGCGCGTCATAAATCGGTTGGCGTCCGAGAAATACCTCGGACACCATGCTCGTCTGGGGCGTCAGGGGCGATCGCTCCCGAGGTAGAGGCGGCTCTCCGGTCTGGCTGAAACCTTGCGGCGGTGTGACAGCGGCGGTGACCCGTGTACTCACAGTTCGGTATGCCCTCGCATACTTATCGACACGTCGCTGGCTTTCTTGAGCGACCTTATCGGGGTGGCACGGCCTCGGTCGCGAGCGTCAGCGCCAGCCCCTTGGGGAGTTCCACAAAGCCGCCCCAGAATGACATGGGGCCGCGAGGATCGATGTGGCGCAACAGGTCGGCAGCGCCTCGGGGCGACCCCGGCGCGGCGCGATAGCCGGTTCCGCACCTGGTCACCGAGGCGCGGAGGGTGGCTTGGCCGGAGCCGGCAGACACCTTGGTAAAGCGGATTGCCAACAGGTCACGCTGCTGGCCTGCGTCGCCGCGGGTCTCCAGGCGCAGGATGCGGCCTTCGAGCACTGCGCCCTTGGGGATCACGATTCCGCCCTTGGCCCGCACCTCTTTTCGAACCTCGGCCTTGACGACATCCCCGGCCGCCGCGGTTTTCCGATCGATCGACGCCGTCAGGGCGACTTCAAGAATCATCCCCGGAGGCAGGCCGGCGGCGGCGTCGCTGGTTTTCGACGCCTGCTGGAGGGGCCGGTCTTCGAAGGAGATGCTGGATTCGGCAAGGAACTGGCGGCACTGGGAGAACTGCGTGATGGTCCGGCTCTGCAGGCCGCGGTCGCTGACCATGCGCACGTCGGTCGCGAGCGGCAGCAGGAAACTGCCCGCGCCGACCGCGACCAGCCCGTAGTCGATGGCCAACGTGGTGCTCGACGTGTGCAAGGCCGGCGGGATGCCATCGCTCTCGATTTCGACGCGCACGAGTTCCAGCGTTGCCGGGTCAACCCAGAAGGAGCCGTGATAGCCGACCACCGCCTGGGCGCCGTTGCGGGTGAGCGAGTAGCCGGAGCTCGCCGGAACGCGGTAATCGTAGCGGACCGCCGGGCGGATGGCCGCCGTCAGTTCGCCCACGCGCGTGTAGGCGGGGGCGTCCAAGGCGAATATGTGCGACAGAAACCCGGAGAAATCGCCGGTCTTGGTGACGCCGCGTCCCAGGGTTTCCTGAAGTTCCTGGCTGTCGAACCGGCTTCCGCCGGGCCACGAGAACTGCTCCTGGCCGTCAATGACGGCCACCTCGAAGCGCATACGGTCGAGGACCTGGCTGCCCGGATATTCGTCGGCGAACCAGCGTCGTTCGATGGTCTCGAGGCAGGTGTAATTCGGGGTGCGGGCGGTTCGTTCGGCGACCTGGGCGCGGATGCGGGAAATCTGTTCGTCGGCGGCCCGAGCGGCGCCAACCAGCAACGGCAGGATCAACCACAGCACGCGCACGGTCCCATGCTACTCCACCTGGAACCACGGGGACGGCACGGCCCCCGTCTTCCGAGCCATGATACTCCCAACCCGTGGCAGAATAGAACGAATGAACGAAGGCATAGAGAATATCCGCAAAAAGGGCAGCCGCATTATCGCCGAGGGCACGCACATGCTCCCGGCCGCGGCGCTGATGATGGCCGAGGGCGTGATCCATTCGCTGGACGACTTGAAGAAGCCGTTCGTTACGGTGATCAACTCGTACACCAACCAGATTCCCGGGCATGCGCATCTGGACCAGATCGGCGCCATTGTGCGCGACGAGTTGAAAGCGCTCGGATTCAACGTCTGGTACGCGAACGTCGGCGGCGCCATCTGCGACGGCATCGCGATGGGCCATTTCGGCATGAAGTATTCGCTGGCGTCGCGTGAACTCATCGCCGATCAGATCGAGACCATCATCGGCGCGCACCCGTGCGACGCGTGGATCGGGATCGCCAATTGCGACAAGATCGTCCCGGCCATGTACAACGCCATGGTGCGGATCGATATTCCGGCGGTGTACGTGAGCGGCGGGCCGATGCTGGCGGGCGAGGGCAACACGGACCTCATCACCGTGTTCGAGGGCGTGGGGCGCCACAGCGTGGGGAAGATGAGCGAGGTGGAGCTGCGGTCGCTGGCCGAGCGTGCCTGCCCCGGCTGTGGAAGCTGCTCGGGCATGTTCACGGCGAATTCCATGAACTGCCTGGGCGAGGCGATCGGGCTGGCGCTGCCCGGCAACGGAACGATTCCGGCCGAACGGTGGGCGGATGGGCGGCGCTCGACCGAGCTCAATCCCGAGCGCATCGAGATCACGAAGAAGGCCGCGCACGCGCTGAAGCGCTGCCTCGACGAGAACATCCGGCCGCTGGACATCGTCACCGAGCAGGCGCTGGTGAACGCCTTCGTGCTCGATATGGCGATGGGAGGATCCACCAACACCATCCTGCACGCGCTGGCGCTGGCCCATTCCGCGGGAATCCCGTTCAAGCTGGACCGGCTGAACGAAATCTCGGCGGCGACGCCGAATATCTGCAAGGTGTCGCCGAGCAGGCCGGAGGTCCACATCGAGCATGTGCACCGGGTGGGCGGCATTCCGGCCATCCTGAAGGAGATCGACCGGCATGGCGGGACCGGGCTCGATCTCGATGTGCCGACGGTCACGGGCCGGCTGGTGGACTCGGTGGCGTGCGCGCCCGATCCGGACGGCGACGTGATCCGGCCGGTCGCGAACGCGTTCTCGAAAACCGGCGGGCTGGCGGTTCTGTTCGGCAACCTGGCGCCGAAGGGCGCGGTGGTCAAGGTGGCCGGAGTGGCGGCGGACATGATGGAATACGAGGGCGCCGCGCGCATCTACGAGTCGCAGGAAGACGCGCTGCGCGGCATCCTGGCGGGCGAGGTGAAGGACGGGGACGTGGTGGTGATTCGGTACGAGGGTCCGCGCGGCGGGCCGGGCATGCAGGAGATGCTTTCGCCGACCGCGGCTCTGACGGGCGCGGGCATTCGCGCGGCGCTGATCACAGACGGGCGCTTTTCCGGCGGCACGCGCGGTCTTTGCGTCGGGCATGTGTCGCCGGAAGCGGCGGCGGGCGGGCCGATCGCGGCCATTCGCGCGGGCGACCGCATTTATATCAACGCCCGGACCTGCCGGCTGGAACTCAAGGTGGAGGACGCCGAAATCGCGCGGCGCCTGGAGGCGCTGCCGCCCTTTGAGCCGAAGGTGAAACGCGGCTGGCTGGCGCGCTACCTTCTGCACGTGACCAGCGCGGACACGGGGGCGGTGTTCGAGATCTAGATGACAGCTAGAGTGCTGCGGGCGTCTATCTCAGCCGGCTTGGTGCTCAGCCTCTCTATGTACGCCCTGGGCGTGACCACCTTCGGCTTCGGCGGAGAGTGGAGTGACGGGAAAGTGGCCGTCAGTGCGGCTTGCCATCCCATCCTGCTCGGCTGGGACGTACTGGGAGTTTTGTGCTTCTACGTCCTCGTGCGCAGGAGAGACTCTCCACGGGTCGTCGGTTTTCCAGGCTCAGGTCGCCGGATAGTCGCCCTCTTCGTGGACCTCTATTTCGGTACGACGATTCTGGCGAGCGTCGGCGGGTTGATCATCTTGGCACTGGAGGCGTCGCGAACCGGCCGATTCGAGTGGAGCTTCGAACGCCAGTATGCGGTCACCACAGACTACTTTGTCGCCGTGCCCATCGATCTGCTGACCCTGGGGCTGCTGTTCCTGTACTTGGCCTTTCCACTCACGCGAGGGAAGCAGACTGTGGGCTGTTTCATCATGCGGATCAAGGTTGAACCCGCATCCGGCTCAGATCGATTTACGCTCCGGCAAGCCGTGCAGTGCACATGGTCCGAGTGCCTGGCGCTGGCGTCCTTGCCATTTGCGCTGATACGGGGACGCGACCATCGGAAAGGCGCCTCACAAGCTAGCCTCAGCACCGCATACACAACTGTGCTCGTAGAATACCTGTAAGGCCGGTCGGGTTCGTTACTGGACTATGATAGGTGTATAGGTGTCTATCTACTTAACTGCATAGGTGTCACATGGAAGAAGCCGTCCGTTGGAATATCAAGGTCTCTAGAGCGACCGACCTCACCCTGCGCACCTTTCTGGGCGCCCGGGGCGGCAAGAAGGGCGACCTCTCGAAGTTCATCGAGGAGGCCGTCCGCTGGCGTGTATTTCATCGCACCGTGCAGGACATCCGGAAGCGCAATGCCGATACGGATCCGGACGAGTTGCAGCGCATCGTCGATGAGGCCGTGAGCGAGGTCCGCGCCGAACGCCATGCCAAACGCAAGGCTGGCAAAGCCTGATGCGGACGGTGCTCGATACCAACATCCTGGTTTCCGCCCTCATGATTCAAACCGGAAACCCGGCATCCATCTATCGCGCCTGGCAGGAGGGACGCTTTACTCTCCTGACCTGCGCGCAACACCTCGACGAACTGCGGGCCACGCTGCGCAAGCCCGCAATCGCCGAGCGCATCAAACCCTACAATGCCGGCGGTCTGGTGAACGAACTGAAGGAACTTGCCGAGAGCGTGAAGGCGTTGCCGCGCGTTCGCCGCTCCTCCGATCCCACCGACGATTTTCTGCTGGCGTTGTGCGAGGCCGGCCGGGCAGATTACCTGGTGACCGGCGACAAGAGCGGCCTGCTTGCCCTCGAACACCACAAAGGCACAAGGATCGTCTCCGCGCGCGCATTCGCCGCGTTGCTCGCACGAACCTCCAGGAAACGTCCTATCCATTAGGGGCGGCTGGATGGCGCGCCCCCTTCTGAAGCGGCGGCGGTTCACTCGAATATCGGCGCGATCCGCGCCAGCACCTCGTCCATGACCGAATCGGGGACGCTCTCCAGTTTCCTGCCGCCGCGCGCGGCGAGATCGAGAGCACGGGGCTGATCGCAGCGGACAACTCCCGTCGTCTTGGTGCCGGCTCCTGTCAGCGGCACGGCGAAACCTGCCGTCCGTGCGAAATTGCCGCCGCTGGTGATCGGAAGAACGACAGGGACTTTCGTGATCCGGTTGAACGCCTCCGGGGACACGATCAGCACCGGGCGGCGGCCCTCGACGAGCCAGATTTCGCCGCGCTTCATCAGAGGATCTCGCCGCCTGCGGGCCGGCTATCGAGCCACTCTCGCTCTTCCTTGGTGCGCGGCGCCTTGGGATCGCATAGGGCGAGGAGTTCGTCCAGGGTATAGCGGGGCCGCTGTCGCGGCTCCACCACCAGACGGCCACTTTCAACCGCGATGCCAACCTTGGCGCCGGGCTGCAAGTTCAGGATATCGAGCAGCGCGCGGGGTACGGCCAGCATGACCGAGCCGCCGACCTTGCGCAGATGGGTTGTGTGCATGAGTTATACGTTAGTATAACATTGCCCACGCCAGGTTTTCGCAACCTCCGCGGCTCTGCTCCATCTAAGATGGAGAGGGAGTCTCTTTGAACTGGGCCGCTCCAGGTCGTGTTTCCGCTCGCGCTGCCATGGTTCTGCTTCTGCTGGCGTGCTTTGCCGGCCTGCAGACTGCCTCGGCCATCACGGTTCACTCCCACGACCACGGGGACACCGGCCACTGCTGCGTGATCTGCCACGCGGGCCATCTGCCGGCCCTTGAAGGCGACGTCGCCCCGGATGCCGCGCCGGCCGCGGTCGCCGAGTGGCGCTCCTGGCGCGAGCCGGCCGCCCGCGCCGGCGATCCTGCTCCGGTCCTCAACTCCTCCCGCGCGCCTCCCGCATAGCCTTTCTCCTATCGTTCTGTGCCCGCACCAACTTCTGATCGTTTGGAAGGAGATAGCGCTATGTGTTTCAGGCATTCTTTTCTATTGGCCCTCCTGGCCGCAGGCCCGGTATTCAGCCAGTCCATCAGCGGCGGCACTGTGGCGGGCAATGTGACGGACCCGTCCGGCGCCGTGATCGTCCGCGCCAAAGTGGTGCTACGGAATCCGGTGACCGGCTATGAGCAGACAGCCACGACCGGCGCGGACGGCACGTTCCGGTTCAACAACATTCCTCTGAACCCGTACACGCTGACCGCCAGCGCCCGCGGATTTGGGGACTCCGCGCAACAGGTGGATGTGCGCGGTTCCCTGCCCCTGACCGTGAACATTCCGATGAACGTGGCGGGCGCATCGACGGCGGTGACGGTCGAGGCATTCGGCGCCGGGGTGGAGGCCGATCCCTCGGCTCACGACGACGTGGACCGCAGCAGTTTCCTGAAGCTGCCCAGCTTCGATCCCGGCGGCCAGCTCAGCCAGGCGGTCACCTATAGCACGGGCGGCGTGGCGGCGGACGCCAACGGCTTCTTCCACCCGCTGGGCGACCACGCGCAGACCAGTTTCGTGATCGACGGACAACATATCGGCGACCAGCAGAGCAAGGTTTTTTCGACGCAGATACCGGCGAATGCGATCCAGTCGATGGAGCTGATCACCGGGTCGCCGGACGCGCAGTACGGCGACAAGTCGAGCCTGGTGGTCAACGCGACCACGCGGTCGGCGCTGGGCGCGACGAAGGCGTTCGGCAGTATCGAATCGGGCTGGGGCTCTTTCGGAACCTGGAACAGCAGCGCGTCCTTCGGGATCGGCGGGACGAACTGGGGCAACTTCATTGTGGTGAACGGCACCCGGTCGGGCCGCTTTCTGGACACTCCGGAGATCACGCCGATCCACGATATCGGCACCAACGAGAGCATCTTCGACCGCCTCGATTGGCAACCGAGCGCCAAGGACTCGCTGCACCTGGATCTGCTGACCGCGCGCAACTGGTTCCAGGTGCCCAACAGTTTCGACCAGTTGTCGCAGGATCAGAAGCAGCGCGTGCTGACCTGGAACATCGCGCCCGGCTACCAGCACACCTTCAATTCGCACATGCTGCTGACGGTGAATCCGTTCGTGCGCCGCGATCAGGTTGACTACTACGCCAGCCAGAATCCGTTCGCCGACACGCCGATCACAGCCTCCCAGGTGCGCTTCCTGACCAATTACGGCGTGAATGCGGACCTCTCGTATTCGCACGGCCGGCACGAGGTCAAGGTGGGCACCGAAATCCAACGCACGCCACTTTCCGAGAGCTTCCGGTTCGGGATCACCGATCCCAATTACAATCCGGTCTGCCTGGACGCGAGCGGGAATGCGCTGGCGCTTCCGGGCGTGACGAACCCGGCGGCGTGCCAGAGCGTCAACCCCGCCTATACGGCTAATCCGAATCTTCAGCCGGGCATTGTTCCGTACGACCTGACGCGTGGCGGCTCGCTATTCAACTTCCATGGAGACCGGACCATCGCTCAGTACGGGTTCTACGCGACCGACACGATCAAGCTGGGCCACTTCACTCTCGACGCCGGGCTGCGGGACGATCAGTACGATGGTCTGGTCACGGCCAATGGCATACAGCCGCGGCTGGGGCTCGCCTACCTGGTGCCCAAAACCAACACCGTGCTGCGGGTGGCCTATGCGCGGACGTTCGAGACGCCGTTCAACGAGAACCTGATTCTGTCGAGTGGCACGGGCGGCGGGGGACTGGCGCAGAACGTCTTCGGATCCGTTTCGACGCCGATCAAGCCAGGCGTGAGGAACCAGTTCAACACGGGGTTCCAGCAACAGTTGACCCGCTGGCTGGTGGTGGATGCCGATTACTTCTGGAAGTATACGCAGAACGCGTACGATTTCAGCGTGCTGTTCAACACGCCCATCACCTTTCCCATCTCGTGGAACAAATCGAAGCTCGATGGCGTGACGGCGCGGCTGAGCACGATCAATATCCACGGGCTCCAGGCCTACATGACGCTGGGCCACACGCGGGCTCGCTATTTCTCGCCGGAGGTGGGCGGCCTGATCCCGCTGGGCGGCTTCCCGACCAGCGTGTTCCGCATCGACCACGACCAGGCTTACCAGCAAACCGCCGTGCTCCGGTATCAACGCCCGCACAACGCCGAATGGGTGGAGTTCACCTGGCGCTACGACAGCGGCCTGGTGGTGAGCGGCGTGCCCGACGTGGCAGCGGCGACTCAACTCACGCCCAACCAGCAAGTGGACATCGGCTTCGCCTGCAACGGCGTGGCGGCCACGCTTCAGAACCCGATCACAAGCTGCAGCGGCGTGGGGACCTCGACGCTGCTGACGCTGCCGCAAACGGGGACCGGGAACGCCGACCACAACCCGGACCGCGTCAAGGCTCGCAACCTGCTGAACGCCGCGGTCGGCACCGACAACCTCTTCCACAGAGAGGGCGGCCGCGTGACGCTGCGCCTCTCGGTTGAGAACCTGACCAACACGGTGGCGCTGTACAACTTTCTGTCCACTTTCAGCGGCACGCATTTCGTTTCGCCGCGGAGCGTGCAGATCTCGATGGGGTACGTGTTCTGAGGGGCGGCAGGTCCGCTCCCTGACGGTCGCGGTTCGGTAAGGGGCTCGCTTTTGGTAACATTTGTGAAATGCTCACCAACGGTCGCGTTTACAACTTCAGCCCCGGTCCTGCCATGCTGCCGGATGCGGTCATGGTCAGGATCAAAGAAGAATTCCTGAACTATGGCGGCCTTGGCGCTTCGGTCATCGAGATCAGCCACCGCGCGAAGGACTTCGTGGCCATCGTCGACGGCGCCACCAGTCTGTTTCGGGAACTGGCCGGCCTGCCCGCCGATTACAGCGTTCTGTTCGTCGCCGGAGGCGGCAGAATGCAGTTCTCGGCGGTGCCGCTCAACCTGATCGGACGCTCGCCCTCGCGGAAAGCCTTGTACGTCGAGACCGGCGTCTTCTCTGCCAACGCCATCAAGGACGCCGCCCCGTATGGCGACATACGGGTGGTGGCAAGCAGCCGCGATACCGGCTTCGATCGCATCCCGGCGGTCGACCCGGCCGCCATCGACCAGGACGCCGCCTATCTACACATCACGACGAACAA
>Ga0182027_10012104_pt1 | contig 12138 bp, 6 predicted proteins | sample 712E1DmetaG_FD_121300 | JGI IMG/M metagenome (GOLD analysis project Ga0182027, IMG submission 121300) | Permafrost microbial communities from Stordalen Mire, Sweden - 712E1D metaG (Illumina Assembly) | ecosystem: Environmental > Terrestrial > Soil > Wetlands > Permafrost | place: Sweden...
ATTTCGTCGAAGCCCACGCGTTCCATCTCCTGCTTGATGCGCTGAACGACGGGACCTTCGTGAGAACTTTCGCCGGGAATGGCAACCAGGTCGCGCAGAAAGCGGACCATGTCCGCTTCCAGAGCGTTTGCGGCGGCGAGCAAACGGGCGGAGTCAAGCGTAATTTTGGCAGGCATGTTGATCCTCAGTCGGCGGCCCTAGTACCTCGTCTGCATGATTTCGTAGCCAAATTGAAGCGCAAGCTCCGTGCTTGTCATCCTGAGCGGAGCCCTGCCAAGCAGGGCGGAGTCGAAGGATCTGCGGTTGCTCTTCCGTCGCTTCATGTGCGTAATACACGATTACGAAACCCCGTGGACGTTGTGCTTGAGGCTGCTGTTTTGGTGAGAGGTTGAGGTGCGTCTTCCGGACGCACCAGGAGCCGCTTTCTGTGTACTGTTGCGGCTGTAGGAAGTATCCTTCAACGGCAAGCTCGTGCGCAGCTTGCCGTCGCGCTGCCAATAGGCGCAGGCAATGGCAGGCGCCGTGGGGATGCTCACGATCTCTCCCACACCCTTTGCTCCGTAGGCCAGTTCCGCTTGGTTTTTCTCAATGATACGGCACTCGATCTCGGGCGTTTGCGTGGAGCGAAGAAGGCCGAGCGTGCCGTATGTTACCGCGGGCGCGCCATTTTCCACCTTGAACTCCTCGGTCAGCGCATACCCCATCCCCATTGCCACGCCGCCCTCGATCTGCCCCTCCACGCCATTGGGATTGATGGCCCGGCCCACGTCGTGCGCGGCCACAACCTTTTGCACTTTGCCCTCGCCATCGAGGATCACCACTTGCGTTGCGTAGCCGTAAGCAACGTGACTCACGCGGTTCGGCTTGTCTGCTGTCATGGGATCGGTCACGCAGTCATATTCGCCATAAAACTCCTGGCCCTCCAGTTCCGCGAGCGCATGATGGCTCAATTCCTGCTTGAGAGTATTTGCCGCTCTGCGCGCAGCTTCGCCAGTGATAGTTGTTTGCCGCGACGCCGTGCTGGTGCCGCTATCGGGAGTGACCATCGTGTCAGGCGCGTGCACTGTGAGAAGGGATTTGTCGAAGCCCGTAGTCTCTGCCACGATCTGCAGCAGGACAGTTGCAATGCCCTGTCCCATGCAGGCCGCGCTGGTGCAGATCACCACGCTGCCGTTTTCCACCTTCAACTTCACACGGCCCACATCCGCCACACCGACGCCCTTGCCGGTGTTCTTGAAGGCGCAGGCAACGCCTGCATCGGGATGTGCATCAATTACATCTTTGACTGCCAGCAGCGTCTCTTTCAGCGCCGTGCCCCCATCGGCGATTTGTCCGTTCGAAAGCACGCCGCCCGGCTCAATGGCGTTGCGGAAACGAATCTCCCACGGAGAGATGCCAACTTCGCGCGCGAGCAGATTCAAGTTGCTCTCCATAGCGAAGCACGTTTGTATCACGCCAAACCCACGCATTGCGCCGCAAGGAATGTTGTTGGTGTAAACCGCGCGGCCTTCGATATCGACGTTGTCGATCTGGTAGGGGCCGGCGGCGTGCGTGCAGGCGCGCTGCAACACAGGCCCGCCCAGCGACGCGTACGCGCCCGTATCGGCCACAATGCGAATGCGCGCCGCGGTCAGTTTCCCTTTCTCGTCGCACGCCGTGGTGCAGTCGATCTTCATGGGGTGCCGCTTGGGATGCACACGAAGGCTCTCGGCGCGGCTGAACGTGAGCTTCACCGGCTTGCCGGTACGCCAGGCCAGCAGTGCCGCATGGTGCTGCACCGACATATCTTCCTTGCCGCCGAAGCCTCCGCCCACATACTTGCTGATAATGCGCACCTTGTCGCCTGCAACGCCCAGCATGCGCACAATCTCGCGACGATCGTCGTAGACGCTCTGACTGGCGGTGTACACGGTCAGCGATCCGCATTGCGTAGGCACAGCCAGCGCGCTCTCCGGCTCCAGAAATGCATGTTCCTGCCGTGGAGTCGAGTAATGCTGTGTAATAACGTGCTTTGCCGCCGCGATGGCCCGGTCCGCATCGCCGCGCTTGACCACGGTTGTGGAGAGAAGATTGCCCTTCGGGTGTAGCGCAGGAGCTCCCTCTGCCAATGCCGCCTCAGGCGACAGCAGCAGCTCGCGCTCGTCGTAATCCACCTGTATGAGCTCCAGTGCCTGCCGCGCTGCCTCTTTGGTCGTCGCGGCCAGCACGGCCAGCGCATCGCCCACATAGCGCGTCTCTTCCCCCTCGGCAATCATCACCGGCCAGTCGCAGACCACGTGTCCCAGCAGCCGCTCGCCGGGAACATCCTCCGCCGTGAGCACAACTTCAACGCCGGGCAGCGCCCGCGCAGCCGCCACGTCGATCTTCTTGACGAGCGCGCGCGGGTGCTTTGCCCGCAGCACTGCGCCATGCAGCATACCGGGAACCTGCATGTCGTCGACAAATTCTCCGCTGCCCAGAAGTTTGTCTTTCGCATCCGGCCGGACGGTGCGCTCGCCCACGCGGCCTGTTGCCAACTCCACTTCATGCGTCTCGCCGTTGCGCAGCGCCTTTGCGGCCAACTGAATTGCCTGCTCCACTTTTGTGTAGCCGGTGCAGCGGCACAGATTGTAGCGAATGGCGGACTTCACCTCAGCCGCAGTTGGCGCAGGTTTCGCGTCCAGCAGCGCCTTCGCGCTGATCAACATGCCGGGCATGCAGAATCCGCACTGTACTGCGCCTACTTCGCCGAAGGCCCACGCATACACGTCGCGCTCGCGTAGCGAGAGGCCTTCGCTTGTGGTCACCGCTTTGCCGTGGACTTTGGCCACGGTGAGCGTGCACGCGCGCACCGCTTTCCCATTCACGATCACGGAGCAGGTGCCGCAGACGCCCTCTGCGCAACCGTCCTTCACTGAGGTCATGCGCGCGTCGGCGCGCAAATATTCCAGCAGATTCTTGTCCGCGTCCACTGCGACGTTTTTCCCGTTCAGCGTGAACTGGAACATAGCGTTTGCTCCTCAACTGCAGGGCGCAAGGCGCAAATCTTCCGGTTGTACTCCCGCACCTTGGCGTATTGCGCATCCCAGAAATCCTGACTGCGCATGGAATCGAGAAACTCTTTCGTGTATCCGAACTTCAGCCAGTCATTTTCCTTTTGTTTGAAAAGCCGTTCCTTCATCGCGGGCTTGCGGAAGTCGAAGACGTGGTCGTCGGCAGCGCCGAGAAAGATGTCGTGCGCCCAGCGGTCCAGCACCACGGGCGCCAGCTCGAGGTAGCGGCTGTTCATCTCGTCGAGAACCGAACGATAGCGGTCAAATCCGTCCGTCGCGATTGTAACGACATTATCTCCAGGACCCAGCCGCAGGTACTTCGCCAGCTTGATTGCGCCCAGCACGTTGCAAATGCCCGATGGCCCGAAGAGGTCGCGCAGGCTGAGCGCAAACTCGCGCTCGACGCCCATTTTCACCAGAGAATCCGCGCCGTCGTGGAAGATCTTCACGCCCTGCACGGTTTCCTCGTCCTTAATAAGGATGACGAAATCAGTGTTGAGCACGTTGTGAATCAGCGTGCACATCTTGTCGCCGATGCCCTCGATGCGGTGCTGTCCACGGCCGCCGTTGGCCAGCGTGGAGCACTCATAGGGTTCCAGAGCGGCGATCTTCGCCTCGGGAAACGCAGCCTTGATCTTGTCGCCGGCCGCGATGCTACCCGCCGAGCCCGGCGCCGATGTAAAGCCCGCGATGCGCCCGTTGCCGACGCCCTTTACCGCGTTAATCGCGCTGCCGCCGGTCACGTGGCGATGGAAACGGTAATTCGGAAAGAGTTCGAATTGCGCGAGCGCCTTGTTTTTCGGGTTCTTCATCAGCTCGCGCGTCTTTTCAAGCGTAAGAATCACGTCGGACTCCGAGCCGGGCGTCAGCTCCAGTTCGCCGCCGTATTTTTGAATGCGCTCGTAACGCTCCTTGCTCATGTTGTCGGGCATGATGACAATCGCGCGGAAGCCGAGCAACTTGGAGATGTACGCGGTCCCGATGCCGAAGTTACCCGTCGACGGCCCCAGGATAGTGTGTTCGCCGGGAACAATCTCGCCGTCTACCAATCCCTCGATCAAAGTGCTGTAAGCCGGGCCCACCTTGTGCGAGCCGGAAGGAAATCCGCAACCCAGCATCACCACTACATTCCCATCGATCCCGGTCAACGCGGGCGGCAACACAATCTTGCGAACCTGGTTCCCCGCGTCTCTCCACGTGATATTGAACAAATTGATGGGGTCAAGCTCATTGCCATGCAGCGCGGCAAGCGCTTTGGCGCGCGTCTTTTTATCGATCAGGCTCGGATCGAGCATCTCGTCGTAATTGGGACCAAACGGAATCGTTGCCATCGTATCGTTCTCTCTCTCCTGCCTTTGCATTGCCTCAAACTCAATCTGCGGCGGCCGCATACACCGCTGCGCGGACTTCTTCCATTTCAGGCCTCACCGCAATCGCGCGGCCCGCGGCGCGAGTCGCGCTCTGAATATCTTTCAAACCATTGCCGGTGACGATCAGCGCAACACTTTCGCCGTGGCCGATGATCCCCAACTCTACTGCGCGCTTTACGCCCGCTGCGCCGGCCACACCCGCCGGTTCGCCGAACACGCCCGCTTTACGCGCCAGCAGGGTGATCGAGGCAAGAATCTCCTCGTCGGAGACGGCAATGAATGCGCCGCCCGACTCGGTTACGGCGCGCATTCCTTTGGTGAAGTTACGCGGATGCCCGACCGCGATGGAATCGGCAAGCGTACTCGCTTCACACGGTGTGAGGCCGCTGCGATCGTGCCACGCGGTAATGAATGGCTGGCAGCCCTCGGCCTGTACGCCAAGGATGCGTGGCAAGCGGCGAAGCAGGCCCAGCCGGTGCATCTCCTTGAGCCCCTTCCATACGCCGCCAATCGTGCATCCATCGCCGACGGAAACGACCACCCAATCGGGAAAGCTCTCGGACCCGACGCGAAGAAACTGCTCCACAAGTTCGAGGGATACGGTCTTTTTGCCCTCGATCAAGTAGGGATTGATGGCGCAGTTGCGGTTGTACCAGCCGAACTCCGCACTGGCCTTCATGCACAACTCCCACGCTTCGTCGTAAGTGCCTTGCACGGAAAAGACCCGTGCTCCGTAAACAAGTAACTGCGCGACTTTGGCTTCCGGCGCTCGCGCGGGGACAAAGATTGTCGCCGGAATTCCCGCTGCCGCGGCAAACCCGGCCAGGGAAGAAGCAGCATTGCCCGTCGAGGCGCAGGTGATCTGCGCGGCATTCTTTTCGACCGCCTTCACCACGCCCACAGCGCTGGCGCGATCCTTAAATGATGCTGTGGGGTTGCGGCCTTCGTCCTTGACCCAGCAGCGCGCCACGCCCAATTCGCCGGCCAGACGCGGGGTTTCGTACAAAGGCGTCCAGCCCACCTGCAAATGCGGGATCGACTCCGGCGCGGCAACCGGCAGCAAAGGCAAGTAGCGCCACATCGACAGATTGCGGTTTCCAGCAAGAGATTCCGGATTGATCTCTTTCTGCGCCGCATCGTAGTCGTACACCACATCCAGAATGCCGTCGTGATAGCCGCAGGCAGGGCAGTAATACTCAACGTCCGCGACGTTGTACTCGCGCCCGCAATCGACGCATTGAAGTCCTGCGAAATGCGCCATCTCAGCTCCAACCCATGCAGAACCCTCGCCGCACACGTAGCCTTACTGCTCCATAGACAGACCGCGCAACTTACAGCGGCTTACGCACAGACCGCAATGGGAACACAGCTCTTCGTCGATCTTAAGAGTTTTCGTATCGTTGTCCCGATGAATCGCTCCGTGGGGGCAGCTTCTTTCGCAGGTTCCGCACAGAACGCATCGCTCAATATTCACCAGGGGCGCGGCTTCGGAATGTGGTGCGCCGCGCAGCCGCATCAGCCGGACAGTAAGGCCCGTGATCTCGTCCACTGAGGCGTAATGGTGATCGTCGAGAAAAGTGTTCAGTTCCCGGGCAATTCTTTCGTAGGCCGTGGGCCCGCGCAGAATGGCCTCTGTGCACACTTGTACGGCCGTAGCGCCGGCCATCAGCATCTCGGCGGCATCGCGGCCGTTGCCGATGCCGCCCACGCCCAAGATAGGAATCCGCACCGCGCGCGCCGCGTCATACACGCAACGCAGAGCCAGCGGCTTGATGGCCACGCCCGAGAGCCAGCCAAACCCGTCTTTGCTGCCCATCAACGGCAGCCCGGTTTCGAGATCGATGCCCAGGCACGGCCCGAAAGAGTTGATCATCACCAGAGCATCCGCTCCGGCATCCTCCAGCGCCAGTGCAATCTCCTGAATATTGAGGTGCGGGCTCAGCTTCATAAACACCGGCACGTCCACGGCTTCCTTGGCCGCGCGCAACGCGTCGATGATGGGCGCGATGTTGTTGCCCACGTAGTGCGTGGAAAGTTCCAACGCATCGGCAAACGGCCTCACCAGCGGCGCCAGTTCGCGAATCTGCTCGGCTGTGTAGCCCAGGCCGACGATCACGGGCAAGCCCGTTGCTCGCGCCAGCTTGTACTCGGTCTCGATCCACTGTTCTTTGGGCAGCTCAGACCACAACTCTGCATTCAGAAATCCGCCGCGAATCTCCGCCATATTGGGATGCGGCACCTGCGCCGGCTCGACGGAGATTGTCTTGGTCACCAATCCGCCGGCGCCGCCCTTCGCCGCTGCTTCCAGCGTGGCGCCATCCTTCGACGGTGGTCCGGCTGCCGGCAGGATGGGATTACGGAATTCCAAACCGCAGATGTTTACTTTTAGATTTGCCACCGCGTTGTCCATTCAACCGAGGTTCCGAACGCCGTGGATGGCCCCGGCGTCCCGCCATCAAGTTGACTCTTGCCCAGAATCGGTTGCCCCACTCTCGCCGCGCCCTTGCTATTGCGGTTAGGGTGGGAGGGGACCCCAAACGGGCCTAACACGAGGCAAACGAATGCATTGCCGCCGCGTAACTTGATTGTCTTTCAGCTTGTTCCGGCGCAATGTGATTTGAATCACAACACTTGGGCGGCAGCCTTGACTAGAATCCATCGCACGATGGAGAAGTCCGCCAATTTGCTGGTTGGCAACGGACGTCTGATTACCCATGATGATCGCCAGCCCTACTTCGAGGACGGCTGTGTCGCCGTCCGCGATGGCTTGATCGTTGCCGTTGGGCCGACTGCTGAGCTAAGGCAGACGTATCCCGCCGCCCGTTTCCTCGATGCGCAAGGCCGCGTGATCATGCCCGGCCTCATCAACACGCACACCCATCTCTATAGCGCCTTTGCCCGCGGGATGGCGCTGAAGGACGCGTCGCCCGGCGACTTTCAAGAGATTTTGGAGCGTTTGTGGTGGCGGCTCGACAAAGTGCTCACGCTGGAGGACGTTTATTGGAGCGCCATGGTGGGCATGATGGACTGCATCCGCAATGGCGTGACGACAATCTTCGACCATCATGCCAGTCCCGGCGCTGTGCCAGGCAGTTTGTTTCGCATCGCCGATGCCGCGATGAAGACCGGCCTGCGTGGATGTCTTTGCTATGAGGTCTCCGACCGCGACGGCGCCGAAGTCACCGCGCAAGGAATCGAGGAGAATCGGGCATTTCTTCAGCACTACAAGCAGGCCGCCGACGGTCAACTCCGCGGCCTCTTCGGCTTGCACGCCTCCTTCACCTTGAGCGACAAAACGCTGGCGCGCTGCCGGGAAGTCGCTGCGGATTTCAACGCCGGCTTTCATGTGCACACCGCAGAGGCAGCGTCCGACGCGGATCAATGCGTGCGCGATCACGGTAAGCGCGTCGTCGAGCGATGGCACGATCTCGGTATCCTCGGCAGCCGAACCCTCGCCGCGCATTGTGTCCATGTCAACAACCAAGAAATCAATCTGCTGCGCGACACCAAAACCAACGTCGTGCACAACCCCGAATCCAACATGGGAAATGCTGTGGGATGCGCGCCGGTTCTGGAGATGATGCGCCGCGGTGTGCGCGTCGGCCTTGGCACCGACGGCTACACAGCCGACATGTTCGAATCTCTCAAAGTCGCCAATCTGCTCCAGAAACATCAATCCGGCGACCCGGGCGTTGGCTGGGCCGAGCCGCCGCAAATGCTCTTCAAGGAGAATTCCGCCATCGCCTCAGAATGTTTTGGGCGGCCTGTGGGCAAGCTGGTTCCCGGAGCTCTCGCCGACATCATCCTCGTCAACTACGATCCGCCCACTTCCTTACACGCTGCAAATCTCAACGGTCACATTCTTTTCGGATTCTCCGGAGGCGCTGTGGCGACGACCATTATCGCCGGGCAGATCGTAATGGAGGACAGGAAATTCTGCGCCATCGACGAAAAGGAAGTCATGGCTAAAGCCCGAATCTCAGCCGCGGAGTTGTGGAAGCGCTTTTAAGGCCTCCATCGCGGTGGAATTGAGCCCACCGTGACCGTACAGGCCAGACCATCCGGATTTTTGCCGATTGAGCAATAATTCAGTTTTCCTCCGGCACGTGTGCCTTTTCGCGCTAGGATGATTGCGACGTTCTTAAGGGCAACCTGGTGAGCGCAAGCGACCTACCTCCCGTTACCGCCGCAAGGGCTCGGACCCGCAGTTGGGGAATCAGGGTGATGCTTACCCCGCCTGCGGCGCTGGTTGTGCTGTCGATCCTGCTTTGCCTGGCCAGGTTTACCGGCCATCGCATGCGGCATTCCGAGCCGAGCCTCCACAACGCGGCGATCCGAACCGGCTTGCGCGAAAGCGCTGCTGCGCAGTCCTCGCTCCTCCTGACTGACCGCTTCGGCGACGGAACCCCGGACTTCCTGCGCCTGACCGATCCAGCCGACCAGGCAGCCTTTCGCCGCTGGTTCACGCAGATTGCCGAGTACCAGGCCGTTCGTCCCCGTGCTGAGGTTCCGGAAGAGATCACCGATTGCGCCAGCCTTTTGCGCTACTCCTACCGTGAGGCGCTCAAGCGCCACGACGAAAGCTGGTTCCAGGCCACGGGCATTGTGGTTCCAGCCCCGCCGGGCGAGATTCGCGCCTGGAGCTATCCGCGGACGCCACTGGGCGCGGCGCTGTTCCGCGTGCGTGTGGGCGCCTTTTCGGCCGAGGACCTGACCAACGGCGCTTTTGCGCAGTTTGCCGACGCCAAAACGCTGGTGGAGCGCAATGCCTATCTCGTCGGCCGTGACGTGCGCGCGGCATTGCCCGGCGACCTGCTGTTTTACCGCCAATTCGGCCAGTCTTCGCCCTGGCACTCGATGATCGTGACCGGCGTGGGCGGCCAGGTTGAAGTCGTCTACGACACCGGAACCGATCACGGTCAACCCGGCGAGCTGCGCAGAGTGCTATTAGCCGACCTGCTTGACCACCCCCAGCCGCAATGGCGGCCTGTGCCTGGCAACCCCAACTTTTTCGGTGTTTACCGCTGGAACATTCTGCGAGGAACTCCATGATTTCGATGCTCCGTAAGCCGCTTCTGGCCGCTTCTGTTCTGCTCGCATGCGCCGCCGGCGCTACAGCCGTCGCCCCAGCCGAAGACGCGCCGCGCTCGTTCTCGCTCTCCACGACGAGGACCTTCGCTCCGGGCGAGAGCGTGAAGATCCAGCTTCTGGCGCACAATGTGCCGGAGCTTGAATTTCGCGTCTACAAGGTGCGCGATGCGGAGAAGTTTTTCGCCGGCCTCAAGGACCCGCACAGCTTTGGCATACAGAGCTACTCGCCACAGGAGCAGATCGATCAGCGCACCTTTGTCGAGCGGCTGCACGACTTCAAGGCTCACCTGTGGTGGAAGGTGCGGAGCTTCTTCCGCGGCCAGTTTACCGACGAGGCGCGCGACAGCTTCCGCGAAGAGCAGGGCAAGCTGGGCAAGCGCAGCCAGGTAGTGGCGGCGGTACAGTTCGCGCAGATTCCCATCCTGAACGAAAGCCAATTGGTTGCGCGTTGGAAACTGGAAACGCCGCCCGCGCTGGTAAGTGAGACGCAGCAGTTGCCCATCGACGGGCTCGACGCTGGCGTGTATCTAATCGAGGCCACCGACGGCGCCTACAAAGCCTACACCGTGGCGATCGTCACCAGCATGGCCGTTGTGGAGCGGACGGTGAACGGGCAGGCCGATATCTATGTGGCCGATCGCAAATCGGGTGCGCCCATCAGCGATGCGGATGTTGTGCTTTGGGCGAACGGACGCCTTCAATCGTCGGGCAAAACCGGAAGCGACGGTCTGGCATCGCTCACCATGACAGTGCGCGGAGGCGCGCAGGGCGCTGAGCCGGAGAATGTGTGGATTCTGGCGCATCACGGGACCGACGCTGCGCTGGTCACGCCGTGGAGCTACAACTTTACCGGGAACGGCGCGCAGCAGGAACGCGCATACATCTACACCGACCGGCCAGTTTATCGGCCAGGTCATACCGTGCACATCAAAGGCGTCGTGCGTCGGGAAAAGAACGACACACTCGTGCTGCCGGATGAACGAACGCTGACGATGCGCGTGACCGGGCCCGACGAGAAGGTCGTCTTCAACAAGGACCTGCCCGTTTCAGCGCACGGAACGGTCACCGCGGACTTCAATCTCGCGTCCGATGCCGCGCTGGGTTATTACAGCGTCGATTTCAGCGGCAAGGATCAGGTTGGGTCTGGCAGTTTCTACGTCGAGGAGTACAAGAAGCCCGAGTACCAGGTAACGGTGAAGCCGGTTGCGCCGCGTGTACTCGAGGGGAGTTCGATTCAGGCCACCATTGAGGCGCGCTATTTCTTTGGCGAGCCGGTTTCGGGCGCCAAGGTGGCGTACGTAGTGCACACCTCCACGCACTATTGGTGGGACGAGGACGAGGAAGACGAGAACGGCGCAGATGCGGGCGATGAGCAGGACCAATCGGATTACGTGTGGGGCGAAACCGAACAGCAGGAACACCAGGGCGTGCTGGACGCGAACGGCCAGCTTACGGTCACGCTGCCCACGCAAATCGATGGCAAGCACAACGACCAGGACTACCGCATCGAAGCGCGAGTGACCGACGTGGCCAACCGCGAGGTGAGCGGCCACTCCACGGTGCTGGCCACCTATGGATCGTTCCGCGTGAGCGTGGAACCCACGAGTTATGTCGTTCAGGCGGGCCAGCCTACGCGCGTCAAAGTCACGGCGCAGGACTACGACTCGAAGCCGGTGCAAACAAAAGTGCACATCGCCGCCGCGCTGGAAAAGTGGGATTCCGTGACTCACCAGCGCACCGACACGCCTGTAGCCAGCAAAGATGCCACGACTGGCGCAGACGGCACGATTCTTGTGGATCTGCCCATCGGCGGAAGCGGAGATTTCGAGCTAATTGCAAGCGCGCAGACTCCGGAAGGCCGGACTGTTCAAGGGCAGACCTATGTGTGGATCTGGAACGGCGCAGGCACGTGGTACCAGCCCAACGCGCAGGCGCAGATCGTCACCGATAAGAAAACCTACCAGGTGGGCGACACCGCGCATTTACTGCTTGTCACCGGCCTGCCTGAATCGTGGGCCGTCGTCGAGGCCGAGGGCGACAGCGTGCAGTCGCGGCGGCTGATTCATGCCACGGGCGAGAGTGTTGCCTTCGATGTGCCCATTACGCAGCAAGCGCAGCCGAATCTTATAGTGACTGCGGTAATTGTGCATGACGACCAGTTGATGACGGCGCAAAAAAGCCTCAAGGTTCCGCTGGTTGAACGCACGCTCACAATCACGGCCACGCCGGCAAAGACCCAATACGAGCCCGGCGACAAGGTCAGCTTCGACGTGAAGGCCGTGGATGCCGCGGGCAAGCCGGTCGAAGCCGACCTGAGCTTTGGAGTGGTGGATGAGGCCCTCTACTCGGTACGGCCCGACACCACGGGCGACATCGTGGCATCCTTCTATCCCAAGCGATCTGTCTATCTCGAACCGCAGACTTCGTTTGAGTTCTATTTCTCAGGCGAGGCGGGAACCAAGAGCCCGCTGCTGGCGGCCAACGGCCTCTACCATCCGCGCATGGCTCAGGTAAAGCCAGGCTCTGACCTGGTCGTTCCCAAGGTGCGCAAGGCCTTCCCCGACACGGCCTACTGGAACCCCAGCGTGCATACCGGCGCCGACGGTCACGCGCGCGTCGAGTTCAACTTCCCTGACGCGCTCACC
>Ga0182027_10012105_pt1 | contig 12138 bp, 3 predicted proteins | sample 712E1DmetaG_FD_121300 | JGI IMG/M metagenome (GOLD analysis project Ga0182027, IMG submission 121300) | Permafrost microbial communities from Stordalen Mire, Sweden - 712E1D metaG (Illumina Assembly) | ecosystem: Environmental > Terrestrial > Soil > Wetlands > Permafrost | place: Sweden...
CACCACCACCGGCTGCTGCGCAAAGGCCACGCCAGCGGTGGCGGTGGCCGAAGGTTCGGTTTGAATGGCCAGTTTCGACGCCGTGCCGGGAGATGCCGATTCGGTGAAGGTCAGGCTGGCGGGTGTGCCGGGCAATCCGCTCACAGCCGCCTGCATCGTGTTGTTGTTTGCGCCGGCCACGGTTCCCAAGGTGTAAGTCGTGACTGCCAGACCGTTCACATCGCTGGCCACGGTCGCGGTTCCCACGTTGCCACCGCCGGTTTGGACGATGAACGTAACATTAACACCCGACACCGGATTGCCAAACGCGTCAACGACCCGGACGGCCGGGTTGACCGGCAAAACGGCGGACACGGCATTGGTCTGGTTGTTGCCCTGAACCATAACCAGATGATCCGCTGTCGCGGCATGAATCGAGACGACCGTGGAAGTCACCGGCGTCAAACTTCCGCTGCTGAAATTGATCGTTATGTTTGTTGCCACGTCGTGGTAAAGATTTGTGAACGTCGCCACGCCGTTGACCACCGTCGCGGTCAAGGTTCCCTGCAATGTCCCGCTGCCCGCGTTGCGCGCCGCAGTCACCGTCCCGGTGGCGTTGGTGACGAGGTTGCCGTAGGCGTCCTCAACCCGGATGACCGGCTGCTGGGCGAAATTGACTCCTGCGGTTGCCGTCGCTGAAGGCTCGGTACCAATCGCGAGTTGCGCCGGCGAACCCGGAACTTCAGCCAGACTTCCCCAACTGGTGACGCCGGGTTGTACCTGTTGGATGACTGCCGTCCCGCTGCTGGTAATGACAAGTTGGCCGCTGGGCAGATTGCCATTGGTCGGCCGGACGCGGAGGTTCTGGAAGGTCAGGGTGTCGCTCACCAAACCCGAGGACGCACTGGTCACGGTGAATACAATTTGCGTTGAAGTAACGGAGGTGAAAGCGAGCGCCTGGCCGTTGGTCGCGCCGTTGATGTTCAGCGAGTTCGTCCCCGTGCCGCCGTTTCGCTGGATGAGGACCGTGGGCGCCATTCCGCCGGTGTCGAACTCGAATCCCGCCGGGACTTGCAAAACAATCGTTCCCACGCCGATCGCGCTGCTGTTGCCCTCAATGTATGTAGGGCCGGAAAGCGTCGTCCACGCCCCGCCCACCGTGTCCGCGGAGATCGCTTCCCCGCCCGTTGCGCGAATCAGCTCGGAAGCGCCAATCGAAATGATGAATGTTTGCGGCGCGCTGGTGTCCATGCCGCCGTTGGCCGTGCCGCCGTCGTCATGCGCCACCACCGTGACCGTCGCCTGGCCGTTCCCGTTCGTGGCCGGGGTGAAGGTCAGCGTGCCATTGCTCGAAAGCTGGGGCTGAACCGCGAACAAATTGGTGGTGTTGTTGGTCACCACAAAGCTGACCGTCTGCCCGGCCTCGTTGGGCGGGCCGGGTTGAATGCTGGTCGCCCAATTGGTGAAACTCTGCGGTCCGGCCAGTTGATAAACGGACAAATCAAATCCCGCGATGAAGCTGGGCGGCTGGTTTACCGGCGTAACCGTGACGGTAAACGAGTTGGTCATTCTGTCCGAACCGCCGTTGGCCGTTCCGCCGTTGTCCTGCACCACAACCGTGATGGTCGCGACGCCGTTGGAATTGGCCACCGGCGCGTAAATCAAAGTGCCGGTCGTGTTTCCATTGGTGTAGCCAATGGTTGGATTTGGAATCAGGCCCGGATTGCTCGACGTGGCCGTCAATGTGAGCGTCTGGCTGCTTTCGTTCGGCGGGCCGGCGCTGATTCCGCTCAAGCCCACTGTCTGCGTTCCCGCATTTTCCAAAATGGTCTGATTGTTGATCGCTGCCAGAGTCGGCGGATGGTTCACCGGCGTCACGGTGATCGTGAAGGTGTTGGTCGCGCTGGTATCATGGCCGCCGTTGGCCGTCCCGCCGCTGTCCTGCGCATACACCGTGACCGTCGCCACGCCGTTGGAGGTTGCCGTCGCCGTAAACGTCAGCGTCCCGTTGGTCGAAATCGTTGGCTGCACGCTGAACAGGTTGCTGCTGTTGTTGCTCACGAAGAACGCCAGCGTCTGCGCGCTCTCGTTCGCCGGACCCACGCTGATGTTGGTCAGGAAGTTCGCATTGGTCTGCGCGCCCGCATCCTCCAGCACCGCCACATTGTTGGTGGACAAACTGAAGCTGGGCGGCTGGTTCACCGCCGTCACGGTGATGGTGAACGTGTTGGTCGCGCTCACGTCAACTCCGCTATTGGCCGTGCCGCCGTTGTCCTGCAAATAAACCGTCACCGTGGCGCTGCCGTTCGCATTGGTTGCCGGCGTGTAGGTCAGCGTGCCGGTGGAAGAAATCGCCGGCGTCGTCGAGAAGAGGCTGCCGTTGTTGTTGGAAACGTGGAACGTCACCGTCTGGCTGGATTCATTAGCCGGACCGGCGCTGATGCTCGTCGCCCAGTTTGCCACGTTTTGTGCGCCGGCATTCTCCAAAACCGTCTGGTTCGCGCCTGCTGTGAAGCCCGGCGGCTGGTTCACCGCGGTGATCGTTATCGTCACGGCCGCGATTCCGCTGTTGGTGGTTGCATCCTTGACCTTGTAGATAAAGGTGTCCGTGCCAAAGAAATTCGTATTGGCCGTGTAGGTGAAGGAGCCGTTGTTCGTGTTCAGCGTCAAAGTGCCGTTGGTGGTGGTCGCAACCAGAATGGTGGTCAGATTTGATATTCCCGCGGTGCAAAAGTCGTTGGCGAAAATTCCGCTGGTTGAAGAAACCGACAGCGTTTTGTTCTCGAACACCGAGTAGGAATCGGGCGCCGCCACCGGCGGGTAATAGCCGTTTCCGCCTCCGGCCGTATAATCCATGAACCAGACGTTGGTCACGCTCGCCCCGGAACCAAGGGTCAACGCCACCTGGTTGTCATTAGGTCCCTGGCTGTCGCCCGTGCTGGCCCAGCCGAAGAAGTCGGTTTCGCGAACCACATAATTTCCGGGCACAACGTTCTGGAAAGTGAACAGGCCGTTGGTATCCGTGTAGGCGGAGGCGACCACCGGTTCGCCGAGGTCCGCCAGGCCGTTGGTGTTCACATCCTGAACCAGTTCGACGAAGGCGTTGGTCACGCCCGGCTCGCCGGCGTCATGGACACCGTTTTGATTGGAATCAAACCAGACATGCCCGCTGACCGACGCGTAACTGGCCGTGACGACCACGACGTCTAAAAAGTAATTGTTCGAGAACGTGGTCAGCGAATTCGCATTGACCGCAATGCGATTGTTCGCCGGTGAACTGCTGGTGTAACCGGGAAGGTCGGTCTCGACGACCACGTAAGTATTGGTGGGCAGATTGAGGAATTCGTAATACCCGCTGGATCCGGTCGTGGCGGCCTGGACCAGAACGCCGTCGGACGGGTTGCCGTCGCCGTTCGGGTCGGTGTAAAGCTGGACGGTGACGCCGCCCAGGCCGGCATCGCCTGCGGTCAATGTGCCGCTTTGATCCTTGTCGTTGTAAACCGAGCCGCTGATCAGCGCCGCGGCGTTGGTGACACTGGCCGTGCTGGTAGCCGCCGGAACGGCGTTGCCATTCACATCGGTCGCGAAATCGGCATGGGCGGTGTTGTAGGCCGGATAGCCCTGGCCGACCACCTTCATGGTGATCAGGTTGGTGATCGAGGCGTTGGGCGCCAGCGAGTTGGTCGCGATATTATTCCAGATCAGAATGCCGCCGCCGGAACCATCGGGCGGATTCGTCGCTGAAACATATTGGAAAGCCGTCGCGCTGTAGTCGTCTTCGAGCGGGAGGTTGGGAATCGCCGTGTTGCCCGTGTTCTGGACCACGATCTGGAACACGACGTTGTTGCTGATGCCGACCACGTTGTTGGTCGGAGAAAGCTTGGTCTTGGTGATGGCGATCGCCGGGTGGGTGATGGTCACATTGACGCTGGCCGATCCGGTCACCACGCCGCCGCCGCTGGCATTGACTGCGTCGGTTGCCGGGGCTGCGCTGCCGCTGGCGGTAAAGGTGAGCAGAATGTTCGTGCTTTGACCGGTTGTCAGCGGGCCGATGTTGCTCCAAATCAAATTGGTTCCGGCGACCGTGCTGGGTGCCGCACTGGCTGATACAAGGGTCAGGGCGTTGGTCGGAAAGCTGTTCGTCAAAGTGACCGTCGGCAGGTTCGTGCTGCCCGTGTTGATCACCTGAATGCTGCACTGCACCGTGTTGCCCACCAGCGTCTGGCTGGGCGTCAGGAGCGTGTCCGTCACCCGAATGGCGCCGGTGCCCGCCGGCATCGGAACGCTGGCGGTGTCCGAAGTCGTGTCCGATGCATCGGTGATGTCCGTGTAGGTCGCCTGGATGAGCGAGCCTGCCGGCGCGGTCAACACACCGTTGTTGATGCTGACCGCGTTGGTGGTGATGACGATGCTGCCGGTAAATATACCAGTGTTGGTGCTGGTCTCAGTGAGCGTGACCAGTTCGGAATCACCGCTGGAGCTGGTCACTGTGACCGCAACGGTTTCAGCGGTTGTGGCGTTGGTGTTTCGGTTGATGTCGGTCACCCGAATCCATGCCGTGCTGTTGGTCGCAAAGCTGTTGGTGTGGATTCCGTTGTTGCCGCTGGTAAACTGCGTTGCGCTCGGCGTTCCCAGGTCGAGGAAATTCAACGTCAGCGCGGTGGAATCCGAGCTGGTCACGCCTTCGGTGCCTTCGTTGGCCGTCGCGGTGATGGTATAACCACCCACGGTCGCGCCGGTCTGCCAGACATACTCGTAAGTCCGGGTGCAACCGTCATCGGCGACCACATTGACATTGGTCAGCGTCGTGCTGATGTCATTCGCCGTGCCCGGGCCATCAATGAGCAGCCCGACGCTGGTGATGTCCGAGCTGCCAAACGGATCGCTCACCACCACGCGCGCATAAAGCGTTTGTCCGTTGTACGGTGCAGTCTGCAAGTTACCACCGGGATAGGGCGCATCATAAATTCCGATGCTCTGGACCGAGATGACCGTTTTGGTTGGGAGCGAAATCCTCGACGGATTGGTTATGCTGTCGTAATTAACCTTGAAACTGACTCCGGACTGCCCGTTGGACACCACATAGCCGATGGCATTCCCCGCGGCCACCGTGACATTGCTGCTCAGGGTGCCGGACCAGATCAGGGTGTTGCTGCTGCTGTTGTAAGCGGGGCTGCTCAACGTCAGGAAAGCGCTCGTGCCGTTCAGCAGGGTGGCGGTCACGGCCGGGCTGGCTGGCATCGTGCCGCTGGTGACGGCAATCCAGTTGGTAATGATCACCGCGCCGCCGGAAGGCATCACAAAATTCTGGCAGAACGCCGGGGTCTGGGTGAACGTCGCAGTATAGGTGGAGGAAGCTGCAGCATTGATTGAAACGGCCGTCGCCGCATAATACACGCGGGCGCTGTTGGTCCATGAAGTGTTTACAGTGTTGGTCCCGGGCTTGGTGCTGCCACAACCTTGAACACTGCCCGGGGTCGTATTCCATCGCGAGGTCTGGCTCGATGCAGACGTATAAGTCGCCGTTCCCCCGGCAAACACGGCGAACACAAGCGAATTGGTGTCCGAAGCGATGGTATTGGTGGCAACATAGGGTGTAGCGTTCCTGGGGCGTCTGCTATTTGCGGCCGTATGGCCAATCGGGGTCGTCTGATTCACATTTGAAAAAGTCATGATGCCAGCCGTCATGTATATCGCCGTCGAGTTGGATAATTTGACGAGAAGATTTGCGGTGCCGGAAGGCGGGTTGACCAGTGACCAAATCTCCGAGCGAGGTCTGGGGCTCGAGGTGCTATTGGTGACGATAACCTTGGTCAACGCCACGCCGCTGTAAGTGACATTGGTCACCGTGTTTGTAAAACTATAGGAAAGCCCCACCAGCATCAGCCGGTTCGGCCCCGCACCAACCGTGTAGCCAAGCGTATAGTTGTTGGTGGTGCTGGTTCCCGACGTTGTGTTATCCACACCAATGGTCTGATAAGCACCCTGGCCCAAAGCAACAGTTTGCGCGGTGCTGGCATCCCCGGCCGCCACCGGGTTGACGCGATCCAGCTCCTGGTCCGGTGCGTTGGTGCCGCTGAGATAGAGAATCTTGATTTGGGAAGCGGCGGCCATGGCGGCCGTGGCGGAGGTGCTGACCCCATAAGTCGGGTCGGTATAATTGATGAGCAGCGAATCGCCGGCGGCGACGTTCAAAGTGCCGTCGTTGGGATTGAGTCCGGCGGTGGTGGACGTTGGCAGCCCGCCCGCAATGCTGAACACGCCGGTGTTGGTGCCGGTTTCGGTGAGCGTAAGGGTTTCATAATCTCCGCTGGTCGTGTCCTGCACCACCATCGTGGCGGTTTGCACCGTATTGCTGCTGGTGTTGGCAGCGGAGTTGGTCAGTGTAACATAGATGTTTCCGCCAACGACGTAGCCGCTGGTGACATTTCCGCCCGAATCGGTGAAATTGACGAAGCATTGCGGGTTGGGATTATTGGTTGTGGGGGTGGCCACTTGGGCCTCGGCAACAATATTATACGAGGTGGCACCGGCTGTGTTGGTAATGATGCCGGGCGCAATAATTGTGCACAGGTATTGGAAGGTGCTTGTGCCTCCCTTTAAAATCACCGGAATGATGTAACCGGGGGCGTCCAGCGGAAAAGGAGTCCCATTCGTGCTGTCGGGAATCGAATCGCCGTCCAGTGTCGTGCTGCCCGGCACATAAGAGAGGAGATTCGTCGGCGGCGCGTCAATAACCACCAGATTTCCCAGCGGCGCGAGCCCCTTGTTGTCCACCTCAACCGTGTATTGCACGATGTCCCCCACCGAGTAACCCGGAGCACCGGTATCTGAATACTCAGCCGCCGACTTGGTGATCTTGGGAATGGGGAAAGGCAGGACGGTCGTGCCCGCATCAATGTAAGGATCTCCCACCGCCGCAACGTCGGGGTCTTCACCCCAAGCCGCCGTCAGCAATGTTCCATCCACCGTGTAAACCCGCATGCCTGTCTGGTTCCCGCTGGGATCATAGATTTTCAGCGATTGCAGCGCAGTCACGGTGAAGTTGGTGTCATAGTGGTTGCCGCTTGGATCTGTGAGCGGGCCGGCGTGGTCGCCCTTGTAATCCACATAGATCTTAGTGTTGGCCAGCGTGGTGACCCAGACCGGACTGCCGTCGCCCGTGTTATTCGCGGTGCCCGGCCCCCAGCCGACATCCGCTTCCGTCGTCAACGCTTCGACCGGCACCAGCGTAAATCCCCAGTTGTAGGAGGTGTCAGACGAATTGTTCGCGGCGACGGTGCAGACGGCAAAAAAGTTTTGCCCGTTCGTGCAGGTAAAGCTCGCCCCGGAACTCACCGGCATTTGAAATTGATAAACGCCGTTGGTTCCCCGCACGGAAAAACTGCCGGAACTGACCTTGGTGCTGTAATTGATGGTGATGGCGTTGGTGTTCGGGTTGAACAGATAAACGTAAGCCGGCTGCGAAACTGTTGCCGCTGAACCCACCGGCGTGAAATAGGAACTGCTCCACCCTTCTTCCGGATATAGCGTGAACCAGTCACAGGCATAACTCGCGCCGACGTGGCCGATGATGAGGTCGGCCTGAATCGGTTTGGTGGCCGTGACCCGCCCGCCCGTCTTGATACCGCCGTTGATGATATAGGATTCACCCTGATTCAGGACGATGTTTGTCGTCCCTATGCCGTTGCCATTCAGGTCAATCGTCACCGCTGTGTTGCCCTGCGCCGCCATGATGGACATGCCGACGTATTTGAAGAGATTGTTCGTCAGGTCCTGCCCCACCGGACTGATGTAATTCGTTCCGTAATCCGCCGTGGATAAAATACTGACCGCACCGGCAAACACCGGTCCCGGACTGACCGGCCAGGCGGCGCGCGTAATCACCAGCGCCTTCGTGGCCGCGATATGATCGCGCGCATCCCACAAAAGCGTCGAGGGATTGCGCGGCAACGTCACGTTGTTTGTCAGGGTAATGATCGTGCCGGCTGGCAGCCCCTGCGGATTGTGCGCAAAGCCAGGTGGAATGCCGTGCGCATCATTGCCGTCACCCCAGATTTGGGTCGTGGACTGTGTCGGATGACTCAGATCGGTTTCGTAACCGTCTTCCCATTGGTCATAGTAAATCACTGTCCCATCGCCGGTGACGATGATGGAAAAAGTCGAATTGATGGTCGAACCGATGCCGCTTTTGATGGTTGAATCAGCCTGGTAAATCTGCGCCTCCGGCACGGGCAGGTAAAAATCCTGCACCAGCGTCGCAGCCCGGGCCGTCAAGCCCGCCATGGCAAAAAAAATGACCGTTGAAAAAATGCGCAACCAACGGCCGCCGGTAATGTAAGTGCAGTTCTTCATATTAAATGGATTTGGGATTATGTTTGAAACAAAGAAGGCAAAACACATCCCATTTTTCCCTCAAGTTGTTTCAGTAAATTTGCCATACAATTTAAAAAAAACTAAAATAGAATAATTTATGCCGTTTTAAGCATGTTTTGTTCCACTTTGAGCGTAAAATGGCAGCATTTTCGCGGTTGCGATGGTGGTTGGTAGCACCCCGTCCCGCGGGATTCAAGGACGAGCGCTATTGCCCCCGGCACACCTTTCCGTTTATAAACCGCGCCGATGAATCGCGCTCTGGCTTGGCTTACCAATCTTTTCCCGATCTGGGTCCTGGCCGGCGGCGCGCTGGCGTTGGGTCATCCCGGCTGGTTCACCTGGTTCAGCGGCGATTTCATCACGTGGGGACTGGCGGTCATCATGCTGGGCATGGGCATCACACTGAGCGTGGATGATTTCAAGGCAGTGCTGAAGATGCCGCGCGCAGTCGGCATCGGCTTCGTCGCGCATTATGCCATCATGCCGTTCCTCGGCTGGAGCATCGCGCACCTGCTCCGGCTCGAGCCGCCCTTCGCCGTCGGCCTGATCCTGGTGTCGTGCTGTCCGTGCGGCACGGCGTCGAACGTGGTCAACTACATTGCCCGGTCGAATGTCGCGTTGTCGGTGCTGATGACGATGTGTTCAACGCTCGGCGCGATTGTGATGACGCCGCTGCTGACCAAATGGCTGGCGGGTACATATGTGCCAGTGCCGGCATGGGGTTTGTTTCTGAGCACGGTGAAAATCGTGCTGGCGCCGGTGATCATCGGCGTGGCGCTGAATCGCCATCTGCCGAGGTTCGTGAAATTCATCCTGCCGGTGTCTCCGCTGATATCCGTGCTGACCATCACACTCATCTGCGCGAGCATTATCGGCGGCAGTGCGGCGGATTTCAAACGGTCGGGCGACGAACTGATTCTGGCGGTTTTCCTGTTGCATACCGGCGGTTTTTTCCTCGGCTATTTTTTTAGCCGGCTGTTGCGCTGCGACGAACTGACCAGCCGCACGATTTCCGTGGAGGTGGGCATGCAAAACTCCGGACTCGGCGCGGCGCTGGCCCGGGAGCATTTCACCCAAATGCCGCTGGCCGCGCTGCCCTGCGCGATCTCGGCGACGTTTCATTCGGTCATCGGCAGCCTCCTCGCGGGCGTTTGGCGGTTAAGACCCGTGCGCAAACAGGCCGGCGCCCGGTGATGACTCATTTCGGTGGGGCGAGGTTACTGACAAGCCGGACTTGGCGCGACGGCTCGCGAGGACGCTCGCCCCACCAAAATGGCAAACGGCGTCACTCCCAAACCCGCGTTCGGGATTCTTCCAGAGGATGCCCGCTCATTTTTTTATCGTCGAAGGAGCGGTTCGCCGTTACAGTAAAATTTTTCAGACATGGAACCGAACTCGAAAGACAAGGTCAAAGTCGCCCGCGGAATGTGCGAAAAGGAATTGTGGCCGGCAGTGCTGGCATTCGCCCAAAAATGGCGCGAAGAGGAGCCGTCCGATTACCAGGCGCTGTATTACATCGGCCTGGGCTTGAGCGGGACGGGACAATTTGCCATGGCGGAAACGGCTTATCGGGGGGCGCTGGCGCTGGAAACCACCGATGCACGGGTGTGGAACAACCTGGGCGGGCTGCTCTACGAAAAATTGCAGCGCCCCAGCGAGGGCATCCGCTGCCTGGAACAGGGTTTGAAAATGGATCCCCACAACAAACTCGCCTGGTCGAACCTGGCCACGATGGTCGGCCGACTGGGACGTCATCACAAGGCGCTGGAATATGCCGACCGGGCCATCGCGCTGGATCCCAAACTGGTTGAAGCCTATCTGCACAAAGCCACCGCGGCGAAGGCATTGAAAAAAACGGACGTCGTCAGGGAGGTCTGCCACAAGCTGGCAACCATCGGACCGGAAAACTTCCGCCGCGGACGCTGAACCGGGGCGTGGTTTTAAATGGCCGTGTCAACGACCGGTTCCGGGGGGATTTTCCGGCCGGCCACGGATTTTCCACCGGCCAGCCCCAGGATCAAGGTGAACAGGCTGGCGGCGGCAAACAAACCGACGCAGGCGGGCCAGCCGCCCTTCAGCCGGAACCACGCCGTCAAAAATGCTGGCTAGCCCTGCCAGCACGCATTAAACTTCGCGCCCAATCATGGAAAAAGTTTTTGTCACCGGCGCCGCCGGTTTCATTGGCAGCAGTCTCATTGACCGCCTGCTTGTTGGCGGCAAACACGTCGTCGGCTGGGACAATTTTTCCACCGGCCAGCGGGAATTTATCCAGTCGGCGCTGGCCCATCCGAAGTTCAAGCTGATCGAAGGCGATAACCTCGATTTGTCCGCGCTCACCCGCGCGATGGCCGGGTGCGATTTCGTCTTTCACCTTGCCGCCAACGCCGACGTGCGGTTCGGCCTCGAACATCCGGACAAGGATTTGCAGCAAAACACCGTTGCCACGTTTAACGTGCTCGAAGCCATGCGCGCCAATGGCATCAAGGGCATCGCTTTCAGTTCCACCGGCAGCGTCTATGGCGAGGCGGAAATCATTCCGACGCCGGAAAATCATCCGTTCCCGATCCAGACCTCCCTTTACGCCGCGTCCAAGGTCGCCGGCGAATGCCTCATTCAATCCTACTGCGAGGGCTACCGATTTGAGGGTTACATTTTCCGGTTTGTCTCCATTCTCGGCGAACGCTACACCCACGGTCATGTCCTGGATTTTTACAAACAACTGCTCGCCCATCCCGACCACTTGAAAGTCCTCGGTGATGGCACGCAGCAAAAATCCTATCTCTATATCGGCGACTGCCTGAACGCGATGCTGCACGTCGTGAATCGCGCGACCGCCAGGCAGTCCCGACATAACGTCGAAACCTACAACCTCGGCACGGACGAATACGTTCAGGTCAATGACTCCATTGGTTTCATTTGTCGCGCGCTCGGCGTCAAACCGAAACTGGAGTATTCCGGCGGCAAAAAAGGCTGGGTCGGCGACAACCCGTTCATTTTTCTCGACACCAAAAAAATCCGCGCCACCGGCTGGAAAACCACGCTGACCATCGAGCAATCCATCATCCGCACGCTTCAATGGCTCCAGCAAAACCAGTGGGTGCTCCAACGCCGATGAACATCACCATCCTTGGCCTCTGGCATCTCGGCTGCGTCACTTCGGCGTGCTGTGCGCGGCATTTCCCGGTTGTCGGACTCGACTTCGACGACGCGAACATCGCCCGGCTGAATTCCGGCCAGGCCCCCCTCTTCGAGCCGGGGCTGAATGAACTCATCACCGCCGGTCTGGCCGCAAAGAAACTTTCGTTCACCACCGATCCCAAAATCGCCTGCGCCCGCGCCGATGTGCTCTGGCTTTGCTACGACACGCCGGTCAATGAAAACGACGAATCGGATGTGGATTTCGTTCTCACCAACCTTCGCCGCGCGCTGCCGCATCTGTCCTCGGGCGCGCTGGTTCTGATTTCCGCCCAACTGCCCGCCGGCACCTGCCGCGCCCTGGAAGCAGAATTTCCGCAATTTCATTTCGCCTGCTCGCCGGAAAATCTGCGGCTGGGCAAGGCGATTGACGCCTTTGAGAAGGCGGATCGCGTCGTCGTCGGCATCCGTGACGACGCGAAAAAAGCGCTGCTCGAAAAACTGTTCGCCCCGTTCACCCCGCAGATTTTATTCATGCGCACCGAGTCGGCCGAGATGGTGAAGCACGCCCTGAATTCGTTTCTCGCGCTTTCCATCACGTTCATCAACGAGATTGCGCGATTGGGCGAACACGTCGGCGCGGACGCC
>Ga0182027_10012106_pt1 | contig 12138 bp, 13 predicted proteins | sample 712E1DmetaG_FD_121300 | JGI IMG/M metagenome (GOLD analysis project Ga0182027, IMG submission 121300) | Permafrost microbial communities from Stordalen Mire, Sweden - 712E1D metaG (Illumina Assembly) | ecosystem: Environmental > Terrestrial > Soil > Wetlands > Permafrost | place: Sweden...
CAGCACATGATGGATTTGCGGGAATTGCGGTAAAGTATCGTACAGCGGTAAAACAGCGCCGCCCAGGATACCGAAAACAGTATCCACATTTTCTTTCACCAACCCGTCCAGTAGTATTTGTGCACCCGTCATCTTCATCGGCGTTGTCCCCTTTTATTTTTCAAAAATTGCGCCTTTACTGGCTGAGCCCACTTTTTCGATATAGCGGCTGAGATAGCCGGTTTTCACGCGCGGTTCGAATTTGGCTACTTTCGCCATGCGTGCGGCGATTTCCTTATCCGTTAATTTCACGTTGATTTTGCAATTCGGGATATCGATTTCGATGATGTCGCCGTCCTTTAGCGCAGCGATCGGCCCCCGGCTCGCCGCTTCCGGTGAGATGTGCCCAATGCAGGCGCCGCGCGAACCGCCGGAAAACCGCCCGTCGGTAATCAGTGCCACCGAATTAATCAGTCCCATTCCGCCGAGCAGTGAAGTCGGGGTCAGCATTTCTCTCATCCCCGGCCCGCCCTTCGGCCCTTCGTAGCGAATGACGACCACATCGCCGGATTTTATTTTCCCCTGCATGATTGCCGGGGTTACCGCATCTTCGGAATCAAACACCCGGGCCGGCCCCTTGAATTTCAGCATCTCCGCCGGCACTGCCCCGGCTTTCACCGCAGCCCCCTCCGGCGCGATGTTGCCATATAAAATGGCTAAACCGCCGGTCTGCGAGTGTGCCTTCGCTTTAGTGCGGATTACTTCGCGATCAATCACTTTAGCGCCGGCAATATTTTCCCCGATTGTTTTGCCGGTAACGGTCATCAAATCCGTGTGCAGCAAGCTCTTAACTTCTTTCATGATGGCCGGGATGCCGCCCGCGCGGTCGAGGTCCTGGATATGATTTTCGCCGGCCGGACTCAATTTACTGATGTAGGGCGTCCGTTGACTGATTTCATTGATCTTCTTCAGCGGGAAACTGATGCCCGCTTCGCTGGCGATTGCCGGCAGGTGTAAAACGGTGTTGGTGCTGCCGCCCAGCGCCATATCCACCGTGAACGCATTTTCCAGCGATTGTTGATTGATAATATCGCGCGGCCGGATATTTTTCGCCAGCAGCGTCATTATCTGTTCTCCCGCTTTTCGCGCCAGCTGGACGCGTCTGCCATCCGCCGCCGGAATCGTGCCGTTCCCCGGCAAAGCCATCCCCAGCGCTTCCATCAGGCAGTTCATCGTATTAGCGGTAAACATGCCGGCGCAGCTGCCGCAGCCCGGGCAGGCCAGTTCTTCCATTTCCGCCAGTTCGGCTTCGGTCATTTTCTTGCTGGCGACCTTGCCCACCGCTTCAAAAACAGAGATTAAATCAATATCTTTAACTTTGCCTTCAACCGTGATATGGCCGGTTAACATCGGCCCGCCGCTGATAAAAATCGCGGGTAGATTCAACCTGACTGCCGCCATCAGCATCCCCGGCACGATCTTATCGCAATTCGGGATGAAAACCAGCGCGTCGAAGGCGTGTGCTTCCACGACTACTTCCGCGGAATCGGCAATCAGTTCCCGGCTGGGCAGACTGAATTTCATGCCGTTGTGGTTCATCGTGATGCCGTCGCAAATCGCAATCGTGCCCATTTCGAAAGGCACGCCGCCGGCTGCCCGGATGCCCTCTTTCACCGCTTTGGCGATGATATCCAGGTGCATGTGCCCGGGGACAATCTCGTTATAGCTGTTAATAATACCGATGAACGGCTTCTTCATGTCGTCCCGGCTGACACCGCAGGCATGCAGCAGCGCCCGCTGCCCGGCCCGCTCGATACCTTTCTTCACTACATCGCTTTTCATTTTGTTTTCTCCTCAATTCGCTAAATCAAAAAAAAAGCCGTCCCAGTGGGACGGCCCTGCGCGCAAGAGACGAACCCCACTCAATGACTTGAGTATGTAACGATAAGCACGAGGGAGAGCGTCTTAATAATCATATTAATGTAAGATAACATAATTTAAAGGTGCCTGTCAAATGGTAATAATAAGTTTCATTGGAAACTTATTATTGCCACCCTGAGTCCGCCTGAGGCGGACGAAGGGTCTCCAACTCAAAACGAATATCCAACATCATTCTTATCGTATCGCCTTCAGCATTCAGCTGTCAGCTTAATCCCTGCTCCATCTGTCGTTGCGAGGAGCCATGGCGACGAAGCAATCTATGGTGACATATATTGTGAAATTTAACGGAAAATCTTAGATTGATTACCGCAATTATGCAATACTCATTAAAAGGCTCTCAATTAACTGAAACTGGAAGTTTTGGATTAGTTCCTAATCGCAGGAAGTCCCTTTACTATCCCACTTCTGCCAGCATCTTTTCCAAAACCACCGCAACCCCATCCTCATCATTACTGGAAGTCTGATATAAGCAGGCAGCTTTTATTTCCGGAAACGCATTTGCCATCGCCACCGACATTCCACATGCTTGCAGCATCTCCAGATCCGGCAGGTCGTCACCAAAGGCGATCACATTACTTAATGGAATGGCTTGAGAATTTAGTAGTTGGCCTAAGGCCGCCAGTTTTGATGTCCTGTTATTGACAATATTCAGAAATGTTCTCTTATCGGAGGGAAATACGGAAATAACACTGCCAAAATTTTCAGATATTCTGTCCACGACAGCAGTAAGGTCTCGCCCGAATCCGTTTACCGTTATTTTAGTTGGGATTTTAGCAATTGCTGTGCTTACAGACATAACCATATCCGGTGTAGCCGAGTTAAGTTCCCAGAGTTGTTCCGGCGTATCTTGCATGTTGCACCCGAAATCAAATCCGTCTATTTCAATTGTGATGCGGACAGCAGGTTCCGTCTTAAGCGTGAATTCAACAATATTTGTTGCGATGTCTGCTGATATTGTCTCCCGGACGAAGCCTGATAAGGGAATTCTGCCCTTACCGATTGCGCCATTGGCCATCACTAAAGAACAAGCATCGGACAGGTCATTCCCAATCACCCGGCGTGTACCACGTTCAGACCGTGAAGTCGCGATAATCACCGGTATCCCGCGTTCGATGCACTTTTCCAGAGCGGCGCGGTTACGTTCAGACAACTGCGTCTTACTGTTTAACAGTGTGCCGTCAAGGTCAATCGCCACTGCGCCGGGCAGCTTCGTAAATTTCGGGAGGTTCATTGCTTACCTCTCTACTCGAATTCCATCCCGTTGAAAGCTTGTCCCATACCTGATAGGGGAACGGGATCCAGCCGTCGATATCATTGGTCTGGATACCAGGCTTTAGCTACTTTTTCACCGTAGGCGGCTCATATCTCTCGTAGTATCCAATCAGCTTACCTTTAGTATCCCGCACGCCGCGCATGTAAACCCGGTGCTTCTCATTATCCGCAAAAAGTATTTCCGCTTCTCCGTTTTGCAACCGGGTAAAGCAATCACGGATTATTTTACAGGAATCCGGATTGTGGCAGTCAAAGATGCTTTTCCCCAGCACGTCGCCCCATTTTGCATAATGCTTCTGCGCCGGGGTATTCATATAGCGAATGATATGGTTGGTATCGACAAAAACGACGCTTTCATTCCAGCTGTCGAGTAATAACTTCAATAATTCGAGTTGTTCCATGATGTTTTTAGCGTTCCTTCTCCATCTTCGTCATCTCATCCACCCGCGTCTGGTGCCGGCCGCCTTCAAACTCAGTTGTCAGGAAGGCTTTCACCATCTGTGCCAGCTGCGATTCATCGTTTTCCGCCCCCAGGCAGAGGATATTGGCATTGTTATGCTGCCGCGAACGGACGGCCATAAACTCGTTGACCGCCAACCCGGCCCTGATACCCTTGACCTTATTGGCCGCGATACACATGCCGATGCCGGTGCCGCAAATCAAAATGCCGCGGTCGTATTGCCCGGAGGCTACTGCTTTCCCCACGGCCTCGGCGATGTTCGGGTAATCCACTCTGGCTTCGGAATAAGCGCCGAAATCCTTGTATTCATTTCCTGCGTCCGCCACCAGTTTGATAACTTTCTGCTTTAATTCCAGACCCCGGTGGTCGCTGCCGATAGCAATTTTCATGTTCACGCTCCTATGCCGTCATAATATCGGGTAATATTTTTCTTAATTTTTCAATGGGGATAACGCCCTGCCGCCGGATCACCGGTTTTTCGCCGGAAAGGTCGATAACGGTAGATTCGATGCCCCCGGGGCACTTGCCGCCGTCAATTACCATATCTATTTTATCACCAATCTGTTCCCGCACTGCCGCCGCAGTCAGTCCGCTGGGGTGCCCGCTCAGGTTGGCGCTGGTGCCGACAATCGGCTTGCCCAATCCTTTAACGATGGCCAGCGGCACCGGATGGTTGGGGATGCGGAACGCAATCGTTTTACCGCCGCCCGTAATAATATCGGGCACACCGTCGTTTTTAGGCAGGATAATTGTCAGTGCGCCCGGGAAAAATTCTTTCGCCAACTGCTGCGCGGCCGGGGTAAAATCAGTCACGATTTCCTCGATTTGTTTCATGTCGGCAAGTAAAACCGGTAAAGCCATCCCTTTGGGACGCCCTTTCACCTGGAAGATTCTATCGACAGCGTTGATATCCGTCATGCAGGCGCCCAACCCATAGACTGTGTCCGTCGGATAGGCCACCACGCCGCCGTTTTTCAGGATGGTCACCGCTTCCCTGATTTGCTTTTCTATATCCGTCATATCTGAATCCGTTTCTCCGGCTAATTTTTCCTGTGTAAAATAATAGTATATAGCATTCGGCGATCAGCTGTCAGCTATCAAAACTACCCTGTCCGCTTGGTCGAGTATGGTTTCCGGAAACCGCAGCCGGAACTACGCAAAACCCCTGGCTGATGTACGAAACCCGCCGCCCTGAGATTGCTTCGAGTACTTCGTAATCTCGCAATGACCGGGCAGGGATGCTTTCCGCATAGATTTGTGGTTACAAATATATTTTACCGCTCAGTATAAAAAAAGCCCGCTCTGTAAAGCGGGCTTTTTCCCTGAATATATAAACCACCGGCGCACGATAAGGTTTTTATCGGCATTTCCGGTAATTTACCGGCGTAAACAATGAACTAACCGACCTGCATGGACAGGAAAACCGGCAGCCCCATCTGCTTAATCTGGTCCTGAACCGACTCGATGCCGTCAATGTGGGCATCTTCATCCTTCAGAATGCTCTCCAGCAATTCGCGGGTAGCATAATCTTTGGCATCGCCGCAGACTTTGATGGCGTTGTTGTATGACTTGATTGCATCCGCTTCAAAGTTATGGTCGCTGGCAAACATTTTCGGCACTTCATCGCCGATGAACATTTTGTTCAATTTGCTGACAATCGGGATACCTTCCAGGAAAAGAATACGCCCGATGAGTTTTTCGGCATGTTTCATTTCGTCGATGGCGCGTTTCTCGATTACTTTATCCAGTTTGCCGTATCCCCAGTTGGCGCAAATATTGGCGTGCACCATGTATTGGCTGACCGCGGTCAGTTCATCTGCCAGATTGGCATTTAAAACCTCGATAACTTTCGGATCACCTTTCATTTTTGCCTCCTGCTGCAATCTTACGGAATTTTATCCGTCACGAGCATTATATAATTTCGCGCATTTTATGTAAATACATTATGTCCATACCGCTAAAAAATGACACAAATTTGTAATATCCGGGCGTTATTTTACCGGCAAGCGCTTCTTCATAACTAAATCGTCGATTTCCCTGTGCAGGTCTTCCAGCGTGCCGTCGTTGCCGAGAGATAAATCGGCGGATTGGGCTGCGGCCTGAATGTGGAATATTTCCTCTTCGGCTCTTTCGTTGCGCTGAAACTGTTCCCAGGTTTGCGGGTCCCGGCCTTCATGGCGCGCCTGCATCCGTTCAAAGCGTACTGCGGCATTACTCACGTAGACGTTTATCAAAATAAAATTCGCGCCTAATTTATCCCTGAGTACTTTGACATCATCCGACGAACGGATGCCGGAAATGCCGCCGACCGTCCAGCCGTTCTGCCGTATTTTCTCCGCGGCCAGCTTCACGAAACATCCCCGTCCGAATTCGCGGAAATATCTTTCGGAAATCTCCTGCAGGTTCTCCCGCGTCGGTTCTTTCCCTTCTTTGGCCGCGATTTCCCGCACCATGTCGCCGGTGGATAAAAAAGGCACGCCGTATTTAGCCCGCAGGTACTTCAAAACCTCGTCCTTCCCCGAACCGTTCTGCCCGATAACCCCGATTATTTTCATGCTCTTCCCCGAATTTTCATTTGTTGTATTAAAGATTATATTCTTTTTAAATAACATGGTGCACGCTGGGGCGGGTTTATACTCGCCCGCCCCGTTTTCGTCTCACCCAAGTCTTCGGTTTGTACCAACATTTCTGAGGATGTCCAAGGATAGACATTGGAAAATATTTTTATGGATTCCCGATCAGGTCGGGAATGACAAACCGTGAAAAACAGCTTCAAGGTTTGCTTGAAGCTGTTTTTCTTTTCATTGTCATTGTCGGGCTTGACCCGACAATCCAGAGGTTTCGGGCACCCTCATAGAACGGAGAATTTACAGAAAGATATTCCCCTCACTCTTGTCAGTTTCGATACATCGGTATATGATATTGATTAATTGTTGAAAGTAAGCAGGAGATAAAAATGAGTATCGATGCCACCGCGGTTTATAACTATAACGGCTCTACTGCTGATTTGTTATCCGGCGTGCGAAAAACCATTGACAGCATGAAATTAATCACCGCTAACGAAAATGTCACCGCCAACGCCTTTTCGCTGGTGGCCGCGAACAAACTGGGGTTTATCTCCACCCGCTGGCCCGGTAAATTCATCATCAAAGCCGCTTTGGCCAACGGCGCCGCGAATCTGACGGTGACGGCCGACCTGAACATGTTTTTAGCTTCGCAAACTCAGGTATTAACGAATCAGGCGAAACTCAACGAATTCATGGACCTGGTCAAATCCTTTGCCCCCAGTCCCGCCGCCAATAACTCCGGCCTCAACGACCTCGAGAAATTGGCTGACCTGCGTGACAAAGGCATCATCACCCCGGACGAGTTCGAGGCCAAAAAGAAACAGATACTGGGATTGTAAAACAGGGAAGGAAAGAAACATCATCAACAACAGTACAATTATTTTAGTGTTGAATACAGGATACTATTTGACAAATTATTTAAGGGAGAAACCTGATGGGTGCGAAATTCGGCAATTTTAGTATTTCCGATATAAGTTTTGAAGAAACGGTAAAGTTATTGGAGTCTTATCATAAATATTCGTCGTCAATTAACTATTTAGAATTGGGGAAAAAGTTGTTGGCCAAAGATCATCAGCCTCCAATTGATGGTCAAAATAAACTGTTGGAATCATTGGAAAAATTATCGAAAATCGCAAGTAGCACCTTTTATGTTAAGACCAGGGGAAGATGGACCACAGTATACAATGAAGATTTCTTTGTAGGGACGGAAATAAACATAATGCCACTATCCTTAAAATGTGATAATACTTTTGTTGTGTCCGAAATGTTTGATGGCGATGTTTTCGGATTAGCTGTAATCCGCAAAGGGTTACTCCTTACGAGACTTGCTTCCGGCGCAACGGATTCTTGGCACATGACGGCGAAAAAGGGAGATTTAGATATCCTTGCTGACACTTTCGGTATCCCTGATAAGAAGAAAGTTCTGGCAGTGGTTTTGGACTGCGAAGATATTTCAGATCAGGTGGATGCGCTAGAAGAATTATTTGATATCACACTTTGGTCGGTTGGAATTGAAGAAGGCACAGAATCTGGTTGGAAGAAAGTGGTCATCAACCCTAAAGAGAAAAATAAAAAAGGCGTCTCAAAGAGAAAGCAAGTCACGGTTGATCAAAGCAGTTCACCATTATCGATGGCGTGGGAGGAGTTTGCTTCAACCCCTCCCTGGAAATATGGTGTAAAAGTTAAATGGGAGACCGAAATAAACCAGGCTTCGGTGGTCCATGAGGGAAGATCGGCACTAGCCCGTGAACAAGATTTAATTTTCGCCTATAACCATGTGGAAGATGCGCATGGTGTGAAAAAAAAAGGTAGGTTAGCAAAAATTATAAACGGTACGGTCACTGATTATTTTGAGATTAACGAACCAATCACTGCTACTATGTTCGGGGATAATGGCGACGTTTTCATTATTTCAACTAAAAGATATCTCGATACGGAAAAAGAGCAACATATTGATACAACACTCTCCAGGATTAAACCCGACGGTGTTATTGTCTGGCAATATCGGTTTGAAGACGCTAGTATTTCCTCATTTACTATCGACGTAAATTCGATTTTCGTTTATGATTTTAAAGCCATAAGAGGTAAAGGTGTTCTTTGTCACCTCAATCGAATAAATATGGATGGTGTTTTAGTCTGGCAAATCCCGTTTAAGAGCATTATTTCATCAAATCCGGTGATATTAAATGATGAAGGCGAGCAGCGAATTATCTTAGGTTTACGTGATTTATATTTATTTCGCTTGATCGCGGTGGATTTGCATGGGAATATTAAAACCGAAAAACAATTATCAAGTCATACTGACGTAGAACCGGGAAAACCGTCGGGTTTTGAAGGGCCGTGGCTCGTCGGAGATAATCTATTCACAGTAATTCGGGACTATCTTGTGGCATTTAATGAAAATCTTGACCCTCAATGGCAATATAAACCCGAGAAAGGGTGGCCTTATGAAGTCACGATAATAGATTCTTCAAAAAATATTTATGGTTGCGCCAATTTTAAACGGCTTTTTTCTCTTGACCCGGAAGGAAAAGAAAGGTGGATATTAGATATTAATGGTAGTAACTTACGAAGGCCAGTGCTTCTCCCAAGTGGAGACATTTTGGTGGCAACAAACGCCCCTTATGCCAAGCATCATAAAGCAGGTGATGTAGACGTTAACAGCCTGATTCAAATAATCACTCCTGCAGGTCAAAAGGTATTCGAATATGAAATACCAGGGAATTTGCATCAAGTATGCATAGGTAAAAATAACCAAATAAATATTAGTCTTGCACTGGGTAGATTTTTCCCAAAGGAAGAGCGAGTTGACTCTTCAGTCAAAGTTTGCTGTTTGGAATTATCTCCAAATACTTAAGAGACTGTTAGTAATTTCGTTTTAAAGTTGAAACATATCTCAAGGTATATTATTATCAATTCATCACTCAAAAACCCAAAAAGCCCTCGAATTGACAAAAAATTCGAGGGCTTTTAACTTTAGCAGTACGAAAACTTTGTTTGCCTGCTTATCGCTATTTCGTATCCGGGTTCATTGTTTTCTCCAGATGGTCGCACATTGCGGTCAGGTCCGAGGAAATTGCATCGAACCACTTACTGCTTAACCCCACCTGCTTTAGCGTGCCCAACAACTGGTCTTTATACTGTCTGGCATACGTCGGCGATTACAGACTGGCGGTGATAAAGGCGGTCTCCAGCCCGGCGACCGCTAAAATGAGCGCGTCTTTTTGCGCCGGTGTTCCCTTAAAATGCTCTTCCAGGTCTTCAATTTTCTTGAATGTATCAAATTCAGGTGTTTCCACTTTACATCTCCTCATCGAAAAAATATTTCGTCTTTATTAATGGGGTAAACCGGACGTTAATCTGAAATCGTGAAATCGCCGGCGCTGACGCCGTAGGTATTATTATTGGCAACGCTCGATACCCGTATTCTGGCCTGTTTGGTGGCCGGCCCGGACACCACCCAGGTTTTACTGCCCGTAATCGGCGTTGAATCTACAATCGTGTCCCAGATTTTTCCGCCGTCGCGGGCCAGTTCAATCGTGGCGTTGCCGCTCAAACCGTTCGCGGTCCAGGCAATGGTTTGCGTACTGCCGATTTTCCAATTTTCGCCGCCGTTAGGCGCGGTTATTTTTATCCCGCTTTGCCCCTGCGTCTGCCGGTTCTGATTACCCATGTTCCCCATTCTCGGAGTGCGCATCATCATCCCGAACATTCCCAAACCGGCAAGGCCGATCAGCGGGTTGACGCCCATCCCTCCCCCGCCGCCGATTATTCCTCCGCCAAAACCACCCCGCCCCATTCCCCCCATCCTGCCTCCTCTCATTTGTCTCCCTCCCGTAACCAGATTTTATACGTTCTATTACAATTATATTCTAAACTAATTTACAACCGCAGAAACGGCCTTGTTAAAAAAAGCCCTCAATTCCAACAAAAATTAGAGGACTCTTTAATTTTTTCCCCGGGAAAGCCTGTTTAGTATCAGGCAGTCTCCCTGGCGGTTTAATTTACCTGGTTCACAGAGTATACTAGAGACAATATTAATGGCATTAAATTCAAATAATCGGTACCAATAATAGTTTCGGTGAAAAATTATGATAACTATCGAAAACCTGACTAAAAAGTTCGGCGAAGTCACCGCGGTGGATGGACTTACTTTCAACGTGGATGAAGGCGAGGTCTTTGGTTTTCTGGGTCCGAACGGCGCCGGCAAAACGACCACAATCAGAATGCTTTGCTGCCTGATATCAAAGTCCGGCGGGGATGCTGTAATAGGCGATTACCGCATCGGCAAGACGGCCGATTCGCTGCAAATCAGGAAGATGATCGGGCTGGTCCCGGACAACGTCGGCCTTTACGATGATTTGACCGCTTTTGAAAATCTCGACTTTTACGGAAAGCTCTATGAATGCCCTGAAGGCCCCAGAAGAGAAAACATCGAGCGGTTTCTCAAAATGCTGGACCTATGGGACAGGAAAGACGCCCGGGCAGGCTCATTCTCCAAGGGCATGAAACAGAAACTGGCTTTGGCCCGTGCACTGGTTCACGAACCGAAAATACTATTCATGGACGAGCCTACGGCCAACCTTGACCCTGAATCTGCAAAGACCGTCCGGGATTTCATCCTGGAAATCAAGCAGCAAGGCAGGACCATTTTCCTGAATACCCATAATCTTGACGAAGCCCAGAGAACATGCGACCGAATCGGGATAATAAAAACGAAGCTCCTGACCATTGGTACTCCTGCACAGCTGAGGGAATCTCTAACAAAACCTAAAACAGAAATCAGGCTGGCGCAAGTAAACGAGCCTTTTGTCAGTGCTTTGAGAAAACTTATTCCGAACAAAATTGAAGTCTCCGAGAACAAGTTAATCATCGACGTCACGGACCCGGATAGCGAAAATCCGAACATAATCGCCGCCATTACGAAGGCCGGCGGCCAGATACGGGAAGTCACGCAAAATGTTCCTACGCTGGAAGATGTCTATCTGCAAATTGTGAAGGAAGCAAAATGAGAATTTCAAAGGCGTGGATTGTCGCTGCCAAGGATATGACAATATTCCTGAGAAAAAAATATTTAATCTATTCGCTGGTCGCTCTCCCTCTGATTATCGGGGTCGGACTCCCCCTTGTGCTCCATCTTGTCGGCGCAAAAAAACAAGCCCTTAGCGGCACGGCGCTGTTGAGTGTAATGAACGCATTTTCTTTCTTCTTCGGAATCGGAGCAGCGGTGCTGCCCATTATCCTGGCTTCATACAGCCTGGTCGGTGAAAAAATCGAAAAAAGCCTTGAACCTCTTCTCGCTACCCCTATCACCGACAGCGAACTCCTCCTCGGGAAGGCCTTTGCCGCCTTCATCCCGCCTGTGTGTGCAATCTATCTCAGTTCCGTCTTTTTCATGGGGTTATCCGACCTGTGGACGCATAATATCCTGGGCTATTCTTATTTTCCTAACTGGAACATGGGATTGATACTCCTGGCAGTAGTACCGCTTTCGGCATTGCTATCTATCGGGTGGAGCATTATTGTCTCTTCGCGAGCCACTGATGTACGTGCCGCTCAATTGCAAAGTATGTTAATTGTTATTCCTTTTTTCATTATTTATGTTATGACCGAAATCGGGACAATCACACTGGACACCAGGACAATTGGAATTATTGCCGGCGTAATCATGGTTGCAGATATCATTCTATTTTTCTTGAGCACGAAGACATTTCAGCGGGAAGAGATATTAACCAAATGGACGTAAAGATTATTTTTAATCTGCAGAAGAAAAAATGAGCATTCTAAGGAGAGTAGTAAAATAATGGCGAAACAAAAGTTTGAAATAGGCGAAAAGGAAAAACACTTAATTGAAGTTGAAACGAGTTTGTTTTGGAAAACTATCAAGGTCAAACTGGACGGACGAACCGTAGTCAATGA
>Ga0182027_10012107_pt1 | contig 12138 bp, 13 predicted proteins | sample 712E1DmetaG_FD_121300 | JGI IMG/M metagenome (GOLD analysis project Ga0182027, IMG submission 121300) | Permafrost microbial communities from Stordalen Mire, Sweden - 712E1D metaG (Illumina Assembly) | ecosystem: Environmental > Terrestrial > Soil > Wetlands > Permafrost | place: Sweden...
CCTGGAACACACGATCGAGACCATCAATGAGCGGGTGAACGCACTGGGCGTGGCTGAGACGCTGGTTCAGCAGTACAACCTGGGCAGCAACGAGGTGCTGGTGGAGCTGCCTGGAATCTCCGACCCGGCGCGGGTGGAAGACGCCATCAAGTCGCAGTCGAAGCTGGCCGTTTACGCCGTGGTCAGCGGCCCGTATGAGAACGACCAGGCCGCGATGACGGCGCTGAACGGTGTGGTCCCGCCGGAGGACCAGTTGCTGCATGGCAACATCTCGCCGAACTCTCCCGACGAGGTCTATCTGCTAGAGCGGGCGAGCGTGGTGGAGGGAACGGACTTCCGCGATGCGCAGCCCTCGACGGACCAGAACGGCCGTCCGAACCTTACCTTCACGCTGACCACCGAGGCGGGCGACCGCTTCTACAAGTACACCGCCGCGCACTCGAAGGACAGCCCGAACCCCGGTTCGATGGCGATCGTACTGGGCAACAAGATCCGCGAGGTGGCGTCGATCCTATCGGCGATTCGCGACCGCGGCGAGATCACCGGGACCTTCACGAAGGACGAGGTGGACAACCTGTCGTTGATGCTGCGAACCGGCGCGCTACCCGCGTCGATCGAGACCCTGGAGACCCGCACCGTGGGGCCGAGTCTGGGAGAGGCATCGATCCACCAGGGGGTGGTCGCGGCCATCACCGGCATGCTGGCGGTCATGGTCTTCATGCTGATCTACTACCGCGGCGCGGGCATCAATGCGGACCTGGCGCTGTTTTTGAACCTGGTGATATTGCTCGGATTTTTGGGCATTGTCGGCGGCACGCTTACGCTGCCGGGCATCGCCGGAGTCATTCTGACGATTGGGATGGGCGTGGACTCGAACGTGCTGATCTTCGAGCGCATCCGCGAAGAACTGCGCGCCGGCAAGACGGCGGCAGTGGCCGTGCAACAGGGATTTGGCCATGCGTGGATCACCATCGTCGATACCCACGTCACGACGATTGTCTCCGCGGGCATTCTGTTTATCTTTGGAACGGGCCCGGTGCAGGGCTTCGCGGTGACCCTGACCTTCGGGCTGCTGGCCAACCTGTTTACCGCCGTATTCGTCTCGCGTACGATCTTCGACGCGAATCTTGCACGGAAGGAACGCGGCGCGGCCTTGTCGATTTAGAAGCGAGTTAGCGAGTCAGCAAGTTAGCGAAATTAGCAAGCAAGAGGCGATGCGCGGCACGCCTGAGGAAAGCAAAGTGGAACTGTTTCGAGACGCAAAGATCGATTGGCTGGGCAGGAAGTGGTACTTTCTCAGCTTCTCGCTGATATTTTCCGTGGCGGGCGTGCTGAGCATGCTGTTCTGGCACGGCATACCCCGCGGCGTGGACTTCAAGGGCGGCACCGAGATTCAGGTGCAATTCGCGAGCACGCCCAATGAGAACAACATCCGGCAGGCCCTGACCAGGGCGGGGGTCAAGGACTCCATCGTCTATCCGATCAGCGACACCCGAGGCCAGTCCGCCAACATGGAGGTCATCTCGCTGCCTGAGTCCTCGGACAGCTCGCACGACACCGGGAGCACGCAGGTGCAGGACGCACTGAATTGCGGCCAGCCTGGCTCCGGCTGCACCATCCAGAAGGTCGACATCGTCGGCCCCACCGCCGGCACGCAGCTACAGCATCAGGCGGAGCTGGCCACGATTTACTCTCTGATCGGAATGCTGATCTACCTGTGGTTCCGCTTCGAGTTGATCTACGGCGTCGCCGCCGTGGTCGCGGTGTTTCACGACACGCTGATCACGCTGGGCGCCTTCAGCCTGACCAACCAGGAGATCACCCTCACCGTGATCGCGGCCATCCTGACCCTGATCGGATACTCGATGAACGACACCATCGTGGTCTTCGACCGCATCCGCGAGAACCTGGCCCTGTCGCGCCGGGAATCGCTGCCGGATGTGGTGAACCGCAGCATCAACCAGACGCTGACCCGGACCGTGATCTCTTCCGGCCTCACATTCCTTACGGTGATGAGCTTGTTTCTGTTTGGCGGGCCGGTGCTGCGCGGCTTCTCGTTTGCCCTGGTGGTGGGAATTGTGATCGGGACGTATTCGTCGATCGCGGTGGCCGCTCCCATGCTGGTGGCGTATCAGGACTGGCGCAAGAGCCGGGGCAAGATCTCGAATCTGCCGGCCAAGCGCGCCAGGGCGTAAAAGGACCGATCCACAGGCCCGGGTTTTTCAGATGTATGCGTTTTTGTGTATGATTCTTTGGCGGCTCCAATTCAGCGGTCCCTGGCTCCTACGGACATTGAGATTGCGGACGCGGGAACAAAGTAGACCGGCGCGGTGTCTAAGCTGGGTAGAACATTTTTAGCGAGGCTGGGTATGTTTGAAAGCGCTTTGATAGAATCCGGCGGTCAGCTCAAGACCAAGACAAGTCGGTGGATGTTTGCGACGGGTGCATTCAATCTGTCCATTCTGATCATCGTTCTCCTGATTCCGCTGCTGTATCCCGATGCACTGCCGAGGATGGCCCTTACGGCGCTGCTGGTAGCGCCACCGCCACCGCCACCGCCACCGCCGCCGCCGCCGCCGCAGAAGGTTGTGCAGGTAAAGATCGTCTCCGAGATTGACTCTGGCCTGCACGCGCCGACCAAGATTCCCAAAGAGATCAAGATGATTCACGAGGAAGCAGCTCCGGTAGCGGGTACGGGAGTCGCGGGCATGCAAGGCATGGGCGGCGGCTCTGGCAGCGTTGCAGGCTCCAATCTTTTTGCCGGCATGACCACGGCTCCACCGATTGTCCCGAGGGTGGTCCCGAAGCAGGTTGGACCGTTGAAGGTATCGAGTGGAACGATTGCCGGCACGATCATATCCAGGCCGGAGCCGGTATATCCCGCGATCGCCAGGGCGGCACATGTTCAGGGGGCAGTCATTCTGCATGCCATTATCTCGAAGGAGGGCACGATCGAGCAACTCTCGGTTATCAGCGGCAACGGGATGCTGGTGAACGCCGCCCGGGATGCGGTCAGCCGCTGGCGCTATAGGCCCTATCTACTGAACGGAGAACCCGTTGAGGTGGAGACGAGCATTACGGTCAACTTTACCTTCGGCAGTTAGCCGGATGCAGTTCCAGCAGAGGTTGGTTTCAAGCAGTTCACGTTTTAGATGCAGAGCCGGAAGATCGAGTATGTGCGTCCGGCTCGTACCAGGTCAGGTTTTTAGATCGATCCAGTCCAATGTTGTATAGAAATCAGGAGGAAAGATTCCAGTGATTCTCGCTTATCTCGCAAACTTCGCTCACGTTCCCGCGCCGCTCGCCATGTGGTTCCAGACCGAGGCCCCGACGGTCAGCTTCAGCGTCGGCGGTCTGATCTCGAACATGGGATGGCCGGCGCGCGTCATCGCGATCATCCTGTTCATCATGTCGATCTGGTCGTTGGCGGTCATGATCGACCGGTGGCTGTACTTCAACGCAGCAAAAAAGCAGTCGCGTGAATTTGCGCCGAAAGTTGCGGGCGCGCTGAAGGATGGCCGTCTGGACGAGGCAATCAAGCTTGGCGACCGCAGCAAGAAGTCGCATCTCGCCGAAGTTGTCACCGCTGGGTTGCAGGAGTTTCGCAGCTTCGGTTCGGGTGGCAACATCACGGAGGAGCAGATCGAGAGTTCGCAGCGCGCTCTTGAACGCTCCGAGGCAATCGTTCATGCCAAGCTGAAGCGTGGCCTCGGCGGTCTCGCGACCATCGGTTCCACGTCACCGTTCATCGGGCTGCTGGGTACCGTCATCGGCATCCTCAACGCCTTCCAGGCCATTGCCACCCAGAAGACCTCTGGAATCGGCGCGGTCGCCGGAGGTATCTCCGAGGCCCTGGTTACCACGGCGTTCGGGCTCTTTGTCGCCATCCCCGCCGTCATGACGTTCAACTACTTCACCAACAAGGTGGAATCGTTCGACGTCGAGATGGACAACAGCTCAAGCGAACTGGTGGACTACTTCATCAAGCAGAGCCACCGGTAAGAAGAGCTCCCTGCCTGGTATTGGCGGGGGAAAAGCGGGATCACTCGGATAGCATGGCCTCCGGAGGCCGGCAAGCGAACGGCCTCCGAAGCCTCTTCAACCGCTGAACGGCTGACGGCAACCACGGCACAGTCCATCAACGACCGAACGGGACAAACCAATATGAGTATCAACAAACGCGAAGAAGGCAAGAAGGTCAACTCCAACATCAACGTCACGCCGATGGTGGATGTGATGCTGGTGCTCCTGATCATCTTCATGGTTATTACGCCCATGCTGAACAACAAGGTCAACGTCGACCTGCCGGTGGCCTCTGCGGCGATCATCATGGAGAACGCAAACAAGGAAGACGCGATCACCGTTGCGGTGACGCGCGACGGCAAGACGTTCCTTGGCGCAGACCAGATAAACCCCGACCTGCTGGGAGGGAAGATCGCCGCCAAGCTGGAGAACAAGACCGACAAGCAAGTCTACCTGCGGGCCGACGTTCGCGCCAAATATGGCAAAGTGATGGAGGTCGTCGACGACATCCGGACGGCTGGTGTCAGCGAGCTTGGTATGCTCACGGAGAAGCGCGATTCGGAAGATGCAGTACAGAAGTAAGCAGTAGCACCTGCCGGCGCTGGGCCGGGCGGCCGGGAGACAACGGCCGATCGCAACAGAAGGACTAAGGAGATTGTTATGGGAATGGGCGGTGGTGGTGATACAAACCATGCGATGTCGGAGATCAACGTTACGCCGCTGATCGACGTTCTTCTGGTGCTGCTGATTATCTTTATGGTGATCGTGCCGGTGACGCCGAAGGGGCTGAACACGCTGATTCCACAGCCTCCTAAGGACAAGTCGGCGCCGCCGCCAGAGCAGACGATCGTGGTGCAGGTGATCGCCAATGGCGCGGCAGACCCTTCGTACAAGATCAACGAGACTGCCTTCAACAAGACAGAGATCGAGCCCAAGCTGGCGGAGATCTTCGCCACTCGCCAGGAGAAGGTGATGTTTGTCAAAGGCGATCCGGACCTTGATTTTAGAAAGGTCGCGGAGGTGATCGACTTCGGCCATCAGGCGGATGTGGACAACATCGGACTGATTACGCCACGGGTCGAAGCCGGACAGTAAGTTCAGCCGGTTGGGGTGGATCGTGATTTACCGGGGGAAGGCCATGCGGCCTTCCCCTTTTGCGTTACTCCGCGGCGAAGAGCATCAGGCTTCCAGGGCTTCATTCACATCGCGGACCAGATTGCGAAGATAGTTTCGCCGGTTGAGCAGCGCGACCATTGCATCGCGGGCGGTCGCCTTTGCGGGTGCGTTGGCGGCGTCGCGGGCGGCGTCCCAGTTGGCCCAGAGGGATTCGAGTTCAGCTTGCGTGGCGGACATCCTGGTGTCGAAGCCGGCCTTGGCGGCGAGCAGGTCGCTGCGCAACTGCGGGTCGTACTCGCCCATCTTCCTGGCCATGCGCATCTCTTCGAGTTGCATGTTCAGCTCGAAGGCTTCTTCCAGCATGTTCTCTGGGACGATCTGCTTCTTGGCCGTGCCGGTGGCGCGGGCGGCTTCGGTGGCGGACTTCGATTGCTCCTCCAGCTCCACGCCTTCGAGCTTCAGCAGGTACTCGGTGCGCGCGATGGGGTCCTTCAGCGTGCGATACGCGTCGTTGAGCCGCGAACTTTCGGCCAGGGCCGCGGCCTGCTCATCGGCAGACTTTGCGGCGAAGCGGTCGGGATGCAGCCTGCGGCTGAGCGCGTAGAAGCTCTTCTCCAGCGCGGGGAGGTCGATGACCAGGTGCGCGGGGAGAGAGAAGATGGAGAAGTAGTCGGTTTTGTCCTGAGATGGCATTCTTCGCTAGCTTACTGCAAGTTTCTTTGCAGTGCCTCAAGGTTCTGCACCGCTGTCCGGCTCATCCTTTATTCAAACGTATACTGAAAGCAGGATCGAGCTATAATCGCCGCATGAAGTTTCGAATGAGTTTTGTTCTCTTCTTGTCGCTGTTAGCACCCTATGCGTCGTCAGCACAAGGCGACGATATGAAGTCCACTATTCAGCCGAACTGGATACAGGAGCAGGGGAAGCGGCACACAGAGCTTATCTCCCAAAACGGTTCCGGCACCGATACGGCATTGGCAAAGAAGCTGCTTGCGATGCGCGACAAGGATCAAGCGGCTCGTGGTCTCCATGACGGAGTTCCCTCGAATGCCGCAGGGAATGCCGCGATGGCCCCAAATGTTGCAGAGATCGACCATGAACTGACGGAGCAACTCAAGAAGATCGTCAGGGAGAAAGGCTGGCCGACGATCTCGCTTGTAGGCATCGACGCGTCAGACGGGGCCATGCTGATACTGATTCACACCGCCGATCACGAGTGGCAACACGCAATGCTTCCAGAGCTTGAGAAACTGGCCAAGGCCAATAAAATCGACGGTTCCGGAATTGCATTGGTGGTCGACAAAGAACTTGTCGCGGGTGGCAAGCTACAGCGTTACGGCTCACAGTTCAAAAATGTCGATGGCGAGATGGAGATGTACGCAGTGGAAGATCCGAGCGGCCTGAATCAGCGACGTTCCGAGATGCTACTACCGCCCATGGACGTCTATTTGCGCCTGATGGCACAACTTTATCACCTGAAGGCTTCCGGGAAGATTGCCATCGCCACACCTGAAAAACCAGTTAGCCATTAGACATTACGTCGAGAAAGACGAGCCGCAGCCGCAGGATTTGGTGGAGTGCGGGTTGATGAAGTTGAAGGCCTGGCGCATGAGGGTCTCCTCGTAGTCGAGAACCATGCCACTGAGGTAGATGAAGCTCTTGGGATCGACGAAGATGCGGATCGGAGGCGCATCCGTGAGCGTGGGGTCGAGGTGGGTCTGCGAGAAGGAGTAGATACGGTCGCGCTCGCGTGGTTGCGAGTCGAAGCGGATGCTGTAGCTGAGGCCGGAGCAGCCGCCGCCGGTGATGCCGACGCGCAGGCCGCCGGCAGCGGGCGAGATATGTTCCTTCGCCATGGCGATGCGGATGCGCTTGAGCGCGCGCGCCGTGACCTGAATACCCTTGGAGCCGTCGGGTTCGCCGTCGGCGGTGATTGCGGGCGGAGTTGGCGCGACCGCGGGCGGTGGCGTGGCCGCTGCACCGGTGAGGGTTGCGGTTTGTAGGGTTACCATTGCCATCGTTCTGCCTTTCGCGCTCTAGCTGGCCACTGCTACTTCGGCGGGAGCTTCCTCGGCAACATTGTTCTTCTTCTTCCAGTCGCCGATGGCGGCGCGGATGGCGTCCTCGGCCAGCACCGAGCAGTGGATCTTGACCGGCGGCAGGGCGAGCTCCTTGACGATGTCGGTGTTGGAGATGGTGAGCGCCTCCGTGACGGTGCGGCCCTTGACCCACTCGGTGGCGAGCGACGAGCTGGCGATGGCCGAGCCGCAGCCGAAGGTCTTGAACTTGGCGTCCTCGATGACCTGGGTCTGGGGGTTGACGCGGATCTGCAGGCGCATGACGTCGCCGCACTCCGGCGCGCCGACCAGGCCGGTGCCGACCGACCCGGAGGACTTGTCCAGCGTGCCTACGTTGCGGGGGTTCTCGTAGTGACTTAGTACCTTATCGCTGTATGCCATGATGTTTTCTCCTTGTTCCCAATCTTTGATGAGGGCCCGCGAGATTTGATTTGTGTCGACGAAATACTGAGATTCTGGCTGCGCCAGAATGACGACTCAATGCTTGATTCCTAGTGCGCGGCCCATTCAATCTTGGTGAGGTCGATGCCTTCCTGCACCATCTCGTAGAGCGGGCTGAGTTCGCGCAGCTTGCGCACAACGTCGATGATCTTGTCGGCTACATAGTCCACTTCGGCGCGGGTGTTGAAGCGGCCGAGGCCGAAACGGATGGAGCTGTGGGCTATCTCGTCGCCCAGGCCGAGGGCCTTCAGGACGTAGCTGGGCTCGAGCGTGGCCGAGGTGCAGGCCGAGCCGGAGCTGACGGCGATGTCGTTGATGCCCATGAGGAGCGACTCGCCCTCGACGTAGACGAAGCTCATGTTGAGGTTGCCGGGCAGGTGGTGCTCCATGTTGCCGTTGACCTGGACGTAGTCGAGGGCATTCTCAAACTTCGCGCGGAGGTAGTCGCGGAGTTCCATCTCGCGGACGGCTTCGGCGGCCATTTCGTTCCTTGCGATCTCGCAGGCTGCGCCCATGCCGACGATGCCGGGGACGTTGAGGGTGCCGCTCCTCATGCCGCGCTCGTGGCCGCCGCCGTTGATCTGCTCGGTGATCTGGACGCGGGGATTGCGCCTACGGACATACAACGCGCCGACACCTTTAGGCCCGTATAGCTTATGCGCCGAGATGCTGAGGACGTCGATGTTGTCTGACTGCACGCCGACGGGAATCTTGCCGACCGCCTGGACGGCGTCGGTGTGGAAGAGGACGCCCTTCTCGTGACATATCTTTCCGATCTCGCGGATGGGCTGGATGACGCCGATCTCGTTATTGGCGAACATGATCGAGACCAGGATGGTCTTCTCGGGGCCCTCGGTGACGATGGCGCGGCGGAGGTCGTCGAGGTCGATGAGGCCGTCGGCCAGGACCGGCAGATAGGTGACGCGATAGCCCATCTTCTCCAGCTTCTTGCAGGTGTCGAGGACGGCCTTGTGCTCGGTGACCTGGGTGATGATGTGATTGCCGCGCTCGCGGTACATCTCGGCGATACCCTTGAGGGCGAGGTTGTCGGACTCGGTGGCCCCGGAGGTGAAGATGATCTCCTTGGCGGAGGCGCCGATCAGCTTGGCAATCTGATCGCGCGCGATCTCCACCGCCTTCTCCGCCTCCCAGCCGAACTGGTGGTTGCGGCTGGCCGCGTTGCCGAACTTGCCGGTGAAGTAGGGCATCATGGCGTCGAGCACCCGGGGATCCAGCGGCGTGGTGGCGTGGTTGTCCATGTAGAGGGGAAGATGCACTCCCTCGGGCAGCGGTGTGGCCGAGTGGGTGATGACGACCCCCGTGCTGTTGGTGCCGGGGACCGCGCCGTTCTGGCTGGTCCCATTCTGAAGACTCATTGCGTTGCTCCTCTGTGGTCCAAATCTCTTCGGGGCTAAAGCCCCCTAACTTCTGTGACGCTTTATGGAGGAGCTGAAGCCCCTCCCTATCAAAAACCGTGAGACTTAGGCCAGGATGTTCATCGGTCTGCCGCGCAGCGCGACGGCTTCGTCCCCGCGCGCAGCTTCCGCCGTCTCGATCAGGTCGCTGATGTGGATGTTGCTGAGCAGGTCCTTGATGCTGTCGTTCACCTTGCGCAAGGGTTCTTTGATGGTGCAATGGCCGGCCAGGTCGCAGGACCCATGGATGGTGATGCAGCTGGTGATAAACAACGGCCCATCGATGGCGCGAATCACCTCGAAGGCCGAGATCTTCGAGGCCGGTCGCGCCAGCGCGTAGCCTCCATTGGTTCCGGCATGGGAGACCAGCAGGCCGGCTCGCGCCAGTGTCTGTAGAATCTTGGCCAGCAGCGGCGGGGGAATGTGGTAGGCCTGGGCGATGTCCTTGGCACTCTGAGCGACCGCGCTCCGGGAGCCCGCGGCAGACGAGATGCCCGGTTGCTCGGCCAGGTACTTGAGCGCCATTAGCCCGTAATCCGCTTTTTTGGTCAAACGAAGCATAGTGTCCCTCTCTCGCCGGGATTGCGCGGTTCAGGCCAAAACGGAGGGATTTTTCCGCGAGAACTAATCCGACCGTATTGGTCGTATTTAGTGTACGGCGGATGAGGTCCAGTTGCAAGTCTTCTTCAAGAGCAAGGCCAGCGGCGGCGGCTGAGGCACAAACAGGCGATTGCCCGGAGCCATCCGCCGAGTCCGAGTCAGGGGAGATTTAACATGGGTCCAAACAAGGGACGCTACTATTGTGGCAGGACATAGTTCGAATTCCCGATTGACAAGCGGGTTGGGCAAAGGCAAGCTTTTTAATAGCCCACACACCTCCCCTTATGCCGGCATCGTGCAAACATCCGCAGGTTCGCGTCGTCGCCCGCGAGGAGGACGCTGAGTTCGTTGTGTGCCAGCTCTGCGGCGAGGTGTTCGATGCGGCGGAGTTCGCCGACATCCTCAACGAAGTCAACGAAGAGGGCCCTGCCTCCGACAGCCACGAAGCATCCGGCGACAAAGCCTGATCCGCAGTCCCGTTCGCGGCGGGGAATGCTTCACTGGGTTGTTGATTCGGGCGCGCTCACCCTGCGCACAACGATCCAGGCGTACTGCGCCGCGGAGATGGGCGCGAGCCAGGCGATCGATCGCAGGAGCCACACGCGCAGCAGCACGGCGTCCACCGAGGGCCACACCTGTTCCACCAACACCACGGTGAGGCCGAAGATCTGCACCAGCGTGTTGAACTTGCCCAACAGGCTTGGGCGGAAGTCGCGCAGCGTTCCGGTGGCAAACAGCAGGGTTGCGATCAGCAGGATTCCCAGGTCGCGGCTGAAGACCAGCACGGTGACGTAGCGCGGCACCTGGCCCATGTGGGTGAGCACTACGAACAGCGTGCTGAGCAGCAGCTTGTCGGCGATGGGATCGAGATACAAGCCCAGCCGCGTGTACTGCTTGGTCAAGCGCGCCGCCAGCCCATCGAGGCCGTCGCTGAAGCCTGCCAGTACGAACAGCGCAAATGCCAGCGTGTGCCGCCCGTCCAGAATCGTGATGATGAGAAATGGGATGATGAACAGACGCAACAGCGTGAGCAGATTGGGAGCGGCGCGGAACTGACGCAGAAAATTCATCGTTTTGGGGCACATCCATCGTAGTGCATTTTCATCCTTGCCGCGGTGCGGGATGGTAGTGCGATGAGGTTATCTTCGGGGTTTGCGCTCAGTATGGCCACCTGATTGCTTTTGACAAGGCCGCTCGAAAAGACCCTGAACTTGCTGCCTCGCTCGGCAACGACTACACAATCACTCCCTATATCGTTGTCGTTCGTGGTCTCGAATCAGATGAGAGTATCAATGCTAATGAAGTTCTTGTCGATGGGCTTGTGAGTCGCCTTGCTAGTTCTCTGACCGCTTGTTGTTGTATCAACGGTGGGCGCACCAGGTCTCGATTCTGAGACCTGGGATACTGCGGCATTCAATCCCAACACGCAAAATCATGCGGTCAGAGACCTAGTTTGAGGGACATCAACGGTGGTCTTCCCCTCCTACATGCGAGCATTTCATGCAAATGGACGATTCGAAGTGATCGGGTTCAGAATGCCCGGTCAGAAGCACTCAACCTAATCCGGAACAGGAAGGGCCGCCTTCCACATATCGTAGTGGTGACCGGGGAGCCATTGCCGAGCCGGCTTTCAGCCATTGCGTTAGGAACAGGCGACATCGACTGCGTATATCATTTTGCGCTTCCAGAGCTTATTTCTTCCGTTGAAGACCTGGGGCTCGAAGACACATTGGAGTCCTTGAAGATAATGGTACAAGGGAAGCGGCTGAAGGACATTTCAGACCTTCCGCTCGATCTCGCTATATAGCGCCAGTGGACACTTTAACTCCAGCCCGCCGAAGCCTGAATATGCGAAACATTCGAAGCGCTGACACCAAGCCTGAGGTGATGGTGCGTTCGACGCTGCATCGCATGGGTTACAGATTCCGCCTTCACGTAAAGGATTTGCCCGGGAGGCCAGATATTGTGCTTTCGCGTCATGGCAAGGTTGTGTTCGTGCATGGCTGCTTCTGGCACCAACATACAGGATGCAGGGAAGGCCGGTTGCCTGGCACGCGGCAGGACTATTGGGATCCTAAACTGGCGCGGAACATCGAGCGAGATGCGGAGCATCGTAGAAAGCTTCAAATGCTCGGCTGGAAATCACTTGTGATATGCGAGTGCGAGCTAAATAACTTGACACGCCTCGAAGCTAAACTAGGGCGTGTTCACACTAACGAAGCGCTTCGACGACAAGGGCGAAGTTGAGGAAGCCGAGGAAGAGGACATCGAGTTTCTCGAAGCGAGAGAAGATTCTGCGGAAGCCCTTGAGCCGGCGGAAGAGCCGCTCGATCGCGTTGCGTTTCTTGTAGAGGGCGCGGTCGTATTCCCACGGCTCGATGCGGTTGGACTTGGGTGGAACCACCGGGATCATGCCCAGACTGAGCACCAGTTGTCTGGTTTCGTCCCCTTCGTAGGCGCGATCC
>Ga0182027_10012108_pt1 | contig 12136 bp, 7 predicted proteins | sample 712E1DmetaG_FD_121300 | JGI IMG/M metagenome (GOLD analysis project Ga0182027, IMG submission 121300) | Permafrost microbial communities from Stordalen Mire, Sweden - 712E1D metaG (Illumina Assembly) | ecosystem: Environmental > Terrestrial > Soil > Wetlands > Permafrost | place: Sweden...
ACTTGATGCCCGCCTCTTCGCCGTCCTGGTAGTCGTTGATCTCGGTTTTGAAGCCCTGCTGCTCGGCCCAGCGCAGGTACATGCGCATCAGCATCTCGGCCCAGTCCTGGCTCTCCGTGCCTCCGGCTCCGGGGTGCACGGTGACGATGGCGTTCAGCGGATCGGCCTCTCCCGACAGCATGGTCCGGGCTTCCAGATCCTCGTTGAAGGCTGCCAGGGCCTTGATGTCGCGCTCCAGATCGGCCAGCACGTCTTCGCCCTCTCGGGCCAGTTCGAAGTAAGCCTCGATGTCGCCGGAGCGGCGCACCAACTCCTCATCGTCGGCCACAAGATTTTCCAGGCGCTTGCGCTCGCGCATCAAGGGCTTGGTGGCGTTGGGGTTGTTCCAGAGAGCCGGGTCGGCCAGTTTGGTTTCGATAGCGGCTAGTTCCCTGCGGATGCGGGCAGGGTCAAAGATACTCCCGCAGGTCGCGGACTTGGTCGCGCACGGGAGCATAGGCGAATTCGAGATCGTTAATCGACATGCTTTGCTCTTATGACCTGACTTTAATTTGAACTTCGCGCCGGAGGCTGGCCAGCAATGCCCCGCCCACCACGCCAAGACTCAGTATGGCACAAGCCCAACCGAAGACGTCGCCGTGTGCGGTGTAGAAGGTCACATCGTCGCGGAAGCCGTATCCTGCCGGCAGCGCATCCGCCTGGTGGCGGGGAATGCTCTGGCGAACGCGCCCATAGGGGTCGATGACCGCCGTGACGCCGTTGTTGGTGTCGCGCAAAATCCAGCGGCGGTTTTCGATGGCCCGCATCCGCGCCATATTCAGGTGCTGCCAGGGAGCGCTGGTGTCGCCGTACCAACCGTCGTCGCTGACGTTGACCAGCACCTCGGCCCCCAACCGAGCAAACTGCCGCACCTCGTCGGCGAAGACCGACTCATAGCAGATGAAGACGCCGTAGCGGTGGCCATTCAGCCGGAAGGCCTTGCGCTCTTCGCCGCGCGTGAACTCCGAGACGCGCCCGGTGAGCTTATGGGCAAAGAAGAGCAGCCGCTTGAAGGGAATGTACTCGCCGAAGGGGACCAGATGAATCTTGTCGTAGCGGCCCACGCGCGCTCCGTCTTCGCCCACAACCAGCGCGGAGTTGTACAACCGCCAGCTCTGGTTATCGGGCGAGAGACTCATGCCCAAACTGCCCACCACTAAAGGAGCCTGTTCCGAGTGCGCCACCTGCTTCATCGCCTGCTCGAAGCGGATGTCGTCCTCAAAAAAGGGTGCAGGAGATTCCGGCCAGACGACCAGATCGGGATGCGTAGGATAGGGCGGGCAGACGATCTCGCCCTTCGGCGCGCCGGTTTGGGGGATTCCGGCTAAATAAGTTTTGCACTGCTCTCCGGCCAGCCGTGTGAACTCGGCGATATGCTGGTCCCATTCGCCGGGGCGCGTCCAGTTGTTTTCGCCCGCCACATCCAGATTGGGCTGGATCAGCACGGCGGCGGCGGTAGTAGTGGGCCTGGGTGGTGCCAAGAAGATGCCTGCTGTCCCTGCGACTGCAAAAACTGTGCCGCCAATACCGAAAAGCCGCTTGGCGCTACAGCGGTCGAGCGCCAATCCTCCCGCGATTAACGCATTCACGGCAACCAGCACAAAGCTGATCCCGTAGACGCCGGTCCATGGCGCGAGTTGGTTCAGCAGGGCATTGTCCACCTGCGAATAACCAAGTTGATCCCAGGGAACGCTGGTGATGCGCGATGCGGCCAGTTCCAAGCCGGCCCACAGGATGGGCGCGGCGGCCAGCGCTAGTTTCGTGCTGCCGGTAGCCCTCCGGACCAGCGCCACGCCCAGGCCGAAGATCCCGAAGTAGAGTCCCAGCACCAGGCTGTATCCCACCAGCAGCAGCGTCGGCGCCATCGGCGGCATATCGCCGTAGCGGAGCATCGTATCGCGGACCCAGTAGCAGTTGCCTGTGTACCACAGAAAACCGCAGAGGTAGGCCAGCAGGAACCCGCTGCGCAGAGGCCGACGTCCATCCAAGCAAGCAGGAGACAGGATCGCCCATAAGAGCGGGACCATGGCAAACCACGCAAAAACACTGCGCCAGACAGGCATCGGCCCAGCCAGCGGAAAGGGCAACTCCAGCAAGCCGGCGGAGAGGCCGGCGGCGGCCCACAACTTCCAGCCCCCCCCGTGCGATGTACGGTGCATACAGGGCCGAGTTTATCGCATCGGGCTTGAGGGTGTTATAAAAATCAGCCTGGTGTCACGACACGACTTATGAAATAGGCTCTTGAATTTTTGATAGACTGTTTTGTACCGGGCGGGAGTAGTTCAGTGGCAGAACGTCAGCTTCCCAAGCTGAATGTCGCCGGTTCGATCCCGGTCTCCCGCTCCATAAGAACGTGCAGCTTACATATACCGGCTTCAATCTGTGCTCCATTTGTGCGCCGATTGCATCGCCAAAAGACGTTTCTCTAGCTGGTTGAGAGTGATCCTTCATGCATCTGAAATCGATCCTATGAGTCGACTTCTCCTTATTAAATCAACAACGTATTAACGGTCTTCCGATGAAGACAGGATGATCTGCGTAATCATCCCTGCGCAGGTGTCGATGCCCAGAGTGCTGTTCAAGCAGAGATGGTAGAGTGCGGGATTCGCCGGATCGCAGCCATAGTATTTCTGTACATAGCGGGTGCGTTCGGAATCCATGCGGTGCAGCAGGGCCTGCAGGTCGTGTTCGTGAGGGTGGCGAAGCTTCATCCGCTTGATCTTTTCCTTGAGCGGCGCATACACCAGCACGCGGAGCACATGCGGATCGTGGCTCAGCACGCACCCTGAACTGCGCCCGATGATGACGCAGTTACCCACCTTGGCGGCTTCTTGAATAATATTCGCGGTGAATATCTGCACCGTATCGCGATCCACCGCAAATTCAGACATATCCCCGATATACGACTCTGGACCTCCCTGGCGGAAGCTCTTCATCACTCGCTCCCACCACGCGATAGCGTGTTCATCGGCCTGTGCGGCCCAGGCAGGGTCCACCTTTCCCATGGCTGCGACCCGTTCGATGATTTGCTTGTCCACGCACTCCCAGCCCAGAAGTTCAGCCACCTTGCGCCCGATATCGGAGCCCCCGCTGCCGTACTCTCTTGCAATCGTCAGAACGTTGAACATCCTCTTCCTTCCGTGCCGCCACCCTGCTCCCCTTCTTCGATCGCGCAATTCGTTTCTACCTCAGCGACCTATAGCCCGCAAGTTGTAATCGGCCACTGCACGTGCAACTTCCGCAGCCGGTTGGCGGTCGCTTGGGTTCTCTTCCAGCCAGCTACACAGAGACTCGAAGACGGCGCCCACGAGGCAACGGGCGGCGATCACTGGCGCAGAAACGGAAGATGCGCCTGGAGTAGACTCCAGCGTCTGGCAAACCTGCTCGGCATACTGCCTCAGTATGCTACGGCGCACCCGCTCCAAGCGGGGGCTCAAGCCGGAGGACTCGACGATGAGGATCCGCGCATCTCCCGGATTGTCGGCCAGAAACAAAAAAAGCGACTCCACCGCGCATCGAATCCCCTGCAATGCGTCGGACTGGGAGGCCCTGGCTTGATCCATCACCTCCGTCACCTTTTGTCCCAGCGCTTCAAGAACCGCCGCAAAGACGTCTTCCTTGCTGCGAAAGTGCGCGTAAAAGCTGCCGACTGAACTACTTGCTTCAGCGACAATCATGGGCACAGTGGTGGCGTGGTAGCCATAACTGCCGAACATGCTGGTTGCGGCGTTAAGAATCATCTTGCGCCGGGCATCCTTGCGGGCTGCCGTTGCAGGTGTTCTTCGGTAGGCCATTTTGAAGAAAAATCCCCTTGTAAAACATAGAATGACGTGTCATTCTATGTTTGTCAAGGAAGAAAGATGACCATGCAAACAAGAACATCGAGTTCTGCTTTGCACAGCACGGCAGAAGGCTCAAGTGCGAGCCTGAATCGCAGAAAACACACCTCAGGGGCTAAAAAACTGTGAAAAATGTAAGAATGGCAAGCGAATTTGGCGAAATGCGTACCTCAGGGGCTGAAGCCCCCGTTGATTTTGCGCGCTTTTGTGTCAGGGCTAAAACCCTGACCCACCAGTCCTGGCCTACCGCGCGACTGATCTTATCCGCAGCATTCCTAATCGCGCTTCTGCCTTTGGCGGGGTGCGGTCCCAAGGCGCAGGTAGCCGCCGACCAGCCGGTTCCAGTCGTGCTGCGGGCGCCGAATCGCGTCCAGCAGCCGGTTTCTGTCGCGGTGAGCGGGGCGGTGGAGGCCAACGTGACGGCGCAGAGTGCATTCCAGATTGCCGGACGGGTAGCGAAGGTCCTTGTTGAAGAAGGCCAGGCGGTGAGCAAAGGCCAGGTGCTGGCGGAGTTGGACGCGACCGACTACCGCAACGCATACGACGCGGCGCAAGGGCAGGCGGACGCGGCGCGAGCGGTGGATCACAAGGCGCAGGAGGGCCTGCGTTCCCAGGAGCTGGAGCAGGCGCGCATTGACTATGAGCGTTGGCTGGACGAGTACAACCGCATGAAGTACCTCTACGAGCACAAAAGCCTGCCGGCCAAAGACTTCAAGCAGATTGAAGCCGGCTACCAGGCGGCCCAGCAGCGGTACGAGATGGCGCGCCAGGGTACGAGGACCGAGGATAAGGAAGCCGCCCACGGGCAGTTTGGCGCGGCGGCTGCGCAGATGCACGAGGCCGAGAAGCGGCTCGGGGATACGAAGCTGCGTGCGCCGATCGCGGGCTTTATCGGAATGCGGCGGATCGATGTGGGAGACACGGTTGGAGCCGGGACTCCGGTAATTTCGGTGCTGGACCTGAATCCGGTGAAAGTACGGGTGGCAATTCCGGAATCTGAGATCGGCAAGGTGCATGAGGGAGCTCGCGCCATGGTGACCATCCCCTCGCTGGATGGCAAGCAATTTGAGGGCAAAGTGGAAACAGTGGGCGTGGCGGCGGACCCGGCTTCGCGTACCTACGCGGTGAAGATTGCAATTCCCAATCCAGCGCGCCTTTTGCGCGCCGGGATGGTGAGCCAGGCCAAGATATTCTCGTCGGCGATGGTCAACACCATCACAGTGCCCGGCGATGCAATCGTCCGCGATCCGCAAGGGGTCACGCACGTATACGTCTACTCGCCCTCGCAGCGGCGGGTCTATGCCAGGCGCGTCGAAGTGGGCGATCTGATCAACAACGAGGTAGAAATCCGCGGCGGCCTCAGTGTGGATGAACAGGTGGTAGTGGCCGGCCAGCAGAATGTGCGTGAAGGCTCACCGGCCAAGGTGATGGGAGGCGGCCAGTGAATCCGGTCCGAGCGGCTCTGCGCTATCCGCAGGTGACCCTGGTTCTCTCCGCCATGTTGTTCGTGGCCGGGCTCTATGCGATGCTGACCATGCCGCGGCGAGAGGACCCCAAGATCACCATCCACACCGGCATTGTGGCTGCCGTCTATCCGGGCGCAACCACGCGGGAGGTGGAAGACCAGGTCACCCGGAAGATTGAAGAGCGGCTTTTCCGGTTCTCAGAAATCCGCCGCGATAAGACTTTCTCCACCACCCGTAACGGTATGGTGGTAATCAATGTGGACCTGGACAAGTCGATTAAGGACTCGGACGAGTTCTGGTCGAAGCTGCGCCTGGATATGGCGCAACTGAAGGCCACCGGGCTGCCGGCTGGGGTGCGCGGCCCGATTGTGGACTCCGACTTCGGCGACACGGTTGCGGTGCTGATCGCGGTGCATGGAGGCAACTATGGCCCCAGAGAACTGAAGGGCTATGCGCAAACTGTGGAAACGGGGCTGCGGGCGATTCCGGCGGTTTCGAAGATCAAGCGTATCGGCGATCAGAAGGAAGAGATCGACATCGGCACCTCGACGGAACGGCTTTCGCAGTATGCCGTGAACCCGTTAAAGGTGATGGGCGCCCTGCAAGGCCGCAACACTCCGCAGTATGCGGGCCGCGTCCCGGCGGGGCAGAGCAAGACATCGATCGAATCCGGCGGACGCCTCGAAACCGAAGACCAGATCCGCCAGGTAATGGTCGATGTTTCGCCCACCGGCCAGCCGGTTTACATTGGCGATCTGGCCACTGTAGATCGGGTCTATAAAGACCCCACCGAATATGCCCGGATCGGCGGCGAGCAAACCATTTTGCTGGCGGTCGAGATGCACGAGGGCAACAACATTGTGAACTTCGGCAATACGCTCAGGGCCGCGCTGAAGAACGTGCAGGCGACGCTGCCTCCGGACGTGAAGCTGGACCTGGTGGCAGACCAGCCGCGTGTGGTTTCCGAGCGGATCGGGGATTTTTTCCGCGAGTTCGGCATTGCCATTGTTGCGGTGATTTTGGTGACGATGCTGTTGCTGCCGCTGAGGGTGGCGCTGGTCTCGGCCATCGCCATTCCGGTGTCGGTCTCGATGACCTTCGGCATGTTGAATGTGTGCGGAATCGAGTTGCAGCAGGTGTCGATCTCCGCGCTGATTGTGGTGCTGGGCATGGTGGTGGACAACGCTATTGTGATTGTCGACAACTATGTGGAACTGCTGGACCGCAAGGTGCCCATCGACGAGGCCGCGGAGCGCTGCGCGACGGAGATGGCGGTTCCGGTTCTGACCGCGACCTTAGCCATCATCGCAGCATTCGCGCCGTTGTTGCTGTTGACCGGCGCCATCGGCGAATTTATCCGCTCGCTGCCCATCGCTGTCGCTATCTCGTTGGGCACCTCGTTCTTCGTGGCCATGCTGCTGACGCCGCTGATGGCGCGCTTCTTCATTCCCAAGGGGCTCAAAGACCACGAGCAGGAGGATTCCGGCGAGCCGCGCAAGCTCACGCCGCTCGATCATATGCAGCACTATTACAACCGGGCCATCACCTGGGCCATGCAGAACAAGCGGACGGTTCTGCTGTCGAGTGTGCTTGCCTTTGTGGCCGGGGTCGGGATTCTGCTGCTGGTGCCGCAACTGCTGTTTCCCCTGGCGGAGCGGGACCAGTTCGTGATGGACGTGTGGCTGCCGGAGGGGGCGAAGATCGAGGCCACCGACGCCGCTGTACGCCGGATCGAAGGGGTTCTGAGCCATGAACCGCTGGTCAAGGAGTACACGAGCTTTTTAGGCGAGAGCGCGCCGCGCTTCTACTACAACGTGAATCCGCAGGCGCCGGCCGGCAATTACGCGCAGATTCTGGTGAACACCAAAAAAGTAAAGGGAACGCCGGAGCTGGTGGCGCGGTTGCGGCAAAAGCTTCCCGAAGCGGCCCCGGAGGCCAAGGTTTTTGTGAAAGAGCTGCAACAGGGCCAGGTGATGGAGGCTCCTGTAGAAGTACGCATCTCCGGAGACGACATAGCCACGCTGGAAACGCTGGGCAACCGTGCGGAGGATATACTTCGGCACACGGCTGGCGCCACGTACATCCATAGCGACTGGCACGAGGACGCCTGGCAGGTGGGCGTCAATGTGCGCGAGGAAGTAGCCAACCGCATGGGATTGACCAACGCCGCCATCGCGCAGCAACTGGCGGCAGGCTTTGAAGGCGCGCCGATGACCACCTTTTGGGAGGGCGATCGGGACGTGGATGTGGTTCTGCGGCTGGACCCCGCGGAGAGGCAGAGCTTCCAGAACGTGTCCGACACGTACGTGATGTCCCCTGTAAACGGCGCAAAAGTCCCGCTGGCGGCCGTGGCGTCGCTGACTTCAGAGTGGGAGCCAGGCAGGATTGTGCGCAGAAACGGCGTCCGCACCTTGACGGTGCGCGCCTTCCCCGGCGGCCATCGCCTGGCGAGCGAGATTCTGGGCGACGCGCGCAAGCAACTAGACTCCCTGCCCCTGCCGCCTGGGTACCATATCGCATACGGCGGCGAATACCAGAACCAGCAGGAGACCTTCGGCGAAATGCGCAATGTGCTGGTCATTAGCCTGGTGCTGATCTTCCTGATTCTGCTCTTCCAATTCCGTACGCTTGTCGATCCACTGATCGTGATGGCGGCCTTCCCGCTGGCGCTGCCCGGCGCTGCCCTGGGCCTCCTGATTACCCGCAACACCTTCGGCTTCACCGCATTTATCGGCATCATCAGCGTAGGAGGGCTGGTGGTCAGAAACTCCATCATCCTGATCGATTACATCCACCAGAGGATGCAGAATGGCGTGGAACTGGAGCAAGCGGCGCTGGAGGCCGGGGAACGCCGGTTACGGCCCATCTTCCTTACCTCGGCTGCTGCAGCGGTGGGCGTCATCCCCATGATTCTCTCCGGCTCCAGCCTGTGGTCACCGCTGGCCAGCGTGATCGCCTTAGGACTGCTAGGCTCGATGTTCTTTACGCTGGTGGCCATCCCGGTTCTGTTCGTGGTGGTACATCACCGGCACCCCGTACCCACAAAGGCCGCATCAGTAGCAGTGCTCCTGGCGCTGTTTGCCTTCTCGGGCGTTGCGCGCGCAGAGACGCGGCGCATCACCCTGGATGAAGCAGTCGCCCTGGCTACAAAACAGAGTTCAATCGTCAAGCTGGCACACCTGAAAGACAAAGAAATGCAGGTTCGCGTAGGCGAGGCACGCGCCAACTACTTTCCTGTGCTGAGCAACGATAGCAGCGCCGCACACCTCGATAACATTGAACACTTGATGGTTCCGATGGGCGCCCTGGGCGTGTACCCGGTTCTTGGGCCCATTCCGGGGGCAAATGCTTCGCTCCCGCTGGGGCACCATAATTTCATATTGAGCACCACCACGGCGGCCGAGCCGCTGACGCAGTTTTTCAAGATTCACGCCGGAGTCAATGTAGCCAAGGCCGATGAGGGCATTGCGCGCAGCGATGCGCGGCGGGCTGAAAATGAAGTAGCCCTGAAGATGAAAGAGCTTTACTACGGTCTCTTGTCGGCGGAACGGCGCAAGCAGGCGGCGGAGCTGCGCATCGCGGCCGGCGAAGAGCGGCTGGGCGAGGCGCGCAACGGAGTCGAAGCCGGCGCGGTGCTGGAGTTGAAGGTGCTGGAGGGCCAGGCGCAAATCGCCGAGGCACATCATGCCCTGGGGTCGCTGGAAGACGCCATCAGCGACATGAAGGTGGAGTTCAACGACCTGACCGGGCTGCCGCTTGATACGGAGGTGGAACTCGTCGCGCCTGAACCTGGAACCTCCGATGTGACCGCCGGCGACCTGGAGAGCGAGGCGCTGGCACATAATCCCGAGGTTGCGGCGGCACAGCAGACGCTGAAAAAAGCGCGGGCGGGGCTGAGCGCGGCGCACGCGGAGTATATTCCTGAGATTGGAGCCTTTGCGCAGTATGTTCATCAGGACGGCGTGCCGCTGCTGACGGAAAACAATGGCTTGGCGGGCATCAAGATGAACTGGACGATTGTGGAGTTCGGCAAGCGCAGCGGGCTGGTGCATGAACGCAAGGCCCAGGTAGACGAGGCGGAAGAGAATCTGCGCCACGTTCAGAATCGTGTGCGCGTGGAAATAGAAAAGGAAGTGCGCAAAGTACGGCGCGCAGAGACGGGCCTGGAATCGGCGCGGGAAAGTGTGGCAGCGCGGGCCGAAATGCGGCGCATTACCGTGGATCAGGTCGAGGCAAAAACGGTCAATCCGTCGGCGCTGAAAGAGGCCGAAGGGCAACTGGCGGAGGCCGAGGCCTTGCTCTTTCAGGCGGAGGCGGGGCGAGCCACGGCGCGCGCGGAGTTGGAACGCACGGTGGGACGGGAGTAACTCGAAATCGATCTGGTGCCAGCAAACGAAGCTGACGAAGGCATCGACCGTTCAAGCTCGACCTGTCGAGGTCAATGAGTTGCCTACACGGTTAGTCCGTCCCTTGTTTTACGGCCTCTTGCGGCACCCTTCGACTGCGCTCAGGGCAGGCTTTAAAGTCGTGCCCTGATACAAAGCCGATTTTTGAAATATGCTCTAAGAAACGCGGCCTTACTCCTCGCCCATCTCGTACGGAATTCCGAAACGGCCAATCTGAATCAGCGCCTTGTCGCCCGGCGGCCAGATGTGCAGGCTCTCCACGCGGTTTGAGCCCGGAATGCGGTGCGCGTCCGTAGTGCCCACCAGCGCGCCCGTCGCCGCATTGTGGAAGTGAACGCTGAGCGTATCGGCCGTACGCACCCATCCAAAAACATACTCGCCGCGCTTGAGCGCGATGCCGCCGATGCGGATGGGCGTCTGCACGATGAGGTAGTGCGAATACTTGCCGTCGGCCGAGTAGCCTGCCGTAATCAGCACCACGCCGGCGATGAAGTGCCCCCGGCCGTTCACGATGCCGGAAGCGGTGCGCATCTCGGTTTCAATATGTTCTCGTTCGACGGAAGCGCGAGCCGGCAGCAGCGATGCCAGCTCGGCATCGGTAGCCTGCCGCCACGCCGACTTCTGCGCCTGCGCTTGCGGATAGAAAAACAATAGAAAAACTCCGGGAAGAATCAGTCTTTTCGTCAGGGTTCTGGTCATGGCTTCGGCTTTCTGAGGGATTCCAGCGGAACGATGCCGCGCTGGATGGCGGCCGTGGCGGCCTGCGTGCGGTCGGTAACGCCCAGCTTGCCCAGCAGGCTGTTGATGTGGGTTTTTACCGTGGCCTCCGAGATTTCAAGCTCGGTTCCAATCTCCTTGTTGCTCTTGCCGTGCACGATCTGCTCCAGCACGTCGAACTCGCGCGGCGTCAGCTCCTCGGTGCCCATGCGCTCGGCCAATTTCTCGGCGATGGCCGGCGGAATGTGCGATTTTCCGGCATGAACCGTGCGAATGGTCGCAATCAATTCTTCCGAGGTCATGCCCTTCAGCAGGTAGGCGCGTGCTCCAGCCTGCAGGGCGCGGTAGATGTCTTCGTCGCCGTCGTAAGTGGTCAGAACGATGAAGCGCGCCTGCGGCGTCTCCATGCGGATGCGCTCGATAACCTCCACGCCGCTCAGCCGCGGCAGTCGCAGATCCATTAGCGTAACATCCGGCTGGTGCTTGCGAAACTGCGCGATGGCCTCGACGCCATCCGAGGCCTCGCCCACCACCTCAAGGCCATCCACCACGTTGAGCAGGGCAACCAGTCCCTGGCGCACCACGTGGTGATCCTCGACTACCAGCACGCGAATCGATTCCTTCTTCACCGTTGCTCTCCTGTCTGCTCTCGTGTCTCCCCCGGCGCCGCCGCCCGCAGCCGGACCGTAGTCCCAATCCCCGGTTCGCTGACTACATCGAGCGTGCCGCCAATGGTTGCCGCCCGCTCGCGCATTCCGGTCAGTCCATAGTGGCCCTCAGGGGGCGCCGGCTCCGAACTGAACCCTTGCCCGTCGTCCCGTACTTCCAGCGCAACTTGGGCTGTCCCATACTCCAACTGGACAAAGACATGCTTCGCCCCGGCGTGCTTCTTCACATTATGGATGGCCTCCTGGGCCACGAGCAGAATTTCGCGTTCCGTGCCGGGAGGAAGCGGCCGATAGGCGCCGTAGATGCTGAAACTGGATTTGACGCCGTGGCCGCCGGCAGTTTCCGCCATGCGGCGCAGGCGAACCGGCAGCGTCGTCTCGCCCGAATCCTGCGAGCGCAGTGCCCAGATCGATTGCCGTGCATCGGCCAACCCTTCGCGCACATAGCCGCGCGTGGTGTCCAATTGATTCGCCGCCTCCCCTACCTTGCGGTTGCGCAGCAGCTCGGCCAGCACCTCCAACTGCACTGAGATGCCCACGTACCCTTGCGCCAGCGTGTCGTGAATCTCGCGTGCGATGCGGTTGCGCTCGCCCAACACGGCGCGGAACTCGCTTTCGGCCACGCGCAGGCGGCGTCGCAGCAGCAGCACAACCAATCCCACGGCCGCTGCCAGCAGAAGGACGTAAAACCAAGCTGTCCGATAGAAATGCGGCCGCAATTCGAAGGCCAGCGCCGCGCCCTCGGTGTTCCAAAGGCCGTCGTTGTTGGACGCCTGCACGCGAAACGTATACTTCCCTGGCGGAATCGTCGTGTAATAGGCCGAGCGCCGCGTCCCTGCCTCGGTCCAGCGGCGGTCGAAACCTTCCAGCATGTAGCGGTAGCGCACCTTTTGCGGCGCGGTAAAACTCAGTCCCGCGTAGTCGAACTGGAAGTGCACGTGACCCGCTGGAACCACTAACGAAAAGGTTGCTGCGCTTTTCGAGGGGAAAAATGCCTGGGC
>Ga0182027_10012109_pt1 | contig 12136 bp, 10 predicted proteins | sample 712E1DmetaG_FD_121300 | JGI IMG/M metagenome (GOLD analysis project Ga0182027, IMG submission 121300) | Permafrost microbial communities from Stordalen Mire, Sweden - 712E1D metaG (Illumina Assembly) | ecosystem: Environmental > Terrestrial > Soil > Wetlands > Permafrost | place: Sweden...
CCGTTGGAAAGGCCCCGGATTGCCTGGATAAACTGCGCTGTCCGCTGCAGGCTGGGTTCGTCGCCTTCCGGGGACTGGATGAGAAGCTTGTCGAGCGCCAGGCTGCTGATCAGTTCGAGCAGGGAAAACGTCATTGCGAACGCAGCCGCGATGCCAAAGTCCGATACGCTGATCATTCTGGCGACAATGAGGTTCCTGATGAACGAGCAAAGTTGCACAATGAGCTGCCCGCCGCCGAGGCTCACCCCGCCTCTAAAGAGCGACTGAAAATGCCCCTCATGCTGGATGGATCTTGGTTGCTCCGTGCCAGCCGGCGCGGCAGAATTGCTCATCGATAGAACCTCAGTCGTGGCGCGAGGATAGGCGTTCACAGATAAACGATGGATCCTCTCCTGCTCAGCGATTCGCTGGCTGCTTCCAGCATCTTTACCACTCGGAGTCCTGCGGGCCCGTTGTTGAATGGCTCCTGGCCCGTCGAGATGCAATCCACAAAGTAGGCCAATTCCTGATGCAGGGCCTCGACCTGCTCCAGATGTGGAGCCCACATATCGCCGGAGCGATAACTCACGAGTAGCTCGTAGATGCCTTCTTGATTGCTGACCTTTATTCCCTTGTCGTATATTCGTAGCTTTTCGTCGACTTCCAGATCATTCCAAACAACCATTCGCTTCTCTCCGCCGATGAGCGTGGTCCTGACCTTTACCGGGGAAAGCCAGTTGACGTTGATATGGGCGATGATCTTTTCCGGGAAGTAGAGGGTCATATAGGCAACATCTTCGCAGCCGTTAAGATGACTTTGCCCGGTCGCTACGATTGCCTCGGGACGCAACTGGATGAGGTGATCCATGATGGAAAGATCATGCGGCGCAAGGTCCCAGAGGACGTTGACGTCGTGTTGGAAGAGACCGAGGTTGACCCTGGTGGAGTCGTAGTAATAGAGCTTTCCCAGAGTCCCTTCGGTGAGCAGATTAGAGATTTTCTTTACCGCGGCGGTGAACAGGAAGGTATGGTCCACCATGATCTTAAGATTCTTCTTCTGTGCAAGGTTGATCAGTTCCTCTGCTTGCGCAGAATTGCTGGTGAACGGCTTTTCGACGAAGACGTGTTTGCCATTCTCGAGCGCTGCCTTCGCCAGTTCGAAGTGCGTCCAGACCGGGGAGACGACTGCCACTGCGTCGATCTCAGTTGACGAGATCAATTCAGAAGGATCTGCAGTTATCTTGACGCCAGGATAAGCACTGTGGGCTCGCTTGAGTGCAACTTGACTAATGTCAGCAATCGCGGTCAAATGAGCGCCTTTCAGGCTCATAAGGTTTCTCGCGATGTTCGGCCCCCAGTACCCGTACCCAATCAGGCCGAAGTTCATGATATTTTCTCCGCGTTCGAAAGGCTTGATGCTATGGAGCTTGCATCGGGGAATAAGCAGGTCCAATGCAGCGTGAAGCGGCCGCGGCATCGGTCGAAGCCGATAGATAGGCCGTAGGTCGAATGACTACGCGCCTGTGCCTTTGATCACTGCAATCGGAGTCTGCAAAAGAATCCAGAGGTCTAGCCAGGGGGTCCACGTTGCGGAGTAGCGCAGGTCCAGTCGAACCATCTCGTCGAATTTGACCCTGCTCCTGCCGGTGACCTGCCAGAGCCCAGTGATCCCGGGTTTCGCTTCCAATACCCGGCGGCGATGCCAGGTCTCGTAGACTGCCACCTCGTAAGGAATTGGAGGACGGGGACCAACCAGCGACATTTCCCCCTTGAGAACGTTGAGCAACTGCGGCAGTTCATCCATACTCGTAGTTCGCAAGAACTTCCCCACTCGCGTGATCCTCTTATCCGCCGCAAGCTTGTATGGGCGCTCGCCATTTCCGTTCAAAGGCTGATGCTGTGTTTCGTCGGCAATGAACTTTGTTACGAACTCTTTATGAACGCTATCGTCATTGTCGAGGAGCATCGACCGAAATTTCAGGAAGGTAAAGTGCTGTCCGTAATGTCCGACCCGCTCCTGACTAAAAAGCACGGGACCTTTGGATGTCAACTTGATCGCCAAAGCGATCACCACAAGCAAGGGGGAGCAAAGGATAAGCATCAATCCGCTCCCGATAACATCTATCACTCGCTTCATGACCAATGCGGACCGCCGGCCGTTGTCGAGACTCGTGAGGTCTGGATAGAGCGCACGATTGCTCGGGCCGCCTGAATCGTTGTGATCCCAATCGTCGGGGAAGAGATGGAAAGAGATGGTGACCTGGCGGAATTGGTCGATCGTCAGCGCCCCCCGCAGCGTAGCAGTCACCCTGTTTATGATTACGCTCGGTACGGAGTTCTTGACCTTGTCCTTGATCAGGAGGCCTGTGCATACCAAACCGAGTATGGTCGCGTCTTTGTGCCAGCCGATCACGTCAGTGTCCCTGATGGATGACAAAAGAGCAGACGCCACACTGTCGAGAATGCTCTCGATCTTTTCTGCCCCCTGACGATGATGGCCGGCCTCAAACTGAATAAGCAGAAAGGCCTCGTTGGACCGCTCCGTCCTTTTGCGCTCGATTGCGATCGTCCGTTTGAAGGCCAGCTCGTCGAGGACCTGATGTGCGCGAACCGAATCCGGTTCGAGTAGAGGTTCAGCTCGCTTCGGATTATGAGTTACAGGCCTCAGAAACATGACTTACTTCTCCCCTGGCAATTATTTCGATTGTCGTCTTGTTTGCGGTTCAAGATTCACAGCGCGCAGGCTCCCGCACTTTTCTTTCGGAAGCAAGGACGAACAGCCGCCCACAACCGATCGTGCCGGGGACCCCAACGACTGCGGACTAAGAGCCCGTGGGTTTGATTGCCGGCTGCACTGTCGCTCCCCGCAGCGTACTGACATCTCAAAGAGAACGGAGGCAGGGCGCTTCATCCAAGAAGCAGTTTCAGGAATTGTGATTGAAGTTGGATGCCAATTCGATTCGGTATCAGGAAACTAGACTTCGTGCGATTGATTCAAGTCAACGATTTGCCGAAGTGTCATCGGGCGCTGACGCAGCGGGCTTGCCGTAGTAATAATAGCTACTGTGAGCCGGAGTTGTGGAACCGTTCAACAATGCACCAATCAGCTTCTTAGACTCGATCGCTTCGAGCCCCCTCTGTAGTTGACGCTTCTCCGTGGTTCCTTGACGAGTAACCAGGAGAACTCCATCCGCCGACCGCATCCATACGCTCGCATCAGCGAGAGGGAGTATGGGGGGAGAATCGACTATGACCCAATCAAACCATTCAGCCAGCTGATCCATCATCTCAGGCAGCTTTCCCGATTGAAGAAGTTCAAGAGGATTGCTTGGGGAATTGCCTGCGGGCAGAATCCAGGTGCCAGCGGCTTCGAGATGGTAGATGCTGTCCATGAGAGTGCGCTCGCCTTGCAGGTACTCATTCAGCCCCGGGACTCTCCCGATTCCAAACATCTGCGAAAGGGACGGCCGCCGCAAGTCTCCTTCGACCAGTAAGGTCCTCTCAGGGACTCTTAGGGCGAGGGTGCAAGCCAAGTTGGCTGAAACCAGGCTCTTGCCTTCTTGGGGGATCGTACTCGTGATCAGCAGCTTCCTTAGCGGCCGCTTTCGCCGGAGATCACGCAATCGCACCCCTAACAAGCGGAAAGCTTCCGCCGCCGGGCTCTCATTGTCAGTGACACATATCAGGCGGTTTTGAGGGGTAACAGAGATCGGCAAGAGCTGGAATTGACCGAAGACATCTTCGGCGTTGACGGTCGTAGACTGCTCGCTTACAAGGCGAGCCTCCACGGCAGTTGTATCGAGTGTTCCATCTCGTCGTCCGAATGGTGTGACACGCCCTGCGCCTGTCACTGGAGAGGGCGTCTCAACGTGAGCCGCCTCCCACATCGACGCCGTTCTGTGCTCGATGTGCCGCAGCAGTTCAGTTGCATCTGTCGGTTGTGACGATTCACCGCCAGGGCGCAAGCTTTCCGATTTTTGCAACCCATCAAATATGTGGCTCACGTTTCCTCACTTCGACGGCTAAAGGTGCGCCTGCACTTGAATCCCTCGTGGTAGGTTTTCGCAGTTCAGTATAGGCATCAAGCATGACGTTCAAGAATTCCAAAATATCAATCTCAAGGGGCTTCCGGGTTCTTTCAATCTCAGGCTCGCAAATCACATCGAGGCGTAGTTCCTTCGCTACATATCCAATGATGTCCGGGGTCACATTCGGCGCGCCGTTCGCATAGGCTACGATCAGGGCGTTCTCGCAAATTGTGTTGATCAGGCGGGGTAGGCCTTTCGAATGACGATATACTGCGGCAATCGATGTCTCAGGAAACAATGAGCTGGGGTTGAAGTTCGCTCCAGCAACCTGCAATCGCCGTTCGATGTATCCTTTTGTCTCCTCCAGATCCAATGGGCCAAGCTGCGTGCGGACCGCAATTCTTTGTTTGAGTTGCCTAAGTCCGAAGGAATCCAGTTTCTTATCCAACTCGGGTTGCCCAGCCAATACGATTTGCAGCAACTTGTCATCGGTCGTCTCCAGGTTCGACAGGAGACGAACCTCCTCGAGTATGTCCTCAGACAAGTGGTGTGCCTCATCCAGGATGAGCACGGTAGTCATTTTTCTCTGACTTCTAGAGACCAGAAAGTGACTCAGGTCAAGCAACAGGTCACATTTGTTCTTGCCAGACGTAGGGAGTCCGAAGTCGGAGAGAATGTACTGGAGGAACTCTGTCGGAGAAAGCCGAGCATTGAAAAGGTAGGCACAAGCAACGTCTTTGCTTTCCTGCAACTGCTCGAGCAAGCATCGAAGCAGCAACGTCTTGCCTGTGCCCACCTCCCCAGTCACCACAACAAATCCCTTATGCTGCCGGACTCCATAATAGAGCGCCGCTAGCGCCTCGCAATGCCGTTTGGTGGGGACAAAACAAACGGGATCGGGCGTAAGATCAAATGGGTTGCGCGTCAGTTTGAAGTAAGTTTTGTACATTGGAAAGAGAAACCTAACTGCGAAGGTAAGTGAAAGCAGAGCCGGCTAAAATGGTGACGAAGACGAGCGTAGCCACGGCCCATCCGTACACTATTCTCCTCTTGCTGATTTGTTCATCCGACGGAGTCACAATCTCCGGAATTTCAGATATGATCGCCGTCGGAAGCAGAGCTTTGATCTCCTTTTCATTGTGCATGCGGTCATCCATAAGTTCAAATCCAATTACTACAACTAGACCTAGCGCCAGGCCAACGCCCAACCCGATTCCACACAATTTGAGGCGGTTGGGGGAGGTTGGCCTCGTCGGTAGGCTGGGAGGATCGAGCATGGTGAACCGCTCACCTTGCTGCATCCGTTCCATGTTAGTGGCCATAGCCGATTCATTTTTCTTCTTCAGCAGGTCGTCGTAATTGGCCTTGGATTGTTCGTAGCCGCGAGTCAAATCCGCCAGCTCCTGCGCCCGTGCGGGCTCGTTGTTCAAACGCGCCTGATATTCGTTGATTCTGGCTTTCAAGCTAACAATCGCTTGCTCGCGATTCGCAATTTCCAGCTTATTGGCTTGCTGCTGACTTTCGAGTTGCAGCACGGCCGAATTTTGTGAAGGATTCCTCATGTCGCGCGCAACTGGCGCTTCACTTGCGTGGCCGCCACTTTTTTCATTGTCCTTGAGGCCCGCGAGTAATTGGTCTCTCATTTTTTCAGTTCTGGCCAATTCATCTTTCAGGCTTTGGATGTCGGGATGACGTTCAGTGTAATGAGATCTAAGATTTGCCAGCCTAGACCTCAGCATATCGAGCTGTTGGTCAATCGCCGGCAAAGTTGTCGGACCTCCTTCGGCGGTTCCCGAATTCCCGCTGAGATCCCGGTATTGCGCTATCATCGCCTGATAATAGATGCCCTGCTGTTTCGCATTGCTAAGTGCATCCTGCTCGCTCTGGAGCTGTGCCTGCAGCCCGCTGAGGATTTGGAGATTGCTCGCCTGCTGCGAAGGTAAGTCGCCCTCATGTCTTGCTTCGTAGTCTCGAACTTTCGCCTCCTGTTCCGCGAGGCCGGCGCTCGCATTCGCCAACTGGCTCTCCATAAAGGTGGTGGTGTCTTCGGAGTGTTGCTGGCGGGCTTTGAGGTTCTCGTCGATGAATAGGTCGGTCAGTTCGCCGGTGACTTGCTGGGCACTCTGGGGATTCTTTCCTTTATAGGTAATCGTGAATCCGGTAATCCCCTTCTGGTCTTCGCGATGCACGAGTGCGATGTCGATGTCTTTGCGCATCAGGTCGACCTTTTCATCCGGCGTGCTCTGATTACGCCCCTCCTCATAGAGGTGACGCCTGTCAATGATCGAAAGAAGGCGCGTACGACTTAGAATCTGTTGCGTGATACTTTGCAATCTGTCCTGCAGGTCTTCACTGACATTTGGCGTGACATAATTGCTCGGCATGCTGGGCTGTTCCACCAGGATCAACGTGCTCGACTCATAGCGTGGCGGCAAAACCCAGCCAGCTCCCCAGACTACCAGCCACCCAAGGAGTAGCGGTATCAGGAAATGCATATGGCGACGACGCACAACGCTTAGGTAACGATGGATGTCGGGCTGTTCTGAACCCTGTTCCTCGGTGGACTCGGAAAAATCTGCCATGATTATCTTCCTAGTGGTCGTGTGAATTGGTAGGAGATGGAGATAGACTCGCGATCGCTGTCGGGATTGCCGATTATTGCCGCTAGCCCCCCGTAACTCTGGTGCAGACGCTGATATGAAAGGCTCGCCCTGAGGTGCTCGCTCAATGGGTGCTCGAGTGTGGCAGTTCCTGAAATGGAGCGTCCTCCAGATTCTGAAAAGAAGAACAGTGGGGTTACGCTCTTTCGAAGGTTGTAGTTCACCGCCGATTGAACGGTCCAGGTACGTGCAAATTGCCAGCGTGCACTTGCGCTTGCCATGGTTGTGTTGAAGGCTCCAAACAGTCCCCCGCCGCCGGCAACGGATTTTGAGTAGCTTGCCGCAAAATTCGTTTGATTCCCTTGCCAGGCGATGCTTCCCGTTATGGTAGGCGTCCACGCGGCGGAGGGCGGCAGGGGAGACTGGACGACGCTATAGTGCTGCGGGCCGCCCATAACGGACAAGGTAAGCGCATGGACCAGATACAGTGTGTAAAAGATGTTGACTGTGTTCACATGAGTCGATGTTTGTGTACTAGCGAAAGAGTCCGCTTCTTTCGAATACTGATATGTCGCACCCATGTATTGCGTGGCGGTCATTTGGTGATTGTAAAAAGCTGAACCTCCAAACGAATTTGAGTCGGCGAGACCACTGGATTGGGCCTGATTGAGAAAATGAAGCAACGTACTCGATCCGCTGGCGCCGATCATGCCATGCGCACTGAACTGGTAGGATAATCCTGCATTTGATTGATTGCTGAGCCGATCCTCGAACGGAGCGAAGTAGTCTGCTGGTGAAGACGATGCCGAACCGGATATCGGTCCGCCCAGAGAGGGCTGGTTGAAGAGATTCGAACCTTTTTCAAAGGTGTCTCTTCCACTGATTGCAATGTGCGGACTGACAAGGTAGTGGAGGTCGAGAGCCGCGTGTTGATCCGCGGCATTTAGTCCGGTTGCGTGCTGATAGAGCGTGAAGCTTGCACTATATGTCCACGTCTGATGCAGTCTCGGGGTCACTTTGTCGAACTCAAGGCTGGGATTGATCGAGTAGCCCATGGTGCTGATCGGATTGGTCACGTAGCCCGGCAGCAGGTTGTCGTTGTATGAGGCTTCGACGGCCAATCCAGGGTCCAGATAGTTTGACCGTGCTTCAGCGCCGGTTACGGTCGGGAATGGTTCACCACTCACAGGGGGTGGTGTCTGCATTTGCGAGCCATCGGTTCCACCAGTTGCAGCCGGCTCCACTTGAGACCATGTGGGTAGCGCTACGAGCAGCGCAAGGCTCAGACAGGCTCGGATTAGCATAGGTCAGTCCTCAAGGCACGACGACCGTGTCGTTTGGTAGCAGCCTGATGTTCTGCTCGGGACTCTTGCCCTTGATAACATCCTGGTAATTGAAGGGAATGCGGGTCTCACCGTCCTTCGAGTTCCGCCGCAGGATGTAAATGCCCTTCTTTTTTGCAAAATCCCGGAATCCGCCGGCGTTGGCAATGGCGTCAAGAACCGACGTTGTGAGTGCAAGTGAGTACGATCCCGGTTTTGCCACCTGTCCGAGGATGTTGTACCTCTGACTGTTGCTTTCCTGAACCATTACAGTGACTTCGGGATCTGTGATGTAACTCCGGAGTTTGTTTGCAATTTCTTCTTCAAGCTGCAAAGGAGTCAGTCCCGCCGCCTGCACTTCGCCCACCAGGGGAAGCGAGATTTTGCCGTCCGATCGCACCGGAAGCGAGCGGGAAACCTCCGTTTCTTTCCAGACATTGATCGACAGTACATCGTCATTTCCAATGACATACTCGCTATCGTTTGGCTTGATGGCCGATGGCGCCGAGGGTGGGGGAGGCGTAGCCGTCTCGACACCAGGCGCGGCTCCGGGTGCGGCATCACCGGTTGCCGGAACTTGTCCAAGTAGAGAACCGCAAATGGCAATTAAAATAGACCCTACCATTAATGCGTGATTGGCTTTGCCATTCATAACGACTCCTGTCGAGATTGTCGGAGAGCCTTACTTTCCGGAGCGGGGGATTCTGTGCGTACTTTTTCACGGATTGCAGCATCTTCCCGTCTGCGCCCATTGCCCTCCGAAAACAAAGCTGGATTAGAAGGGGTGATCCGGTACTCCACAATCTTGTACAGCACCGTCCGATAGCTGACCTTGAGCAAACGTGCGGCGGCTTTTCGATTCCACCCCGTCTTCTGCAGGGCTACGGCGATTGCATTTCTCTCGGCGTCCGACTTGACACGCTGAACCAGGGATCGGAGCGTTCTCGAGTTGGGGACCTCAGGAGCAGATTCGCTGCGCGATGGCGAAAACTGGTTCAAACCCCGGGGGTTGCTTAGAGGAGCGTTCCGGGCCGCATCTTGCGAATTTGATAGGTTCCTATCAATCGCTGATTCTTCGTCGCCCACGATGAGATAACGTTTTACGGACTCTTCCAGTTCTCGCAAGTTGCCTGGCCAGTTGTACGCCTGCCATGCTCCCATTGTAGCCGGAGAAAAGTCCCGTGGTGTGAGGCCAAAATGCCTGGCAAGCCTTTGCATAAAATGACGCGACAGGAACGGAAGTTCCTCCTTACGCTCCCGCAACGGGGGAATGTAGATTGTGTAGCTGCTTAAGAGGCCGTAGAGATCTTCGCGAAGTCTGTTTTCGGAAACTGCGCGCTCAATATTTCTGTGACTTGCGGCCACGACGCGGACATTGACTCCTGTAAAGGTGGAAGTTCCTGGCCTGGTGAATCGTCTGTTCTGCAGCACCTCCAGTAATTCGGACTGCAGGCTCAGCGGCATCTCGGTGATCTCATGCAGAAAGATCGTGCCCTTTTCACAAAGTTCCAGCTTGCCAAACCTGGTTTGTGTTGGCGAGGTCGCGCCGACTCCCTCGTACCCGAACAGTTCCTTCTCGAGATCTTCGGGCAATGCTGCGCAATTCACTTTTTCGAATTCGAATCCGGAACGGGCAGATAATCTATGAACCAGGCGGGCGGTGGTTTCACTGCCCGCTCCACTCTCGCCGAGAATTAATACTGGTACGTCCGCCTCTGCCAACAAGGCCGCTTGAGCGCGGAGTTTGCGCATGATTGGGCTGATCCCAATGAAGAAGGTGTCATTGCTGACCGGCTCGATGTCATCGCTCGCGATATCAATTTCGGTCGCTTCACGCGACTCGGAGAAATTATGTTGGATGGCCATTTCAAGTTGGCGGTCATTGATAGGTCTGATGAGGTAATCGCTCACCCCCATGCGAATTGCTTCTTGCTTCCTGCCATCGTCGCCGGGGTGACCGATCATCACAATTGGCAGTCCAGGGCGCAGCCGGCGCAGCCAGCGCACAATGTGCAGACCATCCCCATTTCCGTACGGCAAATCCAGCAAGACCAGGCCTAGTCTCATCCCGGATTGGACTTTGTCCATCGCCTCCCACGCGTTGCCGGTGACTTCAAGCTTCCAGGAATTCGATTCTCCAAGCGACCAAATTGAACGAAGAACCGTGGAGTCGCTGCTGACGACGACTATTCTTTCGGTTTCGATCGTGCCGGTTATCACAGGCCACCTCCTCGGCAGGGCACCAGAGGACAAAGAGCTATTTCGGCTGGTTTCGACTTCATATCCATCATTTCAGGCAGAAAAAACATACTTATCTTGCCCTTCTCGTATGGCAATGCGGGAATACGGCTGCGTGGGTAGCAGCGACCATCAAAGTGTTCTTAGAAGAACTGTCGCGCGACCGGCGTAATGGGTAAAGGGATATCGGCAAACGGTCGCTGGGGCTCGTGGGCAGGAAGAAGCCTGAAAACATCGGGCAAAAGTCCCAAAGCGATGCGCTGACAGACCATTTCAGTGGGCTAAGACATGAGGCAGACCAGTGTAGTCGCCCGCTCAAGAGCAGACCGCGTAAGGAATGGATTGACGTTCGGCGAAGCTACAAGCCGGCTCGATATCGTCGGCGTTAACTTCTACTGCTACGCTGCGCATGATCGTGTCCAGAGAAAGGACCACGCGGAGGTCGTTCTTCTTGCGCACCAATACTCCCTCGACGCCAGCCATCACCCCAGCCATGATGCGCACTCTCTCGCCCACAACCAGGTATGGGTGCGGCTCGATTTTGCGCTCGCGGAGGCCGGAGCGTAGTGCATTGATCTCCAGGTCGGGCAGAGGCCAAGCTTCTCGTGAAGAGCCAACGATCGACAGCACGCCAGGTGTGCCAAGGACGGCGCCACGCGCCTGCCGTGCGATGCGGACAAAGACGTAGGTTGGGAACAGAGGCAGTTCAAGAACTACAGGGCGGCTCTTTTTCCATTGCCTGTTTGTGCGATAGAGCGGCAGGAAGGCTTCAATCTGGCGTTCAGCCAGGATTTCGGAGACATGCTTTTCGTGGCGAGGGGTGGTGTACACCGCAAACCACTGCGGCAAGGTATCAGTACCACCGCAAAGTGCCCCGATATCGTCTACGCTGCTTTCTCGCTCGCGGATTTCAGACACAGCTTCGCCATCCTTACTCGGAAAGTCCCTTTTCCACAGCCTCTTTGAAGAAAAGCCTGCCCTTCAAAGAGGCACCTCTTACATTCCGCGCCAACTCAGGAACCTGGGCCTATACAACCTGATTGGAAACCTTGAATTGCGACAGAACCGCATTCGCCGCATCGGGATAGAACTGCGCCGATGCAGCAAAACCACGTTTAGAAGCATCGCAGTACTCGCAGCGTAGAACTATGCCTTCGCCTTGCAGGTGCATTCCGGGGCTGGTGTCCGCCAGCCTGGGGAGCACAATCTCCATTTGGACTCGTGCTCCGATCGGCGGCATTGCGTCGGTCAGGACATAGATTCCGGCAGTGTTGATGTCACGGGTGACGCCCTGGCCGCTTTGCGGTTTCCCATCCTTGGGCGCCCACATGAAGAGCGCCGGAGCACTCAACGGGTAGCGTTTGGCTTTTCGTAGTTCAATAGTATTGCGCATGTGATCGTCGCTTTCACTTCATCCGCACCCGGTTTGCAGCGGACTTTTTAAGAGATTCCAATGTAGGGGATCGGGGAAATGCTCACAAGTGATCGAAACACCCGGAGCGGTCCTCCCTCTTTGAGCAGTGGAACGTTAGAGATACGGCTCTCGGTTAGGCTCGGGGCTTTCACTCTGTTTTACCGTGCCGATTGGTTAGGGTAGGGAATAGAGAAGTGTCACTCCGCTTGAATTAGAGTGTCCCAGTCCAAAATGTGTGGGTAGTCGCCAAGTAGTCAGTTGTTCAGAGAAGGAGCAGTTTATCGGTCGTCTTACCCCCGACCATGCTCTGACTATAACTTAAGAGCCGTGTTGTGATGGCCATCACAGATATGAAAGGATTCGCATTCAGTGAAAGTGAGCAATTTTGACCATCTGCAATTGAATCAATGTTCCCGCACATCGTAGCCGAAGATCTCCGGAGAATGGATCTGGCGATGCAGGATTAAACCATCCTCCGGAGCTACGGAGAATTGCAGATCTTCGTTCTCCGCAAGAACGAAGTTGTCTTGGGACCGAAGGTCCAAATCCGTTTCC
>Ga0182027_10012110_pt1 | contig 12136 bp, 10 predicted proteins | sample 712E1DmetaG_FD_121300 | JGI IMG/M metagenome (GOLD analysis project Ga0182027, IMG submission 121300) | Permafrost microbial communities from Stordalen Mire, Sweden - 712E1D metaG (Illumina Assembly) | ecosystem: Environmental > Terrestrial > Soil > Wetlands > Permafrost | place: Sweden...
AAGCCGGAGGGGATATTATTGCTTTTGTTGATGATGATGTTCTCCTTTACCCCGATTGGGCGGGAAAAATGGTAATGGCTTACAACGATGATTCCATTATCGGGGGTACCGGCCCGGCCATGCCGTTGTGGGAGGATCCCCGAATGGCCTGGTTCCCCGAGGAATTTTACTGGATAATCAGTTGTACTGCCTGGGACGCGGATGACCACGTGAAAGAGATCAGAAATGCTTGGGGCATGAACATGTCTTTCAGGCGGGAGGCGTTTGAAAAAGCCGGGGTATTTAATGACAAATATGGATTAAGCAATAATTCTAGAAAAAAATGGTTTGACCCACCATCAGAAGACGTTGACTTTTCTATAAGAGTTAGGGTTGCTACGAAAAAGCTAATTTACTTCTTCCCATCTGTTAAAGTCAAACATAGAGCGTATAAATATAGAATTAAGCAAAAGTTTATTATACAAAGGTCATTCAGTGTAGGATACCAACGACGGATGATAAAGAAATTATACTCAAATATCGAGGGAAAATCTAAAATACTAAAACAAGAGCATGTCTTATTAAGACGTATTTTAATAATTCTTATTCCCAAAGTAATAAGTGGGTTTTTCATTAAACCTCAATATTCATGGCATAGAATTAGAGTAATATTTACCTCTCTATTATTTGTTATAATTGGGTACCTTTATAGTTATGTCCCTTCATCAAATAAATAAATTGCTGATTAAGCGTAAAGGAGTTTGTTAATGACAAAATATTTAGTAACCGGCGGAGCCGGTTTTATCGGCAGTCATTTATCTGAGAGGCTGATTGCAGAAGGAAATCAGGTAACCGTTTACGATAATCTGGTTTCCGGCAGTAAAGCTAATATTAAACATTTGATAGGGAAGGCCGGGTTCCAGTTTGTTCAGAATGATTTATTGAATGAAACCGCACTGGTTGATGCGATGAAGGGGCATGATATCGTCTGGCATCTCGGCGCCAACACCGATATTCCTACCGGAAATAAAGTCACTGACCTCGACCTGAAAAATTGCACCATTGCGACCAGAAATGTTCTGGAAGCGATGCGTACCAATAAAATCGATAAAATTCTTTTCTCTTCTAGTGCTTGTGTTTATGGGGACGCTCCTCCCGTGGCATTGTCCGAATCATTTGGCCCGTTGCTGCCAATCAACCTGTACGGCGCCGGAAAACTTGCTTGTGAAGGTTTAATGAGTTCTTACAGCCATCTCTTCGGCATCAGGGTTACTATGTTCAGGTTTGCTAATGTCGTCGGCGCCAGAATGGGACACGGCGTAATATTTGATTTCATCCAGAAGCTCAAAAAGAATCCTGCCGAACTTGAAATCCTGGGAGACGGGAAGCAGGAAAAACCGTTCTTTCTGGTTGAGGACTGCATCGGCGGCATGGTTTGCGCCTTTACCAATCAGAAGCTTCAATGGGATGTTTTTAACCTTGGCACGGAAACCTTTACCACTGTAACCAGGATCGGTGAAATTGTTACTGAGGAAATGGGACTGAAGAACGTCAAATTCCGGTTTACCGGCGGACGCAGAGGCTGGCCCGGCGATGCCCCGGTAGTCCATTTCAGTGTGGCAAAAGTGAAACAATTTGGCTGGCAGGCGAGCCATACCTCAGATGAAGCAGTCAGAATCGCCGCCAGAAGATTATTAGGGAAGTAAAAGTGAAAATAGCAGTCACAGGCGGCGCGCGTTTTATTAACAGTAAATTTGCTAGAATATACTCAATTATATATTAGGGTATTAAATTGCGTAGCACGAAGCTATAAGATTATATTTTAGGGAGATTACTTTAATTGGGGAAGAGTGAGTTTTACTCCAAAGGATATTATGCAGGCTTAGCCCCGGAGCCCAGGTTCAGCAAAGTCCTGGAAATTGCCGCAAAACTCGGCGGTAAGAAATTATTGGATATCGGCTGCGGCGACGGTACCTATACGCTGGTGCTCAAGGATTTGCTGAAGACTGAAGAAACCGTTGGCATCGAAATATCGCCGGAAGCAGTCGGATTGGCGAAAGAAAAGGGCATAAAAGCCTATCAGTTGGATATCGATGAAGAAAAATTACCTTTTGAAGATGCGTCTTTCGATATCATCTATTGCGGGGAAATAATTGAGCACGTTTTCAATCCCGACCATCTCCTGGAGGAGATCAGGCGCACGTTAAAACCCGGTGGGAGGTGCATTATCACCACGCCGAATCTCGCCGGCTGGCCTAATAGGCTGTCGTTGTTATTGGGTTACCAGCCCTTCGCTACTTCGGTCAGCCCGGAACACGAAGGCGCCGGTAAATTATTGATGAAAGGCGCAGAAGGGCAATGGGGACATATCCGGGTCTTCACACTTAAGGCATTAAAGGAACTGGTGCAAATTCACTCTTTAAAAATTTTACAGACCGCTGGCTGCCCGGTGACGATTAATACCGCTTCGTCCAGAATATTAACCGGCGGCATTAAGACGATAGATAAAATGATGTCCGTATTCCCATCACTGGCTTCGCGGATGATCGTCGTCGTGGAAAAATAACTTCACTTAATATACCTGCTGCATGGAGGTAAAATGGCAAAGAAAGCTTTAATCACCGGCATCACCGGACAGGACGGTTCGTATCTGGCAGAGTTTTTACTGGCCAAGGGATATGAAGTCCATGGCATGATCAGAAGAGCGAGCACTTTCAATACCTCCCGTATCGACCATCTTTTCCACGACCCGCACGAGCAGGGGGTCAAACTGATTCTGCATTTCGGCGACCTGTCTGACGGCGGGCAGTTGACCAATCTGCTTTACAATGTCAGCCCCGAAGAAATTTACCACCTCGGCGCGCAGAGCCATGTGCGTGTCAGTTTCGATACGCCGGAATACACCGGTGATATTACCGCGCTGGGCACATCCCGCATCCTGGAAGCGGTAAAAAGAAGTGGTATTAAAGCCAGATTTTATCAGGCATCGAGCAGTGAAATGTTCGGCAGCACACCGCCGCCGCAAAATGAATCCAGTTATTTCCATCCCCGCAGCCCGTACGCCGTCGCTAAATTGTATTCATATTGGACGACGGTCAACTACCGGGACGGCTTTAACCTTTTTGCTTCTAACGGCATCCTTTTTAATCATGAATCCCCGCGCCGCGGCGAGACCTTTGTGACACGTAAAATAACCCGCGCCATTGCCCACATCCTGGCCGGGAAACAGGACTTTCTTTACTTGGGGAATCTGGCGGCAAAAAGAGACTGGGGTTATGCCCCCGAATATGTCGCCGCCATGTGGCAAATGCTCCAGCAGGAAAAACCGGGCGATTACGTTCTCGGCACGGGCGAATCGCATTCCGTGCAGGAATTTCTGGAAGAGGCTTTCAATTACGTTCAACTGGACTGGAACAAATACGTTAAAATCGATCCTGTTTATTTCCGCCCCACCGAAACCGACTTGCTCCTGGCCGACCCTTCCAAGGCCGTCAGAGAATTGGGCTGGGCACCAAAGGTGTGCTTTAAAGACCTGGTAAAAATCATGGTAGATGCCGATATGACTGCGTTGGGACTGAAACCACGCGGGGACGGCAAGGAAATTATCGCTAAATGCGGACTAAACACAATTGACCGTGCTTTAATCAATCCTACCGGGGGCTATGAGCGATGACAGTCCTATCTGCACAAAGAATTATGGTCACCGGCGGTGACGGTTTCCTCGGCAAATTTGTAGTAAAAAAGCTCATGGATCGCGACTGCACTGTGTTTGTCCCTACCATCGATAAATACAATCTGCTGGAAATGGACTCCGTGAAACGCGCTTTTACCGATGCCCGCCCGGACGTGGTCATTCATCTGGCGGCGAAAGTCGGCGGCATCGGCATCACCCGCGAAAAACCGGCCGAATCATTTTACGAAAATATCATGATGGGACTGCAAACCATGGAACAGGCCAGGCTGGCCAGTGTTAAAAAGTTCCTCGCTTTGGGCAGTGTCTGCGCTTATCCGAAAAACATTCCCGTGCCCTCAAAAGAAGAATATTTGTGGGACGGTTATCCCGAAGAAACCAACGCTCCTTACGGTCTGGCTAAGAAAATGCTGCTGGTGCAGGCGCAGGCCTACCGTCAGCAATACGGGTTCAATGCCATTTATCTGTTACCTGTTAACCTTTACGGCCCGGGCGATAATTTTAATCCGCAGAGCTCTCACGTCATTCCCGCGCTGATTAAAAAATGCTGCGATGCCATTGATAATGGCGATAGTTCAATCGTCGTGTGGGGCAGCGGCAAACCGACCCGCGAGTTTTTATACGTCGAAGACGCTTCCGAGGCCATCGTTCTGGCAACGGAAAAATATGATAAACCGGACCCGGTGAATCTAGGCTCGGGTTTTGAAATTTCAATATCGGAACTGGTAAACTTGATTACCCGTTTGACCGGTTTCCGGGGCAAATTAGCGTGGGATTCCTCCAAACCGGACGGGCAGCCGCGCCGTAAATTTGATACTTCCCGCGCCGAAAAAGAATTCGGTTTTAAAGCTAAAACAAGTTTTGAAGAGGGTCTCAAGAAAACGATCGATTGGTATAAAAAGACAAGGAGTATCCGCTAATGGTTGACCTCTCAAAAATACAGGAAAATATCAATGACCTGCTGCGGCAGTACTATGCCGGTCAGAAGAAGGAAGCTTTTGTGCCGGGGAAAACCAGAATCCCCCTCATCACCCCGCCGTACAATGCGGATGAAGTCATTGAGGCGCTTGATTCTTTGCTGTCCACGCGCGTCACCATGGGCGAAAAGGTCAAGAAGTTTGAGAGATTGTTCGCGGATTACATCGGGGTCAAACATGCCGTCATGGTCAATTCCGGTTCCAGCGCTAATCTACTTGCAATGAGTGTCCTCACCAATCCCGGCATTAAAAATCCCATCCGCCCCGGCGATGAAGTCATTACCCCTGCCGTGACGTGGTCCACCACCGTCTTTCCCATCATCAATTGCGGCGCCGTACCGGTGTTGGCAGACATCAACCTGAATGATTTCAGCATCAGCCTCGAGGGCATTAAAAAAGCCATCACGCCGAAGACAAAGGCCATCATGCCGGTGCATTTGCTGGGCAATCCTTGCCAGATGGACGGCCTGATGAATATCGCCAAAGAGCATAATCTGTACGTCATCGAAGATTCCTGCGAAGCCCACGGCGCCGAGTTTCAGCGTAAGAAAGTGGGCAGTTTCGGCGACATGGGCACCTTCAGCTTCTTCTTCTCGCACCACATCAGTACCATTGAAGGCGGCATGGTGGTCACGGATAACGATCAGTTTGCCGAACTAGCCAGAGGACTGCGCGTCTTCGGTTGGATTCGTGATTTGAAAGATAAGGATAAAATCGCTAAAAAGTACAATGGAATCGACCCCCGCTTTCTGTTCATCAATATCGGTTATAATTTCCGGCCCATGGAAATCCAGGGCGGCTTCGGCATCCACCAGATCACCAAGCTGGAGGAGTTCATCAATGTCCGGCGGATCAACGCCGAATTCTGGCAGAAAAGACTGAAAAAATACGCCACTTATTTCACTGTGCACGAACAGAAGCCCGGCACCCGCCACGTCTGGTTCGCCTGCGCCATTGTCGTCAACCCCAAAGCAGGTTTCACGCGCCAGGAATTATTAACCTTCCTGGAGAAGAAAGGGGTGGAAACACGCCCCATCATGGCCGGCAACATCGCGGACCAGCCCGCCATGAAACAGGCACATTACCGGAAATGCGGCACGCTGCCGAACTCCCGGTTTGTGAATGACAACGCGTTTTTCTTCGGCAACCACCAGGGCATCGGCAAAAAGGAACGTGAAGCAATTGTCAGCTATTTTGATGAATTTATGCAAGGGAGATAATATTCTGAGGCTGTCCGAAAATAATCGTTTCAAACAGTTTATATGGATTTTTGCCTTCGCAGGAATGACGAACCGAAGCAGACTACAGACTAATATTAAATGGACAAAATAAATGCTTGACAAATTAAGAGAAAAAACACGACCTTACATCCCTTTCACGTCGCTGAACACCGTCTGGCGGCATCTGGACGCAAAAGGAAAAACTCTGCTCGATGTCGGCTGCGGCAAAGGTGAACCGACCAAATTCATTAATCGCAAAGGAAAATACTTCGCGGTCGGTCTGGACACGTTTGAGCCGTATTTAAGAGAAGACGTCAAAGCTAAAATCCACAACGCTTACGTTCAGGGTGACGTCCGGCTCCTACCTTTTGCCGACCGTTCCTTTGATTCGGTTATCTGTCTGGAAGTCCTGGAACACCTAGAAAGAGCGGACGGCGAACTGCTGTTAAAAGAACTGGAACGCGTGGCGGCCAAACAGGTCATTCTCAGCACGCCGGTCGGTATACATAAACAGGGTGTTTATGACGGGAACCCACACCAGGAACATAAGTACATCTGGGACCCGGCGGAAATGAAAGCAAAGAGGTATAAAGTGAAAGGCATTGGGATGAGGAATCTGGGCGGTAAAGCCGGCGTGGAATCAAAGGATTCGGCACCGATACAGTTGTTAGTGAATATTTTATGGGTATTAACCAGTCCATTCACACATTATTTCCCAAAAATGGCCGGAGACATGGTTTGTATAAAAACGTTCTCCAAACAGTGAGTTAATAAAGATGAAAAAAATTTATATCGAGCCTGCGGGGAGATGGCATTCCTTTTTGACGCAGTTAAAAAACACACCGCCAGAAGGGTACGAATTCGTGACACCGCCTACTTCCTTTGATAAGGCAATTGGGCCTCTTCTTAAGAGTAATTTTGTCTATTTTACGCTTCAACGACTAATGCTGGAAAAAATGATACCGATGCATCTTGTTAAAGCCTATACAGAAGGACGCTTTAAGAAGATACCGTCAGATATAGATTTGACTTATTCCATTGGGCACGTGATTTATCGGCAGGAACCATGGACCGTGGCGGTGGAATGGGTAACTCAGCTTTTCGGTTATCAACCGGGTCATTTGAAAAGATACCGTAAATCGGTAGAAAAACTGCTGGTTTCCGATAAGTGCAAGAAAATAATTTGCTGGGGTGAGTTATCTAAAAATACCATTTTATTCAATCTGAACCGCCAATTATTGGAGGATAAAGTTGTCATTGTGCCACACGCCGTGAATAAAAAGAATTTTACCAAACAATTTTCCACGGATAAGGTCAAATTACTCTTTGTCGGTTCTGCCAATATACAGGGTGATTTTGAGCTTAAAGGTGGAAAGGAAGTGCTAGAAGCTTTCATCAAATTACGTCAGAAGTACGGCAATCTGGAAATGGTTGTCAGGTCAGACATTCCCGAAAAAATAAAGACTAAATACTCCGGCATAAGTGGCTTGCGTATGATAGAGGAAATAATTCCGTGGCAGGAAATGGAGCATGAGTTTAAGACAGCGGATATCTTCCTTTTCCCCGGTCACCACACGCCATTTATGACATTACTGGATGCAATGAGTTATGAGCTCCCAATTGTTACTACCAATGCTTATGCTAACGCAGAATTAGTTAGCGATGGGCAAACAGGCCTTGTGATAAATTGTTCAAAAAATGTGCCATATTATCTTGCTAAATATCTTCCGGATGGATGTTCACCAAAATTCAGAAAGGCAATACAGGTACTCGATAATGATGTGGTAGCAGAACTTGTGGGGAAAACCAGCCTGCTCATTGAGAACACCGATTTGCGGCGAAAGATGGGCAAAGCAGGGCGAGCGGAAATTGAGAACGGCAGATTCTCCATCAGTAATCGGAACGAAAAGCTAAAGAGAATTTTTGATGAAGCGACCACGTAATTGAATAGGAATTGTGATTGGTTGAAATGAAAATAGCTCAAATTGCTACATTGCATAGCCCGGATTACAGTGGTGTTCTTAGCGTTGTTATGAACTTGAGTAGCCATTTAAAGGTTTTGGGTAATGAAGTAGATATTTTAGCAGTAGACACTGCAAATAATTTCCCGCGAATTGAAAACGTCGCCGGTGTCACAATCAAACGTTTTAAAGCTAAGTCAATATTTAAGCGGGTAGTTCCTTATAGAGAATTTTCATTATTTTTAAAGAATAACTTGCGCGAATATGATGTTATACACGTTCATGGCTATGGTGCTTTGCCATGTCTCCTAGCTGCTCACGTTTTGCAAAGATATAAAGGTACAAAAGTTATTGTTTTTACTCCGCATTATCATACCACCAGTGGAAGAGTAAATAATATACTCAAGCTAATTTATGATTTTGGTTGGCTCAATAATCTAAAAATATTTGCCAAAATAATTTTCGTATCTAAATCTGAGCGAGATTTATTCTTCAAGCGTTTTGGAGAACAGGAAAAATCATCCGTTGTTTATAATGGGGTTAACCTTAAATTAATCCAAGAGGCTAAACCATTTGAAAATGATGATTCTATCATAATGTATGTTGGCGGATTACGTACCTATAAGAACATCGATAACATAGTCCGGACAATGACTTTCATGCCCGAGAAATATAAACTAGTTATCATTGGAAGTGGGCCTCAAGAACCGGCGCTTCGAGAAATGACTGCACGAATCGGATTGACCAATAGAATACAAATATTATCTAATGTCTCTACGCCTGATCTCTACCGCTGGTACAAGACCTGCCGCGTGTTAGTTAATTTATCTGAATATGAGGCTTTCGGGATTGTTCTGATTGAAGCACTTGCTGCCGGAAAACGGGTAGTGTGTTCGGATATTCCTTCATTCAAGGAAATTGCTTCAGAATTTGATGGTATTCACCCTGTAGCTGAATTTGGCCATAATCCTGAATTATTGGCAAAAATAATACAACAAATTGCCCTTTTATCATCACCGGTTAGCAATAATCTTCAGCGTTTAGATTGGGTCAACCTAGCAAGAGAAGTAAACTCAATGTACTGTGAATTAGATGGGGAAATTAAATACGGAGGAAGTAAATATGAGTGTTTTTAATCAAGATTATTTTAAAAATCGTGGGCTTTTGAAGAAAAGAGCTGTAACACTTAATCACTTTTGGATTAGATATTTTAAACCTGTTACGAAGTTATCTGCTAAACGTCCACGGTTATTAGACCTCGGTTGTGGTGTAGGTAAACTATTAAGGAGGGTTGAGCCTTATTACGAAACAGTTGGAATGGATATTTCAGAATGGGCAGTAGAATACTGTAACTCGAATCTTAAAACTACCAAAGTTACACAAGGTGATATCACCAATCTTTCCTCCTTTTCAGATGGATATTTTGATATTATTTGTGCGTTTGAAGTATTGGAGCATATCAAAAAAGAAGAATTGCCGGGCTGTCTCAATGAAATAAAAAGATGTTTAAAAAAAGGTGGGATATTATTAATCACAACCCCGAATCTATTATCCCCGCTATTAAAAGTTAAAAAATCCCAATGGCACGGATTTACGGATAAAACACATATCTCACTTATGAAACCTGAAGAGTGGGCAAAATTAATCAATAGCGTAGGACTAGATATGAAATATCAATATGGAAGCGGGTTGTGGGATACCCCATTTATACCCATCATTCCGGCTGTGATTCAAAAATATTTGATAGCGGCCCCCTTTATTGTGTTGTTTTCTGCCGGTTTAAGATTTCCTTTAAATATGAGTGATTCACTGATTATCGTAGCGAGTAATTAACTGAAGAATTTGGAGGAAAAGCAAAAAAATGTAATTATTAATAGAAACTATAATGGTGTTATACCGTGTAATTAAATGGGGCTTCCTTTCTAAGGATTTTCGGTATTATTTTCCACCAAAGCTGAAAAGAATACCAAGATGAACTATTAATTTAAAGGGTTGTCTTAACAAATGTCACGTTTATTAACGATAGTTGGCTTCTTCTTGGCTTGTTTTGTTATCGTTTTACAGATATTAACAAAAGTATTTCCGCTATGGGCTTATTTAATAGCGGTGGTAGTGCTCGGTGTGTCCTTAGCTCTTTTGATATGGCGATTCAAATCCCCCAGGTGGGTAAAATATCTGCTGATCGCATTTATAGCCGTCTTAATCACCTGTCTTTATTTTCTCGGGACGAGATTTAGCGTCCTTCCTTTTGGCGATGCTTACGCCCAGTACGGGTTGCTACAGGATGCTCTTAACAAAGGTAAATTGATGTCAGTATTCCCTACGGCCACAAATTTCACATCCTCGCCATCAGCCCAATTTTCTACCTATGGGGCATGGCCGGGTACACAGCTTCTCGGCGTTGCCTTTTCATATTCGACAGGAATAAAAGCTTTATACACAGCAATGTTGTTACCATTAATATGTAAGATGATTGCCGTACTCTTTATTTTCCTGTTAATGAATCGTTTAATGACTGATTTACAGTTAAATGCCGACCCATTTTTGGCCCTGATAATAGTAATAACCTCATCATGGTTAATGCTGCCACCTGATTTCTTCTATCAGCAATTCGCTCTGTGTTTTTGGTTTGCTTGTGTTTACTTGATTTATTTATTAATGGTCACACCACAGAATTCGGGACTTTTGATATCACTCCTGATATTAAGTTGTGCATTAGTTATTACCCACGGCAGTACTCCCCTGTTTTTGCTATTCTACCTTCTATTTTTAGCAATATTGTTCTTCATAAAAACACGGCGTTTCTTCAGGCCTAATATTCCGAATATTAAGACCGGTGTAAACCCCCAGTTATGGGTCGATCTCAGTTTGTGTTTTGGGGCTGTTCTTGGCTTTTGGTGGATTTATTTCTCCACGGGCATCTGGGCACAGATGCCTTCCAGGATTCAGTATTTATGGAATGCTATCACCACGGGCGAATTTCAAATCTATTCCTTCCAGGAATATGGGGCTTCCCCGCCCAAAATTGATTATCCTTTGTGGGGGACATTGGCTTTGACTGTCAGGGACGGTATTACCATCATAGGGGTCATTGTTGGTTTTATCTTCATATTTTTCAAATTCCGACAGTCGCATGCCCGAACATTTTTGCTGAGTTCACTGGTTTTCGCGGGAATTTTAACCGTTGTCGATGTCCTTTTTATAAAAGTAGCCACTTATCGCGAAATAGGTATGTTTATTCCGTTTTGGACTTTGTGCGCTGTGGCTGCATTTGCTCTTTGGGAAAGGTTTAATAAGCGTTTGGTAGTTTTATTAAACGCTGTTGTAGTGATAATAGTTGTTTTTGCCGCCTTAACCGGACAGTGGGGAAACAGATATTTACCGGTATTTCTTTACGATCCGAATGTAAGTGCGGTACAGTCCGGTGACCATTCTTTAGATTGGAAGTATGTCAATAATACTTTAGGTAATAAGTTAAATTTTAACATGATTGATAGAATAATTACTGATGAAAAATATGATGCGAGTCTTATAGTGCCAATAGATGATTGGACAAAGATCGAAGTTGCCGGTCTCAATGATACTCCCGTGTCTGATTCAACCGTAACCTTTATGTTCAGAGACTTTAATATTAGGCAAACTTATATTGAACAGGCTATGGGGATAAATTACGACCCCTTGTTTAACGCCACTAATTTCATAGCTGATTTGAATGCTCATTCAAATTTAATTTATACAACGGATACAACACAGGTTTGGATTGGAGGATATTAATTTTATCAATTCTAGATTTCGTTCCTTAATGTCAATAGAATGCGTTTTTCAAAATGAGACGAACGATAATACCAGGAGGAATTATGGGTGAAAAATCAAGAGATGAAAAATCCACTTATTATTCCACTCGCTTATGGGGTGAATCTGTTGGTGCATTAGACCGGGTTAAAAAGGTCATCGCTCTGGCTAAAACCATGCCGTCTTCTAAGATGCTTGACATTGGTTGCAGCGGCGGCACTTTGTCATTGCTTATTAACGATGCCGTTGGTGGTGACATCGTTTATGGTACCGATATTTCAGAAAGCGGCGTGCAGGAAGCTGAGCGCAAAGGTATTAAAGTCACCCAGGTGGACATTGATAGCAGTTCTCTCCCGTATGAAAATGATTTTTTTGATTTTGTCTATTGCGGTGATGTGATAGAACACGTATTCAACCCCAGTCATCTTTTGGATGAAGCTAACCGAGTTACAAAACCCGGTGGGTATTTGCTTCTCACGACACCAAATTTAGCAAGCTGGTATAACAGGATATTAT
>Ga0182027_10012112_pt1 | contig 12136 bp, 9 predicted proteins | sample 712E1DmetaG_FD_121300 | JGI IMG/M metagenome (GOLD analysis project Ga0182027, IMG submission 121300) | Permafrost microbial communities from Stordalen Mire, Sweden - 712E1D metaG (Illumina Assembly) | ecosystem: Environmental > Terrestrial > Soil > Wetlands > Permafrost | place: Sweden...
CATCATCGACGGTTTCCAGGCCTATCAGGGCCCTGGCGGGCGGATGGTCGTCATCATGCAGATGAACGACACCGGCGAGCGCTTTGCCGGCGACAACTTCGTCTCGATCAGCACCGGAGACGGAAAGTGGAGCGTCCCGGTGAACGTTACCAACAACGCCGGCCGCAAAACGTTCCACAACACCGGGACCAGCGCGCAGTCGAACGTCGCGGTGGCCACCAGTTGCCTGCCCGGCCCGGGCGCCATCGCCTTCGACCGCGACGGCCACCTGCTGCTGATAATGGTCAAGGGAGAGTACACAATCGTCCTGGCCACCGCCTTCGGCGTCAACACCGCCGGCGGCGACACCATCACTCCAACGCTGCGCTTCCTGAAGTTCTGAATGATCCGTACGGAGACTATGAAGGTCTCGCAGCGTTCGAAGCAGGCCTGAATTAGTCAACTCGGCGCGCCCCTGGGGGCAGAAGCGGACAGGGTCGGGCTTTGGGGTTTGGGGGTCGATGGCGGACGTAATAACAAGCTCGGTTCCGAGCGGTGCGTCCTCACGCCATGGGATGCCGACTGGGATGCAGGATTGGGACGCCGTGATGTTCTCGCAGATAGGAGGAGGATTGACGGCACTCTTTGTGGCGGCGTCGTGCAAGGAACCTTTGCCGCAAAGGCAGCAAACTGAATGCGGTGCGACTTCAACCTGAGTTCCCATTACGACGGGCAGCGCAAAGTTTGCCGAAGAAGCTTCTTGGCTACGAAGATTGATGGAGCAACATCGGCATTTTCAGCCCAGTCCTCGACACAACTGGCGCACAGTGCTTCTACTCGAAATCCATCAGGGCCGGCGCAGCCTGCGATTGAGGCCCTCGCCCCGAGATTCTGTGCGCCGACATGATTCGGCAAGAAACGTCGGCTTGCTTTAGGCGACTAGTCAGAGGTCGCAACCGGGATTCGAATCCCGTATCGTGTTTCTGAACCCTTGCTAGGAAAAAGCGGGTAATAGCACGGGGACATTCACTTACAGATGCATCGGCCGAAGAATCCAGAACCGAGCAAAAGCAGCGAAATGTACCCGCTTGGGCAATATCTGGGCAATATAAACTCGGGCCTTCCAGCCCTCGCTTCGAGAGCATTATCGACCTGTTGCGCCGGACAGTGGCGCGTCGGGTGCGCTAGCCCGGACGATCCAGCGCCGGGGGATGGTTCGACTAAACGGCCGCAAAGAAACGCGCCTAACGGCCAAAGGCAGACGGTTTAGTGGCGGTAGATCGTTGAGACGGTGCCTGAGCGGCAAGCGGCCCACGGCTGGCGCGCCTCTCGCCCTGCAGGGGACGTGAGTGGCGGCTCCAGTCTTTCGCTTTGAAACCGCCACCGGATCCACGGGGCCATTCATCTGCGGAAGCGCCACCCGATCAATCCTAAGCCGAGCAAATGCAGCGAAATCGTCGCGCCTGGGCAATATCGGTCATGGCCCATTTGGGTCCGGCGTGACAATGCTGTCCAGGATTCCCATGACCTCCTTGTCCGATTCATCCGAAGGGGCCCCGGGCCGGGTAAGCTCAAACGTGTAATGTCCCTGAGGCCCGTACCCGACCTGGTTCCAGTAGGCCATCTGCTCCCCATTTGGCGTCATGATCTCCAGACGGCATCGCGACCAACGTACCGGTCCGGTCTCAAACAGCTTGCTCCAACTCAGCTTGATTTGTTTTCCATGCCACGCCCTCTCTAACAGCGTCTTCACCCTCGTCGCATCCTCGTTCAGGGGCTGTTTCAGCTCGTCCTCCGACGACAGCGGGGGGGCCACCGAGACGTTCAACTGCGCTCCGCTCACGGCTTGGCGGTAGACCGTGCCCAACAGGGTCCCAATCTTCTCGCCAATGGAGTTCTGCGACCAATCAAGTCCCAGGCGCAGTTGATAGGCCCCGTTGCCTCCGCCAAACAGTAAGAACTTCTTGTCGCTCGGATCCCGTCTTGCGAACCGCGCGGCAACTGCCGAGCTGAATACGTGCTGGTCGACGTGAATTGCCGGTGCCGCGCCGGCCGCCGCTTCGCGGACCCGCGCTGTAAACTTGAACGTGCCGTCCGAGCTCAGCTTGCGATACATCCCGGTCGTAGAATCGACATCGGCCGTCAACCGCAGCGATTCGCCCCGTGATTCGATCACGAGACGATCTTTATAGAGGGCGCTTGCGGCCGCCTGGAACCCCATTCCAATCACCCCGGCGAGCCGCAAGCCGCCGTCTGGATTCGGCGCACCGTCGAGCCTCATTTTGCGTGTCACCGTCACTTTCATCCCCGACACCTCGAACTCGTGACTGTCGGACCAGGTATCCTCTGGACTAACCGCTTCTGCAGAATAAGGCAGCAGCAGATTCAGGGTCAGCGTCTTGTTCACGGTGTCGTCACCGAAAAACGCCTCAATCCATGCGTCCTGCTTCGCCCGTTGGGATCGCTCCATCTCATCCTTGCTCAGTTCATTCCGAAACTGATCCATGATGACGTCGATGCCCCGCACGGCCAGCAACTCTCCCTGAGGGGAAACCACGATCGTGAAGGGGCGCTCGATCAACGATCCGCCCAGCGCCCGAAGCCGTTCGAGACTGGCAATTTTCTGGGCAATTCCCGGAGGCTGTTGGTCCGCCGGCTGCTCTCCCAATGCCCTCAGCCTTGGATTGCTTGCCATGATCTCAAAGCGGGTATCCCACACAAATGTCTCCCCCGGATTCACCACTTCCTGAGACCCGAATTGCTGCAAGCTGGGTTGGACCTCCCTGCCCACGGTCGTTGCGACCCGAATGAAAGCATAGCTTACCGTAATCACTGTGTTCCCGTCAGAATCCCAGTCCTGGATTCTCCAGTCATAACCGGTTTCCCTATCGGTGACCGTCTGTTTCGTTGGGGCGAAACCTGCACTAAGCTTCGCGTCCATGTCTGCGTCGGGGCTGAGTTCTGTCGGCGGCTGGTTATCAATCATCGTTTCCGACAACGTGATTCGCAGGTAGTCGCCAGGCGCAGGGGCGAAACGAAGGGTCACAGATTGCGGCTCGGGGACCTTGGCGTCCGGTTCATTGGCGAAGGCAGTGCAGAGGATTAGGGTTAAAAGCACCAGTGTCTTCATGGCGTGACTCCAAGTATGTTGCGGAATGTTTCGACTGCCGGAAAATCGGGGGCGATTCGCTCGGCCCTGGAGAGGTACCGGCGGGCGGCGTCATCCTTCTTTTGGTCGTGCGCCCACCCCACGAGCAAGAGCAACGGTCCCGGATTAGAGGGTGCGAGCTCCAACGCCTGCTGCACAAAACCATCCGCCGCCGGCAAATCATCCTGGCCCAGAGCCAGCATTGCTTGAACGGTCAACACGCTGACGCGCGATTGCGGGTCGGAGGCCGGTGAGTTCAATACGTCAACCGCATCTTGGCGGGCCGCAGCGAGGTGCGCCTCCGTATCTCCGAGCCCGGCGACCCCAATCTCGGCGAATGCCATCGCCGCTTCAATGTAGGGAAGGTCTGCTTCGAGTTTCGATTGCGATCGCGCCTTTTCAATCAGCTTCTTCCCCCTTACCACGTAGCCTTCGGCTATCTCCATCATCCCAAACTGCACATTCGCCAGCACCGACTGCGGGTCGAGTCGCAGCGCTTCTCTGTAGGCCGCCCGGGCCTCTGGAGTTCGTTCAAGGGCGACCAGCGCGTTCCCCTTCAGGATGTGCGGATACGGGTTCTCCGGCTCCCGTTGAATCGCCATCTCCGCATCGGAAAGTCCCTCCCTGGTACGGCCGGTAAGAAAGTGGGCTTGGAATCGCAGGCTTGATGCCATCAGCACCGTGTCCGAATCATCCGGGTCCAGCTCAAGCGCGTGTCCCGCATCGGTCAGCACCGTCTCGTACGCGCGCTGTTGGAGGGCAATCATCGCCATCAGGTTCCATGGTTCCGGATCGAAGGGATCGGCCGTGACCAGCTTCTGTAGCTCGGTGCTTGCCCGCGCAACGTCACCGCGGCGCAGGAGCGCCAAGACCGCTGCCACATCCATCGTGCTCGCCTGCCGCCGGGTCCCTGCCGGCACGACCAACCCCCGACCTATCACGGAGCGCACCATTGATCCTGCCCCGTCCCGACTCGCAGCGCGCACAGTTTCCAACTCCGGCTGGTCAGTGACGAGCCAGGCACGCGGACTGGCGGTAGTGCGCACGCTAACTCCACCCATGAGGTAATAGGTACGTCCTCGTGCTTGATCCTCCATCACTTCCACCTTCAGGCCCTTGTACGAGGTGGGTAGCTGCACCTTCTGGTAGGGCAACGCGGCCAGGCGCGCGATCCAGGGCGAGTCAACCTGCAGCCTCTGCCAGGTCTTGGCCAGGAGCACCAGGTCGAACAATCCATGCAAATGTTGGAACTCCGCATGATTGAGCTCCAAGTCAGGCAACGCCTTTGTCAGGCCGGCAGCCCATCGATCGGCCGTCGCCTCCACCTCTCCAGTGCCGAGCAGGCCCTCGTGCGACAGCAGCATCTGCTCGGAAAGCACTTGCATGCCCGTGTTAAAAAGGACGAGCGTGCCATCTGGAGAAAGCTCGATGTCCCCGGTTTGCAGCGGGGACGGGTAAAACCAAAACCGGTCGCAACCATCAATCTGCTCCTGTTGGGCCGCCTGTCTCAATAGATCGATGTAACTCTCGTAGCCAGGTGATTCCACCTTTTCGAGGTTGGCTCCCATCCGTTTCATCAGGTAGTCGGCGTCGAGCATCACTTGCGCAAAGCCGGAATCAGTCGGCACGCCCCCCACACGCACATGCTGCTCGCCGGCAACGTCAGACGGATCCGGATCGAGGCTGCAGAATGGAGTCGCATTCTCCTTCCACACGGTCCGCACTCCGACCACCAAGTCATCGATCGTCAAAACGGGCGCCCCCGGAATCAGTTCGCCGATCAGCAGTACATCGTCGTGGGCCCGATCAAGCTGGTAGCCGGCAATCCGGGATATCTTTCCCGGCGTGCGCAGTTCCGCCGGCAGTTGATCCCAGTTTTCGGCGTAGCGTTCGGCTGCCGCCACCAGGGCGCGCAGCGAGATCAGCGTCAGTTCGCCAAGGGTTCGCTTGGGGATCGCAGTCTGGTAGCCCGCCTTCAATTCACGAATGTATCCCCCGACCAACTTCGCGCGCTCCGCTGGTTCCGTCGCGTGCTCCAGCAAGTCTGCCAGGCGGATCAACCCGTCCCTGTCCTCGGCGAAGCCGCCATTCTCCAGCATTTCCCCGAGCAGATTGTCGTTGAAACGTATCTTCACCCCCTTTGGCAGCTCCTCCTGGAGTCCGTGGACGACTTGTTCCACCGCGTTGCTGATCCGGTCGGCTTGCGTCACTGGAGCCAGCACTTGAAGTACCACCGCGCTGGCATCGGCCAATCGGCCCGTCCGGAAGTCCTCGGCCAACCGCCGCCGTTCTGGTCCCACCTCGACCTCCTTCTTCTCCGGATCGGTCGAGTAGGTCACTCCCAGCGAGAAATCCCCGGAGACCTTGTTTTTGGCATACTCGCCGGTTGCGGCCAAACCCACCGACACGGACACTTCAGAAAACTTCACGCCTTCGCCTGGTCTTTGCCCGGGTTCCAGTCGCTCCTGCTCGAGAATGCTCATCGTCCGCTTGGACGCCACCTCGCCGTGGCCCGCCTCCGTCCCGCTTTCCAACGTCACGGTGTAGCCGGATCCGCACGTCACCTTCTTGAAGTCCAGGGCCGACTGAAAGATCTGCGGAACCAGCTGCCCCTGGATTGCCTCGGCGGAGGCCGCAACCGCCGAAGGCTCCGCCCTCACCAACCCGCTCTCCGCGGTCTTTTGGCGAAACAGGTCCATCAACTTCAGCGTCGCCGAGGCTCCCGGCAACGTGCGCGGATCAACGCCCATCGCATGCAGGAGAGCCTCTTTGTCCCGATATTCAAGTTTGATGGCGATGACCCGCTGTACCATCCGGTTTTCGATTCCGACCTTCACTTGGGGGCCGATGTTGAAGGCAGCGGCGATGGTCTTTTCTTCGGGATTGATGCTCACCTTCAGCGACATTGCGCCGACCCCATTCTTCGACTTCTCAAGCGAGAACCCGCTGACCGGTTGTCCATTTTCTTCGCCGATCTGCACGCTCGGATGCAGGAGCCAGCTCGAGCGGGAGTATCCGCCTGAGATCTCCGCGTTGGTTTCGAAGGCGGGATTCTCGATGATCCGCGCGAGTCCCTCATTGGTGTGCGTCTGCGGAAGCAACGTGTCGATTTCCGCGCGGGCTCCGGGGTCAGGGAAAAGATCGGGGCCCAGAGCGGTGGCAACGGCCGTGACCACCTGGTGGTCGTCCGGAGGCGAATCAACCTGCGCGTGCAGGTTTGAAAAAACAATCGCCACCGCGAGAACACCCGGGAAGCGATGCTTGGATACTCTCATGGATTTCGACGATTCGGCGTCAGACCGTGGCGATAACTCCTCGATGCGCTGCTGTTCTCCCCCGGGCTCTAGGGCACCGGGGCATCCAGCGCCGTCACTTCCCGCACCAGCGGACGAAAAATGTCCTTCCGGGGAAAAAACACAACGGCCACGGGGCAAGTCAGCGCTTGCGTGACGAACCGGTCGGGCGCAGGCTTGTGCACCACGAATTCGACGATCCAGGCGTCACCTTCTTTTACCGCCCGCACTGCCTCCAGCCGGTATCCGCCGGTCGGACGCGGGCCGCCGCTGACAACCACGACGGTGCCGCGCATGAAATCCGGCGCCGGCGGCGGCTTCCGGTTCAGGTCATCCACCCAGAGTTTTCGCCATCGGTGTTCATCGGCAACATTCCAGGCCGAAGGTTCGCCGGCAAAGTATTCGTTTAGATTGGCCGGCCATTGGAGCGCTGGCGACACGATCAAGATTGGATCTTTAGTCGCTGCGCAAACCGACAACACAGAAAGGCAGAGCAGGACGGCGATTCTCACGGCAAGAATGGCAGGCTCAACGCAGGCCTGAGTGAAATTGGATCGCAGGCGTCCCCTCTCACCGGGGCGCGCCGTCATGCTCTCGGCGCTGCTCCTCGCGGCGGATTCATCATGCGATAGAATACCCAGGGCGCAGCAAAGCACAAACCCGTTGCTCAGATCCCATTCCGGAAGACACCGGCCCCCTCTTCAGGACAAGGCAAATCAAGACACTACTCAATGTTCCTTCCGTCCGCAGTCCTGCCCCGGCTCACAATCAGCGGAACGTCGGCAAAAACCTTGGTCCCTCCGCCAAGATAGAGAAATGTGACATCGCCTTGGGATAGCGGATCGATGGAAAGTTTTTTGAATTCTTCCGCGGTGATATATGCCGGGGCGATGTCGCTCAACTGCCCTGGAAAGTCATTGTTGTGGTCATTGCTGTACATCATGCATCCAAGCACCAGCTGTTTGGCATTGGAAATACCCCGGTGCTGCTTTCTGTTAATCTGACTTTCTTTGTGGGATCCATAGACCGCCTCACCTCGCTCCAACCACGCCACTTCTGTTCCATCCTTCAGTGTGCGGGTGTAGAGCAGCCAAATGAACTCCTTGCCTTCAACATCCTCCAGGGAATCACCGCCGAACGTGAGCGCCAGACTGTGAAGCCCGAAAATATAATCCTTCCCAGGTACCATCGAACACTTGCCGTCGATAATCTCTGACACGCGCAATCTCACGCCAAAAGCATCGTCTTGACGCCGCGCGAAACTAACGGCTTCTTCGCTCGCAGGGAGTGGCACCACGACGCCACGAAAAAGGCAGACCGGGTTTTCGTCCGCCCGTGCGAAGCTCGTGACGAATGCCACGAAAAGAAGAGCGAGTATTTGCGCGCCTCAATCGAGTACAACTCGGGCACAGCTAACGCACGTGGAAATCACCCATCACGCCCCGCGTGATTCTGCGCCTGAACCGTTGCGTGGGCAACTCGTGCGCATGTACGAGGCGTGACCGACGGCCGAATCGGGAGCGATGGCTGGCGTTTGGCAATCTGCCGCTTCCGCGCTCGCGCCCAATCAGCGTACTGAGGGTGGAACTGGTCCCCGCAGGCTTTCAGCGGAATAGCCAAGGCGAAGTGAGACCGCTTAATCTTCTGGAGGACGTTTGCTGGGGCAAGATCAAGGCGCTGTGCCATTGGGGGCTTCGTCGCTGGAGTGATTCGCTACGCCAGCAGCCGGCGTGCCGCTGGTCGGCGTCTGTAGCGGCGGCTTCGGCCTAACTTCTGCGCTGCCCTTATTCATTTCGATTTCTCGTCTCTTTGCCTCAGCAAGTGAAGGCACACTCCACGCTTCTCTAGTCCAGTCAGTGATCGCGTCGTCAACGGGATCCAAGTGCCATTGAGGATCGGGATCATGCGTCTTGTACTGGGTACCGAATCGCTGGTTCCGACCAATTGACCCCAGGAACCTATCTTCGCTCGCTGCGGCAAGCCACTTTGCTCTTCTGATCCACCCGCCTTTTTCGTCACCATGGACGAAGATGGCCGTGATACAGAGCTCGTGGCACAGCAGAAAATCTTCCGGCTGTCTCCCGTGCTGCAAAATCATCGCTGCACGAAAATAGTCTTCCCCTGCCTTCAATTCTCCAGCGCGGTACATCTCCATCACTCGCTTCTGCCGCTGGCTATCTCTTGGTCCCACGACGCTCCAGTCTATCGGGATCCGCTGGCGATCGGACTGATCTTCGGAGTACATTTTCTCCAGCTCTGGATTCACGGCTGGCGCGGGGAAAACATCTGCTGCTCGGCACGCCATGCACAGAAGCAGAACGACAATCCATTGGGCGTACCAAGCGCATTTCATGGTGTTTGAATCGGATGGGCCGAACGCTACCAGCCTGCCAGGAGGCGAACGGGCGCGACTCGTGCGCAGGCACGAGGCGTGCACGACACCCTAATTGACAGCGATGGCTGGCTAGGCATTTTTTCGGATAGGCGGAGGAGGTCTGACTCCGCGCCAGATAAGAAACCCGAGCGGCCAGGTCGCGAAGCAGAGGAAGGTGATCCAGACGGCGCTTCTTCCTCTTTTTGCGGCGTCGCGTGCGACCCACAGCAGGCTGCCGACAACGGCGAACGAAAGTAGACCGAGCGAAAGGAATGCGAATGCTTCGTTCATGGTTGGGATTGGGTGATGCCTTCTTCTTAGTTCAACGCTAAGACGAAGCACGACCGACGGCTGGCGCGACCGGTGCGTCAGCAGCGGGCGTGCGAGCCAAGGTCGTTGCCTCCTGCGAATGGGTTAGCTGGCCTTTCGGCCTCTGACAAACTCAGTTTCACTGTAGCGTGGTGGTGTCTCGACTCGATGCCCGCGGCCAAGAGCTCGCCCCGAACTCGCTCCAATGCTGTGAGCAAGTATTGCCGCGCAGACACTGAGTATTCGGAAGGCACGGAGTATACTCGGATGTCCCAGTAGCCGAAATATTCGGCATAGGCGATGTGAAACAGGGTGATGGACCCGCGGGCTGCCAGTCGCTTCTGCCACTTTGAAGCCCAATACTCGTCTCGCCATTCGAACCAAAGTCTTGCATTTTCAGCCTGTGGGATGGCGTTGAGGGCTTCGCAGATCGCCTTCGCCCCGAGCGGATAGGAGAACCCCTTTGGCAACTTTTCCTTTCGAGCTGTCGGAATCAAGTCCATGGATGCAGCTAACGCTACCGACGAGGCAGGAGCGCCGGCTGGCGTGACGGCTGCCCCGCAGCTGGCATGCCAGCCAAGCGAATTGCCTCCGGCGGCCGGGTTCGCCAAAGTATTCATAGCTTCAGTCATCGCTTCGGACGGATTTCCAGATCCGTCCCTTTCTTTTCATAGAGATAGTAGTAGCACCCGCGGCCGTCTTCAGTCGCCGCCACAATGATTCGGGGACCGATGGCCTGCCAAAAATAGACTGACCCGCTCTTGTCTGTGAATACGCCATGCAAATCATAGAAGACCTGCACCCTTTCTTTTCCGCTTTTTCCGTCTGGCATTTCCTTTTCGGCAAGGAATCCCAGCTCTCCTGATTCTCCACGTTTTTGTAGGTCGGGCGGCAACACCGTGTAACTCTGCGCATTCCTCAAGAACGCGATGAAATCCTCTCGCGGCACGCGAAAATCGAAGGATGGTCCGTTTGCAAAGGCGATGACGTCATCGGCCGTCGGTGGTACAGCAGGGCGTGAGAAATGCAGGTCCGCCCGAGCGATGAGCGACGCGAGAAGAAAGAGCAGGGCGTAACGGCTCATGGTTTTATGGCATTAAGGTAGGACGGCCGGTTTCCCCACGACCCCCTTGCTGATCCCGGCGTGCGCTTTTCCCTCACCGGCTGCTCAAAAGAGAGCGCACGCAGAAGAGATGGGGTGATCATCGGGGTGCCTCCGTCGCAGCCACGATTTCCGATCCGCGAAAAACTGTCAATGCATGGGCATGTTCGCGCAGCCTCACAATGCGGCTACTCAGATTCTGCCGAACGCCACGAAACTGCAGCGCCGGGCATCATTTGCCTGCGGCTACTTTGAATACTGGGTATGCGTGGGAATCGGGTGAACAACCACGGTGCCATCAATTGTATCCCACATGCTCGGGAGTCACGGAGCTTCCTTCATCGTGACGGTTTTGGTTTGAAGCTGAATCGCCTCGCCTTTTTGCCATGCATCCGCGCCCGGCTGAATCGCCGGCGCGCCGATGTCGGCGCGACTCTTTTTCTTCTCATCCGAGGGAATGCCACACTCCTTGTCGTAGTCTGCGATGAGTTGCGGGTCGGCCTGGCCGTCCGCAGTGAAGGCCATCATGAGCTGCGGGATGCCGAGCGGCACTTTGTCGCCGCGATCCACCTGCCATGTGTACCAGGTCTTGCCGTAGGTGCCGACCAAACCCTTCATGACTTCCATTTCGGCAGCCTCGGCAATTCGAGGTGCGATCAACTGCCCTGACTTAACCTCATAAACGTGGCTGTGCCAAAGTTTCTTTTCCTCGGTGGCAAGCGCCTCGAAAAGATTGGAACTGATTATGTATTCAATACCGACGAGTCGCGCATGCTTCTTGTCGGAGTCATAGATGACGCACTGACGAATATCCCTGTTCACGTGAGAGCAGTAGTGTTGGGCTATCACCTGACGGTGTATGTCGCCGCTGTAGAAATGGAGGCCGCAGACATGCTCGTCGATAGCCGACAACGGTGCTTCGCGCTGGAGGAGCTGAGCAACCGGTTCCGAGACGGTGGACCCAACAGCGGGAATCGCCGAACACTCGGGTGTATCGTCAAGTGCAGGTGTCCGCCCTTTTGCCGCTCCCAAGCCGACGCAGGAAGTAATCGCTGCCGCTGCCAACGATGCCGTTCTGACAAAACCCCTCCGAGAAATAGGGATGTTACAATCTTCAGGTAATGTTTTCATATGGAAATGTCCGTCGCTTTCAAAGTGCCACTTCAAGATGCCGGTCGGTGGGCTCATCTAACGTCTTCAGGATGGTGCCGTCGTACGGGTTGGCTCATTGGCAGGCCGGGGTTTCGTCTTTTTCGATGGGGATGGCAGCGGGAATTGGATGCTTTCGGCGCATTTGCTCTAAGGCCTGAGTACGATTTTGCCGGATCATATTTTCCATCATGGGCGAGTAATAGGGCTCATTTTGCTTCTCCATCTGGCGGCGGATCTCCCGGAGAGCAGGTCTTGCAGCTGGCGGACTCGCTCGCGGGTACGATACGGCGAGTTCCGGAGCGGACCAATGGGGTGTAGTCCCACTGCATGGTCATGCCCCATGAACCCTTGTTTGCCGTACTGTTCACGCCCCATACAGTCTGATGAAAGGCTGCCGCGCCTTTTCGCGTTGCAATTTCTCCCCGAAGATCGAGATGGAAACGCGGGCTTGATTGATATCGGACAGGCGGACTTGAGTTGCCGATCCATTTGAGCACATTGAGTCGGTTCCTAGTTAGTTCTCCGAATTGGCAACTGACGTCAACCCGCCGGCGTCCGGTCCAACGATCTGGTTTGGCTTCAAATGGTTCATTCTGGGGACCAGTGTGGATCGAGACTTTTGAAATGGCCTTTGGGGCAGGTGCCACCACCTGTGGTCGATATATTCCAGTGCGTCGGACAATAGAAACACTCACACGACTCGCAGAATCCAGCATCATCAAAGAACTCGGCGGCCTTTATCTTCGCTCGCTCATACGGTGTCACAAATGCAGCAGCAA
>Ga0182027_10012113_pt1 | contig 12135 bp, 8 predicted proteins | sample 712E1DmetaG_FD_121300 | JGI IMG/M metagenome (GOLD analysis project Ga0182027, IMG submission 121300) | Permafrost microbial communities from Stordalen Mire, Sweden - 712E1D metaG (Illumina Assembly) | ecosystem: Environmental > Terrestrial > Soil > Wetlands > Permafrost | place: Sweden...
CTGGCGCAAGGCTACTGGATGCTCTTTGGCGGCGCGCTGATCCTTTCGATGGGCAACGGCCTGGTCGAAGCGGTCTGCAACCCGCTGGTCACGACGATCTACCCCGACCGCAAAATCCAGAAGCTCAACCAGTTTCACATGTGGTTCCCCGGCGGCATCACCATCGGCGGCGTGCTGTCCTACTTTATCGGCAATCTGCACCTGGCCGACGCCGTCTCCTGGAAACTCAAGCTGGGGCTGATCCTGGTGCCGGCCGTGATTTACGGACTGCTGTTCACCATGCAGCGCTTTCCCGCCACCGAAAGCCACCAGTCCGGCGTCAGCTTCGGCGGCATGTTCAAAGAGGCCTTCGGCCGCCCGCTGTTCTGGATGTTGCTGCTGTGCATGTGCATCACGGCCTCGCTCGAGCTGGGGCCGGGCCGCTGGGTGCCGGCCGTGCTGACCGCCGGCGGCATCTCGGGCATCCTGGTGCTGGCTTACGGGAACGGCCTGATGGCCATTCTGCGCTTCTTCGCCGGACCGGTCGTCCACCGGCTTTCGCCCACCGGCGTCCTGCTCGGCTCGGCGATCGTGGGCGGCATCGGCCTCTTGATGCTGAGTTTCGCCACGACCACCCCGATGGCCTTTGTTTCCGGCACGGTCTTCTGGGTCGGCGTCTGCTATTTCTGGCCGACGATGATCGGCGTCACCTCCGAGCGCGTGCCCAAGGGCGGCTCGCTGGCGCTGGCGCTGATGGGCGGCATGGGCATGCTGATCGTCGGCACGGTGACCTCGCCGCGGATGGGTGACATCGCCGACCGTTACGCCCACAAGCAGTTCGACCAGGCCAAGGTCGCCCAGACGCTCCAGAAGGTGGTGGCCACCTACCCGGCGCTCGCGGCGAAGGCCAAGGGCGACACCGGCAAGGATATCCTGGCGGCGGTCGCGGATGCCCAGAAGGTGCTTGACGCGCGGAAGAGCGCCGGCAGCCTGCCCGAGATCGCGACGGCCAACGCCCTGCGCGACGCGATCAAGAATGGCATCACGTCAAGTGACAAAGACAAGAAGCAGCCAAACTACAAGCCAACCGTGGCGGATGAGGCCAAGGCCGAACTGGACCCGGCCGACAACTACGGCGGACGCATTGCATTCCGTTACGTCGCCCCCTTCGCCCTGATCATCGTCCTCGTCTTTGGCGGCCTGTATGTTTCGGACAAGGCGCGCGGCGGCTATAAGGCCGAGAAGATCGTGTAGGAAGCGGGCTGAACCGCAACCAAATGCGGAATACGGTCTCGAAGACCCACTGGGCCTTCTCACTTGGAATGCGGAATAAAGAAAATGCGGTAACTCTGCCGTAATTTTGATTGGTTCGAAGGAGACTCGGAAAATGCGTAAGGGAATGAACGCCGCCAAAGCGCTGGCGATGATCGCGCTGCTGGCCGGCATGGTCCTGGGCGCGTATGGCGCGGACGAGGCGAAAAAAGACGCCAAGGACCTCGCCCCGCTCGAACTGCAACTGCCCAAGCCGATCTTCATCGGCACGCCCAAGAATGTGACCCCCTCGCCGCACCTGGAAATGCCCTCCGCCAAGCCGCGCGAGCCGTTCCTGGCCCCCAAAGGGACGATCAACCTGGCCAAGGGCAAGACCGTGACCAGCAGCACCAAGGATCCGCTCACCGGCGAGCTGGCGATGCTGACCGACGACGACAAGGCCGGCACCGACGGCACGTTCGTCGAGCTCGACCGCGGCCTGCAGTGGGCGCAGATCGACCTGGGCCAGCCGGCGCAGATCTACGCCATCGTCATCTGGCACTTCCACTCGGACGTGGGCCGCATCTATCACGACGTGATTGTCCAGGTCAGCGACGACCCCGATTTCATCAAGGACGTCAAGACGGTTTACAACAACGACTACGACAACACGGCCGGCATGGGCATCGGCAAGGACAAGGAATACTTCGAGAGCTACGAGGGCCGCCTGATCGACGCGCACGGCGTCAAGGGCCGCTATGTGCGCTGCTACAGCAACGGCAACACCTCGAATGAAGAAAACCATTACGTCGAGGTGGCCGTTTACGGCAAACCGGCCAAGTAAGGCGTCGCCCCGTGGCGCAGGCATCTTGCCTGCTTTGTCTTGATGGAGCGACAAACGGCCCCAAATGCAGGCAAGATGCCTGCGCTACGGCGAAGAGACGTCCGGCTCGGGCGTCTCTTCACGTAATAGGGGTCTTGGCCACAAGTTTTTCGTGCTCGTGCTCGTGCTCGTAATCGATTTTGATACCGATGACGAGCACGATGACGATTACGAGCACGAGCACGAGCACGAAAAGACTGAATACCATCCGAATTCTGGGACTCTATGCCCCCCTCCCGACTCCACCTCCCTCGCCTTTCGCGGTTCGGCGCGCTGATCGTGCTGGCGGCGGCGCTGGCGCTGGCGCTGCGCCTACCGCACCTGACCGCCAAGCCGCTGCACACCGATGAGTCGGTCCAGGCCTTCAAGACCGGGATGCTGCTCGATACGGGCGTCTATCATTACGATCCCCAAGAATTCCACGGGCCGAGTCTCTACTTCCTCACCGTGCCGCTGGTTTGGCTGAGCGGGGCGCGCTCGTTCGCCGAGAGCACCATTGTCTCCTACCGCCTGGTCCCGCTGATCTTCGGGGTTGGCCTCGTCCTGCTGCTGGGGCTGCTGGGCGACGGACTGGGGCGCCGCGCGGCCGTCATCGCCGCCGTGCTGACCGCCGTCTCGCCGGCGATGGTCTATTACAGCCGTTATTACATCCAGGAGATGCTCTTTATTTTTTTCACCTTCGCCGCGCTGGTCGCCGCCTGGCGATACGGACGCGCCAAGTCCGCCCGCTGGGCCGCCCTTCTGGGCGTCTGCCTGGGCCTGATGCACGCAACCAAGGAAACCTGCGTGATCGCTTACGCGGCCTTCGCCGCCGCCTTCGCCATGACGCTGCTCTGGCGCCATTGGCACGAGGGGATCGCTTATCCTTTCGCCCTGCCGGTGAGGCTCTGGCACCTGGCGCTGATCTTCGTCGTCGGCGGGCTGAGCGCGAACCTGCTCTTTACCTCCTTTTTTCGGCAGCCGAGCGGCTTTTTCGACTCCTTCCGCACCTTCGTCCCCTATCTTTACCGCGCGGGCGGCGCCGGCCTCCACGACCACCCGTGGTGGTATTACCTCAAGATGCTCCTCTATACGCACGACGGGCCGGGACCGCGCTGGAGCGAGGCGCCGATCATGGCCCTGGCGGCGGTCGGCATCGGCTTCGCCATGACGCGCCGAGGCATCCCCGGAGCCAATCTGGCGCTGATCCGCTTCCTCGCTTTTTACACCGTGCTGACCACCGTGGCCTACTGCGCGATCCCCTACAAAACGCCGTGGAACATGCTCAGTCTTTTGCACGGGATGATCCTGATGGCCGGCGTCGGCGCGGCGGGCCTCATCGGCCTGGCCTCCTCGGCGTCGCTCAAGGCCGTCGCCGTCGCGCTCCTCGTTGTGGCCGCGGCCAGCCTGGCCTGGCAGGCGTGGCGCGGGGCTAACCGCTTCGCCTTCGATCCGCGCAATCCCTACGTCTACGCCCACACGGTTTCCGATACGGTGCGCCTCGGCGAGCGCGTGCTCGACCTGTCGCGCCTGGATCCCGAGGGCCGGCGCATGCTGGTCCAGGTCTTTGTCCCCGGCGCCGATTACTGGCCGCTCCCCTGGTACCTGCGCCGGCTCGGGCGGGTCGGCTATTGGAGCGAGCTGAGTGCCGACCCCATCGCGCCGGTGATCATCGCCGCCCCCGAACTTCAACCCAAACTGGAATCGCGCCTGCGTGGTCCTTATCACTGTGAACTTTACGGCCTGCGTCCGGGCGTGCTGCTGGCGCTCTACGTCCGCGACGATTTGTGGAACCGTTTTCTCAGCCGGCGAGTCCTTGCGCGGCCGGCGCCGTCCGCCTCCCTCAGCCCGGCGCATTGAGGGGCGGAGGACTTTATGTTAGAACTGAAAGCGACGCGGCCCTTGACTGAAGAGACCGAACATTACTGGTCCCTGCCGCCCGGCGACGAAGCCGGCCTGCTGCGCCGCTTCGCCCATAACGCGATGGCCACCACCTTCGAGCTGATCTTGGTCCACCCCGAGGCGGAGACCGCGCGCCAGGCCGCCCACGCGGCCTTTCACGAGCTGGACCTGCTCGAGTTCGAGCTGAGCCGATACATCCCCACCAGCGACCTCGCCTGCCTGCGCGAACTTGAGCCCGGCGCGTTCCTGCACGTCGGCGTGGCCACTTATGAATGCCTGCAAATCGCCCGGCGCCTGCACGAGGAAACCCACGGCGCGTTCGACGTCACGATCGGGCCGCTGCTCGACTGGTGGCGCGCGCGCGGGCTGGATGCCGCGCTGACGCCCGAACAGCTCGAACGGGACCCCGAGTGGCGCGCCGCCCGCGCGCGCGTCGGGATGGACAAAGTGATCCTCAACGAGAGCGAACTGTCGGTGGCGGTCGCCGCGCCGGGCCTCGTGCTCGACCTGGGGGCGATCGGCAAGGGCTATGCCGTTGACGCGATCGCCGCCCTGCTGCGCGAATGGGAAATTCCGGCGGCGCTGATTCACGGCGGCGAGAGTTCGGTCTATGGCTATGGGTCGCCCACCGGCGCGGAAGACGGCTGGCCGGTCGCCCTGCGCAACCCCGAGGATCCGGCGCGCACGCTCGGCACGCTGCGCCTGCGCGAGGCGTCGCTGAGCGGCTCGGGCCTCACCCTCCACGGCCGCCACATCCTCGATCCGCGCACGGGCCGCCCCGCCGCCGGCCGGCTGGGGACGTGGGCGCTCGCCGCCGGCGCGGCCGCCTCCGACGGCCTCTCCACCGCTTTCATGGTGCTTGGCGAGGGCGAAATCGAGGCTTTCTGCGCCGAGTATAAGGATGTTTCCGGCCTACTGCTGAGCCGGGATGAAAGCGGCCTGGTGACGCGCCGCTTCGGCCAATGGGAGATGAGCGGTTGAGACGATGAGATTCATGTGGAGTGCGGCGGCTTGCCGCCGCTTGGGCCTACCGGATGCGGCAAGCCGCCGCACTCCAAATGCCCTTGTTTAAGAATTGATCGATCAGAGGAGTGAAAGAAACATGCCGCGAAAAAGTTCCGTTTCCCGCAGCCTTGGTTTGCTGCTGATGTTCATCCTGGCGGGCCTCGTGGCCCGGGCCGCCGAGGCGCCCGACCCCTGGCCGGCCGCGTCCGCCATCGACCCGTTCATGGGCGACTATGACGGCACGTTCACGCCCCAGGGCGCTGCGGCCGTCAAAGCCCACGGCCGCGTCATCGCCCTGGGTAACCACAACTATCAGGTCGTCCTTTACCCGATGGCTTACCCGCAAGACGACGGGAAACAGCGCATCGAGCTCAGCGGCACCACCGGCGGTAAGCGTCTTGATTTTATCTGGACGCTTCATTTTGCTGGAAACGCGAACGGCGCCGCCTGGCGGGGCGAAGTGCAAGTCGAAAAGCTGAATGCCACTTCGCCGCTAGGCAAATTTGCGCTTAAACACGTCGCGCGCAGGTCGCCGACGCTGGGCGCGCGGCCGCCCCTGGGCGCCGTCGCGCTGATGCCGTACGCCGCGGACAAGCCGACCACGCTCGAGGCCTGGAAGAGATTCGGAGCCGATACGCCGGCCGAGTGGGAGATCCGTCCCGACGCCGCCGTTCAGGTGACCCACGGCGACATCGTCAGCAAGCAGAAGTTCGGCGATAGCCAGATTCACGTCGAGTTCTGCCTACCCTTCATGCCGCTGGAGACCGGTCAGGGACGCGCCAACAGCGGCGTTTACGTCGCCAACCGTTACGAGGTCCAAGTGCTCGACTCCTTCGGGCTGGCGGCGCAGGACAACGATTGCGGCGCCATTTACACCGTCTCCAAGCCGCTGGTCAACGCCGAGCTGCCGCCGCTCGCCTGGCAGACCTATGACATTATTTTCCGCGCGGCGCGCTTCGACGCCAACTGCGACGTCACCGAGCTGCCGCTCCTCACCGTCTATCTCAACGGGGTCAAAGTCCAGAACGGCGCGCCGGTGACCAACCCGACCGCCGGCTGGATGCCCGGCCACACCAAGCGCGGCGAGCTGCGCCTGCAGGATCATCTCAACCCGGTCCGATACCGCAACGTCTGGGTGCTCGAGCGCGGCGACATCCCCTACCAGCCGAACACCGAGCTGGCCGCGCTGGTGCAAGCCAAGGGCCAGAAGGCCGGCGCGCCCGCCCGGAAAAGCGCGACCCGCAAGCGCAACCGCGTAGCGCAGTAAATCAACAGGAACTGAACGCAAGGAGAATGCGAATGAAGAAGCAATGGTTTTCCACGCTGGTGGCGCTGATGCTGCTGGCTCTGGGATTGGCAGGCCCGGCGGCCCGCGCCGCGGAGGCCGGCAAGAACGCCCCCAACCCCTGGCCCGCCGCGGCCGACATCGACCCGTTCATGGGCGATTACGACGGCACGTGGCATGTAGCCGACGACGGGTTCATGCCGGCTTATGCCCGGATCATCGCCCGGGGTAGCGGCGATTACCAGGTCGTCCTCTACGTGGGGGGCTACCCGAATGCCGACGAGAAGACGCGTATTGAGGGGTCCGGCCAAGTCAGCGGCGGCCAACTTCAGTTCACCGCTAAAGCTCTTAACGGGCCTCGTAACGAGCGCTGGCAGGGAACGGTCGTCAAGGGTCAGCTCACCGCCGCCAACGACGGGCATGACGAGTTCGCGTTCAAGCGCATCGAGCGCCAGTCGCCGACGCTCGGGGCCAAGCCGCCCAAGGGCGCGGCCATCCTGATGCCGTACGAGCCGGGCCAGCCGACCACGCTCGACGCCTGGACCAACCCGAAGTGGAAGATCCTGAGCGACGGCAGCGTCCAAGTGACTCATGAGGACCTGATGTCGAAACAAAAGTTCGGCGACGCGCAGGTTCACGTGGAGTTTTGCTTGCCCTTCATGCCGCTCGAATCGGGCCAGGGGCGCGCCAACAGCGGCGTTTACCTGCAGAACCGCTACGAGGTCCAGGTGCTCGATTCGTTCGGCTTGGTCGAGCGCGACGACGATTGCGGCGGCATCTATCACAACGCCGCGCCGCTGCTCAACGCCGAATATCCGCCGCTGGCCTGGCAGACCTACGACATCATCATCCGCGCGGCGCGCTTTGACGCCGATTGCGACACCACCGATCTGCCGCTGTTCACGGTCTATCTCAACGGCGTGTTGATTCAGAAAAGCGTCGTGGTGCCTAGCCCGACCCCCGGCAGCGCGCCCGGCAACACCAAGCGCGGCGAACTGCGCCTGCAAGACCACCTCAACCCGGTGCGCTATCGCAACGTCTGGGTCCTCGAGCGCGGCGACATCCCTTACAAAGGCGGCACCGAACTGGCCCCGCTGGTCAAATAGTCCGCAATCTTCGTGCTCGTGCTCGTGCTCGCGCTCGTCATCGTCATCGATGAAAGACCCATCAAGCGAGGACGAGAACGATAGAGACAAAACTCTTGAGAACCCTTGTAATCGGTCGAAACCCTAGAAAACAAATCTTGGCCCTAAACCCCTTGAACGCCCCTCAACCCATCACGAAAGGCAAACTGGATTTCGCATGAAAACTCTGACTTTAACTCTCTTCTGCCTATTGCTCACCTCCTTTACCGCCCAGGCCGGCCCACCGCCCGCCGCCGCTATCGTTCCGGGCGGCTCGGTTAGCCCCCAAGGCGTCTTCCTCTTGGACGGCAAGCCATTCCGCGGCATCGGCGTGAATTACTACACCGCCTTCACCCGCACGCTCGCCGACCCCAAGGACACCTCGTACCGCCAGGGCTTCAAGGTCCTGGCCGACCATGACATCCATTTTGTCCGCTATAATGCCGGCGGTTATTTCCCCACCGATTACAAGCTCTACCTGGACAACCGCGAGGAATGGTTCCGGCGCATGGACGGCGTGGTCAAGGCCGCCGAGGAAAACCACGTCGGCCTGATCGCCTCGCTCTTCTGGTTCCACGCCTGCATCCCCGACCTGATGCACGAGCACGTCGACCAGTTGGGCAATCCCGACAGCAAGACCCATGCGTTCATGCGCCAATACATTAAGGAATTCGCCACGCGCTACAGGAATTCGCCGGCGCTCTGGGGCTATGAGCTGGGCAACGAGCCCAACCTGCTGGCCGACCTGCCCAACGCCAACGAGGTGCCCCCGCCGCTGGACAAGGCGTTTGGCTGGCCCGTCAAACGCACCCAGCGCGACGAGCTGACCCAGCCGATGGTCGAACGCGACCTGATCGATTTCGCCACCGAAGTGCGCAAGTACGACCCGCAGCGCCTGGTCACCAGCGGCAACAGCATTCCGCGCCCCTTCGCCTTCCACAACAGCCTCTACGATGCCTGGATCCAGGACTCGCGCAACGATTACCTGGCGATCATTCTGCGCGACAACCCCGACCCTCTGAATTCCATTTCCATTCACCTTTACTATGAATGCGACGACCAGTATTTCGCCGACCAGAAGGTGAACCTGGATGGGGTGGTCAAAACGACGATGGCCGACTCGGCCCTGGTCAAGAAGCCGCTGTTCATCGGCGAGCTGGGCGCCCCGCGCGATTTGGGCATCGACAAGGAGCGCACGTTCCACAAGCGCCTGATCGAGGCGATGGTGGTCAACCGCGTGCCGCTGGCCACGTTCTGGGATTTCGACAACGGCGGCCTGGCGAACGAATGGAACATCACCGCCACGGGCGAACGCAGTTACATCCTGGACTGGATCAGCGCGGCCAACAAGCAGATCAAAAAACAATTGAAGAATGAACGGCCGGGAATATGGAGAAGGTGGTTCCATCTCGGTTGCCATTAGAGTCCCGTAGCGCAGGCATCTTGCCTGCATTCTCTTGATGAAGCCGCAAACGACCAACAAGGCAGGCAGGATGCCTGCGCTACGACCATTCCAAGGACGTATTAAAATGCAATTCCGCCGTTCGACGCTCTCTCTTCTGCTCCTGGCCCTGTTGGTCATGATGGCGCCGCGCCCCCCGCTCGCCTCGGCCGGCCCCGGCCTGAGCGTCAGCCCCCAAGGCGTGCTGCTCAAGGACGGCCGGCCGTACCGCGCGATCGGCGCCAACTACTTCAGCGGCTTCTACCGTCATCTCATGAATCCCAACGATACCTCCTACCGCGAGGGCTTCAAAGTCCTGGCCAAACATAAAATCCCTTACGTGCGCATCATGGCCGCCGGCTTTTATCCGCTCGATTGGAAGCTCTACCGCGAGGACAAAGCGGCCTACCTGCGCCGGCTTGACGACGTGGTGCGCGCGGCCGAGGAAAACCATATCGGCCTGATCTGTTCGCTTTTTTTCGCCGGCGTCTATATGCCGGACGTGGTCGGCGAGCCGATCGATCAGCTCGGCAACCCCAAGAGCAAGACCTGGGATTTCATGCGCCAGTACATTCACGACGTTGTGCCGCGTTATCAGCATTCGCCGGCGCTCTGGGGCTGGGAATTCGGCAACGAAATGAACCACCAGATGGATATCTGGGGCAGCCGCACGACCGTCCTGCCGCAGATGGGAACGGCGGCCAAGCGCACCTCGCGCGACGACCTGACCTGGACCATGATCCACGCGGCCTTCCTGGAGTTCGCCAAGGAAGTCCGCAAGTACGATCCCGAACGGATCATCGAGTCGGGCAACGCCGTTCCGCGCCAATCGGCCTGGCACAACACGCACGAGCACAGCTTCGTGCCCGACACCCGCGACCAATACGCCGAAATGCTGCTGCGCGACAACCCCGACCCGATGAACGTGATCAGCATTCATCTCTACGCCAACGGCGACGATATGTTCTACGCCGATCGCAAGGTCAAGATCAGCGAGTTGTTTCGCGAGACTCAGGCGATGGCGGCGACGGTTAAAAAGCCTGTTTTTCTTGGGGAATTCGGCGCCACGGCGAGTATGGGCCCGGAACGCGAGGGCATCACAAAACTGATCGCCGCGATTGAGGCCAACAAGATTCCTCTTTCCGCGATTTGGGATTTTGACGGCGTCTCGCACGACACGCAGTGGGTCAAGGATTGGCGCATCAGCGAAGATAACCCGCGCGGATACATGCTCGACCTGGTCCAGCAGGCCAACGAGCGCATCGCAACGCAATTGGAAAACGAACGCAAGCATGCTAAACCGTAAGGCTGGAACCCGGCGAAAATGGTCGGGGATAATCCTGGAGGTAAAAGGGGCATGGTGACGATGAAGCGCATGATGATTCCATTGCTCGGCGTTTGCGCGTTCCTGGCGCTGGCGGGCGGCGCGGCGCGGGCCGGCTCGGACTTCGATCCCCAAACCGGTGTGATCACCAACGGCCGCTGGAACAACGGCGTGCCGCTGGGCGGCATCGGCGCCGGCAAGTTCGACCTGCTCCCCGACGGCGGCTTCGCCAACTTCACGATCAACCACAACTGGGACCGCCCGACCGGAACGCTTAAGGGCAACTTCGCCGCGATCTACACGAGCGACGGCCGGACGAGGCAGGCCAAGCTCCTGCGTCTGCGCGGCGGCGATGAATATAAAAATGTCGAGAACATCGCCGGCACGCGGTACCTCGGCAAGTTTCCCACGGCCACGCTCAACTATGCCGACCCGGCGTTGCCCGTGGACGTCGAACTCTTCGCCTACTCGCCCCTGGTGCCGAACGACGTGAAGGATTCGGCCCTGCCGGTCGCGATGCTTTCCTTCACGGTGAAAAACCGCACCGCCCGCACCGTGGACGCCTCGGTCCTCCTCTCCTGGCAGAACATTCTCGGATACGGAGGATACGGCGACGCCGAGCGCACGCACTGGGAAAGCACCCAGGGAAACACGCAAAAGTGGACCGAAACCAGAAAACTCAAGGGCCTGCTCTATACCACAACGCAGCGCTACGACGGCCAGCGCCAGAATACCGTCGGCGAATATTTCGTCGGCGTGTCCAAACGCCAGCGCAAAACCTCGGCCTGCGCGGTGTGGGATGCCGGCGGCGGCGAGGTCCCGTTCTGGAAAAATTTTGCGCAAAACGGCCGGCTCGATTGCGACGCGGCCGGCTGCTGCCCGACCGGAAACGCGTCAAGCCCGGCCTTCCGCCCGGCCGCCGCGCTGGCCGCGGCGCTGCGCCTCAAGCCCGGCCAGGAGCAGCGCGTCGAGTTCGTCGTCGCCTGGTTCATGCCGCACTTCATCACGATCTTCGGCGACAAGGAACTGATCCCCTCCGACAAGTGGAGCGACTCCGAGAAGAACGTGATGGATCCCTTTGACGACAACCCCGCGACCAACTGGAACACCGATCGTCCGCAGCGTCCCGGCGACACGTTCACGATGGATTTCGGTGCGAAACGCACCATCGCCCGCATGGTCTTCGAATCCAAGGACAGGCCGTGGGATTACCCGCGCCATTTCCGCGTCGAAGTCTCGGACGACGGCAAGGCCTGGCGCGCCGTTTTCGAACGCAATGAAAAGGAAACCGAGCCGGCGGTCAAGGGGGGCGTGCTGGCGGTGAACATGCCGGCGGTCCAGACGCGCTGGATGCGGCTGGTGCAGCTTAGCGACGGCTGGCCCGGCGCCTGGACGATGAACGAGCTTTACCTCTATGGCGACGAGGCCGGCAAGACCCCGCGCATCAAACCGGCCCGGGCGATGGGGCGCACGCGCAAGTACGACTGGGTCGTGACCAAGGTCAAGGAGCGCGAGGATGTCTCGCAGTATTACGCGAATTTCTTCAGCGGCGCCGCGCCCGTGGCCGATTATTTCTTCCGCAACAGCCCGCGCCTGCTGGCCGGCACGCTCGAGTGGCAGGACCTGCTCTGGCAATCCAACCTCCCCTTCTGGCTCAAGCTCAAGCTGAACAACTGCGCCTTCCCGCTCGTCTGCAATACGATCTTCACCAAGGACGGGCGCTTCTCCAACCTGGAAAGCCCGGTCGACATGGCCGGCTGCCTGGGGACGATGGATCAGCGCCTGGCCTCGCACGCGCCCTACACGCTCCTCTTCCCCGAGCTCGACCGCAGCGAACTGGAGCTGTTCACAAAATGTCAGAAACTCATCGACATCAATATCGACGACAAGCAGATCAAGTATGACGGGCAGATCCCGCATTTCGTGGGCTCGATTCACGAACGCATCGGCAACCCCAATGTC
>Ga0182027_10012115_pt1 | contig 12133 bp, 9 predicted proteins | sample 712E1DmetaG_FD_121300 | JGI IMG/M metagenome (GOLD analysis project Ga0182027, IMG submission 121300) | Permafrost microbial communities from Stordalen Mire, Sweden - 712E1D metaG (Illumina Assembly) | ecosystem: Environmental > Terrestrial > Soil > Wetlands > Permafrost | place: Sweden...
ACTCAAGAATATAAGGACACCCCATTTGAGGATTCAAAAGTTAAGCTTCATATGTTACGAAGTGATCCTAAAATGGATAAAGAAATAGTTTCAAGGTTTGTAACTAAGGACTTGGGGCTTGAAAAAATCGACATTCCCATGCTTTTTACTTTCCCTTGTTCTGATAAAGTTTTAATTAATACCATGAAAGGTACCGGGCAATATTATCCGATTTATTATGGCAGGCTAAATGATGTTTTGAATAAACCTTCTGAATCTATTGTGTGGACAAAAATTTGCAATGCTGATGAAAAAGTGGGAAGTAACGTATTATATGGAGACATATTTTTTGGAGTATCCTGTAAACAAAATCCTGATGGGCAGTTAATTATGTTGAAATTACCTGATCTCAAATCAAAAGTACTGTTCGAAGGAAAAGGTTTTTCAATAGACGATATGGTTCTAACTCAAAATAATTTATATATTACCTGTATTGAAAATGGTTTAAATAAGCTGGTAAGCGTAAATCCTTCAAATTATCACATAGATGATATACATCTTCCTTTTTTAGGCAGTTTAAGCCTTAGGCCACCTAACTTTCCAATTGTATCATTTTTTCAATCTACGGACTATTTATTGTTTGCTTTAACAGCCTTAAATAAACAATCGGATATTTATGAATGTGATGTAAATAAAAAAATACATAAAACTAATATTGTTCAGGAAGTACAATATCAGGACAGCACAATGGATTTAGTGATTGAAGAAGTACAGGCACCTTCGTACGATGGAGTTATGGTGCCTCTTTCAATTGTTTATAAAAAAGGAATTAAATTCTATGGAAGCAACCCTACTATAATAGATGCTTATGGTGCTTATGGAATATCCTACAAACCTTGGTTTGATTTGGGTCGTTTAGGATGGTTGAATCACGGGGGAATATTTGCTGTTGCTCATGTGCGGGGAGGTTATGAAAAAGGTGATAACTGGTACAAGGGCGGGTTTAAGGCCACTAAACCAAATAGCTGGAAAGACTTGATTGCTTGTGCCGAATACTTAGTTAAAAACAAATACACCTCCCCACAAAAACTGGCTGTTACTGGTGCCAGTGCGGGTGGCATAACAATTGGCCGTGCCATAACCGAACGGCCTGATCTTTTTAAAGCAGCAGTTATTTATGTAAGCGATATGAATGCAATAAGAATGGAAAATACATTTAATAATTCTAGTGTAACAGAATTTGGTACAGTAAAAGATTCCCTTGAATTCCAGTATTTGTATAACATGGATACTTACCACCATATATTCAAAGGTATTAATTACCCCTCAATACTGTTTACTGCCAGTTTAAACGATGCCAGGGTTGCTCCCTGGGAACCTGCAAAAGCAGTAGCAAAAATGCAGGAGGTAAGCCAAGGGGATAATATTGTGTTATTCCGCATCGAAGACAAAGGCCATTTTGATTACCCTTCCGATGCCGATGTATATTCTTTCTTATTCTGGCAATTGGGGCATCCGAATTTTAAGTTGAAAACAAGTGCTAAATAACGTTATATTGTTTAAATTACACTTTTAAAATTAAGCATCGGTTCTTAACATTAATGGCCTTTAGGAATAAGGGAAATGACATAAGGCATAAGTAACGTAACTTTTGTCTTTAACCTTTTATCTTTATCCTTTTGTCTTTTATCTTTATACCTAACCAAATGTATACCTGCATCATAGTAGACGACTTAGAGAGCGCAGTAAATCTAATAAAAGACCACGTACTGAAAATTCCGCAATTGTCCATACAGATGGCAACTACCGATTCCATAGCTGCACTGGCGTTCCTGGACAACAACAAACCTGATATTGTTTTCCTGGATATTCAAATGCCGGGATTAACAGGAATTGAATTTATTAAGAATGTAAAAGCAAAGTGGGGCAACAACATGCCCAAAATTGTTTTCACCACAGGCCACACTGACTTTGCTTTAAATGGCTATGAGCACGGGGTAGCCGATTACTTGTTAAAACCCGTTACCTTCAGCCGTTTTAAACAATGTACTGATCGTATCATAGATGAATTAGACAAGCGAAATACCCAGGTGGAAAAAACAACTTTCTTTTTTGCAGATGAAGATGGCCATAAGGTAAAAATCAATTTTAATGATATTGTATATGTGGAGGGGGCAGGGAATTACATTACCGTCGTTACAAATGAATGCAGCAGGACTATATATAAATCAATGAATGCTATCCAGGAACTATTACCTGGCCATAAATTCATACGTGTTCATAAATCGTTTTATATAGCTATTGATAAAGTTCAGTCCGTAAAGGGAAATGAAATAATTGTAAAACTGAAAGGTGGCGACAAAAATATTCCAATAGGAATAACTTTTAAAGAAAATGTATTGAAGCAATTGGGAATTAATTAACCTTCCATAGTCTGTGTCTGCTCAAGATGCCCCGAATGCCCGAATAAATTATTTGTAAAAAAATGGTAATTCAGTAATCGTAAATTCAGGTATCCTGACTTGACGCAAAATTATTTAAGTAGGTTTTAAAAATCAACCTCACGTTGGTTTGAGGGTGATGCGGGCATCCAGTTCTTATCTATTTTGTAACAGTCATATTTAGATTATATTTCCTCCGGATTTCTTCCATTTCCTTTTTTAGGATATCCGGATGCTTCCAGTAGATATCACTTAGTCTTTTTCTTATTTCTCTCATCATCTTCACAGCATCAAATATTTTATTCATCGCCATTTTCTTTAAGTTTTACAATTTCCCTTGGTGTTCTTATCTCTATCAATTTGTAACCTAATCGTAGATTTATCGAATTATATAGCCGTATTCTATCGATATTTACAATGTGCTTAAAATTCCAACTTGCTAAAACATCAGCATTATTTAAAGTTGCAAGGGCAATATGTAAAGCATCATTATAGCTTTTATTAGTTAATGCGCCTTCATCAATGTATGTTTCTGCTAATTTTATAGTATCATCACTGATGCCAACATCAACCCGATAAATAATTGGAACTTCAAAAATTTTGTCTCTAATTTCTTGTCTTGCTGGTTCAACCTCCCTTAAAGTCAAGTCAGATAACATTAGTTGTTTGATGCCAGCTTTAAATTCTTCAAAAAGCAATAAACTCCATTCTCTGAACTCCTCGTCAAAGCAACCTCCAATTGTTGATGTATCAGCATAAACTTTCATTCTGCAAAAATACAAAAAAGATAGTAAAATGTACTATTGTCCTTATTAATTCCCCTTAATACCGAGTTTGCCTGATCAGACAAGGTAAAATTTTAATCAAACAATTTTATCATTTCATCATGCATTTTTCAAATTCGTCATGTCAAAATCCCATTTGGAATAAAAAATTTGATTGTATGGTTAAATAAGAATAACATTGTCATTAAAAGTTGATTGTATTAAAAAATAAAATTTAAACAAATGAAAAAGAACATTACCCTTTCGCTCATCTTATTTTACAGCTTATCAACCTTTGCCCAATGGCATTACCCTTATTCCGAAACGGTTGACAACACCGATACATACTTTGGGGTTACCTATAAAGATCCTTATCGTTGGCTGGAGAACCTTAAAAACCCTGAGGTAATATCATGGTTTAAACAACAGTCCAATTTTACTAATAACATTTTAAACAATATCTCAGGCAGGGATGAATTAATTGCAGAATGGAAAAAACTGGATAGTTTGCAACCCCCTAAATATAAAAACCGGGATTTTGAAAACGGCCGGATATTTTATAAAAAAACAATGCCCGGCGAAAGTGTGGGTAAGGTTTATTACCGGGAAGGAATGGAAGGAAAAGAACAATTGCTGTTTGACCCCTTCACATATATAAAGGGTAAAACATTATCCGTTCAAAGCATTCTGCCTAGTTATGATGGGAAAAAGTTACTCATTGCCTATGCAGAAGGTGGCACTGAAATATCTACCATTTTAATTTTTGATGTGGATAAAAAAACGTTTTTACCCGAAAGCATCTATCCAAGTTGGGATGGGCCTATAAGCTGGACATTTGACAACCATGCATTCACCTATTTTTCTCAAAAAACTGGCGATAATACCAGTCCCGAATTTGAATTAAATACAAAAACCAAACTTCATACATTGGGCCAAGATGTAAAAAATGACATTGATTTTTTCAGCAATGAAAGCTATCCCAGTTTAGATATAAAAGCAAATGATCTGCCGTATGCAGGGTTAGAGAAAGATTCCAAAAATTACATCTTTGGTTATTTAACCAACGTGCACCCTGAATTTATCTGCTTCTACGCTCCGATAGCCCAGCTAAATAATAAGAAAATAGAGTGGAAGGTGCTATGTTCCATTAAAGATAAATTAGTAAGAGGTATAGAAATGATAGGCGATACAGTATTTGCAGTTACTTACAAAAATGCCAAAAATTATAAACTTATTGCTACCAGCCTTAAAAATCCTGATTGGGTCCACGCAAAAACCATTATGGATGAAAAATCCGAAACCCTGGAATCCATTACCCATAGTAAAGATTTTTTATACCTTACTTATAGTAATGGCATCAATAACCATTTATATAAATACAACCTGAAAACCGGGGAAACAACTCCCATCGAATTACCTTTTTCGGGTTCGGTATCTGTATATTGTTTGGACACCAGAACCAACCATTGCATAGTGGGCATTACTTCGTGGAATAAACCCTATACCGAATTTAGTTACGATGCAGAAAAAAATGTTTTTTCGCTTGGCATTTTTAATATGCCAACCGATTATCCTGAAGCTTATAAAGATTTGATAGTAGAAGAAACAGAAGTGAAAGGGCATGATGGAATGATGATACCTATTTCCATTATTTATAAAAAAGGAACAAAGCTCGATGGTTCTAATTGTTGTTTAATGAATAGCTATGGTGCGTATGGCTACAGCATGGAACCTTATTTTGATGTTAAGTTAAACTCATTGGCTATTAAAGGAATTGTGATTGCCATACCTCATGTAAGAGGGGGTAGTGAAAAGGGTGAAGCATGGTATAAAGCCGGATATAAAACCACTAAACCCAATACCTGGAAAGATTTTAATAGTTGTGCCGAGTATTTAATTGCTAAAGGATATACATCTGCAGATAAATTAGCCGGAACCGGCACCAGCGCAGGCGGTATCTTAATAAGCAGGGCCATTACGGAACGACCGGATTTATATGCAGCAGCCATCTGCAATGTGGGTATTGCCAATGCTATGCGATTTGAAATAACGCCTAATGGCCCTGCTAATATTCCTGAGCTTGGAACTGTTAAGGATAGCATTGAATGCAAGGCTTTGTATGAAATGGATGGCGTTCAGCATGTAGTAACCGGAACAAAATACCCTGCTGTAATTTGTGTTGGTGGCTGGAATGATCCCAGGGTAATAGCATGGCAGCCGGGAAAGTTCGCTGCAGCTTTGCAAAATGCTTCATCATCAGGGAAACCTGTACTAATGAAAGTAAATTACGACAATGGACATTTTACAGAAGACAAAACCGTAACCTATGCCAATTTTGCCAATCAATTCGCATTTGTTTTATGGCAATGCGGCCATCCCAACTTTAAATTAAAAATAAATGGTAAATAACGTCATTACTATCGCTACAAATAAATCCAATATAACCATATATAAATCAATGAATGCAATGCAGGAGCTATTGCCCGGCCATAAATTCATACGTGTTCATAAATCTTTTTATGTAGCTATTGATAAAGTTCAGTCCGTAAAGGGGAATGAAATAATAGTAAAGCTGAAAGACACAGAAAAAAATATACCTCTAGGAATAACATATAAAGAAAATGTACTAAAGCAATTGGGAATAAGTTAATATATCAACTTACGGTGGTTTCTTTAGAAACTTTTTTAGTGGCAGGGGCGCCGGCTGCAGTGCGAGCCACGAAGCAATGACCTTGCCACGAAGTACCGTGTAGCGTTCTGCAGCCTAGATTTTTTGTTTACTTTTTCATCAATGGAAAAAGTAATATTAAATTTTTGCAGTTAAGAGTTTTTTGCCAAAGGCATCCCTTTGGGAGGTTCCTTTTTTCGATAAAAAAGGTAAATCGAATATACTGAGTCGTAAACAATTCTGCTGCCTCCCCTTCTTACCCTTCGTAGTTTTTACTGCTGCGCCCCTTAGGGGTCACAATTTTTGCACCCACAACACATGCAGTTCATTGTTTTGTTGCTTTAAATCAATAATTTCAAATGGTAAGCAAAAAACAATCAACTGCCCAGCCCTCAAAAGTAAAAATTCCGTATATTTATGAGTTGTCAGCAAGCAAAATATTCTCGTTTTTGGGATACAATTTAATTATTACAGTAATTTTAAAAATCTGTTTCTAATAAATGATATTTTTATGAATCCACTGGAAATAAGAGAAATAGCAACGGCATTTCAGAAAAGCAGAATAATTTTAACTGCTTACGAATTAGATATTTTCACATTTATAGGAGAGAAAAGCCATAATTCCGAAACCATTTCAAGAGCTTTAAATTTAAATAAAAATGCCACAGAAAGATTATTAAATGTTTTGGTCGCTTTAAAATTGTTGGAAAAAAACAATGAAAATTACCACAATTCCAAAGATAGTTTAATATTTCTTTCGAAAAAAAGCCCTGCTTACCTGGCAGGAATGATGCACACCAATCATTTGTGGAATACATGGAGCCTTTTAACCGATGTTATAAAAACCGGGAAAGCTGCCCACGATGTGGAAATTAATGAAAGAGGGGAGCAATGGTTGGAGGCATTTATTAATGCGATGCACGATAGAGGTAAAAAACAAGCTTCTGCCCAAATTTCAAATATCGATTTGCAGAATGTTGAATCTATACTAGACGTTGGAGGAGGCTCAGGATGTTTTTGCATGGCGTTTTTAAATAAAAAACCTGAATTACAAACAGCAATTTTTGATTTGCCCAATGTAATTCCTATTTCAAAGAAAATTATTGAAAAGGAAGGCTTTTCCGGCAGGATTGAACATTATGAAGGGGATTACACAATTGATGAACTTCCCAAAGGTTTCGGTTTAGTATTTCTTTCAGCTATCATTCATAGCAATTCATCTGAAACAAATCAGGAGTTAGTGAGAAAGTGTTATAATTCATTAAATTCTAACGGTAAAATTGTGATTCAGGATTGGATAATGAATGATGCTAAAACAGAACCTATACAAGGAGCAATCTTTTCTATCAATATGTTAGTTGGAGTTGAAGGAGGCGATTGTTATTCAGAAAATGAAGTAAGAACATGGTTAAGCAATGCAGGATTTTCAGACATTACGAAAATTGAAACAGAATCAGGTATAGGACAAGTAGTTGGAGTAAAGAAATAGAATTTGATTTGATAAAAATATTTTTTTTTGATCCCTCTCTCCGGCAGCAAAAATCCACCGTTAAGCTTAATGTTCGGAGCTGTTCAGCGAAGTCTCTTACTTCGCTGTGTTAAATTGCGGTCTCTGACCGCTAAATCTAAATACCCGTGAAAAGATGTAAAACTTGCCCTACTATTGGCAGATGTTTTGCCACTCTGAACATAGCTGATTTTGCAACTGCTCACTTAAGCTAAAGCAAAAAAATCCGCATTTATCCGTATCGTTTATAATGGTTTACCACAAACCTAAAAGAAATTTACTCCGGCAAAATTTCGGAATTAATAATTTTGTTAATTTGGCAGTTTAATGGTTCAAACTATGGGATAATTTGGATTTGTTGGTTAGTGAAAAGGCTCAGTCGCGATGACTTGGCCTTTTACATTTGGTTAAAAAAACAAACGGAAAATATGAAAAAGAATAAGAAGCCGCAGTTCGATCAATACACTCGTTTAAAAGAAACTGGACTTTGCTCCCGTGCGCTTACTTTAGCTGAGGATTTGACGGGTAAGAAGATTGACCATTTAACAATTTTTGATTTAAGTAAATACAGTGAGGAAGAATTAAAAAACCAACGTAATATTGGGTATAAAACTATAGCTGATATTAAAAACCTTTTAAGTTCTGTTGGCCTGTCATTAGATAAATACGATCATGATAATTTTTCGGTAGATAATAAAAAAGCTATCTTATTTATTCTTAGTCGTCTGCATAAACTTGAAAAACAAAAAAAATCTAAAACAAAGGATTTTCTCAATTGGCTAAGAGAAAATAATTTACTTGCAGAGTAAAAAAAGTTCTAATTACGCTAACGGGCCAAGGATGCTTTTGCTAATCCCTGTAAATAATGCTCTAAATTATCTGAACGAAAACCTAAATACCAACCAAATAAAAGAATTCATAAAACCCTATAATGAAAATGAAATGAAAGCCCATACTGTCCTTCGTTTTCAACGAAAAGAATTTGCCGAATACATCAACTCCCCAAAAGTCCAGGAATTCCATAACTATCCTGAATTAGCTGCTTAATATTAACCTCAATTTTCCTTTAGATCGTACTAAGCAAAGTTATTGGTCAATATAGTATATGATTGTGTCACCTTAAACGACCGTTTTTCCAAACTCTCCCAAATGAATCCAAATTCTTTTGTGAATTCGATAATTATTTTGCCAATTAATTAGTATGATATATACTTAGTTACTATACTTTCATTTTCTCATTTAATTATGTTTGATGAACTCATTTATATTTTCTAAGTTTGTTTAATAGGTAATTTAACGTTAAACTAAACTTAAAGGGCTGGATGCAGCCAGGGCAAGAGGTAGAAAAGGAGGCCGACCGGCAGGGACATACAATAAATTAGCATCAGCTGCAGCTGCAAATTATTACCAGAAAAATATCCCGATATCTGAAATTCTTAAACTTTTACATATAAGAAAGGCAACACTTTACGAATATTTAAAACGGGAAGGGGTGACATATAGTGGATTTAAGAAGGGGCTTAAAAAGAAGTGATTAATAGTGTTTTAATAATATATATTTTTGTTTAATTTAGACAAACAGTTGCGCTATAAGCGAAATAAATACACCTTTGGTGTGTTTATACAGTAGCGATCATGCTACTGGAAACACTGCTGTCAAAAATTGATGGGAAAAATAAACGAATATATAAAGGAAGTAACCAATGAATAAACTTAATATCGAATTAGAATACTGTTATGGTATAAAAAAACTGAAACATAGTTTTGATTTTACGACAAAAAGCACTTATGCCATTTATTCTCCCAACGGCATAATGAAAACTTCTTTAGCAAAAACCTTTTTGGATTTAAGTAATGATGAAGAATCCCATGATTCCATTTTTAAGGCGCGAAAAATAAAGAGGAGCATTACTGATGAATCAGCAGCAGAATTAAACAACGCCCAAATTTTTGTTGTACTTCCTTATGCACAGGACTTTAAATCAAAAAAAATCTCTACCCTTTTAGTAAATAAGGAACTGAAAGAAAAGTATGAAAAAATTCATGCAGATATTGATGAGAAAAAAGAAATTTTACTGTCTGAATTAGAAAAACATACTGGATTAAAAAATGGCATTGAAGAAACCTTCTCAAATGACTTTACCCATAATCAAAAAGAGTTTTTTAAATCTATCCAAAGAGTAAAATCAGAGGTATTAGACAAAGCAGAACCTGTATATGAAAATATTATCTATCAAAAAATATTTAATGAAAAGGTAGTTGCTTTTTTAGAGACTAAGGATTTCAAAACTAAGCTCACTGAATACATTGATAAATACAATGAGTTAATTGATTCATCCAACTATTTTAAAAAGGGAATTTTCAATCACAATAATGCTTCTACGATTGCAAAGAATTTAAAAGACAATGGCTTTTTCAAAGCAAGCCATTCTGTTTCTCTTAATGCAAAAGACAAGAACAGAGTAATAACAACAGAAGCCGAATTAGAAGAAGTCATTCAGCAAGAAAAGGACAGCATTCTTAAAAATCCAGATTTGGTTAAAGCATTTGAGGAAATTGATAAAAAGATTACAGCTAATCAGGATTTAAGAGCATTTAGAGATTATATTGAAAACAATCCATCAATACTCCCTGAGTTAGCCAACCTTAATGCTTTCAGACAAAAACTTTGGATTTCCTATTTGAAAAGAAATGTTGAGGCGTTTAAAGCATTAGAAGGAGAATATGGAAAGGGTCAGGCAGAGATTGAAAAAATTGTTGCTCAAGCCAAAGAAGAAAAAACGCAATGGATAAATGTTATTGATGAATTCAATAAAAGATTTTTCGTACCATTTAAACTTTCGGTAGAAAATCAGGAAGATGTAATTCTTAAAAGTGATTTACCAAGTATAAAATTCATATTCCATGAAGTTGCCGACAACACACCTATTGAGGAAAGTGAATTGATCAAGGTTTTAAGCAATGGCGAATTACGTGCATTGTATATCTTGAACATTATTTTTGAAGTTGAAGCGCGAATTCAAAGCAATCAAGAAACTCTTTTTGTAATAGATGATATTGCTGATTCATTTGATTACAAAAACAAGTATGCAATCATTGAATATTTAAAAGACATTTCCAATGTAAGTATTTTCAAGCAAATAATTCTTACTCACAATTTTGACTTTTATAGAACTGTAAGTAGTCGATTAGACATGAATCGGGAAAATAAATTGCACACTATAAAAACATCGAATGAAATTAAGTTAATTGAAGAAAAATATCAGAATAATCCTTTCACTTTTTGGAAAAATAATTTTCAAGATACAGGGAATGAAGCTATGTTGATTGCTTCAATTCCCTTTGTTCGGAACATTGCCGAATATTCGGGTTCCGAATCAAACTATCTAAAACTTACTTCACTTCTCCACATTAAAGATGATTCACAAACTATTTCCATTAGCAACCTTGAAACAATTTTCAAGGCAATTTTAATTGACAAAAACACCTTGGCATTAAAAAACCCGGCAAAACTTGTTATTGATTTAATTTTTGAAACAGCGGATAAAATTTTAGGTGAAACTTTTGAAGTTATTGAGTTAGAAAATAAAATTGTTCTAGCAATGGCTATTCGCCTGAAAGCTGAAAAGTTCATGATTTCAAAAATTGCGGAAGATGTTTTTTGGAAATCAATAAAAAAGCATCAGACACTTGTCCTTTACAAAAAATTTATAGAAAAATTTGGTGGTGAAACAGAAGCAATAAAACTTCTTGAAGATGTTAATTTAATGACACCCGAAAATATTCATTTGAATTCATTTATGTATGAACCAATATTGGATATGTCAAACGAACATTTAAAACAATTATACAGCAACATTTCAAAATTGAAATAAAATATTAGCCCTATTAAAACGCTAAAAGATGAAATTATGAACAGGTACGACGACAATCAAAAAGAAGCACGAACCGCTAACAGCGTTCACATTGGGGTAGTACCAGCATCCGTGCTCTAATCCGCAAAGTAAGGTTGCAAATACTTTAAAATTAAATTATTACAGGCTTAGCGTGGATTTTGTAGAAAATGTTGGCGACACCCCTAATAGCGCATTATGTTACTTAGCTATCGCAAATCGTGGCGCACCGCTTCTTTTTCATTGATTGTGAAGCCTAAGCGGAACAAATCATTAAACAAGATGAAATACCGCTTTCTTGGAGCGGAACGGCGGAGGTGGTTGGAGTGGAGCAACTTTTCAGGGGGCATTGAGCGAAAGGGCTTTAAAGACTGGGGAAATTTGGCAAAATACCTTTAAAATCAGTTGTTTTTTGCCAAATGGCAGGATTTAAAGCCCTGTGGATAGAATATTATCATTTTAGAGGTCATAACAAGCTAAATAATAAAGGTATCTATAAAAAAGAAAATGACCTTACAGTATGGTACCTTATAATTTAAACAATAAGTTATTTAGAATCAATTTAAACTAACCACGTGAAATAAAATAATAGCAAATAAAATGTGATTTTTAAAAATATAATTAAATTTGTTGACCTTTGCAACAAAAAGATGAATTAATTATTAAAAGCATAAACTAAATGATACTTTATTAAACCCAATAAACCAATGGAATATATACCCCCCCCCCATTTTACGGCTATACTTATTATAAATTAATTACGGGTTTAATTCAGACTAAATCATCAATGCTTATGGTTAATTGAGAAAATTTTCTATGGAATTGATGATAAATTATAACGTTTCACTAAGAAAGTGATGTAACAATAACAATTTAAAAAT
>Ga0182027_10012116_pt1 | contig 12132 bp, 8 predicted proteins | sample 712E1DmetaG_FD_121300 | JGI IMG/M metagenome (GOLD analysis project Ga0182027, IMG submission 121300) | Permafrost microbial communities from Stordalen Mire, Sweden - 712E1D metaG (Illumina Assembly) | ecosystem: Environmental > Terrestrial > Soil > Wetlands > Permafrost | place: Sweden...
ATAATTTAGTCCATTCAGATTTTTCCACTTGTCTTCATTTCCCAGTTCATCTACAATTATAATTTTGTCCATCCCCATTTTATTTAATTTCCAAACCAATGCGCTGCCTATAAAACCAGCGCCGCCGGTAACTACTATCATTATCTTCTCGATTATTTATTATATTTGAATTAAAATATATCACTATTAACAATGAAATAAAATAGAACACTTGAAAACCGGCAAGCCGGAAATGAAAATTGTTTTATTTTTGTACTCTGGATTGATATAAATTTGAATTTTGAATCATATTCATTTGTTAGTAAAGTAAAACATGGAAAACAAATTGGAAATACTGAAGAACATTCTATCTAAGCGGATTATGCTTTTGGACGGCCCGCGCGGAACCATGGTTCAAAAACTCAAATTAACCGAAGAAGATTTCCGCGGTAAACTTCTTAAGAATCATCCGCATGACCTTAAAGGCAACAACGATATTCTTTGCCTGACTCAGCCGGAAATAGTTAAAGATATTCACAGGGAATATCTAGCAGCAGGAGCTGAAATCTTAGGTACAAATACTTTTAACGCAACTTCCGTTTCTCAAGCTGATTATCAGACAGAACATTTGGTTTATGAATTGAACAGACAGGCAGCAATCATCGCTAAAGAATGTGCCGTTGAGTTTATGAAAAAAGACCCTTCAATTATACGATTTGTAAACGGTACAATTGGTCCTACTAATAAATCACTATCCTTATCGCCTGATGTTAATGATCCCGGTTTCAGAGCTTCAACATTTGAAAAAATGAGGGATTCTTATAAAGAACAGGCACGCGGATTAATTGACGGCGGTGTTGATATTCTACTTATTGAAACTATTTTTGATACTCTTAATGCAAAAGCTGCTCTATACGGCATAATGGAATTATTTTATGAGAAGGAAGTACTTGTTCCAATTATGCTTTCGGGTACTGTTATTGATATGAGCGGAAGAACTTTATCTGGACAAACGATTGAAGCATTCTGGATTTCACTTGCTCAAACTAAAAATTTATTGAGCATTGGATTAAACTGTGCTCTTGGCTCTGTTCAAATGAGACCGTTTATTGAAGAACTTTCAAAAATCTCAAATGTTTATACAAGTCTGTACCCTAATGCCGGACTTCCGAATGAATTCGGGGGCTATGATGAATCGCCTGAAATGATGGCAAACGTTCTTGAAGAGTACGCCAAAGATGGTTTTATTAATATCGTCGGCGGCTGCTGCGGTACAACACCGGAACATATTAAAGCATTTTCGGAAATAACAAAGAAATGCAAACCAAGAATTATCCCGGAAGTAAAAACATATTTAAGATTAAGCGGTCTCGAACCGCTGATCATACGCCCGGAGACAAATTTCGTAAATATCGGCGAACGTACAAATGTAACCGGTTCAAGAAAATTCGCCCGGCTGATCAAAGAAAATAAATATGAAGATGCGCTATCAGTAGCCCGTGAACAAGTTGAAAGCGGCGCTCAGGTAATTGATATTAATCTGGATGAAGGAATGATTGATTCGGAAGAAGCGATGACTAAGTTCTTAAATTTGGTTGCAGCCGAACCGGAAATTGCTCGTGTGCCGATCATGATTGATTCTTCAAAGTGGAGTGTAATTGAAGCAGGTCTTAAATGCATTCAGGGAAAAGGAATTGTAAATTCAATTTCACTTAAGGAAGGTGAAGAAGTATTTAAAGACCATGCCCGTAAAGTTTTGCAATATGGCGCTGCAGTAATTGTAATGGCATTTGATGAACAGGGACAAGCAGATACTTATGATAAAAAAATCGCAATATGTAAAAGAGCATATGACATTTTAACCGGTGAAGTCGGTTTTCCTCCGCAGGACATAATATTTGATCCGAATATTTTTGCAATTGCTACAGGAATTGATGAACATAGCAATTATGCAATGAACTATATAGAGGCGGTAAGATGGATTAAAAAAAATCTACCTTATGCAAAAGTCAGCGGCGGTGTAAGTAATGTTTCATTTTCTTTCCGCGGGAACGACACATTACGTGAAGCAATACATTCTGCTTTTCTCTATCAGGCAATTGAAGCGGGAATGGATATGGGGATAGTCAATGCGGGTCAGCTTGCTGTTTATGAAGAAATCCCAAAGGAATTACTCGAAAAAGTTGAAGATGTAATATTAAACCGCAGAGCAGACGCCACCGAAAGATTGGTTGAAATTGCAGGTACATTTACTAAAGATGTAAAACGTGAAATTGAAGATGCCGCATGGCGGTCCGATTCAATCGATAACAGATTGAAGCACTCGCTGATAAAAGGGATAGTTGAATTTATTGATCAGGATATTGCGGAAGCGCTGATAAAATACGGAAGTCCGTTACGCGTTATAGAAGAACCGCTGATGAACGGAATGAGTGCAGTAGGCGACCTCTTTGGATCGGGTAAAATGTTTCTTCCTCAGGTAGTAAAGAGTGCGCGGGTAATGAAAAAAGCTGTTGCAGTTCTTGAACCTCTAATTGCCAAATCACAAGAGGAAGAGGCGCTTAAAAATATTTCAATTAAAGATACAGCGGACGTTTTACCGTTTAAAAATAAAATGAACAGCGCAGGCAGAATTCTTTTAGCAACTGTAAAAGGAGATGTTCATGATATAGGTAAAAATATTGTTGGCGTTGTACTCGGGTGCAATAATTATGAAGTCATCGACCTTGGTGTAATGGTCCCGGCTGATAAAATTCTTTCTTCTGCTATTGAAAATAAAGTTGATATTATCGGATTGAGCGGATTAATCACCCCCTCTTTGGATGAAATGGTTCATATAGCTAAAGAAATGGAACGACTGGGAATCAAATTGCCTTTATTGATTGGCGGCGCTACAACTTCACGTATTCATACTGCTGTTAAAATTGCTCCGGAATACAGGGAACCTGTAATTCATGTCCTTGACGCGTCAAAAAGCGTTAGTGTCGTAAGCAATCTGTTAAATAATGACAGCAAGAAAAGTTTTACCGATGAAATAAGAAACGAATATATAGCTCTTAAAGAAGATCACAAGAAAAGACAAAGCGCCAAAGATTATTTATCATTTGAGAATGCAAAAGCAAACAGTTTGAAAATCGACTGGTCGGTATATAAACCTGAAGCGCCAATGAAACCCGGAATAAAAGTATTTAATGATTTCCCTCTCGATGAAATCCGTAATTATATTGACTGGACGCCGTTTTTTATGGTCTGGGAATTAAAGGGACGTTATCCTGATATTTTTAATAATAAAGATTATGGTAAAGAAGCAAAGAAAATATTTGATGACGCCAATAAGCTGCTTGATAATATTATCTCTGAAAAATCTTTAACCGCTAACGGTGTTATCGGTTTATACCCGGCTAATTCATTTAACGGTGATATAGAAATTTACAGCAATGAACAACGGGATGGCATAGCGGGTATATTATACACTATCAGGCAGCAGTCAATAAAATCAAAAGGTATTCCCAGCATCGCACTTTCGGATTTTATTGCTCCAAAAGAAAGCAGCATAAAAGATTATATAGGATTATTTGCGGTTACTGCGGGAATCGGCATAGAGAAATTAATAACGAAATTTGAAAACGACCATGATGATTACAGTTCAATTATGGTTAAAGCCGCGGCTGACAGATTGGCAGAAGCATTTACCGAACTCTTACATCAAAAAGTAAGAAAAGAATATTGGGGTTATGCTAAAAATGAAGAAATCACTAAATCTGATTTGATCGCCGAAAAATATCAGGGCATTCGTCCTGCGCCCGGCTATCCGTCACAACCGGATCATACCGAAAAGTTAACCATATGGAAATTACTCGAAGCCGATAAACAAGCTTCAATTTCATTAACAGAAAGTCTTGCTATGTATCCGGCGGCTTCCGTATGCGGTATTTATTTTGCCCATCCTGATGCTAAATATTTTTCAGTAGGTAAGATCAATAAAGATCAGGTTGAAAATTACCGTAAACGTAAAGGTATCAGTTTGCAGGAAGCGGAAAAATGGCTTCGTCCGATATTAAGTTATGACGAAAGCGAATAAATAAAATATTTTTATCAACACAACTTTTTTAATTCTAATCAAATGAATTATCAGCAAAATCTGCAAACTTTATTTGAACAATGGTCCGGGGAAAAAGTAAAGTCATTTACCTCCCTTCCTCTTTCAGGTTCGGAAAGAAGATATATACGGTTCTATGGGAGTAAAAATACTGCCATAGGTGCATTCAATCCGGATGAACGGGAAAACAGGGCATTTATTTATCTGACAAAACATTTCCTTAAATACAAACTTAACGTACCCGATATTCTGTCTGCCGACTTGCAGAAGAGTATATATCTAATCCGGGATTTAGGAGATACAACTCTTTTCTCACTTATTGAAAAAACAAAAACAGGTAATAAATTCACGGGAGAAATAAAGGAATATTACAAGACCATAATTACACAGCTTCCAAAGTTTCAAATTGCCTCATCAAATAAGCTGGATTATTCAAAATGTTATCCTCGCTCTGATTTTGACAGCCAGTCTATGATATGGGATTTGAATTATTTCAAATACTACTTTCTCAAACTCGGCGGCTTCTCTTTTGATGAACAGAAACTTGAAAACGATTTCAATAACCTTGTTAATTTTCTTCTTCGGGCAGATTGTAAATATTTTATGTATCGTGATCTCAATTCACGTAATGTAATGATCTTGAATAATGAGCCGTATTTTATTGATTATCAGGGCGGACGAAAAGGCGCATTGCAATATGATATCGCTTCGCTTTTATTGGATTCCAAAGCCAATATCCCGCCGGTATTACGAGAGGAATTTCTAAATTATTACATCGAATCGGTAAATAAAATAGGTAAGATAGATAAACGCGTATTCCTAAAATATTATGATGGATATGTTTTACTCCGGCTGCTACAAATGTTCGGTGCATATGGTTATCGCGGATATTTTGAAGGTAAAGTGCATTTTTTGAAAAGTATTCCTTATGCGGTTAATAATCTGAGACAGCTTTTGAGTAAGAATAAGATTACGGGTAATATTAAGACTGCAGAATTAGATTCGGTTCTTACTCGAATTGTTGTGTCCAAAGAATTAATGAAATATGATTTAAAAAATACCGGGGATGAGAAACTTACAGTAAGTATAAATAGTTTTTCATACCGTGATAGGATACCGCGTGATTTTTCAGGTCACGGAGGAGGTTATGTATTTGATTGCCGCGCAATCCCTAATCCGGGACGTTTTGATGAATACAAATCACTCAACGGCAGAGATAAACCTGTGCAGGTTTTTCTTGAATCACAACCTGAAGCACAAAAATTTTTACAGGACACTTTCAAATTGGTTGATCAATCAGTCGAACATTATATCGGCAATAAATGGACAAATCTGATGGTTAGTTACGGATGCACCGGCGGACAACACAGGTCGGTTTATTCTGTAGAGAAACTGGCGGATCATTTGTCGCATAAATATGATATCAACATAATTAAAATTCATATTGAACAAGATAAAAAGAAAAAGTAAAGATCCGATGACCATAATAATTATGCAAGGTTGACTCAAATGAAAGCATTCATACTTGCCGCAGGACTCGGTACCAGGCTCAAACCGTTAACAGATAATAAACCAAAAGCCTTAGTAGAAATAAACGGTACGCCTTTAATAGAATTAATTATTAACCGGCTAATTCGGTTCGGTTTTAATCAACTTATAGTTAATGTTCATCATTATGCAGACGACATTATCAAATTTCTGAATAAGAAAGATAATTTCGGCATTGAGATTGAGATTTCAAATGAAAAGGATTTGCTGCTTGATACAGGGGGCGGATTAAAAAAAGTAGAATGGTTCTTTGATGATGAAAAACCGTTCCTTGTTCATAATGTTGATATTCTTTCAAACATTGATCTGGGCGTACTATATAGCAGTCATAATAGTTTAAACTCATTGATTACACTTGCTGTCCAAGCCAGGTATTCATCGCGCTATTTCTTATTTGATAAGGAAAAGAATCTTTGCGGTTGGAGAAATGAAATATCCAACGAGACGAAAATAACAAGGGATCATTCCGGGAAATTAACTCCGTTTGCATTCAGCGGAATTCATATTATTGACCCTGAAATATTTAGATTTATGCCTGATCTGAAAGTTTTTTCTATTGTAGATTTTTATTTAACCCTCGCTTCGAAACATCAAATAACTTATTTTGACCATACTAGTTCCATTTTTCTTGATCTCGGTAAAAAAGAAAATCTTATCAGGGCAAAAGAATTAATGAATATAAAAAAAATATAACAGTTTAATTTAATCCGCCTGCCTTGCTCGCCTCATAGCGTTAGCGAGGCGAGCAAGGCAGGCGGATTAATCAGTTTATAAATAACTTTTATTAATTCCAATATGTTTTCAGGTATGGCAAATGATAAAGAGTAACAATGAGTAAAGATATAAAGAACGATTTTAATTTTAGTTTTATACTGCGCGCGCTTAAGTACCGTAACTATAGGCTATTTTTCAGCGGTCAGCTGATTTCACTAATCGGTACATGGATGCAGCAGATTGCATTAAGCTGGTTAGTGTACAGGATGACTAATTCCGCATTTATGCTTGGCCTGGTAGGTTTTGTAGGACAAATTCCGACTTTTCTTTTTTCGCCAATTGCCGGCGTATTGATAGACCGTTTTAACAAGCATAAAATACTGGTTCTAACTCAAACTTTAGCAATGATTCAAGCATTTACTCTTGTAATATTGATAAGTACAGGATCGATAAGTGTTTATTATATATTACTACTCAATGCCTTTTTGGGTATGGTCAATAGTTTTGACGCGCCCACACGCCAGTCATTTGTTGTTGAAATGATAGAGAACAAAGAAGATTTGGGTAATGCCATCGCATTAAATTCAATGATGTTCAATTCAGCACGTCTGATAGGGCCTTCGGTTGCAGGATTGCTTATTGCCGCAGTTGGCGAGTCAATGTGTTTTTTGATTAATGGAATAAGTTACATTGCCGTCATAATAGCGCTTTTATTCATGAAAATTAATTTCAAGAAAGCAGTCCATCAACAAAAACAAATTGTTCAGGAGCTTAAAGATGGCTGGAATTATACCCGGAATTTCAAGCCTATTAAATATCTTCTGCTTTTAATTGGATTAGTAAGTTTAATGGGAACACCATATGTTGTTCTAATGCCCGTATTTGCAAAAGAGATATTACATGGCGGCCCGCATACTCTTGGTTTTTTAGTCGGATCTATGGGAGTTGGAGCTTTTTTCGGTGCTATGCTTTTAGCCTCGCGTAAAAACGTAATCGGATTGGGAAAAATAATAATGCGGGTTACATTTTTATTTGGAGCAACATTAATATTATTTTCATTTTCGAAAAACATTTTCATTTCAATGGCACTCCTGTTTATTGCAGGGTTTGCTATGATGACTCAAATGGCCTCAAGTAATACAATAATCCAGACAATTGTTGAAGACAATAAACGAGGCAGAGTTATGAGTTTTTATACAATGTCATTTATGGGTACGATGCCGATCGGAAGTCTTCTGGCAGGATTTACTGCGAGTAAAATCGGAGCTGCAAATACTGTAATCATCGGTGGTATTTGCTGTATTATAGGTTCCTTATTATTCGCGTCCCGCTTCCAGAAATTCAGTAAAGCTGTAAGACCTATTTATGCTAAAATGGGAATTATACCTGAAATTGTCGCCGGGATTGAATCTACTTCAAATTTAGGTGTTCCGCCACAAGATTAATACTTATTTAGTTCTTTTTTCATAAATTAATTGTTGAATAAATTCAAGTACAACAGCCGGAGTAGTTATGAAGATAAAAACATTATTATTATTGAGTTTTGTGCTCTGCACAGCAACAAACTATTTTGCTCAAAGTATTTCTTTAGGACCGCAATTAGGATTTATTAAATCAACAGACGCAGATCAGACATCTTTAATGCCCGGATTAGCAGCACGATTAAGTCTTCTTGGATTCGGCATTGAAGGTTCCGTTTATTATAAGTATGAAAATTTTGAAAACGGTTCTGTAAAGACAAAAAGTTATCCTATTAATATTACTCTGCTATGGAAAGTTCTGCCTTTATTTCATGCCGAAGGAGGCATAGGGTGGTATAACACTAAAATCGATGCCAATATTTTGGATGTAGTGCATAGCGAAACAAAAAGCAATGCCGGGTATCACATTGGAGCAGGGATGGAATTGCCTCTGAGCGGTGTAACTTTAACAGCCGATATTCGTTATGTATTTTTAAATATTGGCAGCGCTGAAAGTTTTAAAAGCAATTTTACGGTAGTTATGATCGGAGTTTTATTTACACTTTAATCCGCCTGCCTTGCTCGCCTCTCGGCTTTAGCGAGGCTAGCAGACATGTGCCGAAGGTGGTTTTTAGATTAATACCTCGCTTCTTTGGGCAGGTAAAATTGTTTTACGGATGCCTCGCTGCTTATAGCGAAGAATATTATTGCCATTATTCTTTTCATTCACTCAACAATATTAGTGAGGAATTATGATTCTTGATCAACTGAAAAATGCAAAACTATATTTCTCTATAGGGGAAAGAATTGCGAAGGCGCTTCAATATTTGAAAACAACGGACTTCTTAAATTTAGAACCGGGCAGATACGATATTGATGGTGATAATATATATGCTTTGGTAAGTGTTTATAATACAAAACCTTTAAGCTCTGCTAAATGGGAAGCACATAAAAAGTATATCGATATACAATATATTGAATCAGGAAAAGAAAAAATGGGTGTTACTTCAACAGATAAAGTAATTCCCCTTGAAGAATATAGCGAATATAATGATTGCAGAATTTATAAAGGCGATGGGAATTATATCATGGTTGATGAAGGCAGCTTTGCTGTTTTCTTTCCTACAGATGTCCATATGCCCGGAGTTTCAATAAATATTCCTAAGGAAGTAAAAAAAGTAGTTGTTAAGGTTAAAGTTGAAGGTATTGAAAGCAATGAGGAGAAGATAGAAGAGACGGATATAATCGTTATTTAACACTTTAATCCGCCTGCCTTGTCGGCGCCCGCTTTGCCTCTCGGCTTTAGCGAGGCAAGCAGACAGGCCGAAGGCGGTTTTAAGCCTCCTGTCCGGTAGGCAGGGTCAATTCCTCGCTGCTCAGCGGCGAGGTGATTCATTTTATATATATAAGCAGTTAACGGGAATTAAATTCCGTCAACTGCTCTAAAACCTTCCAGATCACTTCTTAACGATTTCTATTAGTTCAACTTCAAAAATTAAAGTGGAACCCGGTTGTATCATTTCACCTGCACCGTTATCTCCATACCCAAGATCCGAAGGAATAAAGAATTGATACTTAGCGCCGACTTTCATAAGCTGCAGACCTAAAGTCCATCCTTTAATAACCTGATTAAGAGGAAATTGAGCCGGTTCTCCGCGTTTATATGAACTGTCAAATTCGCGGCCGTCAATCAATGTTCCTTTATAATTAACTTTTACTATGCTCGAATCCCTGGGTGAATCTCCGGTCCCTTCCTGAAGAACCTTATATTGCAATCCGCTTGGCAAAGTAATTACACCCTGCTTCTTTTTATTATCATTTAAAAATACCTCTCCGGCCTTTTTGTTCTTTTCAGAAACGGCGCCTTGTTCATCGCTTCTTTTTTTCATCATTTTCTGATTAAATGATGCCAATACCTTTTTTACCTGGTCTTCGGTAAGTTTGGAAGCGCCTTTCGTTTTATCAGTGATCCCGTCAATTAACATTTCAAAATTAATTTTCATTGACGGATCTTGAAGATTTGTTCCGATATTAAAACCTATTGCATAACTAATAGAATCTTCCGGTGAAATCATACTGTTGACTGATTTTTGATGTTTTGATTTAGTCTGCGCCGATACAAGAGAAATAAATACAAACAGGCACAATAATATTTTTACTAACTTCATTTTATCTCCTTCGTTAAGAAATATATTTAATTTTTGAGTCTTAAAAATAAAGGCAATGTATGTTATAAGCAAGAGAATAGGTTAAATTCGATATCTAATATCTTCAACCCGGTTAATGTTTTGTAATAAAATAAAAGGTAATAACTGCAAAAAGATAAAATTCACTTAATACATTTCAGTGCAACAAACTAAAATGGAAACTCTTCCTTATAATTTACTTTTTGTTCTTTCTGTTTTTCCTCTTCGACATTTTTCTTAGCTGTCTTATGAACACGGTTCCCTTCGACATAAATTGCTTTATAAGGAACTACCGGACAGGCATGTTCGCATGCACCGCAGCCAATACAATAATCTTCACGTACTTCCGGAATAACCAGATTATTTTCAAAAGGAATCATGTGAACAGCTTTTGTAGGACAATGTTCAGAACAAGCGCCGCAATCTGTTTTTTGAGTATTTACAACACAATTATCTTTTAGAAATTTAGCTGTACCTATTTGAGTTAACTTTTTCTTTTCAATGTCGATAGGACTTATTGCGCCGGTCGGGCATACTTCACTGCATATTTTACAGTCGAAGTTGCAATAATTTGCTGAGTAAGCCATCCTCGGTTGAAGCATTCCAAGAAATCCATATTCGAGAAATGAAGGTTGCAGCACCTGTGTAGGACACGAACTGACACATAAATGACAGGCAGTGCATTTACCGTTAAATCTGTCCACACCGATAGAACCCGGCGGCGATATTGCACTTTTTTTGAATATCTGTTTAGTGCTTTTTTTCGTAATTAATATATTCTTGGCTGCCTGTGCCGATAAGGTTGAAAATGAAAGGAGATATAATGCCGTAGAATTAAAAAAATCCCTCTTATTCTGATCAATAGTATCATTGATAACTTTTGTTTTACGGAATTTAAAATCATATAACAATCCGTCCGTTGGGCATGAAGTCAGGCAATCAAAACAGGCGACACACCGGCTCATATCAACTGTTTTTTCTTTGCTGTTGATGCATCCGGCTTTACAATCTTTAGCACATGCCCCGCAGCTTAAACATTCATCTTTATTAATTATTATCCGGAAAAAAGAAAACTTAGATATATATCCCAGCAAAGTACCGACCGGGCAAACAGTATTACAGTATAATCTTCCTTTTTTATAAGCCATTACCGAAACAAATATGAAAAATGAGCCGACAATTAAAAAAGGGATTATACTGAAAGCCTTTATCTCATAGTTTGAAACTGAATACAATTTCATCCGTTCAAAAATAAAGGCGACTATATTATTGATGTAAATAAAAACCGGTCTGAAAAAAAATCCTGCAAATCTTCCATAAATACTGTAAGGATCCAGGAAATTTACAACAAAAGAACTTCCGAGAAGAAAGGTTAATATTGAAATTGCAAGAAGTGTAAGTCGCAGTATTTTTTGTTCTTTCAGATAACCGAAACGTTTTTTCTTTTTCTTAATCTTTTTCGATATGAAATTAATTATATCCTGAAATACTCCCAGAGGACAGACACTGGAACAATAAACTCTGCCGAATAAAATTGTAAGCAAAAGGATTATTACAAAACCGGAAATTGTTAAAGAGGCGAGTGTAATAAATTTTATTATAGATGGAATAAATTGCAGAAACAGAATCTTGTTTGAAACTGTAAGTGGAATAAAACCATATATATCTATTAAAAGAAAAGTTGTAGCTGTAAAAAACAAAAGCGAAGCAACAATTCTAACTTTACGAAGAAAGGGCGTATTCAAATTAAACCTTCTCGCGGTTAGCAGCGAGGAATCTATAAATCAATTTTATTTATATACCTCAAATAAGTATACCAAAAACAGCCTTCGGTCTGTCTGCTCGCCTCGCTAAAGCCGAGAGGCGAAGCGGGCCTGCAAGGCAGGCGGATTACAAAATCATCCGTTTTATCTTAAGAGAATTCAAATCTTTTTTACCAATTCCCATAGAATCGGCAATTTTTATATATTGAATTTCATCAGGGTCCATGCCGAAAAGTTTGGCTGCTGCTGCATCCGCGGCAACCATATCAGTTGAAATAATTTGTGATTTCATTAATGATACGTCGTTTATTGATACTCCGCGCGGACCATTTTGTTTTAATATATAATAAGCATCTACAATATTAAGATCGGGTTTCCGATAA
>Ga0182027_10012117_pt1 | contig 12132 bp, 12 predicted proteins | sample 712E1DmetaG_FD_121300 | JGI IMG/M metagenome (GOLD analysis project Ga0182027, IMG submission 121300) | Permafrost microbial communities from Stordalen Mire, Sweden - 712E1D metaG (Illumina Assembly) | ecosystem: Environmental > Terrestrial > Soil > Wetlands > Permafrost | place: Sweden...
CGCTGGTGTTAAAACAGGAGATTGACCAGATCATACGGACACTTTATGATGTGCAAAAGCGACACGATACCGAGAAAAAGATTCCACCGTTTCGGTAACACTTTCTAATGAGCTATAGCGGAAATTGCATATCAGACCCATTTAGTACTTCAAAATTGCCTCAAATTTCCATAATTAATATCTAATATTTGACATAAATGAATTATTATAGGATAATATATACCTATGTATTTGTCTCCGGAATTCCAAAAGGACGTAATAACATATGGCGATAGTATTGAAAAAAATTGGCGCCTATGGGAACCTTACCAGGCTCAAATGCAAGAATATGTCCAAAATATGCCGAAACATATCGCTAAACCGTTATGGAGAAAGGTAATAAACAGAATTAATGAAGAAACCGATTTTTTCAGATCTATCTATTCTGACGGATCACACCGATATCTCACCACTGGACAGATAACACCAAGAGAAGAATTAAGACTCTATATCGACAACTCGATGGATGTAATTATTTCTCCCCTCGCTTTACTACGGCATTAACACATGATTTTAATACCTCCCAGGCTTCAAGTGTATTATTGTCATCAACAGGCTGTCCATAAAAGAACAAGTGTCGGGCATTTTTTTCTCCAACCCGGTTCATAAATTTTTTCCAAATGTTAATAAACTCGGCATTGTTGCCCAATTTCTTTACAATCCGCGCCTCACGCTCAAATCCGGCATTCCGAAGCAATGCGTCAGTATACCAAGTAACAGCGATATGACTAGCAACTTCTACCTGATCCTCCGGTAATCCATTATGCGTGGACAACAGAGTCATACTCGATTCGCCCATTGCGATAGTATTTGCCACAGCAGCTTTTAAAGGATAGACAGCATTCGGATTATTCTTCTTGATATCAAATCGGGTAATAATTCTGGCAATTTCCGGTTCAGACCACAGTCCAAAAAAGATTTTTCGACCTGCGGGTACATCGCAGGATTCCCAATATTCACGCGCGGGACTCTTGGTCATCGGACGGACTCTGGCTTCTAATTGTTCATCCCGTTTAATGACAGCAAGGGATATCTGTCGGTGATCCTCTTCCGTAAGATAAAGAACGGGAAATGTGTTTGTTTCATGGAACATGGATTCCATGGATCTATTAACTATCCACGCCAGCCGGTGAATATGCTTTATCTCTTCCTCCGGTATCGCCATAGACTCCGCAAGTGTTATCCCGAACTCAGTTTCTAATTGTGCAAGCAGTCGAAGATGATTGGAAGGGGCAAGAGATTCTAAGGAAACCGGTCCCCGCTCATCCGGAGGACCGCCTATACCCATTTCATGTAACAAACCTAACATATAGCGGCATTATACTATAAGTCGCTATTAATGCAACATAATTTACCAATGAATCTCTAGTCCCTTTTCAGCACCTCAAAAAAGGCGCTTTGTGGAATTTCGACACGGCCAATCATCTTCATCTTGGCTTTCCCCTTCGCCTGCTTTTTAAGAAGTTTATCTTTTCGCGTACGGTCGCCGCCATATAATTTTTGAATAACGTCTTTGCGAAATGCTTTTACATCGGCGCGGGCCACGATTGCGCCGCCGATCGCTCCCTGAATGGGAATTTGAAATTGCTGGCGCGGAATAACTTCGGCTAGGCGTTCTACGATTGCAATACTTCGGTGATGCGCTTGATCACGAACGGCCAAAAACGACAACGCATCAACTTTTTCCTTATTCACCAAAATATCGATTTTGACCACATCAACGGCCTGGAACTCGAAAAATTCGTAATCGAGCGACGCGTAGCCCTCAGAAATACTTTTCAGACGATCAAAAAAATCGATAATCATGTCGGAAAGCGGGATAAGATAGGTAAATTCAGCCTGCTCGCCGAGATATTTCAAATCGATATACTCCCCTCTTTTTTCCTGCGCCAGCTGCATAATCGCGCCGACATACGGCTTCGGAGTAAATATTTTTACTTCCATAATCGGCTCCTTTACGCCTTCAATATACGTTGGGTCCGGAAATTCGGTTGCAGATTGAATAACCACCTCTATTTGTTTGTCATCGCGAGACCGTTCTGACGGCGTGGCGATCTCTTGAGATTGCTTCGCTCCGCTCGCAATGACAGACGATGCCGTAAAACCAAGTTTTGAAATCGATACTCCCGCTTTTAAAGTCAGATGATATTCCACACTTGGCGCTGTTGCGATCATATTGAGATTAAATTCACGTGATAAACGCTCTTGCACGATTTCGGCATGCAGAAGACCCAAAAATCCGCAGTGAAAACCATTTCCAAGAGCAGCCGAGGAAATTGGCCGAAACGTGAACGCCGAGTCAGATAATCGAAGTTTTTCCAGGCACTCGCGGGCAGAATGAAATTCATCACTATTCAATGGGAAGAGGCTTAAAAAAACCATCGGTTTAGGCTCCTTATAGCCCGGTAGCGGGCTCGCGGCTTGTAGTGGCTGTACGGAAGCATTAACCGATTTTCCGATCGTTATAGTGTCTCCTACTTTAGCAAGACGCACGTCTTTCAGACCAGTTGCTATATATCCCACTTCTCCCGTATGAATGATCGTGGAAGTAAGCATTTGCGGCATAAAAAAGCCTACTTCTATCGGTGTAACTAAAGCATTTGATGCAAAAAACTTAACGCTTGTATGTGCATCATACTGCATAGTACCATCAACTACCCGAACAAATACTACCACCCCCTTGTGGGGGTCGAATTGTGAAGAAAATATGAGGGCACGTAACGGTTTTTCCGGATCACCACTCGGAGGCGGAATCCGATCTACCACCGCATCTAACACCTTATCAACATTCTGACCTGTTTTGGCAGAAATTTCCAACATCTCTTCTTCCTTAAAACCTAACGCAACCAGTTCCGCCTTCGTTTCTGCAATCCTTGCGTGCGGCATATCAATTTTATTTATTGCCGGAATAACAGTGAGATGATGTTCCCAAGCTTGATGCAAGTTCGCAAGCGTCTGCGCTTGAACGCCTTGAGTCGCGTCAACCACTAAAATAGCGCCTTCACATGCAGCAAGACTTCGGGAAACTTCGTAACCAAAATCTACGTGGCCGGGGGTATCGATTAAATTTAGGATATACTCCCTTTTGTCATTGCGAGCCCCGTCTTCAGGGCGTGGCAATCTATCTGATAAAGATTGCTTCGCTTCGCTCGCAATGACATGCGCAAAATAGTGCATCCGCACGGGCGCCAGTTTAATCGTAATCCCCCGTTCCCGCTCAATCGGATTACTGTCAAGAATCTGCGCCTGCATATCACGCATAGCGACCGTATGGGTTAACTCCAACAACCGATCGGCTAACGTGCTTTTTCCGTGGTCAATATGGGCGATAATAGCAAAGTTTCGAATGTGATCCTGCATGAATGGTATTGTAGCACGAAATCAATGAACACAATACGAACTTTTAGCGCCAGTTGACAATAAATACGTTCAGAAGTAAACTCCACAAACATATGAACGCTCCAGAGAAATCTGATTTTGCTCACCCACTCCAAACTCCCGAGCAACGTTTACTCACAAACTTCGGGAAACAGATTTTTTCCTCGTTTGAGGGTTGTACACATGGTTATTCCCCGTCTCCAAAATTAACATTGTTCCTCCAAAATCATAATGTTATTCCAACTAGTGATGGATGGCCAAAATACACGCTTACTCTCCCGGAACTTGGAGGCGCCGTTAAACCCTGGAGACCAACTCCATATAAAGGACAATTTGATCATACTGCTACCACTGATACATATACGCCTCTATCTCCGCATATTATTCCTGTATCCTTACAAAACGCTTTAGATATTATCACAATAACCAATGCGACCCATTTCTGGAACCGTGGCGAAGATAATGTACTACTCGCGCGTAGTAAAACCAAAGCTATCACAGTGCATTCCTATCAGAAAGGTAGCGATCCGGTTGTAATTAAACCACTGAATAGTTTAGCCGGTATCAATCCCGAACTCTATTTAGGACTACCAGATAATTTTGGCGCAACAATACAATTATGGAAACTTCTTCCAGCATGGACTCGTGAAATTAGCCATGACACTTTCGAACTGCAAGCCGCGTTTCAACTACACAAAATCTCCCTTCAAAAATTCGTTGAAGCCCTCGGATCACCGTTAAATACGCCTTTAATTCTAAGAAAACAAGAAGAGTAATTCGGTACGCATTAAGAATTTTCCAGTTTTAACACGTCGTAAACGCCAACCGCATACCCAAGATACAAAACTTCCTGGAGTTGATGAAATCGTAAACTATATTCCCCTGCTAATCTTTCTGGAATGGCGGTTTGAATTAATTTCCAATCCCATTCATTTGGATCACCATCGGTTCGACCTGTAAAATATCCGATTTTCCCATCAAGTTCACTCAAATGTGTAAACGCTATAGTGTTCCTTTCATCCGCAAATGGTAATGCATGTTTATATCCGGATGTATGTGCGATGTTGAATAATCCGGTCAATACATTCTGTATATATGGGATACTCTTAGTATGTTCTAGTTGTCCCAACGCCAAAATTGCTCCGACTTGAATTGTGATATCCGATTCTACTCCCCAACGGATAATGTTGAGATCTGTACCAAGTAATTCGTGATCTTGTGCATAATGACAATATGTCAGAAAACCTCGGTCTTGCAATACCGAATGCAATTTGTCCTGTTGAGCCAGAGTTAACCTGTCATCCTCAACTAATGCTTCGCTTAAATTATGTAAATGTCCCCATTTCAAATTTTCGACCATAAGAGAATCTAGATTTGCGATGATAGCTGATTTAGCATCGTGAGATGGATGACCCGATTCGTATGGTTGTTCCTTTATCTGTGACATAGACAAAAGATTATACCAAATAGTGCTACAATATGCTCTTGCTATGCAAATTGAAGGAATTATATCTCCAACTAAAGCAAAAATACTTATTGAAGCACTCAAGGAAGATCCACTATCCACTGAAGATCAACTTCTTGCCGGAAAACAAAATATGGTTCCCCTTATGTGCGCAAAAAACCAACCTATTTCGGTTTCCACAATTCACCTTTCGTCAATCGAACATCCGGATGTGAGTATTATTGCGGGATTCCTGGCAATTGGTGAGGATACACATGTCATATTTGAACAAACAGATACCACAGACCCAAAAACGGTTGCGGTGAGCACACTTGCATCATTTTGCAAACGAGTCGATTGCGCGAATAAGGGCTGCGCTGCTCTGAAGGAAAAACAAGCGGGTTTGGATGCACGGAAACAACCAAATAGGAAACGGAAATCATCTTGAGAGATCTTCCTGAGTGTAGCCCTCTTCAAGTAAACGTTTGTATATCGGTAATGCAACAAGGCTGACTACACTCCTCCATTGACTCAGTTGAACACGCAACATTATTACGCGCAACCTTTCTTCATAGGGTATACGTTCATCACCGATTGCTATTTTATCTACGCTCGCCAATGTTGCAATCCTATCAGGTTCCCACCCGATGTTTAATGATGATTGTATAGAATCTTTAAGATGGAATTTATCAATTAATTCATCGATCCGGAGAAAGTGATTCCTCCATGTCTGCTGGATAAACAAATCACTATATTTATAACGAAAAACTGGATCAAAATACACTAACTCATCAAGATTTCCCCTTCGAAACACGTCAACCCGAAACCTACCTGACCGGATATGTGGAATACCGGGAATTTCCGGATAATGGTCGTCCGGGAGACGGGTCCAGAAATTGCCCATAGCTCGAGCTGTTTCTAATTGCTCCGGTGATAAATTTCCAAATTCAATCATATAGATAGTATAGATTATGGCGTCAAATTAATCTATTTAATGAATCTACTATTAGGATCGTGGATATCCCAAATCCATATCATCTTGGGCTGGTTGTGGTTTTCTCGCTTGAAAAAACTCATTTAAAAGTTTTGATAATGGGGAAGGTGGACGAGGTGGACGTTTTTCGGAATATGAAAATATCACATCTTTTGGCGCAATACCTACCCTAATTGGATTATTAGGACCGAGATGTTCATAAATTGGAAAATGACCATTCATCCCAGTTAACATTTGCCCATCAAAAGATTCTGGAGCCAAACTGAAACTACCCGCCGGAGTTTGGACCGTTGTCCCTTTATCTGCGGATAAAACTCGTAGAACAGTACCGGCTCGTTCACCACTTCCGACTCTTATTATCGTATACCCTGCCATATGGAGCGTAGTATAGCATAAATAACTAAAGTATTACTCACTCACAGACGTTCATCCAAAGGCTATAACGAGTATTATTCCCCTGCTCAACGTCCGTTACATGCATAAAATCCGTAACTATGTTTGGCCCACTAACCGTAATATAAGTTTGATTCCTACTGTACTGTAAATTGGTAACATCCGCCTTCGCATTTAGCCCATCCAAATAAGCGTCTTGCTCTACTTCTGTTTGCGGTAAAACAACAAAAAACAGATCTTCACACCCATCCCTCGTAATAGACATTGATCTGATTACCCCTTCTTGAAGGGGCCAACAGAATTGCAAATTGCATCTACCGTTTTCACCAAAAGTTGCTTTAACATGAAGTGTTCCATCAGCATCGATCTGTCCATCTGTTCTTAATAGATCTTTTGTCCCTAATCCGATACGAAACATATCTATACAAATAGATCCGAGAACATAAGAAGACATGTCTATTGGGTTAAACGCCAGAAAAAGTTGTCGGAGATCTTTATGTACCTTACCCCATAACTGTTGTTGGAATTCTTTATTAGGCAAAAGATCTTGCACCTCAGGATTAATTGGAGATGGATAGACAAATGGCTCGTGGAGACCTTCTGCTGGCATAATTGAGAATTATAGCGAGAAGATGAAATAGAGTCAAATTTCGATGGCTCGTGATATACTAACCACATGACGATCAAGGAAATTCTGCAAAAAGTTGAATCCCAAATCAAAACAAAAGAAGAACGCGAATACTTTCTTATTCACGAAGCGAGATACGATTATATCCTAAAGCAAATTGAAAAAGTAACAAAACATCAAAACAAAAAAGAAACAAAATTGCGGGTTCTTGATGTCGGGTGTTTCCCTTACCATCTTGGGTTAGCGTTAGAAATGATGAATTTTGAAGTTTGGGGAATTTCCTCTACTCATGAACCAATAAAAAGTCCAAAAATCAAAGTGTGTAACATTGAAACCGACAGATTTCCGTTCAAAGATAACTTTTTCGATTTAGTGGTATGTACGGAGGTGCTTGAACATCTTCCTCAGTCACCCGCAAGAGCATTGAGTGAAATGCGCCGTGTCCTAATGCCCCAGGGGATATTACTCCTTACAACCCCGAACATCGCCCGTAGCATCAACCGTGGAAAGTTGTTACTCGGAAAGAGTGTCACATACCCCCTCCATCAACTCCTTGAAAATGACGGGGAGGGCAGTAATATTTATCACAGGCATAACCGAGAGTACACACTGAAGGAATTGACGACAATATTAAATCATACTCATTATTCTGTCGATACTGCGACAACGTTCGTCAGTTATACACCGAATCGACGTCGTATCATCCCCGACCCTCTCTGGTTAAAAGCGGGAAAAACCGCAAACTTCATCCTCATGATGATGATCGCGGGCCTTCGTGATACTTTATTTGTTGTGGCTAGAAAATAAACGATATCTATTTTTCTTTCATTTGAATTTTTCCTGAATTTGTGGCCGTCTGAGGACCTGACGGTTCGGGCGTTGGTTGCCGAATAAATCCAACTTCAACAATCTTATCTTCAGTTGGATCGTATAAAATAGCTCTCTGGGAAAACGCTAACACGATATCTCCGTCTTTTGCATTTGTATAAAATGGAACGGCTCTCATTGTTTGGTCAACTCCTGTAAGGGTTCTCACCGTGGGTTGTTCGCTGGGCAGCTCGATATGTCGGCCTACCCGTTTCACTATCGCGTCTACTTCCAGAGATGTAATCGATGCAGGTGAACTCTGAAGGCGGGATACCTCTTGTTGAGAATTCTGATACAGGTAATAGGTATATCCTCCAACTCCCGCAAGTAATAATCCTAAAAACATAAAGAGCAAAAATTTCCCCACAGGTTTTTTCTTCTTCGCCGGAACGGGCGAGATTGGTTGTTGAACAGGAACGGGTTGTTGAATCGGTTGCACCGGAACCGTAATAGGCGTTGGTGTTGGTGTAACAACAGGTGTAGGAGGTGATGAAACGGAAACTACCGGTTGCACCGGAGCCACAACGGGCGTAGGCACAACCACAGGTTGGACCGGAAGCGGTGGTGGTGAAACCACTGGTGGTACAACGGGAGCTGGTTGCACTGGAACCGGAGGAGGGATAACGATATCCTCAGGTTCTACCGGCGAAAAAAACGCCCGATGAACACCTTTAATAAATCTACGTGAGACACGATGTTCAGGATCTTTTTGTTGATTTTGATCATTCATAACTACTTATTAGCCTTCGGCGCTACGGTCGAAGACGCGGTTGACGTTTCCGGTATTAATTCGGCTGACACACTTGCTGCTGTTACGGTAGTTGACGGACGAATTTGCGCAATATCAATCACTTTATCAATAGACGGACGGTATAAAATTACTTTACTCACGAAAACCAATAACTTGTCCCCGTCTTCCGCGTTAGCAAAAAATGGTTGATTCTTTTTAAGCTGGGCAACAGCTGCGAGCGTTACCACTTTAGGTCGATCATTAGGAATGGCAAGATGTCTCCCTACTTCATTCACAAGCGACGTGATCTCATCTTCGGAGGGAGTCATGTCTTGAGTAGCTGCAACCCCTTGAAGTGCTTTTAACCTGTTTTGAGAATCCAAATATAGTTTACCAACATAGGCAAGTCCGCCTAAAAGAACAAGAAAAAGAATAATTAGGACAACTATCCCAAACCAGTTCTTCCTCTTTTTTTCTGGTTCCGCCTCAGGCTTTGCTGCAGGCTCCGAATTAACTTTTTTCATAAAAAAATGTGCTCTCATAGTATGTGTCTTGTTATATCATATTAAACTTCATGCATCAAAGATAGAAATTTATGGACTAGTCCCCGATGATGTCGCTGTCCCACCACCCTGATCTATCGTCGGCGTTGGCGTAAGTTCAAGAGTCGGCGTTGGAGAAGGCTCAACCGTTGGTGTTGGAGTAGGCGTTGGCAAAACCACTGATTTTTTACCATTTTCAACAATCCACCACGTAAATGTGGCATCATTCGTGGTTGGTTGATCAAGATGGATAGTAAATCCGGAACCAACTACTTTGTCCGTTACATAGAAACGGGTTGCTGGCGCATAATCAGATTCAAATGTTATCTGAATAACGCTATTATCTGTAGTTCTGGGCGCACTCACGGTAACCTCACTTGAACCAGCTGAAATAGTCCCTTTCCCAATGTTGTCGGTTAGATACATTTGATCAACCGCAAGTGATCCGTAGACTACCAAATCCTGTACATATCCGGAAGAAATATATCCATCAAACGCACCGCTTCCGCTGGCCGATGTTGATCCGGTCATTCGGGCAAAATAGAAACTTCTGCAGAGAATATCCGTCATATCACACGGAGCGGTAGGCATAACAAATCCAAGACGTACCAAAGCGGTTATCGACCCAAATTTCGGAGCCGCCTGAGTAGTAACGTATGCGTTTAATCGGTCTTCAAGCGTTTGGGTAGTACTCGCGCTATCTGTTGCCACAGGCGTTGCTGTACCCGAAATGGTCGCATCCGATCCGTCAAAATCAACAAGTGCGATTCCGAATGTAGATCCTACCTGCGTTTGCTTCATAAGGACGCCTGGCACATCGGATGTTGTCAGATAATCCCCTGCTTTAATCGACCCATTGGCAGTTGAAATATTCACAGCAGTCTTTCCCGATGTAACAACATTCACCTGGTTCCCGGTATGATCTGAAACGACGCCTAATATATCGGATTCGTACTCACTCGTCACTTTTTCAGCCCGCAATGTCGCTGCATCTGTTGCCACTCGCACGACATCTCCTGCATTAATTGTCGTATCGCCATCCGCAACATTCATCGTGACAATTCCATTTTGTGCCGTTGCCGAACTCGTTGCTGCTCCCAGTGTACTGCCTAGAGAGAGATCCGACTGATTAAGAGTTGTCTGGGCCAACAATGCGGATTCGGATGACTCCTGATTCTGAACAATGCCGGCTAATGTGGCAACTTGGGTTGCAATCCCGTTAATCTGGTCTTGTTGTTGTTGCACCGCACGCGCAAGAAGTGCCACGATGTCGTTATAGTCAATTGTCAACGATCCCTCTTGCCCCGAAACAATACTGGGCAAAATATCGCGCACTTGTTGGGCAATAAATCCATATTGCGTCTCCCCTGTTTGTTTGTTAACAATCATCGAGGGCTGTAACTCTAATACTTCCGCAAGTCCGAACGGCGTTGCGCTAACGCTTGCAGTATTGGAAACGTCCGCAGGCGTTAACCATCTCCCACTCGATGATAATTGGGCACCGGTACTCGTATCAATAATCACTCCGCTGTCTGTTGCTGGAGCCGCGACACCAATTCCAAGACTATTTGTCGAAAGTGCTTCACTCATTCCTGCGAGTTGAGCCGCGATTGTTGATACATCAGGTTGTGTGAATGCCTCTCTTTGCAACGTAAGTTCTGCACTGATCGTTGCAATATCCGTTTGTGTATTTTGAACACCCTGTGAAAGATCGGTTAATTTCTGTCCAATATCAAGACCATTCAGACTCAAAATATTTGCATCAATCGTTTGTGTATGAATTTGTGTTGATGTTAGATCATTAGCGGACAACGATCCGATTTCTTCTTTTTGAACAGTTAACAAACCAACATTCATGGAGGCTGATACAACGTTATTAAACGCTCCGGTTCTATTTACCGCATTACCATTAGATGTCACAGTAAAGCCATCTTGAGCATTTCCGTTGAGAGCAAGATCACCGGTGTCATTCATTGTGATGCCGGCAAGTTGTCCGGAAAGCGTAGCAATATTTGCATTTAGTGCTTTCACACTCAAAATCATGTACCCAAGCGTATTAACAGGATTGACGATTGTTCCGTTATAATGCATCGCCCATGGAGCTTCATCTGCCATGACTCCGACATATTGTGTAGAACTGTCCCCTGTTCCCATACCAGGTTTGTAGTGGAAGTTGTAAACAGGCGTATTGACGAGAGTATTAAGTGCACCTTCCGTATCCGTGTATGTGCTATCTATATTTTTCCATGCTCTTAACGATCCTGGTGCTTGCCATGTGACTGTGCCATTCCCTGAAACATCCGTTAATTGCTGTCCTGCTCCACCAACCGCGGCGGGCAATGTCATAGTCCATGATCCGGCACCAGCGGCTGGCTGAATCTGAATATACCCGGATGAATTTCCTTCGAGTCTTAATGTCCCAAGCAATGATCCTGCGCTACCGATATCAAGAAGCGCGCCAGGACCTGCATTACCAATACCAAGACCACCACCAGTATTAAACCAACTATTTCCGCTTGCTGATCCATTGAAATATATTGATGCGTTTGCAGGCGCTGCGATCGTTGTTCCGGATGTTGCAAAAGCTAACGGTTGATTTACATTTGGATATGGCATAATCATGCCATTTGCTAGTTGTAATAATGCTGCTCCACCAGCTCCCATTGCACCCGTCCCTCCAGTTGGTCCAAGAGAACCAGTTGCACCTGTTGATCCTGTTGTTCCAGTTGAACCTGTTGGTCCAGCAAAACCAGTAGCTCCGGTGGAACCAGTTGAACCGGTTGATCCTGTTGAACCGGTTGGACCAGCAACACCTGTTCCTCCAGTTGTACCGGTTGAACCAGTTGAACCGGTTGGGCCATTTGCACCTGTTGCGCCAGTGGAACCAGTTCTTCCAGTAGGACCATTTGCACCTGTTGCGCCGGTCATACCGGTTGCGCCGGTTGCACCGGTTGGACCAGTAACGCCTGTTCCTCCAGTTGATCCTGTAGATCCGGTTGAACCAGTGGGTCCGGTAACGCCTGTTCCTCCGGTTGATCCGGTTGATCCTGTTGAACCAGTATCTCCGGTTGATCCTGTTGGACCTTTCACACCAGTGGCTCCGGTATTACCTGTTGA
>Ga0182027_10012119_pt1 | contig 12131 bp, 8 predicted proteins | sample 712E1DmetaG_FD_121300 | JGI IMG/M metagenome (GOLD analysis project Ga0182027, IMG submission 121300) | Permafrost microbial communities from Stordalen Mire, Sweden - 712E1D metaG (Illumina Assembly) | ecosystem: Environmental > Terrestrial > Soil > Wetlands > Permafrost | place: Sweden...
ACCTGAAAAAAATCCACCCAACTGGCTTGCTAATATAAGTGGCTCAAGTATAGGGTCATTTACAGTTATGTTCTGGTTGATATCAAAGGCATTAACACTCGAAACCGATATTATGGTTATAATTGATATAATAAAAATTAATAAAGCCTTGCAGAAATTAATTTTACAACCAACATCCCTCTTTGTTTTCATGATTAATCAATATTATTTATATATATAAATGTTATTGTGGAGGTTGGTATATGAATTTTTCAGGGGTTTTTATAAAATTAGTATGTGTAAAAAGTATTTAAAAATCATGCATGCATAATTTTTTAGGAATTGATATATTAAATAAAGTAAAGCAAATTATTATGATGACAAGATATGCTTACATTCTACTTCTAATGAAATTCATGAAATTTTTTACTTGTCAAGAACTCTCTCATTAAAATACGGAGCTCGCCATAGTTCTTGCGCATGATCCAAAATGCCTTTGGTATCTACGGACTAAAGTCACACAGCGTTAACAAAGAGCATTTTGGACATGTAAAGACATTCTCAATAAAATATTGGAGATACTTACTTAGATGAGTTGGCTAATGTTTATCTACTTGAAACTTTATTTTCCTTCAAGCAGCCTATAATATCTTGCCTTTCTTTTTGGGCAATGATTTTTACAAATTTCTTTGGAAACTTCATAACTAAATGGAAGTTTTCCATTGAATCTTTTATAGATTTTTTCATAATTTTCCAAAAATAAACACTCTGTACTAGGACTTGGGAAAACTTTTTTAAGCCTTTCCCAGATTATAGGAAAATCTTCTTTTATGATATTACCAAAAGATAATGGAGTCATATCGCAAGGATAGACTTCTCCAGATGCATCAATATAGAGTATATTATAGCCTGCAGCACAACCAAGATACTTGTCAGACTCTGCATAAGGATATGAATTTACCTTGGCTAAGTCTTTTCTTTTATTTGCGATAAGATGCAATTTTTTTAATTTCTCTTTCTCATTTTTATCAAGCATTTCGTCTTTTTTCCCAAGCATTTTTCCACAAGGAATTATTTCAAGCAACATCACTTCATCAACATTTAATTTTTTTAAAAATTTAAGAAAATTTATCAAATTTCCAAATGTTTTTTTTGTGACAACTGTCTGGACAATTGTGTATAGTCCTGCTTTTTTTGAAATATTTATTGCATTAATTGCTGTATTAAATGAATCTTTACCCCTTAAAGAATCATTCATTTGGGAAATATTTGAATCTAAACTTATAGCAATACCAAATAATCCTGCATTTTTTAATTCAATTGCTTTTTTTAAATCAAGACCAACTCCTGATGTAAAAATATAAGATGCTGATTTATCTCCAACAGACTCTATTATAGGGACAAGGTCTTTTCTTAAGAGAGGCTCTCCACCAGTGAAGCCGATTACTGATAGTTTTTTCTCTTGTAAAACACCAATCGCTTTTTTTACTTCTTCAAGCGACATTTCTCTACCTTCCCTGAATTTATTGCTACAATACTCACAATTATTAGGGCATTTGTTTGTCAGGGATATGCGGGCGTTATACAAAGAATCTTTGTTATCTAAAAAAGACATAATGGCTCTATCAAATGCAATACTAGGGACAGGCGGGACAAATGATATTCCCACATATTGTTTTCCAACCTTTGTAATTTTTATATTATAAAAATCCCAAAAAATTCTTAGGATAAGCTTTATGGGCAGTTTTCTAAAATATTTATTCCCTATTAAATAATATGGAATAGCAAATATCCTCTCTATTTTTTTTGTTTCTCTGTTCATTTAATCTCCTTTCATGAAGTTAATTTTTTGCTAAAAGCAAAAATGATTTGGTTTGGTGCTTAAAGCACATTAGCAATTTTTATCCGGTAGTGTTTCTCTCTAAAAATTGTTTTTGGCTGATTTACTTAGACAAAGACAACTATCTTTACCTATACAATCTTACAGATTATATAATAATTTAAATATAAAAACACTATATAAGAATTATTATGATGAATCTTAGTCAAATCTTTTTGATTTGACTAGTATATATTATAGCATTACTTAATTTAATTCTATTAATTACCATTGACCCATCTTTGAATCGTGTCTAGTAATTCTTTATCACCTACTTTATTATCATTATCAAAATCAAGACAGATTCCTGTTCCTTCACAATTCCTTGTTTCATCAGGCTTATTATAGTTATTTCCACAGTTGTTAATATCATTACAGGTTCTGTTTTGAGTCCATCCAGAACATAAACTCCAATCAGTACAAACCCAGTTTGATTTGCATGCACATCCTGATGAATCAGAAGATGGATTATCAGGCTGACAAACTTTATCATTTGTACAAGCACAATCAGTGCATATCATGCAATTTTCATTATTATTGCAAGTTCCATCATTGTTACATATATTAAGATTACTCTCCCATTTTAATTTAGGATAATTTTTGCCATTATTTGAATCATCCCAATTATTTGCAAAATCCCAGTTATTAATCGGGCCTGAATTAATATTATAAAAATATGATTTATCACTTTCAATCTTTGTGCATCCTTCATCTCCTGGAACCTCATTAATATCTAAAAAACAGTTTGTTGGGCTATTTGATTCATGATCCCAAAAACTATTTGTAATTCTATCTGTTCCAAAATAATCGAGTCCAACTAATCCTCCACGATATTTTCCAGAAGAAGCCATATTTACAGAACTTGTTGTAAAAGAATTTTTTATGCATCTTCCTATTCCCTCTAAACCTCCGGCACTATAACCATCAACATTTCCTGTAGAATATGAATTTGATATACAGTTGGGAACATACATGGAACCAGCACCTACTAATCCACCTGCATTTCCAATTGAAAGAATATTTCCTGTTGCATAACAATCTTCTATAAAACCATTATTATCTCCTACCAATCCTCCTCCATCTCCTTTAACATTAATATTTCCTTTTGCAAAAGAACTTGATATATTTCCCAGATTAATTCCTGCTAATCCTCCTGCTACACCTCCATAAGTAAATTGACCAGATCCAGATCCTGCTGTTGCATAAACATCAGCAAAACTATTATCTATAATTCTATAATTATCACCAACTAAACCTCCAACATTTCCACTTACTGCATAAACATTAATTATATTTATTGTTCCTGTTGCATAAGAATTTTCAACATTTCCGTAATTAACACCCACTAGTCCGCCAGATATAAAAGTATAAGTATAAATAATATTTATTAAACCTGTATTTTTAATGGTTCCATTGTTAAACCCAAATAAACCAACAAAACTATTATTGATTAAAAGTCCATTAATATAATGATTATTTCCATCAAAAGTTCCTGTAAACGATAGATAACTATAGCAGTATTGAGCATTATTTAAAATGCAATTTCCAATTGGCTCAAATCCTTTTCCATTATTATAGAGTTTACCCAATGGATTTTGCGTATCAAATGAACAGTCAATATTTCCAGTCAAAATATAATTTGCAGTTAAATCATTATTAATGTTTTGCAATTCCTGGCAAGTTGAGATTTGGTATGGATCACTTGGAGTTCCTGAACCACCTGAAAAAATACCTATCTCTTGATTATTATTATTATTATTATGTATTCCAAGTGTTGGCAAACTTCCCTCTGAGTTTGCATTAGTATTGGAATTTGCTTGTGCAATTTTATATATTAAAAAAATTCCAATTAATAATATAATTATTATAATTAAAATTACTATTACTAAGAATATTGAATTGCTATTCTTTTTGTTCACTCTCTTTTTCATTGTTATTTTAAATAGTTTAACTTTATAATTGTTCTATTTTTTAATTACCATTGGCCCATCTATTTATTGCAGACAATAATTCATTATCATCCCATAATCCATTTTTAGGTGTAAAGTCAAACATCAAGCAATCACTTGCTGATTGGCTGCATTTATCAGCTCCTGTATCACAAGAAGATGAATTTGCAAGGCAATTGTTGTCATTTACGCATATTCCATAAGAACATTTTTGCCCTGACTGGCAAGTGCAGGATATACAACCGCCGCATCCGTCACCTTGTGCTCCACATAATCCATTAAACCCAACACTTGAACAAGTTTTTGGTGTGCAGGAACTTATTTCACATCTTCCATCAATACACTCATTTTGATATCCAGGTAATAAAGGGCACATTGGGCCACATTGCCCATAACATCCGTCATCACCACAAACTTTTATTGAACCGTCTGTTCGAGTACAATTTGGACTGCATCCTAAATCTGTTGTATAATCTATTCCTAAAATAGGCCAATAACTTAGATTGTTTATATCCTTGCAAGAAGTTACATTTTTCATAATATTTCCTTTACCAAAATTATAATAGTCTCTATCATCATATGTATAATAGCAATTGAAATCCTTCCAGTTGTTTATTACAATATTATTGCTAAAATTATTAAATTGATTTTTTTCAATATAAGCCATTGTTGGAGAAAAATCAACACCCATATGACAATTAGTTATCTGATTATTTATAATTGTTGAATTAAAAACTTTATAAATTCTTAATCCAGCCCCTATATTATTGATAGTATTATTATTGATTATTATATTATCGTAAGTACCATTATCACAACCAACAACTCCAATACCTTCTCTATAATATGAATAGTTTGAGTTTTCAACCAAATTATTTGAAATAATGCTTGATGGGCTACACTTTAAATTAATAAAATCACAAGGTATAGTTGAATCAACATTACAGGATCCAGTTTCTATATTTTGAAATTTATTATTTCTTATAATATTATCAGAACCATTGATAATATAAAATATAGGGCTGTAAAAATTATTGTTTTTTATTATATTATTTTCAATTATGGTATTTTTAGAGTTTATTGCACATACAGAATAAAAATTTGGATTATTGTAGATATGTGAATTTTTTGCATTATTTAGAAATACACCACAACTCCCCATGGGATATTCAAATATATAAACCCTAATATTTAATATTTTTAAATCACAATTTTTAATAGTTGTATAATCTTTATCTGAATAAATACCACCTGTAAAACTCATAGTGCCACTTGGATATCTGACTTTTCTGTCTATTTTATAATTATTACAATCCAATGTCACATTCTCTGCAGTTATTCTTATGCAATAATCAGAGTTATTATCATCAGTAATAATATCGTTTCCAAGTGTATAAACAGTATTTGGCTGGTCTAAAACTGCTCCGCAACCGTTAATAACATTTGCATCCAAAGTTTGAATTCCTTGATTGTATACACCAAAGGATTTTAATTCACCTTGACTCAATTTATTTGTCTGGGATTTATTATTATTTACAAAATATAAAAATATTATGACCAGAAATAAAAATATTAAAGTAATAAATAGAATTAAGTTTAATTTATTTTTATAATTACTTACACTATTATGGTTTCTAATCCTTTTTTTCATATTTGTTAATAATTGAAATGATTAATATTTAACTGATTATCCATTTATTTATTGCATACAGTAATTCACTATCACTTATTTTATCATTATTATCTAAATCAATGCAAAATCCAGCACCATTAGTACCACCTGGACAGCATTGCTGTTTTTCAAGAGGTTTTCCAGCTTGAGTTCCGCAACTTTTTGAATCACTACAACTTCTTGTTTGCCACCAGTTTTCACATGGACTCCAGCTAGTGCACAACCAGTTTGGTTGACATGTACAGCCCTTTTCATCAGAATACAAATCAGCCGGATTACAATCAGGACTTGTACCTGAACATGTGCAGTCTGCTGCACAGTTTACACAATTTTCACCTATCTCGCAAATGTTATCATTATTGCAACTATTGCTTATTTGGTTTTTCCATTTAAAGCTTGGATAATCTTGATTATTTTGAGTCCATATATTATTAAAATCCCAATTACTCATTGGAGAATTAGTTGATGGATAGAAATAATTTAAACTTGAAATTTTTGTGCATCCGATATCAAAGCTTCCAGTAGAGTTAACAAAACAATGGCCATTTCCAGACTGTGAATACCAATAGACATTTTGAAAAGGAGAATTGGATGATCCAAAAACACCACTTAATGAAAGTCCTGTTGGAGTTCCTGTTTCAAATGAATTAATTATTGTTCCACCACTATTATATCCGACAAAACCACTGTTAGCCATAACTCCTGAGGCTGATCCTATACCATCGGTATCTCCAGTGGAGTATGAATTTGATATATTAGCAAAAGAATTATATCCTATAAATCCTCCAATATATGTATAATAAGCTGTAACTCCATTGCCAATCACATTTCCCTTTGAATAGCAATTAGATATTTTTGGAATTCCAATATCACCATTACCACCATAATTATATCCTACAAATCCACCGACATAACTGTCAATTGCATAAACATTTCCTGTTGAATATGAATTTATTATATTTCCAGCTGATTTAAATCCCGTTGCGGTTATATAAATATAAGCATTAGATCCAACAAAACCACCACAATTTATAACAGCACTGCAGTTTACATTACCTGTTGAATAACAATTTGTTATATTGCCTGCATTTGATCCTACAAACCCACCTATATGGGCATAATTTCCGCCCGAACCAGATACATCTACACTAGAAGAAGAATTAATTATATTGCCTGAATTTGCTCCAACTAAACCTCCAACAACACCATATGCATTAACTTTTCCGCTTGCATGAACATTTTCAATTAGCCCCAAATTTCCACTAATTATGCTATTACCGCTATAATCACTAATGGCTGGATTTATATTTACATTTAAAAGTCCAAAATTTTTTATAGTACCATTTATAGTCAAGAACAGGCAAGAATTTAAGCCACTAATTTCATAACCCTTGCCGTCAAATATACCGCTAAAAGAACCATTCCATGCTTGGCAATTTCCATTTGTGGACAGTACACAATCACCTTTGATACTATGAAAACTAAATCCATTACAATTAATATTTCCAGTCAAAATATAATTTGCATTTAAATCATTTTCAATATTTTGCAATTCTTGACAGGTTGAAATCTGGTATGGATCACTTGGAGTTCCTGAACCACCTGAGAAAATTCCTAGTTCTTGATTATTGTTATGTATTCCAAGTGTTGGCAAACTTCCCTGAGAGTTTGATTTGGAATTTGCCTGTGGAATTTTAAATATTAAAAAAATTCCAATTAATAATATAACTATTATAATTATTATTACTAAGAATATTGAATTGCTATTCTTTTTTTTCACTCTCTTTTTCATAATATTATTATAATTTATTAGTTTAAAAAGTTTTATTATTTCTTTTTTAATTAAACATTTGCCCAATGATTAACACAACTCAAAACATCATTATCAGTGGAACAAGTTCCACTGCCACACATGTCTGCTCCTGTTAAACATGACGATGGATTAGAAACACATAAAGGATCATTTACACACAATCCATTTGAACACCTTTGTCCTGAAGTGCAGACACAAGATAAACAACCACCACATCCATTCATTACAGCTCCACAAGTTCCAGGAGAATAATCAGAACATGTTTTTGGGATGCAAACTACTTCACATTGATTATTCACACAACTCTGTCCAAAACTACATCCGCATTTTTGTCCACAACCATTATCATCACCGCATCCTTTTCCTGTGCAATCTGGTGTACAGGCAGCAACACAATTTCCAAACTCGCAAGTTTGCCCTTGATTACATGTTCCACAGCCATTCAAGTTTCCACATTCATTGCTTCCACAGGTTTTCAAGGTTCCATCTGATTTATGGCAGTCAGGAATACAATCATTAATATTCTCTGAATAATCAGTACCTAAAATAGGCCAATAGGAATTTCCAGAGTTGTCAACACAAGCATGAAGATTGTAACTATTTGATGATATTATATTTCCTTTTCCAGTGGTATTTAATACAGGAAAATTCAGGCAACTTCCATAATAATATAAATTATTACAATCAAAATTATAATAATTAGGATTACAATAAGTTCCAGGAATTGATATTTGATTATAAATAAAATTATGTTCCACTATGGTATTCTGAACAGGGTTTCCATTCATTTTGTATCTACCAATAGTAACACCAGTACCTTTGTTATTTATTATCTCATTATTTTTTAGAGTATTAGATAAGCAGCCACTTCCTATAACTATTTGTGAATAATCACTTTGCTCCCCATTTTTAATATTCCTGTTATTATTTATAAATAAATTATTTGCAATTGTATTATTATCACATATTCCGTAATTAACCATCATTGCATCATCTATTATAATTGAACCGCTAAAAAAATTATCTTTAAATATATTATCAGTTATGTTATTGTTTGTTGCTCTTGATAAAAAAATTCCTCCTCGTTGGCCTGTTAAATTGTATGTAGAATTTTCAATTATATTATTGGATAAAGTATTATATTGGCTATTCATCATTAAAATTCCCTGACCATCTTGATTAACCATCTTATTATATTTTATATTTGAATATTTAGTTTGACTTATACTAATTTGGTTGAATGAATTATTGATAATATTGGAATAATCAGCATTTGTTAAAATTATGGAATATTTTATAGGAGTTTTTGCTATTAGCTCGCAGTTTTTAATAGTTGTAGATGGTTGATTTGAGTAAACAACAGCTTTTTGGTCTCCAGTAATAAAACTAACCCATATTCTATTTTTTTGGCAATCAAGTGTTACACCCGTTGCATTAATAGTAATACAGTTATCTAATAAACTTGTTGCAATAATATCAGAGTTTAGTGTATAAACCGTATTTGGCTGGTTAAGAACTGCTCCGCAGCTTGTGATAACATTTGCATCAAGGGTTTTAACTTCTTGATTATATACACCCAAAGATTTTAATTCACCTTGACTCAATTTATTTATTTGGGATTTATTATTAATATTTGTAAAATATAAAAACATTATAATTAAAACTAGAACAATTAAAATTATGAATAAGACAAGATTCAAATTGCTATTTTTTCCTTTAATGCCTGTTTTATTCATTATTGATTAACCCATTTATTTATTGCATATAATAATTCACTATCTTTTATTTCACAATTATTATTAAAGCTCATGCAAGATTCATTATTATTGTTATTATCAGAACAGCATTGCTGCGTTTCTATTGGTTTAGAGCTTTCTATTCCGCAACTATTAATGTCTGTGCAGGTTCTTGATTGTTCCCAGTTATCACATGGACTCCATTCATTGCATTGCCAGTTTGGTTGACATGTACAGCCTTTTATATTTGAATATGGATTAAGTGGGTCACATACTAGAGTGCCGCATACACAATCTGCTGCGCAATTTAAACAATTCTCACCAAAATTACAACTTCCATCATTATTACAACTTCCTTGTGAATTAACTTTCCATTTAAACATAGGATATGCTTTTCCATCATTTACATTACTCCATATATTATCAAAATCCCAAGTATTTATTGGTGAGTTTGTCGATGAATAAAAATATGATACATCAGTTATTTTAGTGCATCCAACATTAGATTCTCCAGCATTTGAAACAGAATAACAAAAATCAGGTCCACCTTCTTGATAATACCAATAAGAATTAATAATATCACTGCTATTTGTAATAGTTTCTGCAAATCCTTCAATCTTGTTACTACCGGATAAACTTCCAGTGGAAAAAGAGTTTGTTATTTTACTCCAATAATTTAAAGCAGCAAACCCGCCAATAATATCTAAATATGAACCATAAACATTTCCTATTGAATAACAATTATTTATATAACTATTACTATTAATATTTTGTCCTACAAATCCCCCTCGATATGAATTAGAGCTATTAGATTCATTAAATATATTTCCTGTTGAATAACAATTTTTAATAATCCCAGATGTAATACCTACAAATCCTCCTACAATAATTCCATCGCTATGAATATTAACATTTGAATAGGAATTTTCAATGCTTCCACTTCCACCTGAATTAGATCCAACTAATCCTCCAACCATGCCCGAAGCATAATATTTGCCTTTAGTATAAATATTACCATTTGTATATGAATTAATAATTTTTCCATTAAAATTATCTCCAATTAACCCCCCTACTGAAGCTGTAGCAGAATTAGTTATATTATAATTTATTAAAATATTTACTGAACAATTAGTAATATTTCCTTTATTATCTCCAACTAATCCCCCAATGTCATGACCTGAAGAACAAGATAGATTACCACTTACATAAACATTTTCTATTATTCCATTAAGAAGATTATTAGATACCAAGCCACCACCAGCATTACCAACCTTAATATCAATTAGACTAAGTTTTCTAATAATTCCTGAAGAATAATTAAACAAGCCACCCTGAACATTTAATTTATCAATTTCATATCCATTTCCATCAAGACTTCCAGTGAAAGGATTAGAGTAATTACTGGCAATAGCTTGGAAATCAAAACCAGAACAGTCAATATTTCCAGAGAGTACATAATTTGCAGTCAAATCATTATTTATATTCTGCAATTCCTGGCAATTTGAGATTTGGTACGGATCAATTGGAGTTCCTGAACCACCTGAAAAAATTCCTACTTCATTATTATGTACTCCAAGCGTTGGCAAACTTCCTTTGGAGTTTGTATTAGTTTTTTCAGAGGGATTTTTAAATATCATAAAAATTCCAATTAATAATATAACTATTATGATTAAAATTATTATTACTAAAAAAATTGTTTTATTTTTTTTCACTCTCTTTTTCATGAATTATCATGGTATTAAGTATATATAAAATTAATTATTTGATGAAATTACTCAGCTTTGAGAAGCTTCGCAAGATATTTTGGCTATAAATTCTTAAGTGAATTAAGAATTTGTAGAAGATAATATGACTTTAATTTCGGAAAGGTAAATACACTTATTTGATGAAAATTTAGGTTTCCTTGAAACATACCTAAATATTTACTGATTAAAATCAAGTAAATATTTTTTATTTTTATTAGTGCCTATTAATTTTAAGTTTTGCAATCAGGTATAAGAGAATCACTTCATCCTTAACTTTTGTTATTTGATATGAAACTCTTTAGGCATGAAACAAAATCGCTTCGCGAGATATTATCACCTAATTCGGCGTTCCTTGGGCATGAAATTTGTTATTCTTTCACCAGTTGATTTTCCGCATCCAATAAACTCTTCTTTGTGCTTTAGGATTTTCCAGCCATATCCTGTTTTTATATCCAAGTCATTGCCTCTTAGCCATTGTTCTGCATAATTATCATCGAGTTCTAGGATGTTTTTTGTTATTTGCGATTTTAATAATTGAACTCCATCGAGGGTTAATCTTATCTCGTCGTTTTCATATTTGGCAAAATATAATCCTATTGTTTCAATTCTTGTTTCGTTATCAAGGTGGTAAAGCTCTTCTTTTGAAAGAATACCTGAGTAAAGTCTTAGTTTTTCTTTTCCAAACTGGATTATTAGATAAGGCAATTCTTGAATTCCGAACTGATTATTTAATTGTTCAATTATTTTCTTTTTGTCTGTTGATGTTAGGGGTTTCATGATATAATATTAAGAGGTAATATTTATAAAGTGTTCTTATTCCCAAAAGTTATGGAAGGGAATTATGATAATCAACATCTGGCAAGAGATTATATTAGGGTTTCTACTGTTTATTTAGGTGTTAACCAAGGTCATATCAACTGTAAGAGAGCTATTATCAAGTCAGAAGTAGATATACCTGGATTTTATAGGAAAAATAAAGGTCTTGCTGGCTTAAAAGTCATGGGAATCGGTTCCCAAACTTTAAGAATACTTGAATTAATTTTAAGGGAGGGCGTTGAGGATGCTGCAAAGAAAATAGCAGATGAAAGAACAGAGTCGCTTCATATTCCCACTCTTCATAGAACTAATATAAGACGTTTATCTCATGAAGATTCTTGTTCAGATAATCATGAAAGATTACTGGAGAAAGATTAATTGAATTTTTTCTCCATTAAATAGTTTCTAACTCTTAAATTATTAACTACCCAAAATCCTTTTTTTATTAATTTATAATTGTTTTTCAAATAAAAAGGATAACCATATTTTGTTGAATACAGAATAACTTTTCTTATTCCTTTTTTTCTTGCATAGTTTTCTAT
>Ga0182027_10012121_pt1 | contig 12130 bp, 15 predicted proteins | sample 712E1DmetaG_FD_121300 | JGI IMG/M metagenome (GOLD analysis project Ga0182027, IMG submission 121300) | Permafrost microbial communities from Stordalen Mire, Sweden - 712E1D metaG (Illumina Assembly) | ecosystem: Environmental > Terrestrial > Soil > Wetlands > Permafrost | place: Sweden...
CAGGGTGCCGGAAGCCGAAGTGACCGTAGGCACGCGCAAGAAAATCAACCAAGCGCGCAAAACCCTGGTAAAATAAGGACAATTCCATGGTTTCGGCCTCAATTCATATTGGAACTTCCGTTGAAATGGGTGACCTCCGGGGAAGAGGTTCAAATGACCGACCACGACAAAGTGGTGGCCAAACTTGTGCCCGCCGACGCAGCGCAGCCGGATTTCGTCAGCCGAGCCAAAGCGATTTGGGGTGAGCATCCTCCGGGCAAATCCCTGAGCGCCACGGTGTCTGACGCGCGCGGAGGCGAGCGATGATTTATCTGGACACTGGCTGTCTGGTAAAACTCTACTATCCGGAACCAGACAGTCAGAAAGTCGCGGCTATTGTCGCGGGCAAGCCAATCTTTTTCAACCCCCTTCATGAGTTGGAATTGACCAATGCGCTTCACCTGAAATTATTTCATCGAACCGCCAGCCCGGCGCAGGTGCAAGCGGCGGCGGGGCTGGTGGAAGCCGATATGAAATCCGGTGTTCTTCTTTCGGCAGTGTCTAACTGGGAAAAGATTTTTCGCAGCGCCACGGACCTTGCGCGACAGCACTCCTGCTCCTTTGGCTGCCGGTCTCTGGGCGTGCTGCACTGCGCCGCAGCCCTGGTTTTGGAAGCAGGCGAATTTCTCAGCACGGACGCCAGACAGCAGCGGTTGGCGAGCGCAATGGGCCTGAAATTGGTGACTTTTTAAGACAACATCACAAAGGGAATGCAGTATTAGTCATCGCTGACCCTTGTATTTACGAAACTTCACAGTGAAATCTTCCGGTCACAGTTGGCTTTTGCGCAAGTGTTTCCGTTCCTCAGCAACACACCGTCTTCTCAGTGCAATTTCAGGGCGCCACGCACAATGCTCACGACCCGGGCCTGGGAGACATCCTGTCCGGCGGGAACAATCGTCAGGCGAACCGTTGTGCCCGCGGGGCCTCGAATCAAATCAACCGCTTGTTTAAGATTTCCGCTCTGAACTTGGACCGCAGGCTCTTTGTCCTGAGAGGCGGTCAGGATGCGATCACCGGCGTGAATGTCCTATTGAGACAAAAAAAAGACGCCTTTCGGCGTGGTAAATCTTTCGCGCTGGTTAATCCAGCCCGCGCTTTGGCACGCTTCCGGCTCTCCGTTGGACACAAGGCTGTCCGCGCTGGAAGATCCGGCCCGCGTTGCTGCTGCTGCGGCGGATTACCAGGATGACATGCCGGCGGCTTCGGAGTCCCTCGGTTTGACACCGGTGTGGAATCCGGTCTCATCCTGGTAGCCGATGGGGGCCAGCGATTCAATGGCGGCGCGGATCTTGGCGACCATGGCCGCGAAAGCGGCATAGAGACCAACGGAAACTTCCGGCGTTACTGTTTTAGTCATACTCGTCATACAAGCATTCATAGCATCGGCAATGCCAATCGGGAGCTTTAGGGCCAATACGCTCAAAAATGACGGCGAACCGGGGTTTTTTGCCGGTTTTCACGCCTCGCTTTGCCGGTCCGGGGCTTTTCCGCCGGTTTCGGCCCCATTTTCTGTCTCATAACGAGGCAGTGTCTTCCACAAATGGTGCAAAAAGTGTCCACTTTGCAGGGAGATGGATACCCAGGGGCGGTTTGGCGCGCCCTGATTTTTGGGGGGGGCTGGTGAAAGAAAAGGAAATAAAACGATTTGCTTTTGGGGGCGCGCATGGTATTAAAAAAGGCCGATCCCATACAGGACGGAAACATAAAATTATGTCACAGCATCGAAGTCTGCGCGCCGCCACCACCTCGGGCGCCAAGCGCAATGTTTTGAAACGCTTTGAACGCGTCGAGATTCTGAAGAACCGCGGCCAGTGGAAAAGCGGGGACCGCGTGACCGGCCTGCGCAAGACCAAAGCGGAGGCGTGATGCCAGGGGGCGATTGGGCTTGTGGTTCGTTTGCAAAAGATTTTGGCGCAGGCGGGCATTGCCTCGCGGCGGGCCAGTGAGAGGCTGATCGCGGCGGGCCGGGTGGCGGTCAATGGCACGGTGGTCCGGCAAATGGGGGTGCAGGTGGAGCCGGGCCGGGACAAGGTGGCGGTGGATGGGCGGGAGGTGGGCCGGAAAGCGCGGCGCTACATCGCGCTGCACAAGCCGCGCGGGTATATCTGTTCGCGGGCGGCGGACGAGGAACGCAACCGCATCGGCGATTTGCTCCCCAAGGAATGGAGCGATTTGTATTCGGTGGGACGGCTGGATTACCAGAGCGAAGGGCTGATTTTTTTGACGAATGACGGTGATTTTTGCTTGAAATTATCCCATCCCCGCTATCGGATTAGCAAGACCTACGTGGCCACCATCGCCGGGCGTGTAAAAGGGGAGACTTTGACGAAGTTCACGCAGGGCCTGATGAGCGGGGGTGAGAAATTGCAGGCCGCGCGCGCGCGCCTGATCTCGGCCAATAATACGAGCAGCACGGTGGAACTGGAATTGATGGAGGGAAAGAACCGCGAGGCGCGGCGGCTTTTCGAGGCGGAAAACCTGGCGGTGCGGCGTTTGCAACGGGTGCGGATCGGGCCGGTCAAACTGGGCGAGTTGCCCGCGGGCAAATGGCGGGCGTTGACAGAACCGGAGATAAAATCTCTACTGAAAGATTTATGAAATCGAACTTCTGGCTTTTGGGCGGGCTGGCCTGGCTGGCCGCCGCCTCCGTTTTCGCGCAAGAGACGGCCCGCGATTCCAAGCCGCCCGCCGTCTCGCGCGGCGTCACCGGCGCGCTGGCCAAAGACGTCGTTTTGGTCCCGCCGGGCGCGGGCACGGTAAAACTGGAATCGCTCCTCGTCCGCTCGCAGCCGGCCTTCGCCGGCGATGTTCTGACCCATGTGGTCAAAGGCCAGACGGTGACGATCCTGGAGTTAATCACCCTGGCCAAGCCCAAGCTCAATGAACCGTCCAATTGGGCGCGCATCCTCCTGCCCACCAACACCGCCGTCTGGGTCTTTGCCGATTATGTGGACACCAATTCGATGACCATTTCCAGGCAGCGGGTCAACGTGCGGGGCGGGCCGGGCGATTACTACGGCATCGTCGCCCTGCTGGAGAAGGGCACGCACGTCAAGCTGGTTCGCCGCAATCCAGACTGGATTCAAATCGAACCGCCCACCAATTCCTACGGATTTGTCGCCTCCGATTATCTGACGATCCAGCCGCCCGCCGCGCCTCCGCCCGCGACGGTGGCGGCGGTTGAGCCAGCCGCGCCCGCGCCGGCCGCCGTCGCGCCCGTTGCCGTCGTGCCAGCGACGCCGGAGCCGGTTGCGCCGCCGGCCGCGGTTACGACTCCCGAAGTCACCAACACCGCTGAGGCCGCCGCGCCGGCCGCCGTCGCGCCCGTTGCCGTCGTGCCGGCCACGCCGGAGCCGGTTGCGCCGCCGGCCGCGATTACGACTCCCGAAGTTACCAACACCACTGAGGCCGCCGCGCCGGCCGCCGTCGCGCCCGTTGCCGTCGTGCCAGCCACGCCGGAGCCGGTTGCGCCGCCGGCCGCAAGCACGGCTCCTGAGACCGCAGTGGCCGTGCCGCCGATTGTCGCGCCCGAACCGGTTGCGAGCGCGCCGGCGGCAACCCCGGCGAATCCCACGCCGCCCGCCCTTCCCGCCACTGTGCCAGCCGCCGTTCCCGCGGCCCCCGCGTCCACTGCCGCCGCCGCAACCGCCGAATCTGCCGATATTGACCCCAAGCCGCGGATCGTGACGCGCGAGGGAATTGTGCGCAAGGCGCTGAACGTCAAGGCGCCGGCGGATTATGAATTGCACGACCTGAATTCCGGGCAGATCATCGAATATCTCCAAGCCGGCGGCGAGGACAAGAATCTCAAGAAATACGCGGGCCTCAAGGTCTTGGTGACCGGCCCGGAGTCGGTGGACTGGCACTGGCCGAAAACGCCGATTTTGCAGACCCAAACCGTTTACATCATGCCTTGATGCCGCCGGGCAACCTCATTGACGGCCGGGCCATCGCTGAACAGATTCATGAGGAGACGGCGCGGCGCGTGGCGGCGCTCAAGGAGCGCGGCCTGCAACCCGGCCTGGTATTTGTGCGCGTGGGCGAAGACCCGGCGTCGCGGGTCTATGTTCGGATGAAGGAAGCGGCCAGCGCGCGCCTGGGCATTGGCTCGCGGACTTGTGTGCTGGCGGAAAACACACCCGAAACCGAACTGCTCGCGATGCTGGCCCGGCTCAATGGCGAGGAGGCGGTCCACGGCATCCTGGTGCAGACGCCGCTGCCCGCGCATATTTCCCAAGCCAGGATTTTTGCCGCCGTCGCGCCGGAAAAGGACGTGGATGGATTTCATCCCATCAACATGGGCAAACTGCTGCTGGGCGCGGAGGACGGATTTCGCCCCTGCACGCCGGCGGGCATACATGAGTTGCTGATCCGCTCCGGGGTGGAGATCGCCGGGGCGCAAGCGGTGGTGCTGGGCCGGGGCAACCTGGTGGGCAAACCGATGGCGGCGATCCTCTGCCAGAAAAGCAAATACGGCGGGGCCACCGTCACCCTCTGCCATTCCCAAACGCGCGACATCGCCACCCATTGCCGGCGGGCGGATATATTGATCGCGGCGATGGGTTCGCCGGAATTTGTCAAGGCGGGCATGGTCAAACCCGGCGCGGTGGTGATAGATGTGGGAGTGAGCCGGGTGCCGGACGCCGGGGCCAAAGGCGGGACCCGCCTGGCGGGGGACGTTGATTTCAAAGCCGTGCAACCGATTGCCGGCAAGATCACCCCCAATCCCGGCGGCGTCGGCCCCATGACCATCGCCCTGCTTATGCAGAACACCGTCCGCGCCGCCGAAATGGCGGCCGCCAGGAGTTGGCCAATATGAACCCAACCGTTGCAAGCCAAGAAGCGTTTTCAGAATGATTGCTCTGACCATCACTCCATTACTCCACCACTCCATGCCATGACCCCCTCGAGAATCCTGCCCGACTTGCAATGCTCGCTCCTCTGCGAGGAGGTCCGCCAGGAAATCAACGGCAATTTGATCCTGATCGGCGTTCTCCACGGCCTGCCCGTGGCGGAAGTTCCGGCCACCGTGCCCCTTCTCTGCGTCTTTAACCGCTGGACCGCCGGCTACGGCCAGTTCGTCGAGACGGTGCGGCTGGTCGCGCCGGACCAGATGACGGTGCTGCGCAAGCACGAATCGAAATTCTCCCTGCAACAAGTCATCCATCACGCCATCAGCGTGGTGATGCTGCGCTCTGTGAAATTTGAAATCGCCGGCCCTTATTACGTGGAAGTGCTGGTGGATGACGTGATGAAGATTCGCTATCCGGTGGTCGTTCACCACGTCCCCCCGCCCCCCAAGCCCGCCGAGGGCAAGGGGCCGGCCGTTGATTGACTAACAAGCCGCGCAAGGCTTGTAAGGGTTTTGCCTACAAATAAATCGAGGATTCCCTATGGACAATTAAACCGGCATTTATTATCCTTGTCCTGTCCCCGCAGCGTGGTGTCACAGGAAAATGGGGTGCAGAAGCGGCGGGCCGGGCGGGCCGCCTGGGTTTGCGATTTTGGCGCGCGACGGATTGAACGGATAACCGGGATGAAAATCTAATCCATCAGAAGACTATTCAAGCATTGCCGAAGAATCTCGCATCGCTGTCCGGTCCGCTCTCCGCCGGAGCGGAGGGCGGCTTCTCGCGCCGTGGCCGGGCGGGGATTTGCCGGGCCGCGGAGGTTGGCGGCAACGCGCTTTGATGTCATGGACTCCTCCCCTCCAACTGCAACAGGCGAAACCGAACCACAGCCGGCCCCGCAAGATTTCACGTCGCTATTTTGCGAGCAGTACCACTGCGCGCCCTCGGAATTTGAGGAGAGGGCCTTGCGCGTCTGCCTGTATTGGCGCGCGCGAATCCTGGCTCCGCTCATCCGCTTGATTTGGCCCAACTACTTTGGCCGGGATTTGGAGTTGATCCGCTATTTGGCAAAGACGCCCGGGCGGCGCGATGCGATGAATGAGTTGTCGGCCTTCATGGAGGCCGATAAAGCCAGGGGCGGTTTTGCGCGAAAAATGCTGTACATCCGAATCGCCCCGCAGAAGACCAGCCGGTTGATCGGGCTGCTTTTTGACCGGCGCGCAAAGCGGGAGAATCCCGGGGCGGCTCCGCGGAACGCGAGTTGACAGGATTGGCCGGGCCGGTCAGGCGCGGCCCAGGGCCAGGGCGCGCTCTTTTCGGTTGAGCAACCGCCATTGGCCCGGCGCCAGTTCGCGGGCTTGGAATCCCCCGATTTGCGCCCGGAACAAGCGAAGCGTCGCATGGCCTGCCGCCGCCGTCATGCGCCGGACCTGGCGGTTTTTTCCTTCCACCAACTCCAGGCCGATCCAACGGTCGGGGACGGTTTTGCGAAAGCGAATGGGCGGAACGCGCGGCGGCAGATCGGGCGGCGGGTCCAGCAACCACGTCCGGCAAGGCAGCGTCATCCGGCCTTGCACCAGGACCCCCCGCGAAAGTTCTTCCAGCGTCCGCGCGGAGGGGACGCCTTCGATCTGCGCCCAATAGACCCGCGGATGGGCGCGGGAGGGTTGCAGCAGCCGGGCGTTGAGGTCCGGTTCATCGGACAAAAGCAGCAGCCCCTCCGAATCGGCATCCAGCCGGCCAATGGGATAAACCCCGGCGGGGAACCCGAATTCGGCCAGCGTCCGGTTGGGCGAGCCGTCCCCGGTGAACCGGGACAAGACCGCAAACGGTTTGTGGAAAGCGATGAGCATGAAACCCGGAGCCAGTTTAGCCGGAATCGGGCGCCAAAGAAAAAAGAAAAATATTTTTGGGTTGGACAGCCTTTGTCCAACCGCCTCGCGTAGAGTGGCGCGCATAACGAAAGGGAAAATGCTTATGCGTTACCAAAATGAGATCGAAGAGAGTCAGGTCAGCCAACTGGAACTGGGTTTTGCCGGGAGGCGATGCCGGAGACCAGCCCGGCAGCGCCGCGCGCAACGGGCGCAATGGTGGTTCACTCAAATGCGGCAGGTGGTGGATCGGGCCGTGGCCTGGCAGACCGCCACGCCCGCGCCGCCGGCGCAGAACTATCTGACCCTGGCCGGGCGGCGGTATTGACGGCGGCAGGGCTGCGCCGCCTTGCCACGGTCATCGCTGGTAAATGGGCAGCAGTTGGTAGGCCGGCGTGAGCGCCAGGACGGCGAACGCGGTTGTCAAACCATCCCCGAAGGTGACCAGATTAACCTCCGCCGGCCACGATCCATTGGCGGCTTGGTAGCTCAAGAGAACTTCCACCATCGGGGGATAAATTTTTTCCCAGTAACGGCCGCCGAGCTGCGCCGCCGCCTGGCTGGAATAATACGCGCTGTAAATAAACTTGTCATATATCCCCATCACTTCGCCGGGCCTTTGAAACGGATGCGCCACCAGCCAGTTCCCGGCCGCCAAGGCCATGGGGGTGTCATGTTGTCCGCCCATGGAGAGCGTGACAATGGCGGCGGCTGTCATGCCCCGGCTGGCGCCATAGGTGGCGCCGGGCAGCGCGTAAAAGAACATCCCGGTACTGGGGTCCCAACAGCGGCGGACGTATGCCAGGGCATCCTCAACGGGCTGCGGCGGCACATCGAACTCAGCGTTTTTTGCGGAGCGCAAGAACATGACTTCCCAGGAGGTGACGGAGATGTCCGAATCCGCAGCCGTGAGGATCCGCAAGTAGCGCCATCCGCCCTTGTCCACGGCCAGTTTCGGGCGCTTTTGAAATTGGAGCGTGAAGGCCAGCGCCTTCTCGATGGCGGCCTTGACGTTCTCCGCCCGGCGGCCTGTGACCTGGCCATAGACCTCGCCCAGCATCAGCCCCGCGATGCCGTGATTGTATGCCGCCGTATGCGAAGCCTCGCGGATTTCATAAATCGGTCCAGGCACCTGATATGAGAACAAACCGTCCGCCATCTGGCATGACAATACAAAGTCAACGGCCCGGTTGAGCCGCTCGCCATAAGGCCCCACTCCCGGCTGATGGCCCCGGGAGAGAAATGCCAGCACGCACAGACTCGTCATTGCCGGCTGCCCGGAAGGATAAGTGGGAAAGGAACCATCCGCCGCCTGTTGCGCGGCGAGCCAGGCCAGCGCGCGATCCACCGAATCCCCCATCCGCCGCCATTGGGCCGGCGTCAGCGCGTCCGGCAGGGAGGTGCGCAAGGCATTGGTGGCCTCGCTGACAGGCTGTCCCGGCGCGGCGGCCCCCCGCGCCGCGCCGCATGAAAGAAGGACAATTAAAATGATAATGAAGCCCATCTTCCTTACTTCCTGCCGAATGCGCGCGTGAGCGTCAAGCGCAATTGGGAACGGATTGGGAACGATTTTACAAAATCCAGATAAAAATGCACACAAAAAGCATTGACAGCCCAGAGCGGAACCCCTATTAGTGGGGTCGTCATGTCGCCCATACACCATTTGTTGGGTGAAACGCACTGAGATGAACCTGACGACCTTATGATTGATGCGGCTGGCCAACTGAAGATGATCGGGGTTGATCCTCGCGAGGAAACCCAGTTCCTCGTGCGCAAACGCGACGGGCGCAGTGAGGAGTTCAATGAAGCGCGCATTTTCATGGCCATCGAATGCGCCTTCAAAGCCGTCCACGGCATTCTCCCCGATCAGCCGCTGCCGGACGCGGCGCTGGGCGCGGTTTTGAAGACGGCGGACGCGGTGGCCGAACGGGTGTTGAGCGGCGCCATCAAAGGCGAACCGCTGGAGGTCGAACGCATCCAGGATGTGGTCGAGGAACAATTGATGCGGGACGGACACTGGCAGGTCGCGCGCAGCTATATTCTGTACCGCGACCAGCGGCGGCGGGCGCGCGTGGAACGGGAAAAACGCGCCGCTCAAGGCCAGCCTTCCCCAACCGCCGCGGCGTCCGCGCCGGAGCCGACGCCCGCCCGCTCCTGTTTCCATGCCTGGGCGGCGGCGGCCTGCCGGGGATTGGAAGACCGATGCGCGGTTGAAGATTTGGCGCAGGAAGCCCTGCGGCAGGAACAGCAGGGCATCCAGGATCCGGAAGCAGCGATGGAACGGGCCGCGGACTCGCGCATGACGGCCGATCCCGCCTACGACACGGTGGCGGCCAGATTGCAGTTGCGGAACATTTACCGGCAGGCGCTGCCCCAATGGGTGGAAGGCACGGAGGCGGAACCGGCCTGCCGCCGCGATTTCAGGGAATACATCCAAGAGGGAATTGATCTGGGGCTGCTCGCGCCGGAGATGGCCGATTTTGACCTGGAATTTCTGGCCGACGGATTGCGGCTGGAGCACGACGCCCAATTCAGCGCGGCGGGACTGCGGCTGTTGTCCGCCGACTTTCTGTTGCGGGACGAAGGGCGGCTCCTGGAAACGCCGCAATACTTTTGGATGCGCCTGGCCATGGGACTGGCGTTGCGCGAGGGGGCGCAGGCGGACGGGCGCGCGCTCGAATTTTATGAGACGCTCTCCTCGTTCGCATTTGTCCCTTCCGCCCCGGTGCTCTTTAACGCGGGCACGGCGCAACCGCACCTGGCCGACTGTTATGCGGCGACGGGATGGAATGATCTGGAACACATCACCGCCCAACCGGGCGGGCGGATGAGCCGGCGGATACGCACGGGCCTGACCTGCTCCTGGCTGGAACCCTGGCATGGCAGCATGGCTGATTTCCTGGCGCGTCCGCGCCCCGGCGAGCCGCCGTGGGAACAGGATCTGAACAAGGGCGCCTGGATTCCCGATCTGTTCCTGGAGCGCGTGCGCGAAGGAGGGCGCTGGACGCTGTTCGACGCCCGGGAGGTTCCCGATTTGCACCCGCTTTGCGGCGCCGCGTTCCAGAAGCGTTTCCTCGAATACGAGGCCCGGGCGGCCCGCGGGGAGATGAAGGAATTCCGGCAAATCCCCGCCCTGGAATTGTGGCGCGAAATCCTGGCCTCGCTGGCTGAAACGGGGCAGCCGTGGCTGGGCTTCAAGGACGCCGCCAATCTGCGCTCGCTCCAGGCGCCCGCCGGAGCGGTGCGGAGCGGCCAACTGGGCGCCGGCACGCTGCTCCCCACCCCGGCGGCCTGCAGCCTGGGGGCGATCAACCTGGCGGCGCATGTGGATGAAGACGGGCTGGACGCGCCCCGGCTGGGCCGGACGGTGGCGGCGGCGATGCGAATGCTTGACAACGCTCTGGACCTCAGCGCCTTTCCCGCGCCCGCGCTCCAGGCCGCCGCCCGCGAACAGCGAGCCATCGGGCTGGGGGTCACCGGTTTTCAGGAGGCCCTGTATCAATTGCGCCTCCCTTACGCCAGCGCCGCCGCGGCGCAATTCGCCGGCCGCGGCATGGAGTTGATTTCCTATTGCGCGATTCTGGAATCCGCGGCGCTGGCGCAGGAACGCGGCCCGTGCCCGGCCCATGCCGGGTCGCCATGGAGCCGCGGCCTGTTGCCCGCCGACACGCTGGCCTTGCTGGAAGAGCAGCGCGGCCGGGCGGTTGCCGCGGACCAGCCGGGCAGCCTGGATTGGGCGTTCGCGCGCGAGAGGGTCAGACGCCACGGCCTGCGCAACGGCGCCCTCACCGCCATCGGGCCGGCGCTGGAAGGCTCCTGGATTGTGGGGGTGACGCCCTCCATCGAGCCGGCGGCCAGGACTTTGTTCGGGGAAAGCGCGGGCGGCGCGCGCGGGCCGTGGAACCTGCATCTGGTGGAGGACTTGCGGCGGCTCAATCTGTGGGATGACGCCATGAGGGAGGAGTTGCGGCGCAACGAGCATTCCCTCCAGCAGATCGAACGGATTCCGCAATCCTTGCGCGATATTTACCGCACGGCCTTTGAAATCGAGCCGCGCTGGCTGGTCGAATGCGCCGCGCGCCGCCAAAAGTGGATTGACCAGGGGCAGTCCCTGACCCTCTATGCGACGGATTCGAGCTTTGAGGCGCTTTCGGAAATCTACCTGCTCGCCTGGGAGCGGGGATTGACCACCACCAACCGGCTGCGCGTCCCCGAACCGCCTCCCTTGCAGAAACCCCCGTGGAAAAGCGCGTCTGTGGAAACGGCCGCCAGCCTTCCCGCCGTCCCGGCCGCGCCCGCCGCCGGGTGAACTGGTCATTGGTGCAGCATCATTCGCCGATGATTTTGACCAGAACCCGCTTGCGCCGCCGGCCGTCAAATTCGCCGTAAAAGATCTGTTCCCAGGGGCCGAAATCCAGTTGGCCGGCGGTGATGGCGACGACCACTTCCCGGCCCATCGCTTGCCGCTTGAGATGAGCGTCGGCGTTGTCCTCGCCGGTGCGATTGTGATGGTATTGCGAAACCGGCTCGTGCGGGGCGAGCCGTTCCAGCCAGACCTCGTAATCGTGCAGCAGCCCGTCTTCCGCGTCATTGATGAAGACGGAAGCCGTGATGTGCATGGCGTTGACCAAACAGAGGCCCTCGGCCACCCCGCTTTTCTGCACCAGCTTCTCCACCGTCCCGGTGATGTTGACGAAACCGCGCCGCTCCGGGACCTCAAACGTAAGATATTCAGTCAGGCTTTTCATCGAACTCCTTTCAGCTACGGGTGTTCGATCGCCGCTGCTCCAGTCAAGCCCTCGAAATCTGCACGGTTCCTTGTCAGAACCACGTCCACGCCGGCTTTTACGGCCGCTAGGGCGTGGCCATAGTCATACACGCGGGCACCAGCCACTCTTGAACCTGTCTCCTCCAAGCCATCCAGCCATTCCCCGGCCGACAACTCCACGATTGTAACCTTTGATATAAAATCACGCAGCCACTTTCTTGCGTCCTTGGGGGACCAAACAGCCCGTGCTCCCAAGCTCCGAATCTCCACGCCCCGGCCCGTCATTATCGCAAAGAACTCAGACAGATTATGGGAGCGAGCGAAGTGAGTGCCCGCATCGAGGCGCTCCGCCACCGCGACTGAAACGGCGGCATTGATCATCGCTGAACTGTCCCAGTAGTATTTTTTCATGCCCGCGAATCTCGTTCTTCACGAACCGCCTCGGCGATGGCATCGCCGGTGATTTCCCCAGGAGCATCCAGCATCAAGCGGCCGTTGCGCCGAACCAGTTTGCCCAGCACGCGTTTAGGCTGCTCAGGCACCAATCGCTTCAAAATGATTCGCGTGCCCTCCACCTCCGGTTCAAAGCTCGTGCCCGG
>Ga0182027_10012123_pt1 | contig 12130 bp, 10 predicted proteins | sample 712E1DmetaG_FD_121300 | JGI IMG/M metagenome (GOLD analysis project Ga0182027, IMG submission 121300) | Permafrost microbial communities from Stordalen Mire, Sweden - 712E1D metaG (Illumina Assembly) | ecosystem: Environmental > Terrestrial > Soil > Wetlands > Permafrost | place: Sweden...
CGTTATTTTGGCTATGATGACGCTATTTACGCGGCACTCAGATTATTGGAAATTCTTTCCCATACCGGCAAGAAAATCAGCACGCTGTTTTCTCATGTACCGAAAACTTATGCCACACCGGAAATCAGAATCGATTGCCCGGATGATAAAAAAGCGGATATTGTAAAAAGAATCAAAAAACATTTTCAAAATACGCCCGGCATTGTTGAGATTGACGGAATACGCATTCCGTTCAAGGACGGATGGGCACTGGTGCGCTCTTCCAATACTCAGCCGGTAATCGTTTTACGTTTTGAAGCCACATCCAAAGAAAGCCTGCAAAAAATCCGCGATGAAGTGGAGCCCTTACTTACTATGTCGTAAAACCATGTTGAAGCTCCGCGTCTTGCCGCGGAACTTCTCCGACTATTTGAAAATTCTCTGTCCTTTCTGATAGAGAAGAGTTTTTCTACCCAATTGTTTTATAAATAACCTTGCGGATTACGGGATTGCCAACGCCACGCATCGCTGCACATATCCGCAACGCTGCGTTTGGCTTTCCACTTCAGAAGTTTTTGCGCAAGAGACGAATCTGCATAGCATGCAGCAATATCACCGGGACGGCGTTTTACTATGCGATAAGGTATCTTTTTTCCTGATGCTTCTTCAAAGGCATGTATCATTTCCATAACCGTGTAACCTTGACCGGTGCCAAGATTCATAACTAATGGTCTTTGATTTGCTGACAGGAGATCAGCCTTATCCATTTTCTTTAAAGCAGCTATATGACCTTCAACTAAATCCATAACATGGATATAGTCTCGCACTCCCGTGCCGTCTGATGTGGGATAGTCCTTACCAAAAATATTAATTTTCTTGCGGCTTCCCACGGCAACCTGACTTATGTAGGGCATGAGGTTATTGGGAACTCCCCGGGGATCTTCGCCAACCAGACCGCTTTCATGGGCGCCGACGGGATTAAAATAACGCAGTATGACAATTCGCCATGATGGGTCGGCTATATGGATATCCTGAAGAATCTGCTCAATGATCAGTTTTGAACGGGCATAAGGATTTGTAGGAGCCGGAGTACAATCCTCTTTGACAGGAATGATAGACGGTTCTCCGTATATAGAAGCCGATGAGCTAAAGATGAGACATTTAACACTTCGTTTCGACATAACAGAACAAAGAGAGATGGCGCTTTTAATATTATTCTCATAATAACGCAGGGGATCAACTATTGATTCGCCCACAGCCTTAAGGCCCGCGAAATGAATAACGGCTGCGATCTGATGTTCCTGAAAAACCTCATCAAGGGCGGTGCTATCCTGTATGTTGATTTTATAGAAAGGAGGCCGCTTGCCGGTGATTTCCGTAATACATTCCAGAACAGAGGCCTTGCTGTTTGTGAGGTTATCTACAATAACCGGATTATAGCCTGCGGCAATGAGGGCGATAACGGCATGGCTCCCAATGTAGCCGGTTCCACCGGTAACGAGAATAACTTTTTTTGTATTGTTTGAACGATTATCTTTTATTGATTTTAACTTGCAGCTCCGATTATTATTCATATAATAACTTGATAACAAAAATTATTGATAAATAGTTAATTTTGCCCGCTTACGAATTAATATTCTTTACTTTTCTTTTTGTCAATCATAAACTCTATGAAATATCATAAAATCATTATTAAGATTGATATTCTCCCAAAATTTTAACAATTGTTTCTATTAGTTTTTTTGTCCGTACCGGTTTTGGCAGAATATAGTTATTTCCAATTTTATTTTCCTTCCCTTCAATAACATCTTCATTTGTGGCAAGTGCTGTGACATAAAGAATCGGTATTTTAGCTGTAGAGGCCTTTTCTTCTAAAGCAGCCGCAACATCTTCGCCGGGCATATCGGGCATGAACAGATCAAGCAGGATAATATCCGGTTTTTCATTTTCGGCCATTTTTATTCCTTCAGCGCCATTTGTCGCGATAATCACATCGAACATCCCTGACTGCATGAGATTTTTTTTGACAAAATAACAAAAATCAGCTTCATCATCAATAGTCAACACTTTTATATTTCTGGACATCTCATCTCTCCTCTGTTTTTATTAACTTGCTTTTCGGTTGAAGTTTAACAAAAAAAGTTGTTCCCTGGTTTTCCCGGCTCTCAACATCAATCGTGCCATATAATCGATCAATTATCATATGGGCAATGCTAAGGCCAAGACCCGTTCCCTCATTTTTGGCCTTCGTCGTAAAAAACGGTTCAAATATTTTGGGCAGAATTTCCTCGGGAATTCCTTTTCCTGTATCTGATATTTCCACAACAACCATTTCATCGCCAATGTTAAAATAATCAGCCCGACGGTAACCGGTTTTATAACCTACCTCAGAGACTAATTGTTTATAGGCGCGAATCGTCAATATCTTTTCTTTATCGTTTTTCATGGAATCAACCGCATTATTGACAAGATTAAAAAAAACCTGTTCCATCATATTATAATCACCGGCCACTTCCAGTAATTCGTTTTCATATTCACGTTGTACGATCACGCTGTTTTTCTGAATCGTTTGTTGGGCAAGCTTCAACACGTTATCAAGCAATTGACATATTGGGATTTGCGTTATTTCTCCTACCGATTGTCTTGAAAACGATAAAGTATTTTTGATAATATTTTCGGCCCTGTTAATCGCGTTAAATATTCTTTCTATTGATTCACTGATGTTAGGATTATCATCAGGAAGATTGTTCTCCAGATAATCCATTCCCATACTAATAATTTCCAGCGGGTTCCTCATTTCATGCGCAATGCCGGATGCCAATCGTCCGAGAGCGGCCATCTTATCCTTTTGTATCAACTGGTCCCTGGTTTTTCGTAACATTTCAACAGTATCTTTTAAATTTTTCTCCCTTTCAATCCGGTCACTGATGTCTTTTGAAATAATGCAAACTGCAAAAACATCATGACTTGAGGGATCTCTTATCGGACTCAGTGTATTGGCAAACCATATATCATGATTTTTATCATAGGATTCATACTGCACCATGGCATTATTTTCATATACCGATTTAACATGGCTTAACGATTTTTCCGATTCGATTTCATCTTCATTATAAATCTGCGGGATGGTGAAACCTAAAAGACTTTTTTCATCCTGAAATCCATAAAACCTGATAAGTTTTTGATTGGCAAATAAAATCTTGTCGTCATGATCAACAATGCACATCAACACATCCGTGGCCTGAACTATTTGCTCATATCTTTCCCTGACTTCATTAATCCGTTCGTCTTTATCTTTTAACCGGGTCGTTATGAGATATCCGTAAAACAATGCAATGGTGTCAATAAACGGAATCTGGATCAAATAGCTGCCGGCCATCGGACCTGTTAAAAGATCCCTCTTATATAACAGCCAACTATAGATGATGGAAAAGAAGAGAGTGTTCATCACCAGGTATTTAAAGCTGGAACTCATTGTAGTTAACGAGATAATGAAAAAAAACATCAGGTATAAATCCGACCCGACATATCCGGAAAAATAAATTCCGGCCGGCAACAGTATGCTGTCGCATAAAATAAACCCATAGAAAATCTTATCGTCATAGAAATATTTTTCCGGAATGTAGGCTACAATCAGATTGGTCATGAGATAAAACGCGATAAAAATATATGCATAGATTTCCAATTCTCTGCCGGCGGCTGGCGAAAAAATAATAAAATAAGCCGACGTAATGATGACCATCAAACGAACAAGAAAAATAGTTTTTTTTCTGGGAATTGGATATGTCATGATGCTCCTTAGATAAAGTAGGGCATTGTTTTCGGACATATGAAACTAAATATAATATAAGGTAATTGGTTTTTTATGTCAATGAAAATAATATCTTAAAAAGGTACTCTTTTATCATTGATATGATGCCATAATTAAGAAATATCGATCTGGTTTTCCAATGAAAAAGATATCCGGTATCCCCAATATTATATTCTATTACTTTTCAGTGTGTCCACTAATTCGGTGAAAGCGCACATTGGCAATAGTTAAAAACTACTGATATTTAATTTAACCTATGATACAAACACCCATCATAGATAATAAACTAATGTGCCATAATATTATACCCGGGAGGCAATAAAGTTGAGCCTGCCGGCGAGATGCTGCCATTGCTTCCTGCCGTAGCAGTTATGGTATAAGCACTCATAATGCCTTTATTGGTTCGGTTGCCGACTTCGTCATACTGATATTCGACAACATTTCCGGTGGCATTGTTCATTATGCAGACAAGCCGGTTGAGATTATCGTAATAGTATTGTAAATTATCCGTGGCAAAAGAAGGAATGACATTAATAAAAAGAAGTGCGCTGATTATTAGTAAATATAGGATTGATAATCTCTTGAGCTCTTTTATAATTTTCATATTCCTTTCATCCCTTTCGAGTTTTCTATTTTATCTGTCATTGCACATCCCGATTTATCGGGATGTGACAATCTATCTTCTCCTTATCCATTGCTCCTTTGCGACATGCTACGCTTGTACTCTGAACCATGAATTTCGAACTTTACAAATCAAATAGAACCGTCCCCAATATTTGTTCCTTTTCAAAACGGCACCGTGATTTGATTGAACATAATCATGTATATAAACCCGCCTGCATTTACAAGGCCATGCGCACAAATAGCCATGGGAAGTGATTCTTTCCTCTCATAAATCATTCCACAAACAATTCCTGCAATAAATGGAAGAACTATACCTTTAATATGGCCAGGTGCGAATAACATGGAAGACATTATTATTGCCCATTTTGGAGAATATCTTTTTCGATAAACAGAATAATTTATCCCTCTAAAAAGCAATTCTTCTAAAACTGGGGTTATAAATAAAAGGAAAAAACCAGATTGTATGTAATAAAAGTATTTTTTTATTATTAAAAATTCATTTGAATCCGCTGAATATAACAATAACATCGAAAATATTACAAATAGAAACGATCCAAGCACGAAAGATATAAAAAACAAATTAGCATGAAGACTTTTTCTAAAACCAAAATCAGTATTCTTTTGTTTATATTTAACTTTAGCATAACCTAAAATTATTAATAATAAAAATAAAGAAACAAGAAATGCAAAGTTTAATTTATATATTGATTTAAAATTCAACGCCATGAACGTAGATAAAATTAAGATGATATTCCATATTATCATTATAATAACAACATCGCACGGTTGCCATTTTTGTCTCTTAAACAATTCTTTTTCACCATTGTGTCTTTCCTTAGTTAATAGAAATAAAAGCACAATGATCTGGAGAATTATTGATATAATCATCTTAACAATCATTTTCGTATTATTCTCTTAATTAATTCAATGGTGTTTGGTGACCTGGCCACACTATGTTTTTTCGATCTTGCTCGTACAATGTAGGAGCATATGCTTTATCCGGATCTATTACATGCTCATATAATTGCGAAACTACAGGTGACATATCAAAACCATATTCGATTAAATTATCAATAATAGTTTTACCAATCCAAGTGCTATAAATATCTTTTCCAAATTGAAAAATAGGATTTTCTATTAGCCCCTGACTAATTAACGGTGGCGGTGTATAACTATAACTTACTGTCACTGTTGTGAAATCATTAACAGGCGTGTTATAGAAAGTGTATGAGTATGAAATCGTAGAAGAATTTCCATACGTTGTATCCGTTATTGAATAAAGAGGTAAATTAGGAGATGGTGGACCAAAAACTTCAGTCATAAAATCATCATTCATCAAAGTAACATCCAACCCATCAGGATCGATGCCATTCACCGGATTATTTCCCACATAGGCCATAAGATTTACATCGCCACCACTAAAACCGATGGGGTCTTCGGAGATAAAGCGCCCAATAACCGGATTATAATAGCGCGCACGCATGTAATAGAAGCCGTTTGGTTCGGTCATGACGCCGAATTGGCCGACATATTTAAACGGCTGTGCAATGGCTTCCTGCTGATTGGCAATATTGCCGAAAGCATCGTAAGAGTATTTGTTAACAACAGCCTGCGTACTATCGGTGACCGCGATTGTACTGCCCACGCCGTTGAAATGGTAGCAATAGGTTTGACCGGCCGGTGTTATTGTCGCCAGCAATCCATTACCGTAAATGTAGTATTTTGTGATATTATTATTGCTATCGGCCTCGGCCAGTAAAGTTCCACTGGGACTATATACATAGTGGGTTTCTACACCTGACCTAATCACCTTGAGTCTTTTTCCTCCGCCGTCATAAAAGAATTGGTTCGTGCTGCCACCGATAGTTTTGAGCCGGTGTTCATAATCAAATGTATAAGAATTGCCGCTGTCAGTAGCAATTTGGCCTTCATCGTCGTATAAAAACGCATTTGATCCGGCGGATGCCAAGCGGTTTTTCTGCGTATTGTAAGTATACGCAACTGTGCCGCCGTTATCAATGACCGCGGAATAGGGTTCGGTCTGCAGGTTATTGGTGCGGTTGCCGTCGTTGTCCAGTGTAAAGGCATAACTGGAGATGACATTGGCACCGGCCTGGTTGTTAATCGAAGTGAGGCGATTGGCGTTGTCATAGCTGTAACTTGTTACCGTACCGTTGAAGTTGGTAAAACCGGGCAGACGGCCAGCCGCGTCATAATCAGCGTAGGTGGCAGTCTGACCAAGCCAGTTGGTAACAGTTTTCAGACGATTCAAGTTATCGTAGGTATAGGTCACCGTTTTATTCCCCGGATAAGTAATCGTGTGAACATTTCCTAATGCGTCATATGTGTAGGAAATGGTAAAGCCATTCGGGTCGGTCATTGAAGTCAAACGACCAGCCGCATCATAGCTATTATAAGTTGTTGTGCCCATAGAATCCTGCATCGAAGAAAGCTGATTCAGATTATTATAAGTTAGGATGACTGATGTGCTGTCGGGATAAGTTACTTGTGCCAGTTTACTGTTGGCCGCATAGGTATAGCTGATAGTATTATTTTTGCGGTCCGTTTTACTTAACATCCTTCCTGCATTGTCGTATTGGGCAGAAGATACTTTGGTGAGAGGATCGGTCTTTGTCATTAATTGGCCTACATTGTTAAAGGTAAAACTTGTTGTGTAACCATACTGATCGGCAAGGCCTGATCTAATGCCGCGAATGTCATAATTGTTGGCGCTGTTATAATTATAAGTAATTGTGGGATGACTGCCCGCGGCAGTTGTTTTTATATTGCCATAGCTATCATAGGTAATTGTATTTTTCGTACCGTTGGCATCCGTTGTAGTACCTTTTAAGCCGTTTGTCAAATATGTCGCGCTTGCCGTGTTTCCCAAGGCATCTTGTGCTGAAAGCAGATGATGATTAGTGTCATAGGTAAAATGACTATTATGGCCCAGGTAGTCGGTTATATCCGTCAATCTAAACTGCGTGTCATAAGTATTTGTGACCCAATAGCCCAATGTATTTGTTGTTTTCGTTAAATTGTTATTGCCGTCGTATTGGTAAGTTGTTACGTTGGCTTGCGGATCGGTAACTGTAATAACGTGATTCTGGCCATCATAGGTTTTTGTAGTTTTATTTCCCAGGGGATCTTCCGTGGCAATTTCTCGCATATTATCGTCATAATAATGAGCGACACTGTTTCCCTGCGGATCTGCCGCGGCATTGCGATAGTCGGAATAATAATAATTGTAAGTTGCGGTGGCATTGGTACCCTGAATAGGCACGGTTTCGTTTGTCACCCGATCAAAGCTATCATAGGTATTTGTCGCCATTGTAATACCCGATGTAAAACCGGTTACGGCGGGCGTGGTCAAAGTTGTCATTCGGTTGCTGGAATCATAACCGTATAGCCAATTTTGAGACTTCGGATCTGTATATTGATTCAGATTCCCCGAAGCATCGTAGGAATAGTAAATAGTTCTGCCGGAACTATCTGATACGGAACTTATTTTTCCTGAATTATAAGCGAAGCCAAGACTGCGGCCAAAATTATTACTGACGGAGGACAGGGTGTTATCAGCATTGTATAAAAAGTTTGTTGCATTGTTGTCAATATCAGTTATTTGGTTAACATTCGCGACACCTATATTGTTAAATGTTATTTTAGTGCCGAACCGCTCTGTTAAAGTATATACGTACGGGTAATTCTGAGTAACTGTTAACGTTGTCGTATCGCCTGGTGGTGATACAAAAGTCGAGTCAGGCATTCTGACATATTCCAGCGTATCGTTACCTTTTTGTAGAATAATAGTATTACCAATAATTTGATCACTAAGCCAGCCGCTGACCATCGCCATATCAACCCAGGGCTCAGCGTTATCCATAGCAGCAACATTCGTGATCAAATCCAAACCCGCATAGATTGCCGCGATAACGGGCGCGGCATCTATAGGTTGCCGCTTACCAAGCATCAGCATCGGCATACTCATCTCTTTCAAACGAATGTCATAGTTGTGCGATCCGCCCCGGCCCATCGTGCCCGTAACATTCTTGTTGCTGCTGTCATAAGTATGCGTAAAGCTTAAACCCGTTTTGCCGCCGCCTAATTGTAAAGATGTATGTTTATAGTTATAGGAACCGTCAATCATATTGACAGTGCCTTTTGCCGGCGGTACATATTCATCCGGCGTATTTTGATCTACACTTGAAGGATTAATTTGACCTACTGTCGTGCTCGACCCCTCATTTCCCTTCATGATCATGAACCCCAAAGCATATTGAGGGATCCCGTCGCTGTCAAAGTAATATTTCTTGGCAATAAATCCAAGCCAACTCCAACTTCCCTGGGTAACCAGAGCATCCGGTAAAATAAGTGTGTATTGATAATTAGGATCGGTTACTAAAGTAGTAATGTAAGCTTGATCATTTGCAGGCGTCGTAGGATAACCGGCTATAGCTGTTGCACCAATTGTTGGGAAATTAGCCGGCGTTAAAGCATATATTTTCTGATGATTAGTATTTGCCGTTCTGAGCAGACTAATAGTGGAAACAGGATCTGTGCTAGTCGGTGCATATTGCTCAATTATACCTTTCTCCAATGCACTTGCAATTGCCTCATCTGTTGTATAAAATTTTGTTTCGATTCCCGATATAACATCTGCCGAAACATCCCGATTCTTTGCATACGCGCTGAAGTTATAATAATTTGCGTCTATGAAATAATGGTCTGTCTGCGAGACAGTGAGAAACCAATGCTGCGGCATGTATATTACATCAGTCAAGGCCGCAACTATCCGCCCTGATCCTTCTGCCTCATAAAGAAATTCAATTCCTAATAGATTCAAGGCTTCCACTGCTGAATTTATTGAACTTGAACTTATTGCTGTTTGTGCCTCCAATTTTTCTTTTTGCTTCTTAATTCGTTTATCCGTCATGCCGCCAGTCCCTGCTGGACAGACTCTTAATTCAAGATAAGGTTATCCACATGAAAAGGAAAGCTAAAAGATATAAGTTATTAAGATAATTGGTCGGGGCGGAGTGATTCGAACACTCGACATCCTGCTCCCAAAGCTAAAAGCGTCGAGTTTCAATACTTTTCAATCCTATTCTTTACATTTCAAAAGTATTTGCAATTATAGCTTTTTTATGATATTAAGCTATTCAAGACGTTGCAAAATGCGTCACCATTAACATAGCATTATTTGTATTCAATCTTGTATTCAATCAAAAAGTGCTTTTTTGAATGTGAGGAGACAACCATGACAATCACTGATTTACAAATCAAAAAATTAAAAGCGCGTGGGCAAAACTATGAAGTCACCGATGGTCAGGGATTAATCATTCGCATAAAACCTACAGGCAACAAATCATGGTTTTATCGGTATATGTCGAATGGTGTGCCGCGAATTATGAAAATCGGTGACTATCCGGGCGTTTCACTTGCTGAGGCCCGCAAACGTCACGCCGATGCAATGATGGATTTACAGAAAGGCATTGATCCCGGAAAAAAAGCCAAAGAGCAAAAAGCGAGACGAGTTGCTGCTCCAACATTTAAAGACTTGCTAGATGAGTTTTGGAAAATGGAATTAAGCAAATCACCGACGGCCAAAGAACGGAAAAGGCTTGTTGAAAAAGACGCACTGCCGGTATGGATGAAAACAAAAGTCACTGAAATCCGCCGTCGTGATGCTGTTTTGTTACTGGATAAAGTGCGAGAACGCGCTCCAGTGGGCGCAAACCGATTGCAAGGTGTATTGATAAGGATGTTTAACTTTGCAGCGGAGCGCGGCGTTATAGACTTTTCGCCGTTATCCGGCATGAGACGCGGCAAAGAAAAAGCGAGGGCAAGAGTTTTAACCGATGATGAAATAAAAACATTTTGGGAATGCCTGGACATTGAGCGCAAGGATATAGACGTTTTCCATATCGTTAAATTCGCGTTGAAGGCAATCTTATTAACAGGTCAAAGGCCCGGTGAAATTTGCAATATGAAAAAAGATCAAATTATAAATGGTGTTTGGATTATTCCCGGTGAAAATAGGAAAAACAGCGAAGAAAATAGAATCCCTATTTTGCCGATGTTTACTGAGATCATCGAACTGGCCGCGAACTACAATCATAATTCTGATTATGTTTTCCCATCGCCGCAAGATGATAAAAAGCCGGTTACCGTTGGCGCGTTAGCTAATGCTTTGAGACGGCATAGAACGGAAATGAATGTTGATGATCGTTTCACGCCGCATGATTTACGCCGGACACTACGGACACGACTTGCAGAGTTAGGAATTTCTGACATAGTGGCGGAGCGTGTTTTGGGCCATAAACTCCAGGGCATTATCGCCGTCTATAATCGCCACGGTTACGACACTGAAAAGAAACAAGCGCTTACAGCATGGGAAAAAAGATTGAGTGAAATTATGGGAATTACAGAAAAAAAATCAAATGTCATTCCCTTTGAGGTGCATCATGGATAAAAAACAAAATATAAAGAAAAGAATTGAGGAACTAAAATATAAAGATCATATTCCGATGGATGGCCCTGGCCGTGATGATATGCTTATGCTTTTTTCCTGGACACGCGATGATGCGGAGAAAGCTCAAAATAAATGGATCAAAAATTTTGGGCCGTTAACAAAAGGTAGTGGCCCCTTATTTAGATGGATAGCTGTACATAAATTAAAAGAACTTCATAAATTATTTCAGAAAAAAAATAAGAATGCTCTCATTGAAGCTCTTTATATTTGCTCGGAGAACTCTTTACCTCTTCCGTTATGGTGGCAAGATGCTTTTTTCTCTTCTTATCGAACAATCAAACTCTATGAGATAAAGAGTTGGGATGATGTATTTGGAAAACCCCTAAAATGTAAAGATATAGATTATAATCCTTATCAAATTTATTCTTTGTGTAAAGCGTTTAAAGCAAATTATCCTAAAGCTGCTATGAATAGAGCATCAAAAAATAAATCTGTATTTGATGAAGTTGGTAAGAAATTGGGTATTTCTTCATCGCTTATTGAAAAATATTATTATAAAATTGATAAATTATGCAAAAATTCTAATTAATTAAAAATCCCACAGATTCACTTAAATAAATGGGATGTTCATAACATTGCATCATGCTTTAATGCTCTTCAGAAAAATTGAAGAGCATTTTTTTTGGAGGTGTAAAACATGGAAACAATGAGGATCATCCGCAAGCCGGAATTATTTTCGATGATTGGTTTATCCGATACGACAATCTGGCGCATGGAAAAATACGGCAAGTTTCCGAAACGCGTTCAGCTCGGCGGCAATTCAGTTGGGTGGATCAATGGCGAGATTGAGGAATGGTTGTCGAAAAAATCTGCTGAGAGAGTGCTTCATGGATGAAAAAAAAGCATCGGCAAAAATTTCTGTCGTTATGGAATTTACAGAAACCGGCTATTTAAAAGCAATCCTTTTGAATGCAGAAAGTGAAAAGAATCAAGTGACACTGGAACGCGCTTTAGATCGGCTGTTAAATCCTCAGCATTTTGGCTGGATCAGGCGTCTTTTCAAAAGAGGCTTTAAATGATTACAGCAAAACCGGACATCATAGAAGTTATTGAACGCGAGGGCATAGAGTTGAAACGCGGGAAAGCTCCCTGCCCTTTTCATTCAGAGCATACACCATCTTTTATAGTGAATCACAATAAACAAAAGTTTAATTGTTATGGGTGCGGCGCTCACGGTGACGTTA
>Ga0182027_10012125_pt1 | contig 12127 bp, 5 predicted proteins | sample 712E1DmetaG_FD_121300 | JGI IMG/M metagenome (GOLD analysis project Ga0182027, IMG submission 121300) | Permafrost microbial communities from Stordalen Mire, Sweden - 712E1D metaG (Illumina Assembly) | ecosystem: Environmental > Terrestrial > Soil > Wetlands > Permafrost | place: Sweden...
AGATACTGGCATTTGATTTTACCAATACACATCCGGGCGACTCGGTTAATAACCAGGTTTATTATATCCGCGACTTACCTTCAAAATCTAAAGGAAAGCTAAAAGTTAATATTTCTAATGTCCCCTATGGCAAATATTCTCTTGAAATTTATAAAGTTGGATACCGGTGCAACGATGCTTACACAAGCTATTACGATTTGGGGAGGCCTGCACAACTAACGAAAATACAGGTAGAACAAATTAAAAAACAAAATGACGGATCGCCCATTTCAAAAGAAATTATAACTGTTAAAACAGGGATATCATTTTCAAAAGAAATGGACATCCGGGAAAATGATGTCTACTTTTTAAATCTGATCAAGCTTTAAGGAAAATTTTGGACCATAATATCTAAAATTAATTATATGCAAACAAGAATAAAGTTAAGTTTAATTAGATAGTAGTTATGTTTTGGAAAGGCTGTCAAAATTTTTGAAGATAGCCTTTCTTTTCTTATTCACAATTAATTAATTATTATGAAGAAATTATTTAACAGCTTTATATTTTTCGTAGGATTTTTCCTCCTTTCAAATTTATGTTTAAAATCCCAACAGTTATACATTGGTGCCAACTATCACCCGCACGATGACAAAAACCCTGAAAAAATTAAAAAAGACATTCAGTTGATGAAGGCCGCCGGGTTCAATGTTGTCCGGATGGGCCATTTGGCATGGGATAGCTATGAGCCTTCGGAAGGCAAATTTGATTTTGTCTGGTTCGATAAAGTGATGGACATGATGAACGAAGCTGGGATTAAAGTAATTCTTGATATTGCAATACATCCAGCCCCAATTTGGCTTCACAAAAAATTCCCTTCAATTGATGTTGTAGATGCAAATGGTGATGTTCAATACCCAAACCATCGATACATGGATGATGTTGGTGACCCGAATTACCAGATATATGCAGTTCGGTATGCCGACTCTCTTTCGAAACATTATGGAAAAAACCCTGCTTTAATAGCTTTTGGAATTGACAACGAATCGGGCGATGGCCCTATTTCTTATTCAGAAACAGTGAAACAAAGATTTATTTCATGGTTAAAGAATAAGTATAAAACCATAGATAATCTAAACAAAGCCTGGGCTACACAGCGCTGGTCAAGAAGGATTGACCAATTTGATGAAATTGGCCTTCCCGTCTCTGGCAACGTAAACGGAGCACCTGAAAGAATGCTTGATTTCAGGCGTTTTGTTTCAGATGAAGTCAATCAGGTCCTTTTTAAAGTCCTTGATAAGGTTAATGCCAATGCTCCCAATGCTTTAACAAATACCAATGCATGGTATTTCAGTTGGATGAAATATTTTGATTATTCGCAAATTGCATATTCTGGCAAAATGACCCGTCATGGAGAAGGTTTTTATGCAGGAAATTCTTTAACAACCAACTGGGGAGTAATGAATGCAGCATTTGGTATCTCCCGTATCCAGTTCGAAAGCACAAACCCATTCTGGTGCACTGAATTTACAACCATGACAGCTGTTCCAAATTCTATTCGAAAATCTGCGTATGCATCATTAATGTATGGCAACCAAATGGTTTGCGGATGGACCTGGCAGAGTATGTGGGCAGGAGAAGAACAGTATTTGGAAGGCTTGTTAGATTGGGACGGCGTTCCAAACCGTAAATACGATGAATATAAGAAAATTGCTTCAGAATTTAAAAAGATTGAAAAATTCTTCCCGTATAAACTTCAGGCAGAAGTTGGTCTGGCTTTTTCATTTCCCAGCCAAATTGCCAGCGCTGGTTTTCCTGAGCAACATGATAGCCAGGTACAAGCCTGCTGGGACATGCTATACTGGCGCAACATGGATGCCCGGGTTATTGAAATTAGCAGAAGTTCATTGAATTATAAATTATTATTTATTCCAGGTGTTGCAGTAATGGACGAAACAACAGCTAACAAAATCCGCGACTTTGTAAAAAACGGCGGAACAGTTGTTATGACAACTAACTCGGCTCTTGTGGACGAAACCGGACAGGTTTTTGCTTCGACCCACCCCGGCCTTTTAAGTGATGTCTTTGGCATACGTGTAGCAGGTTATGAAGAAACAGAAGCTCTTAACGAAATATCCCGTAAATTATACAAAGGCAAAAAACTGGAGTTGAATTATAAAGGGAAGTCAATTGATACAGAATCGTCGAGGTTTGATATTGTCGAACCTAAAGGGGCTGAAATTCTTGGTAATATTACCAGCTTAGATAAGGATTATCCGGTTATAACTTCAAACAAATATGGAAAAGGAAGGGCAATTTATGCAGGCCTTCCTGCAAAAGGTGAAACACTTGGTCCATTGCTTGATGAATTGATTGTGGAACTTGGCATTAAGAAAGGTCCTGATGTACCTTCCGGCGTAATGGCAAGACAAATAGATAAAAACCATTTCTTGTATCTGAATGTAAGTGGCGAACCCAAAGAAATTCAAATGAAAGGGAAATCGCAAAGTATACTTTTTGATAAAGATTACTCCGGTAACTTTACAATTGCTCCTTACGAACCGGAATTTATTGAGCAGAAATAAGTAGATTCAATATATAATAACTAAAATACAGACTTAAAATAATGAAAGGGGAAATTTATGAAAACAAAAATTAATATAATTTTTTTAGTGGCTATTCTTCTAATTAGTTTTAATATTTGTGGGCAGAATAGTGCGAATTGTTTCCTTAATGATTTTGAACCAAAGACAGCTGTAATTCCTCAGGCTATGGATACAGTAATGCCAACTAAAAAAGTTTCAGTTATACTTAGGCTAAAAGCTGATACAATAGGAAAGGTTTCTAAATATGTTTTTGGTAATGCACTTGCAGCCTGGTGTGGCGCATATAATGATCCTACATTGGTAAAAAACACTAAACTTCTTGCGCCGACCCTTCTTCGATTTCCCGGAGGCAGCTGGGCTGACGGGTATTTTTGGAATGGAGTACCGACTGATGTTCCGGATTCAGTTTATGATGGTACAACCTATAACGGTAATGTCAGAACTACAAAAAAAGACCAATTTTCGGGGCAAACAGGAAAAGGTGGATGGCAAACCACACCCGGACAGTTCTACACGCTTATGAAGAGCGCTAATGTTACTTCGGGATTAATAACAATTAATTATGCCTATGCGCGTTATGGGACTAGCAAAAACCCGGTAGCCCAGGCTGCACATCTTGCTGCTAATTGGGTACGCCTTGATAAAGGACGGACAAAGTTTTGGGAAATTGGAAATGAAAATGGCGGCCCATGGGAATATGGTTGGATGATTGATACAAGTAAAAACAAAGACGGACAACCTATATTTATTTCAGGTGATTTATATGGAAAGCATTTTAGGGTTTTTGCAGATTCAATGAAAAATGCTGCCAAACAAATTGGAGATACCATTTACATCGGTGGCCAGGTCATTGCAAGCTCCGGTGGTACCGGGGAGTGGGGTATTATTAATTCAAACTGGAACCAGGGATTTTTTACTGAAGTGGGTGATTCTGCCGATTTTTATGTTGTACACAACTATTTCGATAATTCAACGAATATAAAGTCAGTACTTAATAGTCCAATTACAAGCCTGAAAGCAAATGTAGCTTACGTAACCAATGACATTAAAAAATATAAAGGATATTCCAAACCCATTGCTTTAACAGAATACAATATGAGCGGCGGCACTTCGGCCAATGAAGCGGTATCTTATGTCAATGGAATGCAGGCTGTTGTCAGTATATGTGAATTGATAAAAAATAATATCGGGTTAGGTGCAAGGTGGTATCTGAATACAATGCTTTATGGAGGTTCTAATTCCAATTATTCAAATCATCCCTACGCTGAATTTTATTATTTAATTTACCTGCAAAAATATTTTGGAGATGTTGCAATTAATTCAACTTCAACAAACGCTAATGTATTCTGTTATGCTTCCAAATATTCATCAGGTGAAACCGGGTTAGTTGTTGTGAACAGCGATACCACAACACAAACAATCAGCGTAAGTTCTGACTCTGTTGGCGTTGGAAGTAAATATTATATTTACACCTTCACAAGTGATAAAGATAGCGGAAATTTTTCTCCGGATGTTTATATTAATGGAAATGGCCCAGGCAATTACCAATATGGCCCATACGATTCATTATTTAGTTTAAAAGCAAATGCATACACAATTGATAATGAAATAAAATTTACTTTACCTGGCAGGTCTGTCCAAATGATCACGATTGAAGGTGGAACAAATCATACCTATGTCAGCGATTCAATTGTACAAGGAGTAAAATCAATAAATTCAAACAATTTCAGATTAAATCAAAATTATCCTAACCCTGTTAATTCGACTACTATTATAAGTTATGAACTACCTGAAAGAGTTTTTGTAACTTTAAAGGTATTTGATTTTCAGGGAAGAGAACTTAAAACACTTGTAAACGGGAACCAAAATGCGGGAAATCATTCAGTACAATTCAATGTATCCAATCTGCAAAATGGAGTTTGCTTTTACAGCATTGAGGCTGGTCAATACCATGATGTTAAGAAACTTATAGTACTTAAATGATGGTGCAGGACTAATATGTATCTGAAAATATAAATGAAACATCATAAGTTTCGTATTTTGAAAACAGATATGAGTGTTCCATACGGTTATTAATAACAATTTATTTACTGATGAAAAAAATTATAATAACTATTTTGCTAATTCAATTGACCTATTTTGCAAAAGCCCAATATCAAATTCAAGCCAGTGAAAAAGGCACTGGTTTTTTTATGAATCCCATTTTTGCAGGAGATTACCCTGACCCAAGTATTTTGCGTGATGGCGGTAATTATTATATTGTTCATTCATCTTTCGAATATTATCCGGGTTTGCTTATTTGGCAGTCGAAAGATTTAATTAATTGGGCTCCGGTAACTAATGCATTGCATAAGTATATTGGCTCTGTATGGGCACCGGATTTAGTAAAGTATAAAAATAAATTTTACATCTATTTCCCGGCCAATAATAAAATATATGTTGTAACTGCCGACTCAATCAATGGAACATGGAGTGATCCAATCGATTTGAAAATTAACAATATCGACCCTGGGCATGTGGTCGATGAAAACGGAAAGCGTTATTTATATTCGGCTAATGGCGGATATGTCCCCTTATCTGATGATGGTCTTTCAGTTATTGGCGAAACGAAACATGTTTATGATGGCTGGCCAATCCCCCGTGAATGGACGATTGAATGTTTTTGCATGGAAGGGCCTAAGATTGCAAAACGCGGTGATTATTATTATCTCACAGTTGCAGAAGGTGGGACAGCAGGTCCGGCAACAAGTCACATGATAATTTCTGCCAGGTCTAACACCCCTTTTGGCCCTTGGGAAAATTCTCCTTATAATCCTATCTTAAGAACCAACAATAATATTGAAAGATGGTGGTCAAAAGGACATGGAACTTTATTCGAAGATGTAAAAGGTGATTGGTGGATTGTTTTTCATAGTTATGAAAAGGGATTTTATAATATGGGCCGACAGACTCTGCTGGAACCTATTGAATGGACAAAAGATGGATGGTACAAAATACCTGAAAATATAAGTGATAGTCAACCCATTAAAATACCAAATTTAGCAGCTTCAAAATTGAATTTTACCCTGAACGATAATTTCGAAGGCAAAAATTTAAAACCACTATGGCGATTCTTTGGGGAATACGACACAAGCAGGTTTCATTTAGTTGATAACAATCTGGTTATTAAAGCAGAAGGGAATTTTGTTGGTAATAGTTCACCTTTACTTTGTACCCCATCAGACCATTCCTATACTGCTGAAGTGGAACTGTTTATTGAAGGGAATGCTACCGGAGGTTTAATCCTTTTTTATAACAACAGCGCTTATTCGGGTATTCTTGCCGATAATGCGAATATATTGGCAAATATTCATGGCTGGCAGTTCCCAACTGAAAAAAATGTTATAAAAAATCATGTATTCCTTCGTATGAAAAATAATAATAGCACAGTGGACATGTATTATAGCTTGGACGGAATTAAGTGGAATAAAATTGAAAATTCACTCGAAACATCAGGCTTTCACCACAACGCTTTTGGAGGATTTTTAGGTATACGTATTGGTCTTTGCTCGGTGGGTGAAGGGACTGTGAAGTTTAAAAATTTTATATATAAACCAATAAAATAATATACGTCAATAGGTTTTAAAAAAATGACAGAACACACTCATATAATATAATCTGTGTATTATGGAACACCAATGTTTTGCAAACGTACACATGACAGTAATTAATTCAACAACAAGGGTGTTCTCCCGATTAATCGGGACAAGCTATTATACCTTTAAAAATTAATTTTATTATAATGAAACCTTCATGGTTGTTCAAACTAAATTCAAAGGAGCAACCACAAAAGGACATGAATATTAATAGTAAGATACAACGGCAACACCATGAAGGTTCGCGACCGGCAAGTGTTCCGGCCTTGTGGGAGTGGAGCAACTAAAAATGTTTGCCTACCTATGCTGTTGCAAATAGTAGAAATTTAACATGTTAACTTAAATATATTCTCATGAAACACCCATGATACTGCAAATCGCAAACACTAATGAAAATATTATGGGTGTTCCATTCGACCTTTAAAATTTAAAATATCTACGAATGAAAAGACTGATTATTTTTTTCATTATGGCCAGTTGCATTGTTGTAAAAGGCGTTTATTTATTTGCACAAGATAAATTGTATCCAAACGAATTTCCATTGGGAGATGTTACCCTGCTCGATGGCCCATTCAAACATGCCCGTGATTTGAATATAGAGGTTCTCCTGAAATACGATGTCGATCGTTTGCTGGCGCCTTACCGCAAAGAAGCCGGACTGCCTGAAAAAGCAAAGTGTTATCCTAACTGGGATGGCCTTGATGGTCATATTGCTGGTCATTATCTGTCGGCAATGGCTATGAATTATGCCGCAACCGGTAATGCCGAATGTAAAAAGCGCATGGAATATATGATTTTGGAGCTAAAAGTTTGTCAGGATGCCAATGCCGTGAAGTATCCCGATTGGGGTAATGGATATGTCGGAGGAATTCCGAATAGTGCAGAATTGTGGCCAAAGATTAAAGCCGGAGAGGTTGAAACAATTTGGAAATATTGGGCACCCTATTATAACATACATAAGATGTATGCAGGCCTTAGAGATGTTTGGTTATATGCAGGTAATACCGATGCAAAAGGCATTTTTCTTAAATTTTGCGACTGGGCAATAAATATAACCCAGGGCTTATCGGATAAGCAAATGGAAGATATGCTCGGAAACGAACATGGCGGTATGGACGAAGTACTTGCCGATGCGTATCAGATTTCGGGAAATGAAAAATACCTGATTGCGGCAAAACGCTATTCACACAAGATGTTTCTCGAACCATTGTCGCAGGGGATTGATAACCTCGACAACAAACATGCCAATACCCAAATACCAAAGTTTACAGGTTTCGAAAGAATTGCCGAACTCAGTGGTGATGCAAAATACGATAAAGCCGCCAGCTTTTTCTGGGAAACAGTTACGACCAACCGTTCGCTGGCTTTTGGCGGAAACAGCAGACGGGAACATTTCCCTGCCAAAGAATCATGTATCGATTTTGTAAATGTTAACGATGGGCCTGAATCGTGCAATTCATACAACATGCTCAAATTGACAGAAGATTTGTTCAGGGTTCACCCATCTGCCAAATATTCCGATTATTACGAACGTACTATATTAAATCACATCCTTTCCACACAGCATCCCGAACATGGTGGATATGTATATTTTACACCGGTGCGTCCGCGCCATTACAGGGTTTATTCAGCGCCCGACGAAGCTATGTGGTGCTGTGTTGGTACAGGCATGGAAAACCACAGCAAATACAACCAGTTTATATATACACATTCAAAAGATTCTTTGTTTCTGAACCTTTTTATTGCTTCCGAACTCAATTGGAAGGAAAAGGGCGTGAAAATTAAACAGGAAACAAAATTTCCTTATGAAGAACAAACTAAATTGGCTGTAACAGAAGGAGCTTCGATTTTCAAATTGCTGGTTCGCTATCCGGCATGGGTAAGCAAAGGCGCATTAAAAATTACGGTGAATGACAAAGAGCTTAATTACTCCGAACTTCCCTCATCTTATGTAACTATTGACAGGAAATGGAAAAAAGGCGATGTGGTTCAAATTATACTACCTATGCATAATACTATTGAGCATTTGCCTAATGTTCCTGAGTATATTGCTTTTATGCATGGTCCCGTGTTGCTAGGTGCCAAAACCGGAACAGAAGATTTAAAAGGCCTGATTGCAAATGATAGCCGCTGGGGACAGTATGCAAGCGGAGAATATTTACCGGTTGATAAAGCTCCAATTTTAATTGAGGATGAAATTCAAAATATCGGAGACAGGTTAGTGCCTGTGAAGGACAAGCCATTAAACTTCAAGCTCAATGTTAAAATGATCAATCCTGAGGAACTTACCTTGGAACCATTTTATAAAATACATGATGCCCGATATATGATCTACTGGTTGGCACTGACAAATTCAGGCTACAAAGCTTATCTGGATTCATTGGCAAATATTGAAAAAGAAAAACTCGCCCTTGAAAAACACACCATTGATTATGTAGCCACCGGCGAACAACAACCCGAAACCGACCATGCCATGCAAATGGAAAACTCTAACAAAGGCAATAATTTGAATGAATTTTATCGTGAGGCGCGAGATGGAGGCTATTTCAGTTACGATTTGGCTTCAAAATCCGAAACCAGTTTAAGCCTGTTCTTGCGTTATTGGGGCGCTGAATGGGGAAACCGTAAGTTCGACATTTACATCGACAATGAAAAATTGGCAACTGAAGACAATACAAACAGGTGGAACCAGTCGATGTTTAAAAACGTGGTTTATCCTATTCCCGATTCTTTGGTTCAGGGGAAAACCCATATCAGGGTGAAATTTCAGTCGCTTTCGGGAACTACTGCAGGCGCTATTTATATAGTAAGGTTGTTAAGGGCTGAGGGAAAGAGGTAAACTTCCAATTACACCTAAGTCCCCTTTAGGGGATTTAGGTGTTTTGAATAGACAAAATAATGTCAATCATAGAAATTTCAAAAAACATTTTATGAGACTCAAAAATATTTTATTCATTTTACTTTTTTTCAGTCATTCTGTCTTTGGCCAGGCGACTATTGAAAAATGGAAGGTTTTCGAAATATCACTTAACGGTGACTCTACCGGAAACCCATTTAAAGAGGTTAAGTTATCGGGACAGTTCATAAAAGACAACGATACAGTTATTGTACCTGGCTTTTATGATGGCGGTGGCGTTTACAAAATAAGGTTTATGCCTCAAAAAGAAGGGGAATGGGTATACAGTACAGCAAGCAATGTAAAAAAACTGGATAATAAAAAAGGAAGTTTCGTTTGTACACCTGCCCTGAAAGGCAATCATGGGCCAGTTGCCGTAAAGGAAAATTTTTACTTTGCTTATGCCGACGGTACACCACACCATTCGTTTGGCACAACCTGCTATGGCTGGGTGCATCAGGGCGACAGTTTAGCCGAAATAACGTTAAAAACCTTATCACAAGGTTATTTTAATAAAATTCGAATGTTTATTTTCCCTAAAAGCTACGATTGGAATAATAACGAACCTAAATATTATCCTTTCGAAGGCAGACCTTTAAAAAGTTGGGATTATAGCAGGTTAAACCCGGCTTTTTTCAGGAACATTGAAAAACGGATTCAACAGCTTGACTCGTTAGGCATACAGGCCGATTTAATTGTCTTTCACCCATACGATCGTTGGGGCTTTAGTTCATTAAACAGGGAAACCGAGGACATGTACATTCAATACATTATTGCCAGGTTTGCCGCATACAAAAACGTGTGGTGGAGCATGGCCAACGAGTGGGATTTTATGGATGCCAAAAAACTTAGCGATTGGGATTATTATATTGAGCAGTTTGGTAAAAAAGATCAATTTCATCATCTTATTAGCATTCACAATGGCATAAAATTTTACGACCATGCCAATCCGTACATTACCCATGTGAGCATTCAAAGTGAAGATACCTACAAGGCAAAAGAATACAGAATAAAATACAAGAAACCCATTGTGTTCGATGAATGTCGGTACGAAGGAAATATTCCCTGGTCGTGGGGCAATTTAACAGCCCAATCGCTGACAGAGAAATTTTGGCGAGGTGTCACCAATGGAGGTAATGTTGGGCATGGCGAAACTTATGTTACAGAGAATCCGGTTAAATTACCAAACGAATCATCCGATATTTTATGGTGGTCGAAAGGCGGGATATTGCGTGGCGAAAGCCCTGAGCGGATTAAATTCCTTCGCGGCATTATCGAAGCTGCCCCCGCTCAAATGCAACCCATTCCGCTATTTACGTGGATGCCCTTTTCCTGTATAGGAGTGCCGCATGAATATTACCTCGGCTATTTGAACGATGCCCAACCAAAGAGTATTGTCATAGAATTACCCAACGATGCCGTTTACCAGGTCGAAGTTATTGATACCTGGAATATGACAATCACTCCATTACAAAAGAAATTCTCTGGACGAAGTTTAATTGAATTACCAGCAAAACCTTATATCGCGATAAGAATTGTAAAATCATAGAAAAACAAAAAGTTTAAGATGAAAAATTTGTATTTATATTTTGTGCTATCCATTATTTTCATTACCAATGGATTTGCACAACCATACCAAAAAACTGAGATGGGTGCAAAGGTTGTTGCCAAATCCATAAAAATTGAAATTCAATTTTACAGTCCTTCTACGGTAAGGGTACTGAAATGGCCCGAAGGCAAAACCTTCACAAAGGAAAGCTTTTCGGTGATAAAAACTCCTCAAAAAACAGATATTACTATTCAGCAACAAGGAGAAGGGCTTTTATTGAAAAGTGAAAAACTTCAGGTACAGGTAAATCTTAAAAATGGCAAGGTATCGTTTAGTAATACAAAATCAGAAAATCTTTTAAGCGAGAAGGATGGAAGTGCTACATTCATCGATTTCGACGATGCGGGTTCAAAAACATATACTATTAAACAATCATTTGCGCTCGATAAGGATGAAGCTATTTATGGCCTGGGCCAGCAACAGCAGGGCAAAATGGTCCAACGTAACCTGAAACTTAATATGATTCAGGGAAATACCGACGACTATGTTCCTTTCTTTTTGTCAGCAAAAGGTTACGGCTTATTCTGGGACAATTATTCACCTACCATTTTCGAAGATAATCCGGAAAGTACCTCGTTCAAATCTGAGGCTGGTGATGGTATCGATTATTACTTTATGTTTGGTGAAAATGCCGATGGCGTTATTGCATGTATGCGCGACCTAACCGGGCAAGTGCCCATGTTCCCATTATGGACTTATGGTTACTGGCAAAGCAAAGAACGATATAAAAGCCAGGACGAGCTGGTGAATGTAGTTAAAAAGTATCGCGAACTGGGTGTTCCGCTCGATGGTATTATTCAGGACTGGCAATATTGGGGCAATAATTACCTGTGGAATGCAATGGATTTTCTGAACCCAGAATTTTACGACCCGCAAAAAATGGTCAACAATGTGCACAATATGAACGCACACATGATTATCTCAATCTGGAACTCGTTTGGCCCAATGACCAAACAATACAGGGAATTAGAAAAAATTAATGCGTTATTTAATATAGAAACATGGCCGCAGTCTGGCTCGGAAAAATGGCCACCCAGATTTGATTATCCGTCAGGTGTTAGGGTTTACGACCCATATAACCCGGCAGCACGAGACATATACTGGAAATATTTGAACGATGGGATTTTCAGTCTGGGAATGGATGGCTGGTGGATGGATTCGTCTGAACCAGACCATTTCAACCCAAAACCATCTGATTTCGATACAAAAACGTATTTAGGTTCATTCCGAAAAGTACGCAATGCATTTCCATTAATGACAGTAGGCGGGGTTTCACAGCACCAGCGCTCCGTTTCGTCGGACAAACGTATATTTATCCTTACCCGTTCCGCTTTTGCCGGGCAGCAGCGTTACGGCGCCAATACCTGGTCAGGTGATATTGTGGCATCATGGGAAACATTGAGAA
>Ga0182027_10012126_pt1 | contig 12127 bp, 10 predicted proteins | sample 712E1DmetaG_FD_121300 | JGI IMG/M metagenome (GOLD analysis project Ga0182027, IMG submission 121300) | Permafrost microbial communities from Stordalen Mire, Sweden - 712E1D metaG (Illumina Assembly) | ecosystem: Environmental > Terrestrial > Soil > Wetlands > Permafrost | place: Sweden...
CAGCGGATGCACAAACTCATTCCCACACGTTCGCGCGATGCCCCCATCCCCAAAAACTCACGCGCCATCCTATCGCGACCCGCTTAGAACAAATTTACCGTGGCCAACTGGCAGTGGCGACGGGCCTCCGCGAAGTGACAACCGTAGCACGGCCATCATGGCCTTGATCGACGCGGGCAGGATGCCCATGCCACATCTGGCGCTGCCTGCCCGTCACTCAAACTGCTTCTTGAATTCAGCAAACTGTTGTTGTAAATCGTGGAGTTGGCGCTTCAATTCCGCCACTTCAGATTCGAGGTGGGGAACGCGCTCGTCAGGCGGGGGGGCGGCGGCAACCGCCACCGGCTCCGCGACGGCAGTCCACTCCGGGTTGTCTCCAGCCAACAACTGCGCATAGCGCGGCTCCTTGGTGCCGGGCAAACGCGGCAGCCTTTTTACCAGGGGCGGCTCGCGCTCGATGAGCTTCTGGAGCGTGGCCTCAAGAGTCTCAAGGTCGTCGAAGCGATACATGCGCTCGGCGTGGGTGCGGAGTTCGCCCAGCGTCTGGGGACCGCGCAGCATGAGTTCGCACAGGAGGGCGGTTTGCCGCCGGTCAAAATTAAACACTTCCTGCGCCCGGTGCCCGAACTTGGTGACGCGGCTTTCCGCGGTGGAGGTGGGTGCTGCCAACCACTTTCGCCCCAGGGAGTCAAGCGCCTCGCGCACTGCCCCCTCATCCAGCGCCATCACCGGATGGCGGTTCGACTTCTGATTGCAGGCATTGGTCAGAGCATTCAGCGAAAGTGGATAATAATCCGGAGTGGTGATTTCCTTCTCGATCAGCGCCCCCAGCACACGCACTTCCCGGTCCGATAAGAGCAAGTCCACAAAGCCGTCCTTTCGACCGCGCTGCAATTTTCCCGCCCCAAAAACCAACGCAAACGGGGCTACCTATTATAGGGCCGGTTCTCTGCGCCAGTAAAAAAACCACGGTGCGAAGAGATCTCATCAAGCAGTCGGAAGGGCGGGTAGCACCGCGCGGCGGAGCCGCAACCCAACACGTTTTATAGGAACAGGCTTGGTGCCGGCCCCCCTACGACGCGCTATTGTGACCTCTTCGCCGAAATGCTACACTTCGCCTCGCGTTCCAAATTCCAAGTTGGCAATAACATCCCATTTCGCCTCGTAAGGAGAACTCCCATGGATGCGTTTATCGGCTTTCTGACCATTGCGGTTATACTTTTCGGCATTGGCACGTTTTTTTCCGGGCTGTTTACGGTACCAACGGCCAAGGCGGCGATCGTACAACGGTTCGGCAGGTTTGTGCGCGTCGCGGGGGCGGGGTTGAACTTTAAGGTGCCCTGGATTGAACAGGTGGTGGCCAAAGTCGACTTGCGCGTTCAACAACTCGACGTGAAGATGGAAACCAAAACCAAGGACAACGTCTTTGTCGCCATTCCCGTCTCAATTCAATACCACGTCTTGCCGGACCGCGTTTACGAGGCCTACTACAAACTTTCCGACCCGAAGGAACAGATTGGCTCGTTCGTCTTCAACGTGATCCTTGGCCACGTGCCGAAGATGAATCTCGATGAGGCCTTCGAGCAACAGAATGCCATTGCCACCGCCGTTAAGCAGGAGTTGGATGGCGTCATGGCAGGCTTCGGTTATGGCATCGTCAAGGCCCTGGTGACCGATATTATCCCCGATCCCAAGGTCAAGGCCGCTATGAACGACATCAACGCCGCGCGCCGTGAGCAGGAAGCCGCCAACGCCCGGGGCGAAGCGGAGAAAATCCTGAAGGTGAAACAGGCGGAAGCCGAGGCGATGAGCAAGCAGCTTCAGGGACAGGGCATCGCCAACCAGCGTAAAGCCATTATCGACGGCCTGCGTGAATCGGTGGAGACCTTCAAGGCGGGGGTGGAAGGCACGTCGGCAAAGGACGTCATGATGCTGGTCCTGTTGACGCAGTACTTTGACACCCTCAAAGAGATCGGCGCGTCATCCCACTCCAACACCATTATGATGCCCCATAGCCCCAGCGGCATGGTGGACTTCTTTGAGCAAATCCGCAATGCGGTCGTCCTGGGCGACATCATTGGCGGCACGCAGCAAAGTACCCCGGTACCGTTTAAGCCCGGCACGCCAGCGTGAAGTGGCAAATATTCAGTTCTCGGTTCTCAGTTTTCAGGGTGTAGCGCCGGCTGTGAGGGTACGGCAAACCGTACCCCTACAAGCGCAGCGAGGAGGGAGCAGCAATCAGCGGCCCTTCACGCGGCAAGCTTCACAATGCCGTAACAATTGCTTAACCTTGGCGCGGCGATGATAGAGGCGGACAGGGCTAGTTTGTCCCCCTTAACTTTTCCCGATTCCCCGGGTTCCACAGGAGAACACCATGGCGCTTGAAATCAAAGAAAATGAGATGCACGGAATCATCGTCCTGGAGCTGTCGGGCCGCCTGGTGCTGGGGCAGGAGAGCATGGACTTCCGCGGCAAGATCAAGGAAGTGCTCGAAAAGAGCGACTGGATCAAGGAACGGTGGGGATGGGAAACCCGCATCGTGCTCGACCTGGGAAACGTTAGTTTTGTCGATAGCGCCGGCCTGGGGGCGGTGATTGCCGCTCGCACTTCCTGCGTGAACAAAGGCGCCGGGATTAAACTTGCGAACCTGACCAAGAAAATGCGCGACGCCTTGACCATCACCAAACTGGTCACCGTCTTCGACGTCTACGACAGCGTGGAAGCGGCGGTCAATTCCTACCCCGCTGCCGAACCCGCCCCCGGAGTGGCTCCCTCTCAATCCTGAGAGAGCCGGTGCGAAAACCTCAATTATTTGTGGAGGCCGTCTCTGACCGCCGGATAATTTGTAGGGCACCTTTCCCGCCCACACCGGCGCCCCGTCGCCCGGCCGCAAGGGGCAGCGGCATTTTCCGCTGGAATCAGCGGCCGGGCGGCGGTGTGAAAAGCTTCAAGTTTTCGGCCTTCCAGCGCATGGCGGCATAGATGCGGTTGCGGCCGCTCGGATGATCAAAGAAGACCCACTCCTCGACGGGACCGGGGTTCATTTTGCGGTATTCACCGAGATGAATGGCGGCCTGGGCGCAGCCGTCGGGCTGGCGGCTGGCGTTCAGCCCGTACATGTCGGCTTCGTGCTCGGCGGTTCGGGTATCAGTATTCAGGATTGGCGTGAGCACGAAGAGGAAGAAGGAGCCAAGGAGGAAAACGAGGGGGAGAACGGCGGTATCGGTGATTCCGCGAATCTGCCATCTTTCACCCCAGCGCCCGAGAGACCAATCGAGCGACCAGCGCAGGAACGCGAATGCCGCCACGATGACCAGAAAGGCGAAAATCAGCCCTTTGGAGGCGTGGTGAAGAACGTAGTGGCCCATCTCGTGTCCCATGACGAACTGGATTTCTTCGGGCGAGCCGCGGCGCAGGAGATTGTCGTTGAGAGTGATGCGCATGGTGCGGCCGAGGCCACTGACGTTGGCGCTGATGCGGGTGGTCTGGCGGGAAGCGTCGATTTGATAGACCTTGTCGGCGGCAATGCCATTCGCGTGAGCCATGCTGAGGATCGGGCCGGTGATGCGGGGATCATCCAGCAGCGTGGTCTTGTTGAAGATCGGGACAATGTATACGGGAAAGATCAATGCCGTGAAGGCCAGGAACAAAGTGGCGACGACGGAACCCCAGATCCACCAGGTGCGACGCAGGCGGCGCACCACACCGAAGAGCAACATGGTGATGATGCCACCCAGGACGATGCCGACCAGCAGGCTCTTGCCCTGGTCGCCGAGCCACGGCCCGAACGTTTGCGTGGCCAGCCCGTACTGGCGCTCGCGGATGTAGTCCTCATACACGGCGAGGGGAAAGGTGAGAAGTGTGATAGCCAGGAGGAATTCCGACCAGTAGATCAGCGTCTGCAGCGGATTGAATCGCGTGATGCGTTCGGCCAGGTTGCGCATCGCCGCAGACCATCGAAGCTGCAACAGCAGAACGTAAACTACCGCGCCATACAGAAAATCCCAAAGGATCAGCCAATACCCACCTTCGAAGTAGGCGTCGGAACGCGAGCGCGCATCGGCGGGAATCTGCGCAAGGTATGCGTTCGTGGCCGCCACAGCGTCGAAATGGTCGGAGGGCTGCGCCTGCGGTGGAACCTGGACCACCGACGGCATTGCCGTCGCAGGCTTTGCGCCGGGGCCGGGCGCTTCTTGACCCCAAGCAGCGGCCAATAAAAAGCAAAGTGCGAAAACGAGTAAACTCGCGGAGAGGACTGGTCGCAATTTCATCGGTGCTCCTTTTAGCCGGAATTCGCCTCTTGACTTCCCAACCGATCGATAATGTATCTCTGACTGCCTCACCATGCAATGCTCAGGCCGGATTTTTTGAGGGCAGAGGCTTTCGGCCGTCGCAGGAAAGTCACAAAGCCCGGGATTGACGCTTTCCCGGCCGGCTCCTCAAACACCCGCCCTACCCTGGGTTCCGCCATGTCACCTTGCTGATTGTGCCCGAGTAACGCACGCGAAAACTCTGCTGAGTGGGTTCTTCGCCGGATGGGGAAGGAGAAACGCCCGACCCGGAAAATGGCAAGCCTGCGCTTTGAAACCGGACCAGACATCCGACGGCTTGGCACCAGTAATGAATATTCGGCGAGGTTTGGTGACGAATTCGGAGGGGCAAGTGAATTGTCTGGCCAAGCGACGGGGTGGTTCCGTCCGTGCGCCAACGGCGATCAGAGATCGCCGCTACAGATCAGAGTCTTCACGGAGACTTCCGGCGGGCTACTTTTTCATCAAGTCCAGGACGGCACTGGTCATGGACTTTACCCCGGTGCGCAGGGTCGGTTCGGGAATCGGCGCCCATAAACTCGAGTGCAATCCGGGCAGCGGCACGCCGGTGCGTCGGCTCTCCGCCAGCTTCGCCGCATCCATCGCGCCCAAAGTGAACTGGCAAATCGGTATTTGGTGATTTTCGAGACTGAAGCGGCAGAAATCCTCACTGGCCATGACGGGCGGCAACTGCACTACGTTTTCTGGCCCCAATGCCTTCTTAAAGGCCTCTGCCAAGCGCAGCGTCAATTGCGGATCGTTGTAGGTTGCCGGCGTGTATTCACTCTTGCTGGCGGTCATGATCGGGGCTCGCGATTCCGGAATGCCATCCGCGAGGGCTATCCCTTGTGCTATACGCTGAAGCGCCGCCAGAATGTGCTGCCGCACCTCCTCCTTATAAGTTCGAATAGTGAGTTGCAAATGCACTTCATCGGGAATGATGTTGTACCGGGTACCGCCGTGAATGGAACCCACCGTAACCACGGCAGGATCAAAGGGCGAATTTTCCCGGCTCACGATGGTCTGTATCCCCAGGATGAACTGCGCTGCTTCCACAATGGGGTCCTTGGCCATTTGGGGAGCGGAACCGTGGCCGCCGATGCCGCGCAGAGTGACATCGACGGAAGTCGAGCTGGCCATCGCGTAGCCCGGCGTGAATCCCACCTTGCCCGCCTCAACCGAGGGAGCATCGTGCAGGGCCAGGACGTAATCCGGCCGCCGAAAGCGCGTGTAAAGGCCATCGTCAAGCATGGCCTTCGCCCCGTCAATGGATTCCTCCGCGGGTTGCGCCAGCATCACCAGCGTGCCATGCCATTGGTCCTTCAATTCCATCAGCATCTTCGCCGTACCCAGAAATGACGTGATGTGAATGTCGTGCCCGCAAGCATGCATCACACCCACCTCGCGGCCGGAGTCATCCTTCGTCCGGACTTTGCTCGCATAAGGCAGTCCGGTCATCTCTTCCACGGGTAACGCGTCGAGTTCGGTGCGAACGTACACGGTGGGGCCGTTGCCATTCTTCAGCTCGCCAATCACGCCGTAGCTGACCCAGCTCGGATGCTCGGCATATTTGCCCACGCGCTCGGTGACCGTATACCCCAGGGCGCGGAGTTCAGCAGCAACCAATGCGGAGGTCTTTTCTTCCTGATGGGAAAGCTCGGGGGCAGCGTGCAGCGCCTTGTAAGTGGAAAGAAGCGACGGCATCTCGCGGTCAAGCAGGACATCCAGCGTGGCCTGTTGGCTGTGTGCAGGAGGAACACCCAGGAACATGCACATAAGGATGAGGCAAAGAAAAATGGCTCGGCGGCTCACACGATCCTCCCGATTGACGTTGGTTCTTCAGAGATAGCAACCCGCGGCTTTTCCCGGAACGCCCCCGCCGCGGGTAATGCAAGTATCATGGAAATTGGCAGTTCAAGGCAAGGGAAAGCACGTCGGGGTGAAGTCCAAATTTGCGGTGTAGCGCCGGGCTTTAGCCCGGCACTGACCTTAAGATCAGCACGTGCGCTGTAGTGCCGCCCTAAAGGACGGCGCTACGTTCGAAATGCGACACAACCCACGCAGGCAACCAGCGACTCCGCCTTCGGCGCTCTCACAAATCCCTCCGCAATTTAAACAAAGTGATAGGATACTGCCCGCGCTGGCGGTCGCAGGGCCGCCGGTAATTTTCCGCATGTGCAGGGGGGTATTGATCATGTCGCGATTTTGCCCGGCGGTTCTGGCCATCGTCTTCAGCGTGGGGTCGTTGCTCGCACAGGCGCCGCCCAAAGTGAAGGTGCTGATTCTCACCGGCGTGAACAACCATGAATGGGCCGCTACCACGCCGTTGCTGCGCGCCATCCTGGAGCAGACCGGGCGATTTGAAGTCCGCGTGAATGAAGAAGTCCGCGGCAATGGATCGGAAACCTTTGCCCCTTACGACGTGCTGCTGCTCAATTACAACGACTTCAAGCAGAGCGCCGGGCCGTGGTGGGACGACCGCGCGCGCCAGGCGATGCTCGATTTCGTCCGCAACGGCAAGGGATTGGTGAGCTACCACTCCGCCAATAACGCTTTCTGGGGGTGGGATGAATTCGATAAGCTGGTGGGTGGCACGTGGCGCGAAGCCGCTACCCATGCCCCCTATCATTCTTACACGGTCAAAATCGTGGACCCGGATAACCCCATCACCCAAGGCATGCCCGCCAGCTTTGCCGAGACCGATGAGCTCTATCAGGGACTCTCCATGCAACCGAATATCCATCTTCTGGCCACCGCCTATGACGATCCGACCAACTGCGGGAAGAAGTTCAAAGTTTGCGGCTCAGGTAAAGATGAGCCGCTCATCTGGACCCTCAAATACGGGACGGGACGAGTGTTCCAGACCGCGCTGGGCCATGATGTGAAGGCCATGGACAGCCCCGGCTTTCGCCTGACCATCGAGCGCGGCACGGAATGGGCGGCCACGGGGAATGTGACAATTCCCGTGCCCGCCGACTTGAAATAGTATGACTTCCAATGGCAAGCGTAGCGCGACCTGTTCGTGAGGTCCGCGGCTCGTCACTGATTGGCAACCGAAACTCGATGAGACGCTCCTATGGCAAAAACACACGTTACACCTCGAATGAGTGACGCGGCCGTGAAGGCCAAAACCGGCAAAGCATGGGCAGGATGGTTTGCCATCCTCGACAAAGCCGGCGCGAAGAAACTGGACCATAAAGCGATCGTGGCATTCATTCACGAGAAGTACGGCCTCGGCCCCTGGTGGGAGCAGATGGTGACCGTGAATTACGAACAATCTCGTGGCTTGCGCAAACCGCACGAGAAATCCGAAGGATATGAGATTGCCAAGAGCACGACCTTTGCCGAGTCACTTGCCGCCCTCTACGATGCCTGGAATGCCAAGGAGAAGCGCTGCCAATGGCTGAAGGATACGGGATTTGAGATTCGCAAGGCCACGCCCGAAAAATCTCTCCGCTTCACCTGGGTGGATGGAGAGACGCAGGTGGTGGCCGATTTCTACTCCCAGGGCGCGAGTAAGACCCAAGTGGCGGTTCAGCACAGCAAGTTGCCCAGCGCCAAAGCCGCAGCGAACATGAAAGCCTATTGGGCCGCGCAGCTCGCGAGCTTGCAAGTATTTCTGAATAGTTGAGCGTGGGAAGGACGAAGGACCGGTTCCTGGCCAGGCTTGCCCCCGGAGAGGTAGCGCGGGCAGGACCGCGGCCTGCCGGGATTCCCTCCGCTGTTCCGGGCGGCGTGACCCGTGTCTCGAGTCCCGCATCCCAAGTCACGCCTTCCGCCCCCTCGCAGTGCCCCCGACACTTCCCCGTATCGTTTATCGGCCGCTTGCAAGGAACCAATGAGGGTGTTCCCTCGCGGCGGGGAAATATAAAATTGAATAATGATCGTGTCAACCTAGATTCCAGGACGACCGAATTATGCCACGTCACAAAGCTACCCAAATGCTAGATTACGACATAAACGGAGAACCGCTGTATATCGTCAATCCGATTTCCTGCTTAGACGCTCCCGAGCGCCCAGGGCACAAGTAGAGGCGGGCTTCAGCCCGGCACCATGTGCCCGCCTGAAGGCGGCCTCTACAACCGCGGCTGGCGCACACGTTGCAGTTGATGTATGCGGCCGGAGCCGCCGCCCTGCGACCTCGCGCGCCCGCCGCCCCCAACTGCACCCGGGCCTTGCGGGGGCCGGCATTTTGTAGGCTCTGATTCTTGTTTTCATATCTTAACAAGAGTGCCTGTGTAGTATGCAATCGAGGGCGGCCGAAGGTTGATTGCGCCATGTCGCCTCGCAAGCATCCCAGCATGACTCCTTCGCTGCTGCTCAGGATGACAGCATGGGGGCGTTTTTCAGCAACCCATTAGTCGACCGATGAAATCTGCGGGTGTGGGCTGTCGGCCCGGAGGAGCTGGGATAGGAACGACCTTCCTCTCCATTATATTATAGATAATAAATGTAGTTAGCTAGAACATCGGGGCTACAAAATGGAAAAATCAAGGGAAACGCCGCATCGCTCCACTATATGATTGATAAAAAAGGTTGTTACAAAAATCGGAGGCCCCGGTTCAAAATCTCAAGTCATTGAAAATATGTAAGTTAATGAACGGAGGAATTTGGCGCCGTCGCAAACAAAAGGGGGAGCAAAAATCAAGATCGAAGCCGGAATGTTATTGAAAACACATGGAGAAAATATGTCCGAAACTCGCCTCTCCACTATGTTGATGAAAACAATTAGCTTACAGGCATCTCTCCATTATGTGTATGAAAATAAAAGGACTTAAAGGATTGTGACGCAACCGGGAATAGGGGATCATGAACCAACCGACAGTATCAGAAGCACGACCGGCCGGCGCAGAGCGAGCTCAGCTCTGCGATTGATGTTAATTGCCCCGCTCGGTCATTTCCGTTATGCCGAAAATGCAGAGTTTCATTCTGCGCCAGCCCCCGAGAGGATTAGGGTCCTCTCCAGGGGAGAAGGAAACGGCTTTCGAAGGGCGGCCATCGCCGCCGCGCCGCGGTCATACCAGCGGATATGTCCCGTATTCCCGCACGGTTTCGTACATGGCCACAACGTTCTCCACGGGAATCCGCGCCTGCACGTTGTGCGTGGTGTTGAAGACAAGTCCGCCGCCTTGGCCAAATATCCGGAGCCGTTCACGAACCTCCCGGCGCACTTCTTCCACTGTCCCAAAAGGTAGCGTGCGTTGCGTGTCCACTCCCCCGCCCCAGAAGGTGAAATGGGCGCCAAACTCTTTCTTCAATTGCGCAGGGTCCATGTCGGCAGCCGAGCACTGCACGGGATTTAGAATGTCGAATCCCGCCTCAACAAAGTCCGGCAAGAACACCCGCACTGATCCGCACGAATGGATGAACGACTTCCAGGTGGTGTGTTCGTGAACCCACGTGTTAATGCGTATGTAGAAAGGCTTGTATAAATCCCGAAAGATTTTGGGCGAAAGGAAGGGGCCGGTTTGCATGCCAAAATCCATTCCCGCCACCATCACGGCGGTGATTCGCTCGCCGACGACGGCATGAATTTTCATCAGGTTCGCAATCGCCATTTCACATTGCCGGTCCCAACTTCGGAGGAAGTAATCAGGCCGGTTCAGAACGCTCTCAAGCCATAGTTCAAAGCTGCGGATTCCCCGCGGATGCTTCACCATCGGACCTGCGATCTGCGCGGCGTTGCCAATATCCACTCCGCCAAAGCTGGCCAGGATGGCTTTGTCGGTTTCGGCACAGAGGCGGTTCACTTCTTTGGCGATGTACGCCAGTTCGCTGTCCGAAATCGGGCCGAATTCCTCCAAATTGTCCTCGATGTTCAAATGCTCCTCGTCGATGGGGGGCTGTCGTTCAATATTATCGAAGTAGAAGCCGCCCTTTGGCATCCGACCGCTGGCTGGACAGGAGCGGTCACCCTCGGGGTATAGAAGCACGTCGCCGCTCGCTTCGGGCTCCGTATTGAAACCTTCTGGAACCAACACCGGCGTGCCGCCAAAGGTCGTCCACGGCTTCCACCCTTCCTTCTTGAATCCGAACACGGTTCTCGGCCCCTCGAGCGCCACCACGTCAATCCCCAGGGCGTTCACAAGGTCAGGCTTGATCTCGCCCAACAACTGGAAAGGTTCAACCACCTTCACCGGCGTGCCGGGGCGATCCAATCCCAAAGCCTGGCGAAGCAGGTATACCTCATCGACGTGCATTCCACTGACACAGCTTCCACCCAGATCAATGGGGATACGGTCTGCCTCCTGATGATTCAAAGCCACGTTCACACGCTCTCGTGAAGTCATCATCGCGTCATCACCTTCCCACGGATTTTCAAGCCTCCACTTTGCCTCCAACACCTCGCCTAAGGCGGCCAGAATACACCACACGGTGCTGGCAAGCTATAGTCACTTGCCATCACCACCTGCAAACTGGTCAATTTATCATTCTTGCATCACTGCGGGGATGACCAACTCTTGTCGCATATCGGAATTGGGGGCATCGATGGGGCTGAGGCAGTTTGGAGATTGAGGCGGAGGCAAAGGAGTGCAACCTGCACCGGCATTCAGCGGCACGTAATCCAACCTCCGCACCCGGGATTTGGCCCGTTCTGCCACCAGCCAGGAAGCGCCCAGGACAGCAGGCAGCAGCATGGCCAAGACAAACCACACCAACGATGCGCCTACAGCGGCGCCGGAGGACACCGCGTACGGTGACAGCAACAGCGCCGCAGCACCTTCACGCACACCAACACCGCTGAAGGAGACGGGCAAGTCTCCTGCCAGTACGATGTACGGGTAGGTGGCAAGGGCAGTGGTGAATTCCGTCGGGGAGAAAGCGCGGAGGAGGAAGAAGAACGAGGCCAATTCCACTCCCATCGCGCTCACTGCCAGGATGGCGAAACGGGGCGTCGCGACATGCGGCATCGCCACCGCCACTCCCAGAAAATGCCCGCGGAAATACCGGGACCTCTGCGCCAGCTTGGAGAAGTGGGAAACCAAGGCGGGGAATCGCACCACCACCGGGAGCAAGGACAACCATACTACGACTCCCAAGACCGCAGCGGGGCGGGAGGCCAATAAGAACAGGCTGACGCCCATCAACGTCAGCAGCGCCCAAAAATCCAGCAACCGGTCGAGCAATGTCAGAAGCGCAACCTGGGCGCGCTCCTCCTCACGAACGAAAATGCAGCGCCCCAGCTCTCCCAATCGCCCGGGCGTGATCAACCCCAGCGCAAAGCCTCCGAAGAGCGAGCGCAATGATTGGCGAAGGTGGTTCTTGCCGGCGGCGGCCATCAAACGGTGCCACTTATAGGCGCGCAGGAAAAGCAAGAATTGAAAACCGAAGAGCGCCAGAAACAGGCTGCCCATTTCCATGTGGCGAAATGCCACCCGTAAGCCCGCGAAGGGAACGCGCCACACGATGACGGCGACGACTCCCAGAGATATCAACAACTGCTTCCAGGGAATTGAGCGCACTACCGTTCGCCTCCGGCCCAAAGGGGGCACGGCACTCTCCAAGCCCTTGCTATCGGCGCAAGGAGCGATGGACTTAAATTAAATCTCACCCACCTCAGTGATTTTGCACTGGGTGCAAGCGGATGGTCTCTCGTCCCGTGGAGATCTGGAATGGTGTTTCAATGTCTTCCCGATGCGGGGGGATGTGCCACGGGCGTCCCGCCGGTGCCCCCCGCCCCCAGCACGGGCAGGATGCCCATGGCACTCCTTCTCATGATCTCCTCTACGCTGCGACCTTGTCGAATGCGGCGCGTTCGCCGGCGGGGGCGGATGGGGTGGCGGACGGAACGTCCTCTGGCCTTGGCATGATGTCCG
>Ga0182027_10012127_pt1 | contig 12127 bp, 8 predicted proteins | sample 712E1DmetaG_FD_121300 | JGI IMG/M metagenome (GOLD analysis project Ga0182027, IMG submission 121300) | Permafrost microbial communities from Stordalen Mire, Sweden - 712E1D metaG (Illumina Assembly) | ecosystem: Environmental > Terrestrial > Soil > Wetlands > Permafrost | place: Sweden...
CACGACCGCATCGAGCTCCTGGCCGACCTTGAGGATCTCGGACGGCTTGGTGATGCGCTTGGTCCAGGACATCTCGGTGATGTGCACGAGGCCCTCGACGCCGGGTTCAATCTCCACGAACGCACCGTAGGGCACGAGGTTGACCACCTTGCCGCGCACCTTGGCCCCAACGGGGTATTTGTGCTCGATATCATCCCAGGGGTTCTTGGTCGGCTGCTTGAGGCCGAGCGAAACTCGCTCTTTCTCCCGATTGACCTCGATGATCATGACCTGGACCTCTTCGCCCTGCTTCAGCATTTCGCTGGGGTGCGTAATCCGGCCCCAGCTCATGTCGGTGATGTGGAGGAGGCCATCCATGCCGTCCAGATCGATGAACGCGCCAAAATCGGTGATGTTCTTGACGACGCCTTTGCGGATCTGCCCAGGCTGGATGCTCTCCAGCAGGTCGCGCCGCTTCTGGTGGCGCTGTTCCTCGATCAGCTCGCGCCGGGACAGAACGATGTTCTTCCGGTCGAGGTTGATCTTGAGGACCTTGAAATCGTAGGTCTGCCCGATGTACTGATCGAGGTTCTTGGGCGGTTGGATGTCGATGTGCGACGCCGGCAGGAAGGAATCCACGCCGATGCTGACGATGAGGCCACCCTTGACCTTGGCCTTCACCCGTCCGGAGACCACTGAGCCTTCGGAACATTTCTGGAGAATGTTGTCCCAGTTCTTCTTCTGCTGCGCCAGATCGTAGGAGATGATCGGATTGCCGTCCCGATCCTCGAGTTTCTCAAGGATGACTTCGATCTGTGAACCGATTTGCAGTTCCCCCAGATCGCCGAACTCCGAGGCCGGGATGACGCCCTCGGCTTTCCCGCCAATGTCGACCACGACTTCGTTCTGGCGGATTTCGGTGATAGTACCTGGCACGATCGCGCCTTCCTTCAACGTATCGAAGGAGCTCTGCGCGAGCAATTCTTCCATTACTGAACTCATTTGTAAAAGCGAAGCACGTCCGCCAGCTCCTCGGCGGTCGCCTCCGCGCCGGCCCTGCGGCCGTTGGTTGGATGTTAGACTGACATAATCCGTCCACGGGAGCATTGCGGCGGTGCGCGGACGGAGCCTGTAAATGCCGCAAACCGTCAAATTCCCAGCCCCCCGCGCGCGCCGCAAGCCCAAAATCACGGCGCCAGCCGTCGCTCGACCTCGTTGAAGAACATTTCGTAGGCCGCCGGGTCGCGCACGGGAGTTTCGGTCGCGGGCATGGCCGACCGGCTGGAATCCTCCTCAATAAGCTCCGTCATCTTCACCTGAAGCTCAACTCTATCACCCTCCAAGCTGGCCAGGCGAATTGAAATGCCACGCTGCCGCGAAGACCGGAAATTGTCGTCTCCCTCGATGCGCGAGAACCCTTCCAGCCGACCTTGGGCGGGACCGCCGCCGGTGAAGTGATAACCAAGCCTCTCCATTGCCTGCCGCGCCGCTTCATAGACCCGAGGCAGGCCTCCGTTGACCGTCCGGACTCTGGGAGGCATGCCTCCGACGCGGTCCTTCACGGTCGACCGCACCGATTCAATCGGCGTACATCCGCCGCCCAGACCCACCAGCACCGCCAGCAAAATCCAACAACGTCGCAGGGAGAGTGTGTTCATTTTGAAAAGGCTGGTTTGATTCAGTGCCATTCGACCCCCAGGTCAACGATCGACAACGCCAAACCGGAGAGTCCGTGGCGAATACCTTGTAGGGCGGGGTCGCCTGACCCCGCCAAATCTTCGGAGAATCGGCGGGGTCAGGCGACCCCGCCCTACAACCGAAGGCATCGTTCCAGCTACCCAGCATTTCCTCCATTCCGCCGCCCGGCAGGCTGCTGTTGGGAGATGCAGTGCAGCGTGCCGAGCCCCCAGACCAGGTCGAGACAGTCGACGGCGATGATCTCGCGACCGGAAAAACAGCCGGCCAGGATCTCGGCCGCTTCCGCGTCGCGTTTCGGCTGTCGAAATGCGGGCACCAATACTGCGCCGTTGATGACGAGGAAATTCGCATAGCTGGCCGGCATCCTCTGTCCGCGCCGGAAGCATGGTTCCGGCATGGGCAGCTCGACGAGCGTAAATCGGCGACCGGTCGGAGTGCGCAGATCCTGCAGCCGTTCCAGATTCTCGCGCAATGGCCGGTGGTTCACATCGCGTCGGTTGCGTTCCATGGCCGTCACAATCCCGTCGGCCCGAAAGAACCGGCTCAGGTCGTCCACATGGCCGTCGGTATCATCACCGGCAATGCCGGCCCCCAGCCAAAGAATGACCTCAACTCCGAGGTTCTCGCGCAGGGTCTGTTCGATTTGTTCACGAGTGAGGCGGGGATTGCGGTTCCGGTTCAGCAGACACGATTCGGTGGTCAGTAGCCCTCCGGCCCCGTTGACATCGATGGAACCGCCTTCCAACACCATTGGAACGGCAAACCGGCGCAATCCTAGCGCCCGGCAAATCCTCATAGGAATCTGGTTGTCGAGGGTGTAGGGCCGGTACTTGCCGCCCCAGGCGTTGTAGCGCCAATCGGTGGCCGCCACCTCGCCCGTGTGACGGTCCCTAACGAAAATCGGCCCGTGGTCCCGACACCAGCAATCGTTGGTAGCATGATCATACAACTCCACGTTGGCCAACTCAGCCCCGGCCCGGGTGATCAGCGCCCGGGCGCGCGGTTGCAGGTCACGGGCCAAGTTGACCCGCACTTTCTCGAACCGACTGATAAGCGCGACCACCCCGGCAAAGACAGCAGGAATCGGACGGAACGAGCCCGGCCAGGTCCGTCGCCGGTGCGGCCACGACAGCCACACTGCTTCCTGCGGCTCCCACTCCGCCGGCATGCGATAGCCGCGCGCAACCGGGGCGGGTTTGCTGGTTCCGGATGGCGAGGGTTTGGAGAGGTGCTTGCCCATCTATATGCAGGGCGGGATCGCCGGATCCCGCCCATTCATCGAACAAGGCGGGGTCCGGCGACCCCGCCCTACAATGTCGAGCAGATCATTTCACGAAGTTGATCCCCACGTTTGCGCCTGCGTCCGGCTGGTTTGAAGGCAACCGCTCACCAGATGACCACCCGATCGGCGGCTGGCCGGCGCATCGGAGCTCCCTCGCGTACGTCAAAAGCCTTCGCAAATTCCGCCAGATTGGACAGCGGTCCGTTCACCCTGAATCTTGGCATCGAATGCGGATCCGTGTTGACCTGCAGGCGGGCCGCCTCCGGCCGCATGCTTTCATGCCAGACCGTCGCCCAGCTTAAGAAGTAACGCTGCTCGGGCGTGTAGCCCCCGATGGCCGCGCGCGGCTGGCCGGCCAGCGCCTTCTGCAGCGCGGCATAGGCGATTTTCGCGCCACCCAGGTCCGCGATGTTCTCCCCCTGGGTAAGCTCGCCGTTGATGTGCAGATCGTCAATGGGGACGTATGCGCTGAACTGCTTGACGATGGCCTTGGAGCGTTCCTTGAAGCGCGCGGTGCTCTCAGGAGACCACCAGTCCGTCAGATTCCCCTGCGCATCGAATTGCCTCCCCTCATCGTCGAAACCGTGCGTCATCTCGTGGCCAATCACCGCGCCAATGCCGCCGTAGTTGACGGCATCGTCAGCCTGGGCGTCGAAAAACGGCGGCTGCAGAATGCCGGCGGGAAAGACAATCTCGTTCATCGTCGGATTGTAGTACGCGTTGACGGTGGGCGGCGTCATATCCCAATCGCCGCGGTCCACCGGCCGGCCAATCTTGGCGACGTCACGCTGGGTGTTGAATTCATCCGCCCGAAGCACGTTCAGCACATAGGGACCGCGATCGACCGTCAGCTTGGAATAGTCGATCCATTTGTCGGGATAACCGATTTTCACGCCAAACGCGTCCAGTTTCTTCAACGCCGCGGCCCGGGTGGGCTCATCCATCCACTCGAGGGTCTGCAGGCGGTCGCGCAACGCCGCGCGCAGGTTGCCGACCAGCTTGAGCATCCGGGTCTTCGACTCCGGGGGAAAACAGCCCGCGACGTAGAGCTGGCCAAGCGCTTCGCCGATGCCTGCATCCACCGTCTCGAGCACCCGTTTCCAACGATCGCGAAGTTGCTGGCGACCCGTGAGCTTCCGCCCGTAGTAGTCGAAGTTCTCATTGACAATGGCGGCATTCAGATACGGCGCGGCCGCATGGATGAGATGCCAGCGAAGGTAAACCTGCCAGTCGGCGACCGGCGTCGCCGACAACGCCGCGTCAAACGCGCCGAAGAACTCCGGCTGGCCGACGTCGATGTCTCCGGGCTGCGCCAGGCCGAGTCCGGCGAAGTACGCTTTCCAGTCGAAATGCGGAGTCAGCTTTTGCAGGTCCGCCTGCGTCATCTTGTGGTAGTTGGCAACGGGATCCCGCAAGTCCACCTGCTTCTTTGAACCCTGGGCGAGCACGGTTTCGAGCTTCATCACCGCCTGGGCTTCCGCTTTCGATGCCGCCGCCGGATCCCCGGCCAATTCGAGCATCCGCGCCACGTGGGTGACATATTGTTCCCGCAGGAGCTTCGATTTCTCGTCATCGCGGAAATAGTAATCCCGATCGGGCAGCCCCAGGCCGGCCTGCCCGCCCGCCGCGATCATCATCACGCTGTTTTTCGGATCCTGCTCCGAGGTGAAATAGAAGCCCGCATTGACCCTGAACCGGTGCCAGCGCGCCATCGCCGCCTGGACGTCGGCGACGGTCGCGATCTTCGCAATCCGGTCGAATTCGGGCTGCAGCGGCGCGATGCCGGCGGCTTCAATGGCGGCTTCATCCATGCCGCTCGCATAGAAATCACCGACCTGCTGTTCGATCGGGCTGCGATGATCCGCCTTGGCCGCATTTTCCAGAATCTGGTGCAGGGCGATCTTGTTGTGTTCGTCGACTTCATTGAAGGCGCCCCAGGTGCTGTAAGCGGAAGGAACGGGATTCGCCTTGATCCAGCCACCGTTGGCAAACTCGTAGAAATCGACCTGCGGTTTCACCGCGGCGTCGAAATTCTTTGGGTCGATATTGGCGCGCAGGCCGGGGGCGAACGCCAGTCCGGCCGCAAAACCTGCAAGGAGATAATAGCGCATGGGCGCAAGTTTCACGCGACCAGGCCCATGCGGGCAAGTGCGATGTGCGGCCGGACTAAACCAAGAAATTTCGGCAGGAAGCATCGACTCCCATCGATCGTCCTGCCAACCGCGACGCATGCTTGAATCGCAACTAGGCAGGTCGCGGGCTTTACAACTGTTTCGTCCTCGGTCAGCCTGTGGCCGTTGCCCCGATGCTAAATTGAGCTTCGTCAGTACCCGATGCCGCTCTGGTCGCTCCCTTTTCCGACCCCTCTATCCTACCCAGCCCGGTTTTCCTTTCGTCTGACTGCCAACCCCAAAACCCCAAAAAAACACTCGTCAACATGATCGCATTATTAGTCGGCCTGATTCTGTTCGCGCTGTATCTCGGTATCGCGCTTTTCTTTATCATCGCGGCTTGGAAAGTCTTCGCCAAAGCCGGTCAGCCGGGCTGGGGCATATTCATCCCCTTCTATAATGCGTACCTCTGGGTCAAGATCGCCGGAAAACCAGGCTGGTGGCTGTTGTTGTTGTTTATTCCGTTGGTCAACATCGTCATTTCCTTCATCCTGGCGATTGACGTGGCGAAGAACTTCGGAAAATCGACCGCTTTTGGCGTGTTTTTGGTCGCAATCTTCGGGATCATCGGGATTCCGATCTTGGGATACGGCAAGGCCGTTTATGCACCGCTCGTAGCGCCGGCTCCGGCACCTGCGCCAGCGGCCTGAGCGCCTTGTTAGCCGAGTATTGAATCCGGACGCCGGCGCTGTTCAGCGCGCGGCGTCCGTTTTGTTTGTTCCCGCCAGCCCGTCCAGAAGGGCCGAGCCAAGCGTCCGCTCTCGGCTCAGCCGGAATCAGGCCGTCGCATGTCGGGCGGGGTCCGGCGACTCCGCCCTGCAACGGCCACCGGACAGTCCGTCGAGCTGCGGGCAGGAATCGCCCCGACTGCATGATTTCCGGCTCAATCCCGGAACCGCTTGGTCAGGTCGCCATACGCGTCGATCCGGCGGTCGCGCAAGAAGGGCCAATGCGTGCGGGTGGCGTCCACAGCCGCCAGGTCGACCGTCGCCAGCAACACTTTCTCCTCGTCGACGCCCGCTTTGGCCAGCACTTCGCCGCTGGTGCCGGCAACGAAACTCTGGCCCCAGAATTCAATGCCCGGCCCGCCCGCCAGTCGTTCGCGTCCGATTCGGTTGGCCGCGGCCACATAGCAACCGTTGGCCACCGCATGGGAGCGCTGGATGGTTTCCCAGGCCGCATGCTGGTGCGCGCCCAACCGTTTCTTCTCCCTCGGGTGCCAGCCGATCGCCGTCGGGTAGAAGAGAATCTGGGCGCCTTGCAGGGCGGTCAGCCGCGCCGCCTCGGGGTACCATTGGTCCCAGCAGATCAGCACGCCGATCCGGCCATACCGGGTGGTCCAGGCGCGAAATCCGGTGTCACCCGGCGTGAAATAGAACTTCTCGTAGTAAAGCGGATCGTCCGGAATGTGCATCTTCCGGTAGCGCCCGAGCAGCGTTCCATCGGCGTCGATCACCACCGCCGTGTTGTGATACAAGCCCGGCGCCCGCTTTTCGAACAGCGAGGCGATCACGACGACCCGGTGCTTCCTCGCCAGTTGCTGGAATGCCCGCGTGCTCGGACCGGGAATGGCCTCTGCCAGCGCAAACTTCGCATGGTCTTCGCTCTGGCAGAAATACCGCGACCGAAACAGCTCCTGCGTGCAGATGATCCGGGCGCCCTCCTTCGCCGCCCGCGTCGCGAGCGCCAGTGCGTGCGCCAGGTTCGCTTCCGGATCCCCAACGGCGGCATGCTGCAGGAGCGCAAGAGTGACCGAGGACATCTTCCTGTTTCCGATTTTCCGCTTTCGCGGTTTCCGCCTTTCCGATCTTCCGCTTTCGCGATTTCGCGGTTTGATTTGGATCAGTAGACCACCTTGTTCAACGGGTATTCGATGATCCCTTCGGCGCCCAACGCCTTGAGCTGCGGAATGATCTCCCGCACCACGCTTTCGTCGATGATGGTCTCCAACGCCACCCAATCCGGTGAGGCCAGGGGCGACACGGTCGGATTGCGCAGCGCCGGAAGCGCCTTGAGCAACTGTTCCAGGCCGGCCTTCGGCGCGTTCAGCTTCAGTCCGACCTTGCTGCCGGCCTCGAGGGCGCCCGTCAACAGCATCGCGATGATCTCGATCTTGCGCCGTTTGACCGGGTTTTCCCAACTCGCCTGGTTGGCGATAAACTTGGTGTTCGTGTACATCAGCGTGTCCACGATGCGCAGCTTGTTTGCCCGCAGCGAACTGCCGGTCTCGGTGATGTCCACGATCGCGTCAACCAGGTCGGGCACCTTGACCTCGGTCGCGCCCCAAGAGAATTCCACCTCCACGTCGACCTTCTTGGCCGCAAAATACCGCCGCACGGTGCCGACGAGCTCGGTCGCCACCCGCTTGCCGGCAAGATCCTCGGCTTTCTGCACGGTCGAATTCTCGGGTACCGCCAGCACCCAGCGCGATTTCTGCGCCGAGGCCTTGCTGTAGATGAGATCGCACACTTCCACGACCTTCGATTCGTTTTCCTGAATCCAGTCGTAGCCCGTGAGGCCGCAGTCAAAAAACCCGTGCTCGACGTACCGGCTCATCTCCTGCGCCCGGACCATCCGGCAATCCAGCTCGGGATCGTCGATGACCGGACGATAGGAACGCGAGCTGACGGTGATCTTGAACCCGGCTTTCGCGAAGAGATTCTTGGTTGATTCCTCGAGGCTGCCCTTCGGCAGGCCGACCATCAGAATGGGAGTTTTTTCAGACACGCGGTCAAGGCACACACAGCGCGCAAGACACTCAAGCACAAACGCCAGCATCGCACCGCCAGAGGTTTCCTTTGACAAATAGGCCGAGATTTGTAAAAAAAACGTTCATCGTTGTCCTGTGATTGCGACCAACCCGTACTCCTGAACGCTATGAGTGAACGCCCTGCAACTGCCAGCCAGCCTCCCCGCCCCGCCAGATCGGAACCAAAACCACTGATCCTCGTGGTTGAAGACGAGGAGGATCTCGCGAAGTTGATTGCCCAGCATCTGGAAAACGCGGGCATGCAAACCCAGGTTTACAATCGCTGCGCGCACGCGTTCCGCTTTCTCAAGCACAACTTCGCCAATCTGATGCTCCTGGACGTCAATCTGCCCGACCAAACGGGCTTTGCCTTGATGGAGGATCTCAAGACAAACGATATTGCAGTCCCCACCATCTTCCTGACCGGCAACACCCTCGAAGTAAGCAAAGTCAAGGCGCTGGAAATGGGCGGTGACGACTACATCACCAAGCCGTTTGGCTTCGCGGAGCTGACCGCGCGGATTCACGCCGTGTTGCGCCGGGCCGAATCGCGCTCGGATTTCAACATCACCAAGAATGTCCGGATTTCGGACGATCCATTCTCTTTCCTCGGCATCAAGATCTCGCCCGTTCGCCTCGAGGCGGAGTTCCCCGACGGCGCGATCGAGAGCATTGGCCGCAAAGAAATCGGCATTCTCACCTACCTGCAAAACAACCAGGCGGTCGTCATCACCCGCAAGGCGTTGATTCATTCAGTCTGGGGTCTGCACGCCGATGTCCGCAGCCGGTCGCTTGACCAATACGTCGTCAAGGTCCGCGAACTCTGCAAGAAGCACAATGTCGACCTAGCCGCGTTCCGCACGGTGCACGGCGTCGGCTATATCTTCGACCCGCCGGGCGTCTCGCAGGAGGGCAAATAGGGGGCGACGGCGCCAAGGCTGCATGCCGGCTGGCCGGGACTGCGTGATTGGCGGCAATTCTCCTTGTTCCCTCGCGAACCGATTGGTCTGCCAATGTAGGAAGCCCGCTCGCGGGCGATCATCGGTCGCAAGCGACCTTCCTACATTAAGAAACAGCCCTCCCCTTTTGGCTGCAACCGGCCTAGAACAGCTCGGCCTGCGCGTAGCGCTGGCGCGCCTCCGCCAGGCTGCCTTTCATGTCGAGTTCGCCAAGGAGTCGGAACAGTTCCTCCACGTCCGGCGCGAGTTTCTCCGCCGCCACGGTGGACAGGCCGAGGTTGAGCGTGGTGAGTTTCAGATTGCGGCGAACCAGATCGGACAAGGCGAGGACTGATTCCCGGAAACGCTCTGGTTTCAGCTCGCGAGCATAAGCGATGACACCCTCCACACTGCCAAATTCCTTGAGCCATTTTACCGCCGTCTTCGGTCCGACGCCCTCGATGCCGGGAATATTGTCCGACGTGTCGCCCACCAGCGCCAAATAGTCGGCGATCTGCGTCGGAAGCACGCCAAACTTTTCCTCGACTCCGGCTGCATCGAGCCGTCGCCAGCCGAGCTTCGGGTTGGCGGACGGCGGCGGCAGCAACATCTTGATGCGTTCCCCCACAATCTGGGCAAAGTCCTTGTCAGCGCTCACGATCAAGACCTCATGCCCCTGAGCGGCCAGACGCACCGCCTGGGAAGCCACCAGGTCATCCGATTCCACCCCGGCCTGCTCCACGCCGACCAGACCCATCGCCCGTGTCACCGCCTTGATATACGGCAATTGTTTCACGAGGGCATCCGGCATCTCCTCGCGCTGGGCTTTGTATTCCGGGTGCAACGCGAGCCGGTCTTGGGCACCGCCCAAGTCGAAAAACACCAGCGTCGCCGCCGGCTTTTCCTGGTCCGTCAGCCGCCAGAGCGACTTGACCCATCCATGGACGGCGTTCGTCGGAAAGCCATCGGCGCGCGTCAGCTCGGGCACCGCAAAGAAGCACCGATAGGCAATATTGAAACCATCCACAAGCAGCCATTTCGCCATGCGCGCAGCCAAACTCGATTTTCCGCCGTCGTAAATCGCAATCCTTGGGAAATTTTATTGGCGGCGCATTTTCCGATTGACGGTGGCGCCGATGGCATGGGACATCCCTCCAAGGTCTGAGCCGAAATCATGCAGTCGGATTCGGGCCTGACCTTAAGTTATCGCTGACAAAAGGTGGCGCGCGTTGGCCTCAATGCGCTCAGCGGAGCAAAGCAGTCGGGGCAATACTCAACCGCCGCTGCACGGACTGTTGGGTGGACGTTGTAGGGCGGGGTCGCCGAACCCCGCCACGCTCGGCGAAACGGCGGGATCCGGCGACCCCGCCCTACATCCGATTGCATGATTTCGGCTTGGGGCGACTTGCGGACAAGCCGCTCCACCTTGACGGTATCGCGCCGGCTGAGAGCCTCTTCTATTGGCGCTTCGGCGTGGAAGCGCCGCCCTTTTTTTGAGTTAGCGGCGGCGCTGGATCGATGGACTGGGCAACGCGGGCAATGCCCGAACCGCCATCCGAGCTGACCAGACTCGCTGTTACAAATATGAGAAGGTTGCGTTTCTGAGAACTTTTCCCCTTGGACCGGAACGCGCGCCCGAGCAATGGGATGTCGCCGAGGACGGGCACCTTGTCTTCCACATTTTTCACCTCCTCGCGCGTCAGGCCGCCCATCACGATCGTCGCGCCATCCCGGATGGTCACGCGGGTGCTCACTTCGCGCACCGAGAAGACCGGCTGGAAGAAACCCGGCGGCACCGTCACCGTCCGCCCGCCGGAAATCGCGATGCTCGGGCCGCCGTATTCCGTGAAGCCTTCGAACTCGGTGACCTTGGGGTTGAGTTCCAGACTGATGCTGCAGCCATCTTCCTCCACCGTCGGGGTCACGCGCAGTTCCATTCCGACATTGCGGGTCGTAAAGTCCTTCGGCGTGCCGGCGGTGATGGCCACGCCGGCTGAGCCGCTGCTGCCGTCGCCCGTGGTGCGACCGCTGCCGACCTGGCTCTGAATCTCACCGAAGGATTGTGGATAACGCATCTCCTGCGCGACCGTGATCAGTGCTTCGCTGCCGGACAGCACGGTCACCCGCGGGGCACTCAACAGATCCGTCCCACTCTTTTGTGCCAGCGCCCGCACGACCGCGTTGACATCGAATTCGCCAATCGACCCGACGATGGTGGCGAGATTAGCCGCCGTTTGACCCAGATTGCTCGCGCCGGGAAGGAGGGGAGCTGCCAGCGTGCCCACTGCCTGGCCGTCGACGATGATCTCGCTGGATTGCTGGCTGTTCCGAAACGCGTCCGCCAGCGTGCGGTTAATGGCGGTGCCGCTCGCCGGATCTGCCGTGCGGTATTGTTCGCGATTGCGCACTTGCGGCGAGCCATCGGCATTGAGCAAGGGCGCGCCGGTCTGGGGGTCGATCAGCGCCGCCGGACGGCGCCCCGCCGACCATTGAACGCCCAGTTCATCAAGCGCCCCTTCCTGCACGTCCATGAACTTCGCCTCGATCTCCACCTGCCGCACCTCCCGGTACCGGCGGAGAATGGCGCGGACCCGATCGAGGTTGCGCGCGGTTTCAGTTACGATAATCGCCGACCCATCGTAGGCCAGGTTGCTGCCAGCGATGCCATCGAAGTTCACGCCCGCACGCTGCAGGAACTGCCGCAGACTGTGCGTCAGGTCCGCCGGCGTCGCCGCCTCCTTGCCGTCCTCCGCCGCCCCAGGAATCCGACGCCCCTGACCAACCGGTCTGGCGCCCCCTCCCGTCATGCGCAGGGCCGTGGCCCGCGGAACGGGAAAGACTTCCGTCGCGAGCACGGAGCGCTCGCCGCCGGGCCGGACCACTACGGCATCGGACTCGACTTCATACTGGTAGCCGACGGAGTCCGTCACGAAATCGAGGACGCGCTTCAGCGTCACGTTCCGCAATGTGATCGTGACTGTCGGGTTCGCGTTCGCGGGGTCCAGCAGGACAATGTTCACGCCTTTGGGGCTATGATCGGTCACATCAAACTCCTCCGCCAACGCCCCGAGCGCGTCCACCACGCGGTTCAGCTCAAGATTGGTGAAGTTCACCGCGGGGATCGCGATCGCTTCCAGTTTCTGCTGCAAGGGAAGCGTAACTGCCCCGCGACCCGTTTCCGGCGACGGCTCGGGCGCAGCACCCGTTCGCTGCCAGGACTGCCTGACTTCTTCCAACAGATCCGTCCGGGATTTCTCGTGTTCGGAATCGGCGGGCTGCGCGATTATCGGCCGAAATGTCATCGCGACAA
>Ga0182027_10012128_pt1 | contig 12124 bp, 9 predicted proteins | sample 712E1DmetaG_FD_121300 | JGI IMG/M metagenome (GOLD analysis project Ga0182027, IMG submission 121300) | Permafrost microbial communities from Stordalen Mire, Sweden - 712E1D metaG (Illumina Assembly) | ecosystem: Environmental > Terrestrial > Soil > Wetlands > Permafrost | place: Sweden...
ATGGGCGTGGACGTGCTGTTCATCGGGCCGTTGCCGACGCCGGGCGTGGCTTACGCGACGCGCAGCCTGCGCGCCGACGCGGGCATCGTCATCACCGCCTCGCACAATCCGTATGCGGACAACGGCATCAAATTCTTCCGCGCCGACGGCTACAAGCTCGACGACAAAATCGAGGACGAAATCGAAAATCTGGTTTTCAGCGGCGGGATCGAAAACATCCGCCCGACCGCCGGGGCCGTTGGCAAGGCTGTGCGCATTGACGACGCGCTCGGGCGTTACATTGAATTTGCCAAGGCCAGTTTTCCGCGCGGCCTGACGCTTGAAGGGGTGCGCATTGTTGTGGATTGCGCGCACGGCGCGGCCTACAAATCCACGCCCTGTGTGCTGCGCGAACTCGGCGCGGAAGTCATCGTTTACGGCAACCAGCCCGACGGCATGAACATCAACCAGGATTGCGGTTCGATGCATCCCGAAGCGATGTGCCGCCGGGTCGTTGAACACAGCGCGCATCTGGGCATTGCGCATGACGGCGACGCCGACCGCGTGCTGTTGTGCGATGAAAAGGGCAATTTGATTGACGGTGACGACATCATGGCCATCGCCGCGCTCGACATGCTCGCGCAAAAAACGCTCGCGGGCAAAACGCTGGTCGCCACCGTGATGAGCAACGCCGGTTTGGAAGCGGCGATCAAAACCGCCGGCGGCCGGGTCATTCGCACCGCCGTTGGCGACCGGAATGTGATTGATGAGATGCTGCGCCACGGCTTCAACTTTGGCGGCGAGCAGAGCGGCCACCTGATTTTCCGCGATTTCGGCACCACGGGTGACGGCTTGGTTGCCGCGCTGCAAATTCTGCGAATCGTTAAAGCCAGACAAACACCACTTTCAAAACTGGCGAAATGCTGGACGCGCTTTCCCCAGTTGGTCACCAACGTTCGGGTGCGCGAAAAAATCCCGTTCGAGCAACTCGACGGCGTGTTGAAACTCGTCAAGCAGGCCGAAACGGAACTGAGATCCGCCGGCGGCCGGGTGCTGTTGCGTTACTCCGGCACCGAGCCCAAGGCGCGCCTGCTCCTCGAAGGCCGCAACGCAAAGATTCTTGAAAAATGGTCGCAGAAAATCTGCACCGCGATCCAGAAACAGATCGGCGCGTAGTTGGAGTTCAATCCCGCCCGGCGGGATTGTTCAACTCCAAAACACGCTGAAGCGCGAACTCCAGCATCTCATGGAAGCTTCAAAATCTCCGGGCGCAACTGCCCGATGAATTGATTCCGCAGCCGCTTGTCGAAGGAGCCGGGCACAGGTTTCTCCAAATCCACGTGACCGTCGGCAAAGGTCACGTTCGCCTTTTGTGAATGGCGGAAATGGCCGTTCGGCTGGTTGTTAAAATTGGAATAATTTGTTTCCAAATCCACATAATAAAATTCCTCAAACATCGGATCGGCCGCCGACGCGGGCGGTTGAAACGTGTTGACCTGCGCGGCATCGGCGAAGAGGGCGGTGTCGGTTGGCCTCGTAATTTTATTCGCGCTGACGGGACTCTGGCTTTGGCCGACGAAGAGAACCAAGTTGCAACCGTAGCTAAAAATGACGTTTGTGCCTTTGAGCTTGAATTGCGGCGAATTCCATGCTGGCGAAGGACAAAGCCGTACGTTGCTGCCGTCCAAATACTGGAAGAGAGCACCCACAGTCAGGTCAAAGCGGCGGTGTCCCTCGCCCGCCGACGCTCCTTCGAGCCAGCCAAACCACAGCCATTGCCCGCCGTTGACGTTGTTGGAAACGCAGTATTTGAAACATTTTCCGCCGTTGTCGTCCCAGTAGAGTTGAGTCGCGAAACCAAGCTGGCGCAAATTGCTTTCACAGGCGGCGCGCTGGGCGGACAATTTGCCTTTGGCCAGAACCGGCAGCAGCATCGCCGCCAGAATCGCGATGATGGCGATTACCACGAGCAGTTCCACGAGCGTGAACGCCGATGATCGAGAGTCGAAATACGAAAGTCGAGTGCCGGAAATCGGCCGCAAGCTGTTTTGCCTGCTCTCTACCCTCGACCCTCTACTTTCGGCTGTTTGGCTCATGGTCTTTCAGCGCGGACGCGATAAAAGGATTTGTCAGCCGGCGGCGCGGTGTCACTGGCCATGATATTCGTGCCATTGCCGGGAATCCCTGAAACCACATTGGTCCAGTTTATCAAATCAGCCGAGCGTTCGAGCGAATACAGCCAGTTGCTGCGGCTCAAGAATTGCGCCTGCCATTGGCCGCCCTGAAATTTGCCGGAAAGATTTTGCACCGGCGATGGCGGCAGCGTGACGATAAAATTTTCCACCGCGCCGTGCGCGAGGATGGAATCGCCAAAGCCATCATCTTGATAGCTGCTGATGGAAAGCGTATCGAGCCGGAAATCAGTGATGGATGCCGAAAAAACAAGCGGCAGCGCGGTGAATGGCGCGCCGTTGGCGAGAATCTGGCCGGTGAGGTTGGTTGTGCCGGCGGCATGTGTGAGCGTGACATGGTAGGTGACGCCGGGCTCCAAGGTTTTGTTGTCGTAGATGAAAAACAGGTGGCTGTAGTCGCCGTTGGTATCCATCAACGTGGCGTCAACGGAATTGCCGAAGCCGGTGTCGGGAAAATAATCAAATTCAAAAATATTCGGCGAACTGCCGCCGCCGCGTGAAAAATTTGCGTTCGTCGCACTGGCAAAATTGAACAGGCCGACGGCCAGTTCCGAACCGTAATTGAAGGCGATGGCATCGTTGACCTGTAAATCAAATGAAAGGCTGAAATCGTCGTTGCGCGTGAGAATCGTGCCCAGCGGATGGTAAAAATAGCTGTTGGTTTGCGACGAATCCCAGGTGACGGCAAGCTGGTGATTCGTGGAATCCCAACGAAACAAATTGGTATTGCCGAAAACGCGCCAGCCGTCCTGGGACGGATTATTGGTGAAATTTCCGGTGATGACGGTCGCCTGCGCGGCGGACAAGACAGACAAGCCGGCCAGTGCCAGCGAAACGAACAGGACTTTTTTCATGGGCTGATCTTTCAATTTTCAGTTCCGCAAATATTCACGGAACGGGTTTTAGTTGAGAGACCAGCGCGGAATGAATCGTCCTCGTCCTCGTCCTCGTGCTCGTCCTCGAAAATCGCCTGGCAGGCGAGAACGAGAACGGGGACGGGGACGAAAAACAAAAACGCCTTCACCCCGGCAAAACGGAGAATGAAGGCATCCAACGAATCCTGTCGAAAACAGTTCGACAGGCTGGCCCCATCCTTCTCTTTGACGGAGAAGTTGGTCGGAGTGGTTGAGGGTTATTCGTTGAGGGATGAGGGAAATGCGTTTTTACGATTTCGACTCTCAGCTCTCAACTTTCAACTTTCAACTTTCAACTCTCAACAGTTCCAACCAGACGAGCGCAGCCAAACCGGTATCCTGACTTCGGCCTCAAACCTCATTCCGCCTTCCCGTTTCCGGTGGCATTGGAATTTGTAGCCGTTACAGTGGCGCAACCGCTCCGGATTTTCACCGGATTCCCTGACATTTGACTGCAATGACGGATGAACAACGTTCATCCTTTTCAAAGAACAGTTCCTTTCTACGCTCATATTTATTTTTGCCAAGACAAATATCGTTGCGCCGGAAGTTCCACGCTTGCGCACCGGCGAACGCATCAACATAATCCTCTGAGTAAAAAATATTTATGAGCCCTATACCCCTTCGTATTGCGGTCACCGGCGCCGCCGGCCAGATCGGTTACTCTCTCCTGTTCCGCATCGCCTCCGGCGCCATGTTCGGACCGGATCAGCCGGTCATTCTCCACCTTATCGAAATTCCCGACGAAAAGGCGATGGCCGCGTTGCAGGGCGTGTGCATGGAACTGGATGACTGCGCGTTCCCGCTGCTCAAGGGCGTCGTCCCCACGGCGAACCTCGACGAAGGCTTTCGCGGCGTGAACTGGGCGTTGCTCGTCGGCGCTGTGCCGCGCAAACAGGGCATGGAACGCAAGGATCTGCTCGGCATCAACGGGAAAATATTCACCGGCCAAGGCAACGCCATTGCGAAGAATGCCGCCGGCGATGTGCGCGTCCTCGTCGTCGGCAACCCTTGCAACACCAATTGCCTCATCGCCACGAACAACGCGCCGGATGTGTCGCGCGACCGCTTCTTTGCCATGACGCGCCTCGATGAAAACCGCGCCAAGGCGCAGCTCGCCAAAAAAGCCGGTGTGGACGTGACCGCCGTCAGCAACGTCGCCATCTGGGGCAACCATTCCGCCACGCAATACCCCGATTTCTACAACGCCAAAATCAACGGCCAGCCGGCCACCAGCGCCATCACCGATGAAGCGTGGCTCAAGGGTGAATTCATCTCCACCGTCCAGCAGCGCGGCGCGGCCATCATCAAGGCACGAGGTTCCTCCAGCGCCGCCAGCGCGGCGAGCGCCGTCGTGGACAGCGTCCGGTCCATCATCGAACCGACGCCCGCCGGCAACTGGCACAGCGTCTGTCTTTGTTCCGACGGCAGCTACGGCATTGAGAAAAATTTGATTTGTTCGTTCCCCGTGCGGAGCGATGGCAAGGGATTGCAAATCGTCCAGGGCGTGTCCATTAACGACTTCAGCCGCGCGAAAATTGATGCGACCGTCAACGAATTAAAGGAAGAGCGCGCCATGGTCGCCGATTTGCTGCCGAAGTAATTTTTTATCCGCAGATGGCGCGGTTTTTTGCAGAAAGATTTTTAATTAATCTGCGTTCATCGGCGAAATCTGCGAATAAATCCGCCGCATTGCCCGCTGCGCCGTTTTGTGCCAGCCTCGCGCGCGTCTGGCCTTTGAATCCTTCCGCGATTTTGTCAATGCGCTTGACCAGGCGGATTCGCGGTTGCACGCGGTTGGGAAAGGCATATATTCAGCGCATGGTCGCAACTGACATGATTGAGCAAATCCGCCAGCTCCCCAACCGGGAGGCCGTGCGACTTTACGAGTATCTTTTTTCCGAGGCGGGCGAGTTGGACCGGCTGCTGGCCGCGTTTGACCGGTTGCCGCGCAAAGCCCGCCTGACCGAAAAAGAAATCCTCAATCTCCCGCGTGCGCGTCCTGCTCGACAGTAACGTCTGGCTTGCCATCCTGACCACCGACGGCCAGTGCCGCCGGATGTGGCGAAAGATGTGCGATGCCTCGCAAGTGTTCGCCTCGGCTGACATCCTTGGTGAAATCGAAGAAAAGTTGCGGCTTAAATTTGGCTTCAATCCACGCCATGCGCATTTGCTGGCGGCTTTTGTGCGAAGGCAAACGACATCCGTCATGGTCAAAGGTTCACCGCCAAAAGTTTGCCGCGATTCTGATGACGACCACATTCTGGCTGCAGCGGTCAATGCTGGCTGCGCCTATCTGGTCACGGGAGACAAAGACCTGCTGGCTTTAAAAGAAATTGCGGATACCAGCATTGTCACTCCGCGTGAATTTGCGGAACTGGTTTCTGCCATTTGAGAAAATGTTGGCTGATCGCACCTGGTTTTCCCTGCATTGCCAGCCGCGCTAAGTTTCTGCTAGCTTCGCTGGCGTATGGCTTTTGAATCCTTCCGCGATTTTGTCAACCAGCTTGACCGCGCTGGCGAACTCAAACGCATTCCCCAGCCCGTTGCCACCGAATTGGAAATCACCGAGATCGCCGACCGTGAGATGAAGTCGCCCAACGGCGGCAAGGCGCTGCTGTTCGAGAAGCCCACGGTTAACGGCGTCGTCTCGCCGTTTCCCGTTGCCATCAACATGATGGGTTCGCACAAGCGCATGGCCATGAGCCTGGGCGCGGATTCCGTGGATGATGTCGCCGCCGAACTCGGCTCGCTCATGAAAGCCAAACCGCCCACGAGCTTTCGCGAAGCCATCAAGTTGCTCGGTCAAGCGCTCGACCTGCGCCACGCCAAGCCGAAAATTGTGAAAGATGGTCCGTGCAAGGAAGTTGTTCATTTGGTTGAGGGTTCGGAGTTGAGAGTTGAGAGTTGGCCGAAAGCGCCTGATATTTCAAAGGTAGGGCGCGCTGTCCCCAGCGCGCCGCGGCCCGGTGGGGACACCGGGCCCTACCCAACCTTGCTCAACCTGCCCATCCAGAAATGCTGGCCACTCGACGGCGGACGTTTCATCACGCTGCCGTGTGTCGTCACCAAAGACCCCGACACCGGCGAACGCAACGTGGGCATGTATCGCATCCAAATTTACGACGAACGCACCACCGGAATGCACTGGCAGCTCCAGAAAGTCGGCGCGCGACACGGTCGCCGTTATTACGAGACCGGCGCGCGCATGCCGGTGAGCATTTTCATCGGTGGCGACCCGGTGTTCACCTTTGCCGCCACCGCGCCGCTGCCCGACGGCCTCGACGAATTCCTGCTGGCGGGTTATCTCCGCAAAAAATCCGTCGAACTCGTCAAATGCGAGACCAACGACCTCGAAGTCCCCGCCAACGCCGACTTCGTCATCGAAGGTTACGTTGATCCGACCGAGCCGTTGCGCGAGGAAGGACCGTTCGGCGACCACACCGGTTATTACACGCTGCCCGAGCCGTATCCGGTATTTCATGTCACGGCCATCACGCACCGCAGGGATGCGGTGTATCCGGCGACGATTGTCGGCATGCCGCCGATGGAGGATTTTTACATTGGAAGCGCGAGCATGAAATTGTTCCTGCCGGTCTTCAAGATGAACTTCCCGGAGATCGTGGACATCGCACTGCCGGCGGAAGGCGTGTTTCACAACCTCGTTTTCGTGAGCATCAAGAAAACCTACCCGATGCAGGCCTACAAAATCATGCACGGCTTCTGGGGCATGGGCCAGATGATGTTCACCAAATACATTGTGGTGGTGGATGACGACGTGGACGTGCACAACACCAGCGAAGTCCTGTTTCGGCTCTGTGCCAACACCGACCCGCAGCGCGATAGCATCTTCACCAAGGGCCCGGCCGACGTGCTCGACCACGCCACCAGCGAAATGGCGATGGGCAGCAAACTCGGCATCGACGCGACGAAAAAATTACCGGGTGAAGGCTTCAAACGCCCCTGGCCGCCATTGATTCGCATGGACGAGAATGTCCGCAAAAAAGTTGACGCGCTATTCGGAGGAAAACAATGAAAGCCAAATCACTTGTCGCGCCAAAGCAAATGCGTAGGCGGAAGATGGATGAAACGGTGAAGAACAAGATCAATTCCCTGTTTTGAAATGCCGGTGACAAGTTTTGAGAAATAGCTTAAATTGGAATTCCTGAATGAAACAGCGCGCTCAATTCCAAGACGCCGCCAAAGCCCGGCGCTGGGCGCAACGATTGTCAATGCGAGTCGAAAAAATTCTTGCGGTCAATCCCCAGGCCGACAGCGATAATGTCCGCCACACCTTGATTTTGCTTGAACAACCGCCGTTGGAACGATTGCAAAGGAGCCTGATCCGTGGCCGCGCCACTCCCATTTTCAGAAAGTGAACTTCGCCTGCTGCGCGTGTTGCTGAAGCGCAAGGTGAGATTCATGGTTGTCGGGCTTTCCGCCGCCACGCTACAGGGCGCGCCGGTCGTCACGCAGGATGTTGACCTCTGGTTCGAGAACCTCGGTGAGCCGAATATTTCCCGCGCCTTGCAGGAAGTTGGCGCGGCGTATGTGCCGCCCTCGGCCATCAATCCGCCGATGTTCGCGGGTGCGGGCGCGGAGCTTTTCGACATTGTCATTCGCATGGATGGCTTGGGAACATTTGCCGACGAAATCAAGAACTGCGTGGAAATTCCGCTGGGCCGCCAGAAACTCAAGGTGCTGTCGCTCGAACAGGTTCTCGCCAGCAAAATTGCCGCCAACCGGCCCAAGGACAAACTGACTATTCCCGTTTTGCGCGACGCGCTGGCGGCGACGCAATCCCTGAAACGGCGCGCAAAGAAAAAATGAAATTTGACGCGACGAAGAAACTCCCCGGCGGAGGTTTCAAACGCCCCCGGCCGCCACTGATTAAAATGGATGAAACCGTCCGTAAAAAAATTGACGCTTGGCATGGGGCAGCCCGCTGACTGTTTCTCAACCACGAGGTGAGGGCGATTAGCGGAATATGGTTGTCGGCAGACTGCCGCCGGCTTGGAAACCAATGTTTGATCGGGTTGCGAAGCATCAATCCAGGCGCGCGGGAACCATCAGCACATGTGGTCTTGCGGTAGAACATCTGTTTTATCACAATCGCTTGGAAGCTCCCATGAATTATCATTTGAATCGTGACGGGCAGAACCTGGGTATTTTTCCTTTGGAGGAATTGCGCGGCTGGCGGCAAACCGGCCGGTTGAACGGGAAGGAACTTGTCTGGTGTGTTGGCATGTCGGAATGGCAGCCGCTGGACAAGGTGTTGGGGCAAACCGCGCCGCGCCCGGCTCCAGCCCCACTGCCACTGTCGTCGGTGCCAGGTTCAAAAAGTGGAACCAATGTGACACTGATCGTGGCGGTGATTGTGGGAAGTGTTTTATTTCTGTTGATTACAGTGGCTTTGGGATTTTTTGCCGTGAGATTTGTGATGAGTTCCCAATCTGCCATGCGCCAGGCAACCCAACGGGACTCGGAGTCAGCGGTGGCATTGGCTGGCAAGCCCGTGGCGGAAAGCACGAACACGTTGACGGAGGCAGATGTTCAAAAAAAGGGCAGGGAGTTTCGCGTCCGCCAATATCTGGAGGGCTACAAGCTGCGCGGCGAGCGCAATCTGTCATGCGATGCGGAGGCTTTGGGATTGATCGGGAACTGGATTGCCTGCAATTACAACGGGACGGTTGACACGAATCTGCCCTCTCTCCCGGAGTTAAGTGACAAACTGGCGACCAATCCCGCCTGCACCGATCCTTTGGTGCTTACCGTGGCGGCAGTCAACACCGTTGAGTTGCACGAAGCGGTTCGCCGGTTGGAGCGCGCCCTGAGCAGTTTTGAACATTCAAAACACAGGGCCTATCCCAAATTTTATGCCACTGTTGTTCTTACTGATAAACTTTTCACAGACCAGGAGGATCGGATTCCGGTGCTGGATGCGCTGGCGATGCAAAGGCTGAAGGAAGCGTTTGCGGATGGCAGTTTTCGTCCGGAAGATCAGGCGGAAATTGCGGATATATTTATCATGGGCTGGGGTGAGGACTTCTTCAATCGGAATGCCACCAACATTTATCCGATGGTCCAAAACCGAGAGGATTCCTTCCAATGGTTGGCCTTGGTGCTCGAAGGAAAGTTTCAAATCAACGAAGCCTGGAAGGCGCGTGGCGGTGGTTACGCGGATACAGTGACGAAGAAGGGCTGGGAAAGCTTCCACGAACGTCTTGTCCAAGCCCGAGAACGCTTCACCCGGGCGTGGAAACTCCGGCCGGATCTGCCGCTCGCCCCCGACCAGATGATGACGGTTGCCTTGGGTGATTCCGGACTGGCGGAAATGCGATTGTGGTTTGACCGGACGCTTGCGGCGCAAATTGATTATCCTCATGCCTGGTCGGAAATGCGCTGGGGACTGCGCCCGCGCTGGCATGGCGACCTGGATTCCATGCTGGCTTTGGGTGTCACAGCCGTCAATACGCGGCGTTTTGACACGGACGTTCCACGGGTGTTTTTTGATGCGGTTTCCGATTTGGAAACGGAACTCGAATTGCCGCGCGGCCAGCATATTTATGGACGCGAGGACATCTGGCCGCACCTGCAGGAAATGTATGAGGGCTACATCGCCGCGCCTTCGCAGACCACGTCGCGCGATGGCTGGCGCAGCACCTATTCGGTGGTGGCTTACCTCGCCGGGAAATACGACGTGGCGCGGAAACAACTGGAGGCGATAAACTGGCAGCCACTAGGTCCGAATCTTACCGGTTGGGGCACCGACCTGTCGCTCATGCCTTTGGAGGTGGCCGCGCGCACCGGTTCGCTGGCCCGGCAGATTGACGAGGCGGAATCCCGGCGCGTCCGCGGAGACATTGCCGAAGCGTTGCAACTTTATACCGGGCTGAAGGCCACAACCAATGTGGACGAACGAACCCGGCAGTTTATCCGGGATCGTCAGGCCACATTGGAAATGGAAAAGCGTTTGCAGGCCGGCGAATGGGTTGATTTTATGCCGCCGGACACGAATTTTACGGGCTGGTGCATTATGCGGGGCAAGTGTCAACGGCTGCCCGATGGCACGCTCGAAGTTCAATCTGATTCAACAGGACACATGCTTTATTCCCGGGTGCCAATGGGAAAAGATTTTGAAGTGAAAGGCCAGTTTGAAGCGGTAAGCAGTTCCACCAGGGCTTTTCAAGGCGGCTTGGTGATCGGCATTCCTGAGCCTGACTCCTGGGGTTGGAACGCCTTTCGGGTAAAGCGAAACGATGACGAAGGCGATATTGCCTGTTTCGCGCAAGGTTGGACAAAACATCAAATTTATGGTCCGGCCAAACTCAACAACAACACCAATTCCTTCCAGTTTCGTTTTCAGGCCGGCAAGGTAAGCGCTTCTGTGAACGGCCAGGATGTTTTCAAGGAGGTGAAACCGCGTGAAAATTGGCAATTCTCCACAAATGAAGTCTATCTTGGTTTTGGCGCCTTCAACGACATGAACGACACCGTGATCCGCTATAACCACATCCAAGTTCACCAGCTTCCAGCCAATTGAAACTGCCCGGCGAAGGTGGAGAAGTTTTTCAAGCCTTGGCAGCCGATGCGAAGATGCCCAATTCGAGATGAAACGAGAATAATGTCACATAAAAGACTTCGCGGAACGTTCAGTCGTGTGCCAGGCTCTGTCCATGTCCAAAAAAATATCACGTAAACTGTCCAGCCTGTGACCAAGGCAAATAACCGCCAACGCCCGTTGCGGGTCGGCTTGATTTCGCTCGGCTGCGCCAAGAATCTGGTGGACGCCGAAATCATGCTCGGCGTGCTGCTCAAGAGCGGCGTGGAAATTACCAACGACCCCGCGCAGGCCGACGCCGTCATCGTCAACACCTGCTCGTTCATTGATGCGGCGCAGGAGGAGAGCGTGGACGCCATTCTGGAATCAGCCGAAGTCCGCGCCGCCCAAAATCGCGGCCAGAGCCTGATTGTTTCCGGCTGCCTGCCGCAACGGTTCCGGGACGAACTGCCGAAGCTCCTGCCCGAAGTGGACGCCTTCATGGGCATTGACCAGGTCACGCAGGTTTCGGACATCGTCAGACAGGCGGTCGCCCGGCGCGCGGCACACCTGGTCGAGAGTCGAGAGTCGAGAGTCGAGAGCAGGAAGAGCAAGGCAATGAAACGCCTTGCCGAACTCGGCAAAACATACACGGTTTCCGAACACGAAAAGAAAGAAGCCATCCGTGGCACGGACAAGTTTGAAAAAACAAAAGCCGTCGTTGTGCCACCCTCGACCCTCGACCCTCGGCCCTCGACGCCGGTGGTGGATGTAACCCAGCGTCCCACATTCATCCCCGATTTCGGCACGCCGCGGTTCCGCCTCACGCCGCGCCACTTCGCCTACGTCAAAATCGCCGAGGGCTGCAATCATCCGTGCAGCTTTTGCATCATACCGCGAATGCGCGGTTCGCATCGCAGCCGCACGCAAAGCGATATAGTCGCGGAAGCGAAGGCGTTGATTGCCGACGGCGTGAAGGAACTAAACCTGATTTCGCAGGATTCGACTTATTACGGACTCGATCTGCGGCCAAACCACAGCCGCGCCATTTCATCGCCGGAAAAATTTTCCGCAGCGGCCAGATCGCTTTCCGCGAAGGCCACGACCATTTGCACACTGCTGCGCGAATTGAATTCGCTCAAAGGCGATTTTTGGATCCGCCTGCTGTACACGCATCCGGCGCACTGGACGGATGAACTCATCTCGACCATCGCCGAGTGTCCGAAGGTGGCGCGTTACGTGGACATTCCCCTGCAGCACATCCATGAAAACATGCTCGAACGGATGCGGCGCGAGACCTCGCAACAATACATTGTGGACCTCATCCGAAAAATCCGCGCCGGTGTGCCGGGCATCGCGCTGCGGACGACGTTCATCGTCGGCTTCCCAGGCGAAACCGAGGCCAGCTTTGAAACACTGCTCGATTTCATCCGCGAAACGAAATTCGAACGGCTCGGTGTGTTCGCGTATTCAAAGGAAGACGGCACGCGTGCCGGGGC
>Ga0182027_10012130_pt1 | contig 12124 bp, 7 predicted proteins | sample 712E1DmetaG_FD_121300 | JGI IMG/M metagenome (GOLD analysis project Ga0182027, IMG submission 121300) | Permafrost microbial communities from Stordalen Mire, Sweden - 712E1D metaG (Illumina Assembly) | ecosystem: Environmental > Terrestrial > Soil > Wetlands > Permafrost | place: Sweden...
CGCTGGATCCTCTGCGCCAATTTATCGACACCGCCGCCGAAGTGCAGCGGGCAATGGGCTTCGGGAACGAGAAGGATCACCCCGAAGTGGCGCCCAGCCAGTTTGAGATCAACTACGGTTACGGCGAAGTGGTGGCGGCGGCCGACCAGATTCAGCTTTACAAGCTGCTGTGCCGGCAGATCGCCAATAACATGGGGTACACGGCCTGCTTCCTGCCCAAGCCGGTCGTAGGCGTGAACGGCAGCGGCATGCACACCAACGTTTCCATTTCCGGGGGCAAGACCAACCTGTTCTGGGATGCAGCCGGCCAGGAAAAACTGTCGGCTTTCGGGTGGGAGTTCATCGACCGCATCCTGAGCCATGCGCTGGACATCTGCCTGATCCTGAATCCCAGCGTGAACGCCTACCGGCGGCTCGACCCGCATTTTGAGGCGCCCAACCAGATCAAGGCTTCGGCGACGGACCGTGGCTCGATGGTGCGCGTGCCCATCGGCAACTCGCGTTCGATGCGCGTGGAGGTGCGATCGGTGGCTCCGGACGCCAACCCGTATCTGACCCTGTTCTCGATCTTCAAGACGGGCATCGACGGCCAGATTGCCGCAGTGGACAACCTGCGCCAGGCACAACGCTACCTGCCGGATCACATCCAGCAGGCCATCGATGACTTCAAGGCATCGGAATGGATCGGTGAAATCCTGGGGGCAGACGTGCAGGGCAGGTTCGCGGACCTGAAGCAGGCCGCCGCCGACCGCTCACCGAAGGATCTGGGCACGTTTGTCAAAGGCTCGGAGGTGCAGTATCACCACGAGGTCTATAACCAGTCGCTTTGGAACCTGTTTTAGAGCGGGCTTATTCACAAGGTCCACACGCGAAACATGGACGCAGGCACAAGGCGGCGCGCTCAGCGATAACCGCGCCGCCTTCTTATTTGCGGTCGGCGTTGCGTTCAGGAATTTCGCGACGGCTGCTTAAAATCGATAGCCCGGCTTCAGTTCGCACCGGTACACGGTGGACTTCTGCGCTTCCCTGTTGGTTCTGGCGATGCAGGTAGCCCAACTGAGGTAGAGGTTCGGCCCCAACGGAAAGACCATCGGCGCGCCATCGATCTCCGCCTCGATACTTACGCCCTCCTGAGTTGGTGGCAGGGTGAAGTTGAGCACCCGGCCATAGACCACAGGATACGATTCACGCACCCGTGAACCGATGGTGGTGTGAATGGCCTCCGCCTCCAGCAGAAACGTCGCAGTGCCGGACCAATCCTCGGCCCAGGCAACGATGGTGCGGCCTCCGCGCTCAAAGCCGCTGGAATCGATCCGCGTAAAGGGACAGGGACCGGCAATGCAAGAAGCTCTGACGTTACGAAACTCATTGCCCACGCCGGCATCGAGCGTTGCGGAACCCGTAGCGGCCTTCCAGTTTCCATCCGGCGAGCACGGGGATTGACGATTGCATGGGACATTTCCCTGGTTGACAACCTGAAACGTCTTCACTGCGCTGCCGATGTCCTCTTCCGTCTCGAAGTTGAATGAGAATCTGACCCGGAGATTGGAAACCACCGACGGCGGCCGGCGGGAATCCGTGCTGACCGGCACAGGGATGTGCGTCAGGGACGCGACATACAACATTTGCGAAGTGGAGCGAAGGCCGATCTTCAGCGGGAGATCGAAGGGTTGGTAATTCGGATGCCGAAAGGTGAGGTTGACCGACTGCCCGGGCCAGACACTTTCGCGAAACGTGAGACTGAAATATCCCGAAGCATCGGACTGGGTGCTGACGTATGTCGCACCGTCTGAAGCAGCCACCGTTACGTCGGCGATCGGCAGTTGCTTGCGGGTGTCGTCATCGCGACGAATGACCGCGCCTTGTAGGGTGATCGATCTCGGCCTCCATCGCTGCTTGTACACCATCAGCGCGGTAACAACTGCAATCCCGAGAACACCGAGAGCGGTCCAGACCGCTACCTTTTTCCCAAGCATGGATGTCACATCCGTCCGCAAGTCATTCTAGCGCGCTTTCATGCCGAATTCTTCTTGCGTAACGGGTTACCATAAGTCCTGTATTTTGCATCTAATAGTTGGTGTCTGCCAAGGTATTTTTGCGATCTCACCCCCAGTAGGACCGCGTGGGCAGGCATTATGAATCGGCCGGTGGGTAAACAGAGATGCAGGTTCCCAAAACAATAGACGCGCGACAAGGCTACGGTTCGCGCCGGAAGCTGCTGCGCAGGATGGCGGGCATGTCCCTGGGGATTCCCCTCGCCCAAGCAGCGGTCTTTTCGCTGCTCAGCGATGCGGCCCCGATGCAGGTAAAACCAGAACAGCACACACGCCCCGCGCCTCCCCCGGCCCCGACTACGCTTTCGCCCCGGGATGAGGAGTTTCTGAATGAGCTTGAACACGCCAGTTTTCTATTCTTCTGGGAACAGGGCAACCCGTACACAGGCCTGATTAAAGACCGCTGCAACGTGCGGGCTGCAGACAGCAGCGTGGCAGCCAGCATCGCTTCAACGGGCTTTGGCCTGACTGCAATTTGCATTGCAGAGAAACGCGGATTTGTAAGCCACGCCGACGCACGCCTGCGCGTGTTGCAAGCCCTATCGTTCATCTGGCACAAGCTGCCCACGCACCGGGGGTTTTTCTATCACTTTGCCAATATCAATACCGGTGAAAGAATATGGGACTCCGAGGCATCGTCTGTCGATACCGCGATGCTGCTGTGCGGAGTTCTGACTTGCCGCCAGCATTTTCACGAGAAAGATATCGATGACCTTGCACACGCCATTTTCGACCGCGTGGACTGGACCTGGCTCTCAGAGGACACAGCCCTGCTGTCGCAGGGCTGGACGCCGGAGTTCGGCTTTATTCCTTCGCGGTGGGATTTGTATAGCGAGTTGATGATGATGTATCTGCTGGGACTGGGCTCTTCGTCCCATCCGCTGCGCAGCGAGACCTGGTTTGCCTGGAAGCGCACTGTCTTTGAATACGACGGGTTGCGCTACATCGGCTCGTTCGCGCCCCTCTTTGTGCATCAGTACTCGCAGGCATGGTTCGACTTCCGCCAAAAGAAGGACCAATATGCGGATTATTTTCAGAACTCGGTGATTGCCACCGATGTGCATCGCCGCTTTTGTATCGATCTGAACAGACAATTCCGCGACTACAGCGACGCCCTGTGGGGAATTACAGCTTCGGATTCCGAACGCGGGTATATTGTCTGGGGCGGGCCGCCGGCCATGGGGCCGATCGATGGAACGGTGGCGCCCGCCGCTGCCGGAGGCTCTCTGCCGTTTCTTCCGGAGGCAACCATGCGGGTGCTTCGCACCATTCACGACCGCTACCCGAAAGCATGGTGCCGCTATGGCTTTGTGGACGCGTTTAACCCCCTGACAGACTGGTACGATACCGACGTCCTCGGCATCGACACCGGCATCACAATGCTGATGGCAGAGAATGCCCGAACTAATTTCGTTTGGGACACTTTCATGAAGAATCCAGAGGCGCAGCGCGGAATGGCAAACGCCGGCTTCAAGCCCTATCAGCCGGAAACTAAAGGAACATGAGCAGGATTGGATTGCCGGCTCGGCTCGCAAACATGCGGCGATGAGGGCCGGCCGCGATGCGCATCTCTGCCAATCCGGCCAAGCCAAACAACAATCCGGCGCAGAACTGCATCAAAAGTAGGAGTTTACAAAAGTGGGACGCCGTGATCTGATCCGGCAGGGAGCCTCTGATTAAGCTTGAATGCGGCGCCGTCATTCCCTCGTGGGCTAAAGGCCCAGTTCTTTTTGGTGCCTCTACGGCGCGGCTAAAGCCGCGCCCTTTCAAGACGGGAACTTAGTCAAGGGTTCCTCAGAGCGTCGCCAACGCCCGGGTTCAGGAGTCGAAAGCCCTGCGCGCCTGCCTCGCTGGCTCGTCCCCGAGGGGTCTATGTCCTCTGCCGTTCACGATGCGCAGTTCACGGGTGAGCCCCCACAGAAGCCGGCCGACGGGCAGCGGATTTCAGTGCGCGCCTGGGCCGACCGCATGCACGCGCTCAAGAATGTTCCCGCAGTCCTCCACTTTGTCTGGGAATCGGGACCCGCGGTTGTCTTCTGGAACATTACCATTCGCTTCGTGGCTGCCTTTTTGCCTGTCGGCATCGGCATTATCGGCCGCTTCATCATTGACGGCGTCAACCGCATCCGCTTGCACCAACCTCTGCCGCAGCACTTCTGGTGGCTGGTGGGCGCGGAGATGGCCCTGGCAGTGCTCACTGGAATTCTCTCTCGAGGGGTGGACTACTTCGACAACCTGCTTGCCGACCGCTACACCCACCACGTCAGTGTCGAGGTAATGCGCAAGGCCGCCGCGCTCGATCTGACGGTCTACGAAGATCCGGTCTTTTACGATCGGCTGGAGCGCGCCCGGGTGCAGGCCACCGACCGTCTGGCGATGATCCAGCAAATGGGCCGCCTCATCCAGCAGACCGTAACCGCGATGGCCTTCTCAGCCGTGCTGGTCAAGTACTCTCCGCTGCTGTTGTTGCTGCTGGTCGCCGGCATTATCCCCGCGTTCCTGGGTGAAAGCCACTTCGCGTTTCTCACCTATGCCAAAAATTTTCGGCAGACGCCCGTGCGCCGCCAGATGGATTACCTGCGCCAGGTGGGCGGCAGTAAAGAGGCAGCCAAGGAACTTAAACTTTTCAACCTCAGCGGCTATCTGACTGACCGGTTCACAGCGCTCTCCCACAAGATCTACGAAGAGAACGTGGCCTTGAACCGGCGTCGCCTCTTCTGGGGCGGGCTGCTGGCCATCCTCGGCCAACTGGGCTATTACGGCGCCTATGCCTACAGCATCTACCGCACCATTCAAGGCCGCTACAGCGTAGGCGACCTGACGCTGATTACCACCGCCATCATGCAGGCCATGGCCAATATCCAGATGGCCTTTTCTACAGCTTCAGGCGTCGCCGACCAAGCTCTCTTCCTCACCGACCTGCTGGCCTTTTTTGAGATGCGACCGCGCGTGGAGTCGAAGCCAAATGGCCTGCCTGCGCCGCATCCCGTGCAGCGCGGGTTTGAATTCCGCGATGTCTCCTTCACCTATCCGGGCACCACCCGGTGCGTCCTCAGCAACTTCAATTTCACCCTCTGCCCGGGGGAGCGCGTGGCTCTTATCGGCGAGAATGGCCAGGGCAAAACCACCATCGTCAAGCTGATCACGCGCCTCTACGACCCCAGCGAAGGCCAGATACTGCTGGATGGCATCGACCTCCGCGAGTACGACCTGCCCGCCCTGCACGCAGAGATCGGCGTCATCTTTCAGGACTTCATGCGCTACGAAATGACGGCTCGCGAAAACATCGCGGTGGGCCGCATCGAGATTCCGCACTTGGCGGAAGAAATTGAATACGCGGCAGAAAAGAGCCTTGCGGACGGTGTGATTGCAAAGCTGGAAGGCGGCTATGACCAGATGCTCGGACGCCGCTTTGAAGGTGGAGTGGACCTGTCGGGCGGCGAGTGGCAAAAGCTGGCGCTGGCCCGCGCCTACCTGCGCGATGCACAACTGCTCATTCTGGACGAGCCCACCGCCTCACTGGATGCACGCAGTGAATTCGAAGTGTTCGAGCGATTCGCCGAGCTGACTTATGGCAAGATGGCGCTCCTGATCTCTCATCGTTTCTCCACCGTTCGCATGGCCGACCGCATTGTCGTTCTGGAGGCCGGGCGGCTGGTGGAAGAAGGCACGCACACCCAACTCCTGGCTCTAGGCGGCCGCTACGCCTCAATGTTCGAGATGCAAGCCGCCAGTTACCGATGAGGCCGAATGACCAATTCTGCTACTATCCTCGACCCTCAACCGCAGCTCGGCGGCGATGTGCTTGAGCACATTCAAGGATCGGTTCGTGCCGCAGCCTTGTGGAAGGTAGTGCATCGGCCTTCAGGTAAATGCGCCTTCTCAAAACGCGCACAGGCTGCCCTCGAATCACTGAAGAAGTTGGAGTCTGATTTGGGGCGGTGGCACTCTGCGCACGCGGAAGAGGAGGTGCAATCCGACTCTCAAAAATCGGTTGCGCTCGAACTGCGCTCAAGTTCTCGCCTGCTGCGTTCCGCCATCCTGGCCGTCTCCACATGCCCCGAGGAGATAGCCCGACTTCCTCGCGTGATTCTTTCGGACGGGCAAGACGAGCCTCGTGCGGCAACCGCCGCGGCTCTCTACCTTGCCGCTGTCGATGGAGATTTCTCCGAATCGACCTTCCGCACATTCATGAACGCGCTGCAAGATCATGAGCCATTCAACGTGGACGAACTGTGGTACATGGCCGCATTTCTTCGCTTTACCTTGGTCGAGTCGCTTCTGGACGAAACGCGCGCGCTGCTCCGCGAATCGCGGTCCGCTTCGGTTTCCGCTTTCCTGGTTCGACTCAAGACCCTGCGCACGATTACAAACGCCGACCACCTGGTCTTTCTCATCGAGTCGCTCATCGTCTTCGACGCCACGCTCAATCGGGACCCGGCCGGAGCCTATGCGCGCATGGAGTTCGAGAGCCGCCAGCTCTACCGCAAGCGCGTGGCATTCGTCGCTTACCACTCCGATTGCACTGAATCCCAGGTGGCGCAGGCTGCCCTTGATCTTGCCTCTCAACACAATGGCCCACAAACCGGGGACCCGCGGATCGAACACCGCCGTGCGCATGTGGGTTACTATCTTCTCGACAAGGGATTCGCCCAGCTTGCGGAACGGGTGGGATTCCTTCCCTCCGTCGCATGGAGAATGCGCCAATTTGTACGCGCCTGGGGCGAGGACTTCTATATCAGCGGCATCCAAGTCCTCACCGTCCTCTTTATTGCTGCCGCGCTCTTCCCCGTGCTACCCCATTTCTCAAGCTTCGTGGCGCTGTTGATTGCTTTTTGCGTGTTGCTGCTGCCCGCCACGCAGGATGCGGTCGACCTGGTCAATAACACGGTTACTGCCTTCTTTGAACCCGATCCGCTGCCCCGGCTCGACTTCAGCAAGGGTATTCCCCAGGAGTGCACAACGCTGGTGGTCGTTCCCTCCCTGTTGCTGAACGAAAAGCAGGTGCGCGAACTGGTGACGGACCTTGAGATTCGCTTTCTCGCCAATCGCGATCCGAACCTGCACTGCGCCCTGCTCACCGATCTGCCCGACTCAGTAAGCAAGCCGCGTGACAGAGACTCCCACGCGCTGGTCGAACTTGCAATCCGGCTTATCGACGAACTCAACGTCAAATACTCCTCGCCCAGGAACGGCTTTTTCCTGCTACTCCATCGACATCGCATCTTCAACAACCGCCAGGGTGTGTGGATGGGCTGGGAACGGAAGCGCGGCAAACTTCTGGATCTCAACAGGCTCCTGGCCGGCGAGTTCGACGCGTTCCCCATCAAAGCCGGACGCATTGAAGTCCTGCCCCAGGTGCGATATATTCTGACCCTCGATGCCGACACGCAACTACCTCGCGGCGCGGCGGCTCAGCTGACCGGCGCCATCGCGCACCCGTTGAATCAAGCAGTCATCGATCCCAAATTGCGCATTGTGACGGCGGGCTACGGCATCCTGCAGCCGCGGCTTGGCATCACGGTCCAGTCCGCCGCGCGATCCAGGCTGGCCACTATCTACTCTGGCCAGAATGGCTTCGACATTTACACACGCGCGGTCTCCGATGCCTACCAGGACCTGTTTGGCGAGGGCATCTTCACGGGCAAGGGAATCTACGAAGTTGCGACACTCCACGCCGTGCTCAACCACAGATTTCCGCGCAATTCCCTGCTCAGCCACGACCTGATCGAGGGCGCCTACGCGCGCGCCGGCCTGGTAACCGACATCGAAGTGATCGACGACTATCCATCGCACTACACAGTGCCTACAGCCGCCGTAAACACCGCTGGGTACGCGGCGATTGGCAAATTGTGCAATGGATGTTTTCGCGCGTGCCGGATGAGGCGGGCCACTATGGCCCAAATCCGATATCGGGCATCAATCGCTGGAAGATCTTCGACAACCTGCGCCGCTCGCTGGTGGAGCCTTTTCTTATGGCTCTGTTTGTTGCCGGGTGGCTCGGCCTGCCCGGCGGGCCACTCTACTGGACCATCATTCCGCTGCTGCTTTTGATCTTACCTACCGTGATCCAACTCGCCTTCGGAATCGGACACGCCCTTGCGAGCGGGGAGGAAGGGCGAAGCAGCGACGCGATCTCAGGCTTCTGGCACGCGGCACTTGTTGCCCTGCTGAATCTCGTCTTTCTTCCTCATCAGACGCTGCTGGCTTTCGACGCCATCATCCGCTCTTTGGTGCGACGGTTCATCACTGGCGAGCGACTGCTTGAATGGGAAACCGCAGCACAGGCCGAATCCAAAGCGACGAATACCACCACGCTCGATCGCTATCTTGCAATCATGCCCCTGGTCGCGACCGGCCTAGCCGTGCTGATTTGGTATATCGCGCCGCTTCACCGCGCCCTCTATTTTGCCTTGCCCATTCTTTTGCTTTGGTCCCTCGCCGGAGTCGTCACCGCCTGGCTCAATTTGCCGCCGCGCGAGTGGCAGCCGCCGTCTGCTGCCGATGAAGCATTTCTGCTGAAACATGCTCTGCGTATTTGGCGCTATTTTTGTCAGTTCGGCGGGGAGCGCCACAACTACCTTATTCCCGATAACGTCGAAGAAGACGGTCTTTACGAAGCCGCACGCGTTTCGCCCACGAATATCGGATTGCTGCTGAATGCGCGCCAGGCGGCGTGCGAACTCGGATTCCTCACCACCCCCGAGTTTGCCGCGCTCACCAGTCGCAGCCTGGCCACGATTGCGCGCCTTGAAAAGTACCGCGGCCATCTTTACAACTGGTACGATACGCAGACGCTGCAACCATTGAATGCCGAGCCCTTCGTATCGTCAGTCGACAGCGGCAACCTGGTCGCTTCGCTTTACACGCTCCACGCCGGCGCACAGGAGCTGACCAGGAATCCATTGTTCTCTCCCCAGCTATTCCACGGTCTCGCCGCACATTGGCGCCTGCTGCGTTTGCAGACGGAATTCACTGCTTCGCTCACGCCGATTTCTTTGCCCGGTCCGTCCGCGCCGACTGAAGCATGGATCGAATGGATGCCCCTTGCGGAGATCGCGCTTAAGGCTGCGGCTGACTCGGTAGTTCCTCAGCCAGACAGCGCGTGGTGGATCGATGAGACGCGCCGTCGCATGACAGCTATCCTCGACCTGCTTTGCGAATATCTTCCGTGGATGTTGCCCGCCTATCGGCCGCTCTGCGAATTTATTCAGCTTGGACCCGAAGAAAGGAACGGACCGCGCTCCATCGAGGATGCAATTCTATTCGCCGAAATTCTCGACGTCCGCCTGGTTCATGCCTGGGATTCGCTCGCCCCCAATCCGGAACTGCTGGCGAGTGGTGAAAAGCTTCGCGGCTCTCTACCTGCTGCAATTCACAACCTGCGTAATCTGGTGACGGACTTGCGCCAGATTGCCAAGGACGCCGAACGCCTGGCCGAAGATACGGAATTTGCATTCCTTATCGATCCTCGCCGCCAGATTCTCTCAATCGGATATGACATGGGCAAGCATCAGCTTCACGAGGCCTGCTACGACATGATCGCCTCCGAAGCCAGGATCGCCACCTTCCTGGCAATTACGCGCGGCGACCTGCCCCAGCACAGTTGGGCCAAGCTGGCGCGCGATCACACCTATGCGTACGGGCACTTCCTGCTCTCTTCGTGGACCGGCACCATGTTTGAATACCTAATGCCGTCCATATGGATGAGGAGTTATCACGGCACTCTCATCGCGCGTACCGAGGCATCGAGCGTTTGCGTGCAACGCGCTTTTGCGCGCACCCTCAACATTCCCTGGGGCATTTCGGAATCGGCCTCCGCACGCAAAGACGATGCCGGCCACTATCACTACCAGGCTTTTGGCGTGCCTCGCATCGCGCTCTCGGCTGACGCTACGGCCGGTCCGGTCGTTTCGCCCTATTCCACATTTCTAGCCCTCGGCGTCGACACCTGCGAGGCGCTTCGCAACCTCCACCGCATGGCCTCAGCGGGATGGGTAGGCGCCTACGGCTTCTATGAGGCAGCGGACTACACCGGCTCGCTGCGTAAGCCAGCCCTCGCCCGCGAATGGATGGCGCATCACCAGGGAATGTCTTTGCTGGCCATCTTGAATCTGCTCCACAATCATGTCGTGCAGCGGTGGTTTCACGCCAATCCCCCAATCCGGGCCACGGAGTTACTGCTGCACGAGATCGCGGAGAGCAAGGTGGTCCTGCGCGCAAGGCTTAAGGAGTTCCCTCCCGCGCAAAATTGAATAAGAGGATGAAAAATCGGTCTATGGCTCGACCTTGACCAATACCAGGCAATTGGGCGTCGGACTTAGTTCCAACCTTCCGCCTTCAATCCTCGCCTCCTCCGGCCTGGGGAGCGCAGTGGCAAGATTCAGTTGCTCCACTTGGCCAGGCGTGGGATCGAGCGGGCTGCCCATGGCCGCATACTCCTTCAGCACATTTCCATGGTCAGCATCGATCCTCTGAATGGTCACGCGTGATTGCACAGACAGATGACGAAAGGCGAGGCTGATAGTTCGGTAACTTTCTGAATTGAGTCACCCGGCAGCGGCCGCCTGGGCAACTAGCTGGCTGCCCTAGTTAGACGCTGCTATAGGCTTCACCTATGAAACACACTTGAAATAGATGGCGCGACTTAGGATCCCAGTTCAGGCTTCAGGTTTTTAGATACATATGGCTCGCGGCTAATCAGCTGGCTGGTCATGCCGCCGTCGGCAAATATATTCGCGCCGGTAATGCAGGCACTGCGATCGCTGAGAAGAAAGGCCGCCAGTTCGCCTATCTCCGTCGGCTCGATGACCCGAGCGATGGGGATATTGGCATTCCAGTATTCAACGCATGCTGCGGCATCCGGCGCCGCGGCTTGAATATCTCTCCATATCTGTGTGTTCAATAATCCCGGAGAGATGCAATTGACCCTGATTCCTTCATTGGCTAACTCGACAGCAATGCTCTTGCTCAGCCCCACCACTCCCCACTTCGCCGCGTCATACGGACCCGAGCCTGGCAACACGGATTGGCTATGAACACTCGAAATGTTCACCACGCTTCCTCCTTTGGATTGCCGCACCATTTGCCGGCAAACCAGCTGCGTAAGGAAGAACACGGCCCGCAGATCGACGGAAATCAGCAGCTCCCATTCCTCTGCCGTCGTCTCAAGAAACGGCTTCACAAAGTTGATGCCGGCGTTGTTCACCAAGCCATCGATGGTCTTGAATCTCTTTACTGTTTGCTCGACTAACTTGGATAAGTGTTCCGCATTTCGAACATCGCAGGTGACTCCCAGAGCGCGCACCCCGAGTCTTGCGGCCACTTGCCTTACCCGCTCTCCATGCAGGTCGGCAAGAACAACATTTGCACCTTCGCGGTAACAAATCTGAGCAATCCCTTCACCGAGCCCGCCAGCACTTCCAGTTACGACGATGGTCTTATTCGCCAGCATGATACGCCTCGCCTTGAGTAAGTTCAGTAAGAATGTTCTCAAGAATTCTATCTGCCGCCGGATCCTGATCCAGGTGCTCGGCGAGTCTAAGTGAGGTGAGGACAAGCGTGCCCTGCCCGACCGCCAGCGACAATAAATCCGAAGTGTACGGCATGTCCAACGCCAGGTTAAACTCCCTCACTGCGTGGCGAATCTGCAGGCCCTGCGGCTGATCGTTCATCACCCAGGTGTACTGCGGCGCCACCCGCTGGTAAGCCGGCTGCGCCTCAAGCGCGTTGCCCTGGGGCAGTCCTTTCAAAAATTCATCCTCCAGCGCGAGTGCCGTGCGGGCATATCCCCACGCGCCGGGCGAGCCCCACCAATCGATCTTCCTCAGCTCAGGCTTCCATCCTCCACTAACCGGCTCAAGCAGATCGCTATAGCCTTGGACGGAGCCGGCACTTGCTGGTTTCTCACTCCACAATATCGTTTCCGGGCGCAGGATAAGTGCGCGGGCTCCGCGGCGAATCGCCGCGTGAATTGCCGGTAATTGCAGCCGATCTGTCTTCAGGATGAGCATTACATCGCCGGCTTGCACTGCAGACGCATCGCCATCCTTGGGGCTGAGCGAGCGGGC
>Ga0182027_10012131_pt1 | contig 12124 bp, 11 predicted proteins | sample 712E1DmetaG_FD_121300 | JGI IMG/M metagenome (GOLD analysis project Ga0182027, IMG submission 121300) | Permafrost microbial communities from Stordalen Mire, Sweden - 712E1D metaG (Illumina Assembly) | ecosystem: Environmental > Terrestrial > Soil > Wetlands > Permafrost | place: Sweden...
AATACCCCCAAACACCTATATTTTTCATGAATGCCGTCGATGGAGAAGAGGCAAAGGCTGGGAAAAGAGCGGGAAATTATGGAGTGTGTAAAGGATATTTTCTTAAACAGCTTTCCATACCCTAAAAAAGCAATTACCTATCAGCTATCAGGAATAATAAGGCCGTTATATTTCAATGGAGCAAGGCGGAAAGTCTCCGTAACTAGCTTCCGGCATTTTTCACAAGGGCCTTTTGATTTGTCGCCTTCTTTTAAAATAACCATATTACTTGACTACCTCAAATCACTAAAATAAACGCTTATGAACCGGGTTACAATTTATGCATCTTGCTTTTTTGCTTCTTGAATTTTATCCCGAAGTTCCTGTGCAATTCTTTTAATATTCTGAAGGGATTTTCGCGCTCTGGTCCCTGCCGAGCCATTTCCTCGTTCAAATTTCTCCAATTCGAATTTAAGCAGCTCGATTTCGTCCGTTAATTTTTGAAGATCCATGGGTTTGCTCCACTTTCCATTGAGTTTCTAAATCCCTTACCTAATCTATTATTTATCATGGAACTTTTATGTCCCCTGATGCAATCCCGGCCGCAAGTTTCTCAAGCATCTTTGAAAACCGGTAAAGGCCATTGAAGCGATCACAAAAATGGTTCAGTTCGCCCGAATCCAACAATGTTTTAAATTTGGGCATAAGGTCATTCATTTTGCCTAAAATCTCCGTTTTTTTAAATCCCCTGCTTTCCAATTCAAGAAACTTTTCATTAATTTCCGAGGCAATATTATTGGCTTGTTCTTCGGATAAATTCTCTTTTGTCTCTCGCTCTGTCGGGCTTTTATTGCGTCCGATAGGTGGCTTTATTTTTCCCGAGAGAACATGGAGGGCGAGTTCGTTATCATCCATTTCCAAAATTCGGTCAATAGTGCCTTCACGAAGTTCCTTAACCAGAACAAGCAGTTTCTCAGTAATATCTCGATTATATCTCGTCCTGAAAGAAAGAGCATCAACCCCGCCTTGTTGTTTGGGAGTTAAACTTCCTTTTTGTCGTTCCTCGTGGTCAATATATTCTAACCGCTCGGTGTAAAGTCGAATTGCTCGGTCAATGATTGAATCGTCCAGGACATGGGGTTTTTCTCTGGCCTGCATGAAGGTTTTATAGTTATCTTCCGTATCCTCTATTTCTCCAGCAATCATTGTTTCAAACATGGAAAGTTTTTCAATCGGATACCAGTTTTCTTGTCTATTAGAATTCATTTTTTACCCTTTTTACACCAATTCCGCGGTAAAATCGTGAGCGCTTACGATCCGGATGTTTTCTTTAGTTCGGATGTCCGGACCCGGTTCAAGGCTTACCTGTACGGCGTCAACGGCTGGAAACCGCTGCTTGAAATAATTCAGGGCCGGGTTAACGTCCCTCCTGGAAATCTTGCATTCGACGCATCGCACGGGTTTTCCGTTTTCAACGATGACAAAATCTATCTCTCTTTTGTCTGTGTCGCGAAAATACCGCAATTCGGTGTCCAATCCTTCGCAGTCTTGCCGATGCCAGCACCATTTGAGAAGATGAAATCCAATCAGGTTTTCGAACCGAGCGCCCTCATCAGGTATTGTCGTCCAATCGAAATGGTAATGTTTTGCTTCTTTTTTAACTGCCCGAAGTCTCGGGCCGCCAAACGGATAAACGCGAAACAGCAAGTACAAGTTTTCAAGCATCGTGAGCCAACGCGCAACGGTTGCATGCGCTACTTGCAAGTCTTCGCGAAGCGCGTTGATTGACAGAGGAGCCCCAACCAACTGCGGTAGACGTATTGCCAGACGATCGACAAGGTCAATATCCACTATATGCTCAAGATCCCGGATGTCTTCGCGGATGATACGAGATCGGTATTCGCGGCTCCAGCGTCTGGCTTCTTTTTCGGACCCGGATAAAAATGGTTCCGGAAATGCGCCGAGCCTTAGAAGATCTTTAATACAGGCGTGATCCGGTTTCCCAAGTTCCGCCGCAGAAAACGGCAATAGCCGTAGAAAGTGGTATCGGCCCTGAAGCGAGTCTCCGCCCCGGCGGTAATGATCGAGCCTGGCGCTGCCGGTAACAAGGATTCTCAGTTCGTCACCTCGAGTGTCGTATAGTCCTTTGACCATCTGGCGCCAACGGCGGTACTTGTGTACCTCGTCAAGTACGAGCAGCCCCTTTCCTTCCGGAAACGTCTCTGCCATGATCGCTTCGCGATGCGCCTGCGAATCCCAGTTTAAATACCACAGCTTTGGGTCAGAGCCGGCCTTGAGGCACATTTCCTTTGAAAGCCTGGTCTTTCCGCTTTGGCGTGGCCCGGATAAAAAAACCATTTTCCTCTGCAAATCCTGCCACAACTGTAGTTCGAGTTCTCTGTGAAGATAATTAATCATTTTCACCTCAATGTGAATTTGCTCATGAGTAATTTAACATGCATAACAATATACTACTGCTGCGGGAAATGTGCAATTTCATTTTCCTCCCAACCGACAGAGCCCTCAATAGCTCTCGCGGTTGGGGAAAGGGCGGCCGACACGCACCCGGTTTTTAAGCACCAGCCTTTTTGCCCGCCTCGGCCGCCTTGCCTTCCTCCGCCCAATATTTTTTGCAAATATCCACGACGTCCTTAACGGTCATCTGCTCGCCCTTGGCCTTAAAGAGCTTCGCCAGATCGCCCCCCGCCTTTGCAAACCGCTCTCTTTTAATGGCCGATAGCTTCTTATTGAGCTTTTTGAGCTTCTCCCGATCGCGCTGCTTGATTTTTTCGATACGCTCTGCCTGAATCTTCCGAAGCCCTTCCAGCTGCTCCTCAACGGTCTTTTTCTCCGGCATGCTCTCCCCCATCTATGGTAAATGTTATGGTACGGTAGGGTTCATTTCTAAATCGTGTTTTCGTCCATTATCGGCCGCCCTTGATTCTCGTACTGCTTTTTTATCTGCTCTATTTGGCCCCTGCAATCCTTTTTCGTCAACAGAATCACCTCCGAGAATTCCCTTTTGATCACGTCTAAGACCCGTTCGTGGTCCTGGTCCTTTGACACTAGCTCGGCCTGACACTGCTCCTTGACCTTCGCAATCTCCCGACTCACGGAGTCATAGCCTTCCCTATATTGCGATAATTCCTTCCTGACGTTGCCTATCATTGTCGCCATGTTGTCCCGATCATTGCCCAGCCCGAAGAGCGCGGAGTTTTTATCGCGTATTGTTTCTTCGAGGTCCTTTATTTTTCGCGTGTAATTCACCGCATTGCCTTGAAGGGCCAAGACCCTTGATTTATGAAACACGAAGAGCACTCCCATACCGATAAACAAAACGCAGAGCCCCGCCGGTACTTCCCAGCCGATAAGAGGATTGTAAAACCAGGCCAATGTTCCCTTCGCCCCTTCGTCATAGGCGGATAGCGATTTCCCATGAAATAGGATATTGCCGTACAACTACAAACGCGTTTCTGAGCAAATCGACGCATGCAACCGAATTGTCAAGTGCTTGTTCCTGAAGTTGAATAACCATTGAACTCATCTAACTGACTCCTTATAAAAACTTGTCGGGGGCATTAAGGGTAAATCTGTCACAATATTTTGCAGAAAGGCAATAATAAAAAAAACCCTTGAAAAGGTAACCCGGTTGTGTTATATTTCAAATGCAGGTTCGGCCAAGGGTCTGTTTATTCAGACCTGCGGGCATTACCTGTTGGGGAGGGACAAGACAACTTGTCTCTCCCCTTATTTTTTATATTCCACGCGATTCATAAGGATCTGGAACGCATAAAATGCCGTGCAACGGCCATCGATTTTCACCATCTACTCGTTCACCATGAAACTGCAATCGTTGCATCCAAGGCATAAATTGATCCTGGATTTCTTTCCTTGCAAGTGCGTTCATACCCGCTTGAGACAAACGAAAACCCCAGTTAATGCAATAGATGCAAATATCCGCTGCTTGAATAGGATAAGCCATGTCAGATTCCACAAAAACTGGAGTAGGTACAATCCAAGTTGTGCGGTATCTCCCCGTCTTAGTTTTTGTGAAATATGCATGCATTCTTGAAACGAATTCTCTGTCTAACCCCTTATCTGTCTCATCCATAACAATCAAGCCATGTTCCTTTTGTTTCTCAAGATAGTAATAAAATCTTTCGAATAAGAATACCTGGTCTTTCCGCAAGAAGTCAACCGGAACACCTGTTTGCGGTTTTTTTACGCCCCTCGGAATTGCTACGGCAAATACCTTTGCGTCATTCTTATCGAGAAGTTCAAAAACACTCTGGGCCATACAAAGACACGCTTGCGAATATGCAGTGAATTCAGCCTTTGATTGGCCTGAATTAGAAGCGCCTTTGTTAAGAAATGAGAGAGCGTGTTTGCGGCGAGTGCTTTCATCAAAATCCGGTAATTGTGAAGCATTCTTAAATCGCCGTTTCTTGAGCAACCGTTCGCCCTTTATTTCCAAACCGAATTTATGCAATGAATCACCAAAACAGCGGACCTCAAGAGCCTGCATGTCTTGAATGAATGACCAAAGCCGACTTATATGTAAAGCAATTCCTCCTCTAACTTCATAGGGGCAAGATTTGTGATCGTGTCCGCTTTCATCCAAAAAAAGTAGATAACTCATCGCTCAATTCCCTTCTTCCGAGTCATTTAATGCACCGATTTCAATTAAACGCTCATAATAGGCATTATAAGATGCGGCGTGGCTCAATTTGTTTTCTGTTTTCAATTTTTCAATAATTTTATGTGGATTAAAAATTAAAATATAATGAAAATCACCAGAAGTGCCGGGTTGGGAATTAATAAAACCAAGGTCAACAAGAATTTTCATTCTCGTGCGCCACGTTGTTTCTGCGCGTTCGCCGGTAAACCCGGCTTCAAAAGCCAATTCTTTGGGATTTTTTAACACAACTAAACCTTCATCAAATATCCGGCACCATAAGGATAGAAATGTACTCGATACCGGTTTGCCATTACTCAAATCATCGATTAACCGTAGAATTAATGGCATAGTTCGGGGAATGGTTGTAAAGCCGGATTCTTTTTTTCGATCATATAGTAAACTTTGATCAATATCTGGCCATAATTTATCACGTAATTTTAATTTATTTTCTGAAATCCGTTTTGATCTTGTTGATTTTTCTTTTCGATTCATTAGCTGACCTCCTTATGATATTTTTTATACATTAATATACCAGCTATTATATTAAATATCAATGATTTATATATTTTTATGAGAATTACATTTATATCTGCTGCAAAACAATTGAAATATTCAATAGAATTATAATTTGCAACTCGATACGCAAGATACGATAAATCAATGCGACTGAATATAGAGTGGAAATGAGTAAAAAAACAACTTCTTTGTTTTCAGGGCCTTGAAACCAAACAGTGTTACTCACTGTGCTCCCTTGTTGTCTTATGTTCTCGCTGTGCTGAAGTAATCTATGTGCTCATGTGCTCCAGGGGATGTATGAAGGGGAATTACAGACTTTTTCTAAGATGCTCCTCTGTCAATAAAAACCTTGATAACGCAAAGTTTGGCTCTCTATCCCAACCGAAAGAGCCCTCAACAGCTCTCGCGGTTGGGGAATGGGTGACCAACGGCTTTTAATCACCGGCTTTTTTACCCGCCTCGACCGCCTTGCCTTCCTCCGCCCAATATTTTTTGCAAATATCCACGACATCCTTAACGGCCATCTGCTCGCCCTTGGCCTTAAAGAGCTTCGCCAGATCGCCCCCCGCCTTTGCAAACCGCTCTCTTTTAATGGCCGATAGCTTCTTATTGAGCTTTTTGAGCTTCTCCCGATCGCGCAGCTTGATTTTGTCGATGCGATCTGCCTGGGCCTTGCGAAGTCCTTCCAGCTGCTCCTCGACGGTCTTTTTCTCCGGCATGCTCTCCCCCATCTATGGTAAATGTTACGGTACGGTTCGGTTCGTTACTAAATCGTGTTTTCGTCCATTATCGGCCGCCCTTGATTTTCATACTGCTTTTTAATCTGCTCTATTTGGTTCCTGCAATCCTTTTTCGTCAATAGAATCACTTCCGAGAATTCCCTTTTGATCACATCTAAGACCCGTTCGTGGTCCTGGTCCTTTGACACTAGCGCGGCCTGACACTGCTCCTTGACTTTGGCAATCTCCCGACTCATGGAGTCATAGCCTTCCCTATATTGCGATAATTCCTTCCTGACGTTGCCTATCATTGTCGCCATGTTGTCCCGATCATTGCCCAGCCCGGAGAGCGCGGAGTTTTTATCGCGTATCGTTTCTTCGAGGTCCTTTATCTTCCGGGTGTAATTCACCGCATTGCCTTGAAGGGCCAAGACCCTTGATTTATGAAACACGAAGAGCACTCCTATGCCGATAAACAAAACGCAGAGCCCCGCCGGTACTTCCCAGCCGATAAGAGGATTGTAAAACCAGGCCAATGTTCCCTTCGTCCCATCGTCATAGGCGGATAGCGGTTTCCCATGAAATAGGATATTACCGTACCTGTCAGCGACAAAAGACGACGACGCTTCTGAAATAAATTCTTGTTTGATGCGGTTTTGAACGACACAGCTTATGAATAAAACGGCCATGATGAAAATGGCTATGCTGCTTTTTTTCGGTTTATAATTCCAGACCATGATCGATGCCTCTTCCCTTTCGTTCTAAAGAAATCTCTTCGCGCTTTTGTTTTTCATCCGCCTTACCGACCCCCTCTTTTACCCGCTCCTTCGCCCGACCAATCGACGCCTCGAGGCCCTCCTTGATTTCCCTGAGCTCATCAGCCGCCTTTCGCTCCTGTGTAATGTCCTCCCGGTTTTTCGCCATGGCCTTCTCGTATTTGCTGAAATCATACGTATCGAACGTCGATATTTTGTCCTGCTCACGGCGGACCTGCTCCTTCAGGCTTTCCTTATCGTTGGTAAAGACGCTTACGTGCTGACGCATGCGCGTGGCTTCAACGTAAAAGCTGTTGAAACTACTCTTAACTTTCGATACGTCGTTGGCCACGATCACCGTGTCGAAGGTCGCCCCCTGGCTCTTATGGTCCGTGATGCAGTGCGCATGGTCCAGATACGTGTAGCCGTTATTGCCATGGGCCTTGAGATTGCAGGTGACCTCCCGCTTATCGTTATCGGTCATTCGTATGGTGGCCGTCCCGTCCCGGTCGATTTTTTCAATCCGGCCGATCTCCCCGTTACTCACTCTTACCTTGCCGTCGTTCTTGGTGAACATCACCTTGTCGCCCGCCCCGAACTCCCGCGAGACGATATCATAGGTCTGGAATTTCTTCCCGTGCTTTAATAAATTAACGTCCGCTTCCCGGAACTTTGCCGCGGCCTTGTCCCAGAATTGAATATGAAGGGAGTTGTTTTCCCTGTCGCATCGGACAATGCGGGCCTCCACTCCGATGCTTCGGCCCGGCTCCCCGGCCGCTCCGGCTTCCGGCTTTACCACATCGCAGTCCTTATTGAAAATGATCTTCTGGCCCTCTCTATAGCTCTCCACGAAATGACAGGTAACTTTGTCGATTGCCGCCTTTTGATACATCGAAAAGCTTTCGCCCTTCTCAATACTCCCCTGCTCGACCAGCCGGTCCCGCACAATTCGGTTGAGCTCGTTTTTCGTCTCATTGGTCTGGGAGAGTATCACGCAATCCTTTTTCCCGGCAACGTCCTTTAGGTACGCCTCGGCGATTGCCTCGTGCCGCTCGCCGGCATTTTTAATTTCATGCAGGCTCTTGCCTTTTTCAAGCGTCTCAAAGGCCCGGTCAAAATCCCTTTCCTTGATCGCCTTCACGATTTCCTTCGCCATTTCAGTTTTCTGCCGCTTGACCTCGAGTATCTCCGCGTACGCCACATCGCTATATTTCTGAAGATCGGAAAAAAGCTTTCCCTGCTCTACCGACTGGAACTGTTTCGAGTCCCCGATTAAAACCACCTTCGCGCGCTTCTCCCCGGCAAGCCTAACCAAAGATTCCATCTTCCGGCTCCCAACCATCCCGGCCTCGTCGACAAGCCAGACCTCTCCCCTTTTAAACTCCGCTTGCAGCTGCTTGCTCACGAAGAGCTTATCCAGGGTAATGGCCTCTATCCCCGCTTTATTAAGCTCCTGGCTGGCCTTGCCGGTCGGTGCGAACCCTCGGACGGTATACCCCTCTGCCTCCATGATCTCCTTCACCTGGCCCATGGCAAAGGACTTCCCGGCGCCGGAGTCCCCCTGGACCAAAGACATCTGGTCCCTCGTCGTGCAGATCATCTCCACCGCCTGGCGCTGCCCGTCGGTCAGGACCACTCCCCTGCCGGTCAACCGGTCAAAGTGCTCATTTATTTTCTCAGGCGTGATAATGGTGTCGCTAGAGGTTTTTACATTCCGGGCCCATTCCATGATGCCCTGTTCGGTCTTTAAAATCTCCCCGGTCGTATAAACAAGGTCGGTGTTCTTTGCATCCTTGGAAAACCTCGACCGCTCCCCAAGGATGCTTATCGATGAATCGCGGTCGAAAACCTCGGACAGCTCATCGAGGCTGCATTTGCCAAGGGTCGCTTTCATCGCATGGGACAGCACCACTTCCCTGCGAAATCCGGACTGCTTGTCCGTGACCTCATCGATGGCCATTTTCACCGCGTCTTCTTTTGAAACCACAGGCCCGGCCTCCCGCGATAGCAGTAAAGACTCCCGTTTGATTTCTTCAAGGGTCTTGCCATACTTTTCGGTTAATTTCCCGTTGGTCTTTTCACGTATCTCCTCGACCTTGGAATCCGTTTTATTCTTCCGGGAATCCAAACAGGCATACTCCCTTTTCTGCGCGTCGGAAACGCCGTAGTCCTCGTACTTTTTAACTGACTCCTTTATCTGTTTCCTGCGGGTCGAAAAGTCTTCAATAATCTCCCGCGAAATCCCCTTGATTTCGTACAGGCCCTGCCGCCTGTCCGTGACCTCGATTTGGTAGCCGATCCGCTCAAGCTCCCGACTGAGTTCGTTACGATAAAGTTGGCCCAGATACATCTGGTTTTGGTATATCTTGCTGTTCTCCCGGCTGCGCCATTTTCCGTCCTCGCCGTGGGTTAAATTCATAAGCACTAAATGGGAGTGCAACTGCGGTTCGCACTCGCGCGATTCGTAGTGATTAATCCGTGCAATAAGTGCGCTATTTTCCTGCTCGGTTTTAAGCTCTTCGTTGACGAGTTTTCTAGTAAAAGTGAAGTTGTCTTCGATCTCTTTGCAGGCCCGCTCAACCGCCCTATTATGCGCCTCTTCAATGCGGGGATCGACATAGCTCATAAGCGACACGGATTTCGGTGCGGAAAAGGTCAAATCAATGTAGGCCGTTCGGCCTACCTTTATGACCTCGCCTTTTTCATTTCTTTTGTCGTCCGATCCGCTGTTTCTGACAAGGGCTTTCTTATCTAAATTAAATCCGTTAATCACGATATCAAACTCATCTTTTTTAACCGGTCCCGATAGTCCTAAATCCTGCGCTCCTTTTCCGTACCAGTGTGAGGTTTTGTCCCCCGAAGCATAGTAGGAATCCTTTTCAAAATAGCTCGATCCGCTATCGGCGGTCTTTGACGGGGAAATGGAGATCACTTTTGGCCTTTTCGGGTGGTAAGCATGGCGATTACTTCTTCGCGGATTTCCCTGGCTTTTTTAACGAGGTCTTGCGCTTGATTTAATTCCGATATCCATCGCTGTTTTGTTTCAGGAGAAACCTTAAGGCTTTCAGCTTTTACCAGGTCTTCTAACTCATTTGCCATTTTAATAACTCGCTCTTCTTTTGATAACAGTTTTGACTCTAAAGTGGACTCAATGGAAGCTATTTTATTATCCACGTTATTCGTTATGAAATCCAGCATCAAGTGCGTGTACTTATCAAAGACTTTTTCAATAAAAGTCTTCTGGGATTCGGTCGGCTCAAGGGACTGTTTTTCCAGGTCGGCGGTCACAAGTTTTGTCAGGTATTCGGCTGGTTCAATCTTTAGAGAATACGCCCGCTCGATCATGGATTTCTTCATGCTCGGTGTTAAGCGAAATGAAAATCCTTCGCTCTTCTTTTCAGGTATCATTTTTAACCTATTTCGGGCAAGGCGTGATTATGAAACTGTATACGCAGTGTGCACCATAATTTCCTGTTATTAATATAATTAAAAGGCTCGAAATACGCAAATCATCTTTAATAGACAATTCATTGCAAGAGGTGTGGGCTATAATTGGGCTATTCCGAAGAATTTTTGTTTCCGGCAAGTAGCTTGTGCATAATTATCGCCTCTATAAGGCGCTAATTATGCTTTGTTACAGAAATGCTCTTTCAGTTTTTTTAAGCTCGTTTTCAAAATCAATTTTTGCTTGTTTGGTTTCAGATTCATATTCGGTTTCTATTCGCTTCATTGCTAGTAAGTCTTCTTGTGTCGCCGTTGCTGTTTTATCTTTCCATAATAGCTCTCCATACCAATAAAGCTCCGATTCTTTTTTAAATTCTTTTTCCGAGTTTATGTTCTCTAATTGAGCTTGATCCATTAGCCTTTTTCCATAAGCTTTGATGTCATCGCCATATTTTAATTCGAGTCTATCTTTTTCTTTCAATTCTTCTTCGGTCTGGCTATTTGTTTTTATATTAAATATTATGTGTTCATATAAACCATAATCATTGATTTCAATTTGCTCTTCTAAGGTTAATTCGCAGTATTCAGGTTTGTTCTTATTTTTAGCATTTATTTCATTATTTTTATCTTCTGTTTTAATAAATTTAGAGATATATTCAGCGGCATTTTTAATGATGATCGAAGTGAATAATTTCTTCGGCGGATTGCCTTCTTGCTTGGCTTCGGAAAGTGCTCGATAGATAATCTCGTCGGGAACGAATTTTGCCACCAAAGAATAGAATTTTATGCTGTGATTGTCCCCGCAAATTTTAAGTATCTCCTCAACAATTAAATCAATGGTCTTTTGTGGCTTAATTCCGATCTTTGATTTGAGGAAAGGAAGTAGTGAGCTCTGCTGGCGATTATAGAGGATGATTATGTCGTCTTTTATTTCAAATTTTTCCAATAAAACAAAGTCCTTTTTTATTAATCCTTTTGCCGCGGTTAACAGGTAATATTTTCTCTTTCTGCTTTCCCCATAGATCGGTAACTGATCACATAATTCGAAGATGTTTCGGCTATATTTATATTGGACTTTTTTTCGGTACGGATTAAATATTTTTGTAAGATAAAATGCTAGTTTTTTTTCATGTGGATTTAACTTGTGAAAATACAGATTATCGAAAGGAAGAAAGTAGAGCGTTTTTTTCCGAAAAGACTCTGCAAAATCGGGATGTACCTGGATATATCCGTAGTCTGTCATGTAATCTTTTATTTCGTTTTCTTTGAATAGCATCCATCCGATAAACGGTTTAAAATTCCAGTCGACATATTTCCTTTTCTCTTTGTCATAATAGGCGTTTTTTGCTTCAATTTCTAATCCATAAATGCTCTTTAAATCATTATCGAGTTGTTTATATGCAGCCCCCCCTGTTTGCCAATCCAACCTTTTTAGCAACGAAAAATATGATCCTACATAAATTTTGTCCCCTTTGTTGCCTTGTTCTTTCCATATCTGCATAATCTCATAAAACACATTTAAAGACGTTGGACCGCCAATACCGATCATATTTCCATTTTTGTCTTTTGCGTACGAAGATATCGTCCATTTCCGTTCAACCTTCTTACCATCAAAGCCTGTTATCCAGTCGCTATACTGTATTTCTGTTTTAGACATCCCTGCGGGGATCCTTTTTGATAAATGCGCGATTGGAAATTCGGCAAAATTTAAATCGAAGGTGCTTGTGTCTATGTCTGAATTTTCTGTGGGTGAATCATCCTCAAAAACAAGCGTTTCAATTTTTTTAGGGGTTGTTTCAGATTGTTCCTTAGCCGTGCTGTTCAGGTTATCGGCTTCTACAATGGATTCGTCTGGATTAGCGTCGCTTTCAAAGAGATGCGGATATTGCTTTTTTAAAATTTCTGTCATGGATTGGGGATTAGACATGAAATGCCTCTCTTAAATCCGTTCATTTTTTGCCGTTAAATATTTAACAGTTTATATTTATAGTTTCTTTTTTAAAGACATAATATAGAAAGACCGTTCCGAAAAC